>Ga0080064_1000496_pt1 | contig 101680 bp, 109 predicted proteins | sample Subgrocontami54m_FD_69260 | JGI IMG/M metagenome (GOLD analysis project Ga0080064, IMG submission 69260) | Subsurface groundwater microbial communities from S. Glens Falls, New York, USA - GMW46 contaminated, 5.4 m (SPADES assembly) (version 2) ...
TCCCCAGCCGGCCGTAGGGCGGTGGTGGTCGTGCTCGTGGGAAAACGGGGACCCGGAGTTCCCCCGCCGCCCCCCGCCCCGACCTAACCCCCAGCCCCTTCCCGGCGCGGGAAGGGGAGACTAAGGAGCAACCGGAGGAACAACACCAGGGCGGCTGCGCCACACGCTTCGCGTCGCGTCAGGGTCCGAGGCGGACGACCGTTGTGGCTGTGCCGACGCGGGCTCAAGCCCGCGCCACGGTTGAGGCCCGCGCCCGCGCCACGAATGCCCGCTGCGGTCGTGCCACGCGCCACGAATGTGTGGACGTTCCTCCGGCCTTTGCCGTGCGGGGCTGAGGTATCGTTCACCCAACGGAGGCGCACGATGCAGACAGGCACATTCCGCGGGTTCGATCTGGCGATGCACGATCCGGGTATCGCGCTGATCACCTTCAATCAGCCGGACCGGCTCAACGGCATGACGCAGGGGATGAAGCGCGATCTGATCGAGACGCTACTACAGGCGCAGATGGACGACGGCGTGCGGATCGTCGTCTTCACGGGCTCCGGGCGCGCGTTCTCCGCCGGCGACGACATCACGGGAAGGCCGCCCGGCGGCGCCGGCGCGACCGCGCTCGTGCCGCCAATCGGCGCCGGGCACGACAACCCGATCGGCACGTACAACGGGCTGCGGGCGCTGTCGCAGCCGCTCAACGTGGCGATCCGCAATCTCGACAAGATCTCGATCGCGGCGATCAACGGCGTGGCGATCCAGACCGGATTCTCGCTCGCGTTGTCGTGCGATTTTCGTCTTGCCGCCGCCGATGCGCGGATGGGCAGCGCGACGCTGCGCTTCGGATTGTTGCCCGACGAGGGCGGCCAGTTCTTGCTCACGCAACTGCTCGGCGTGGCGAAGGCGATGGAGTTCTTGATGCTCAACCGCATTGCCACCGCAAACGAAGCGCATGACCTCGGCCTCGTACACGAACTCGTGCCGGCCGAGCAGCTGATGGAGCGCACGATGGACCTCGCGCGGCAGCTCGCGAACGGGCCGCAGGTCGCGATGCGGTTGCTCAAGCGCAGCGTGTACAACGCCGCCGAGATGACGTTCGCGCACGCGCTCGACGACATCGCGTCCAAGACAGCGATCTCCGACCATCACCCGGATGCGATCGAAGGCATGCGGGCGTTCCAGCAGAAGCGCACGCCCCAGTTCAATCAGTGGCTCACGCGCGAGGAGAAGGCGTGAAGCTGGCGAAGCCGCACATCGACGTCGGGCTCTTCACGAACAACGAGCAGGCGATGCTGGAGTTCTGGCAGCGCGACGTGGGACTGCCGTTTGAGGAGACGCTCCCGCTCGGCGGCGGCGTCCGGCAGCACCGTCACGCCATGAACGGCTCGGTGCTCAAGCTCAACGCGGCGCGCGATCCGATGAACGACGCCCCGCCGAGCGGCTATCGCGAACTGACGATCGCGCGTGAGGGCATCGCCGCGCCACACACGCTCGTCGATCCCGACGGCAACCGCATCGTGCTGGCGCCGCCCGGCGACGACGGGCTAGCGGGCATCCGTGTGCGCATGGCGGTACGGAGCGCCGACGCGTTCCGCCGCTTCTTCGCCGGCGCGATGCAGTTCGACGAGATCGATGCAATCACGTACCGCTGCGGCGACTCGCTCGTGACCGTCGAGCAGGATGCATCGGCCGCGCGGACCGAGCCGATGCGCGCGCAAGGCTTCCGCTACCTCACCGTGCAGGTCCACGATGTCGACGCGGAACATCGCGGCATCGTGGAGCGAGGCGGCGCCGAGGGGCGGCCGCCTGTCACGCTGGGCACGACCGCGCGGGTGTCGTTCGTCCGCGATCCGGATGGCAACTGGATCGAGATCTCGCAGCGGGCGTCGCTGACGGGGTCGCTGGAGTAACGGTTCGACCAGAGACCTCGCGCACGAAGGGCATCAGTGATTCGAGAGAGCGCGCACCGTCGGTTCGGCCGGGCCGAACTCACAGCCGGGGGCGGCTGTGATCCCACGCGCTTCGCGTCGCGCTAGCGGCGTTGGAAGGACAACGCTAGCGTGCTGCTTCGTCCTCGGCGCTCTTCGCTATTTTCATGAGGCGCTGCATGCGATCGAGGGCCGCGGGAAGCTCGTCGCCGACGGGGCCCTGGCGCACCACTTTCGCGGGCACGCCGACGACCGTCGCTGCTTCGGGGACGTCTTCGATGACGATGGCGCCGGCGCCGATGACGGCGCGTTCGCCGATTGTGATGGCGCCGAGCAGTTTCGAGCCCGTGCCGACGCGCGTGTAGGCGCCGACGGTCGGGCCCTTCGTGCCCATGCTGTCGCCGAAGAAGCTGCCGCGGAGGCCGATCCCCGAGTGCACGCCGACGATCACGCAGTCGCCGATCGTCGTTTCGCCGTGAATGTGCGCGTCGCCATGCGGAAAGTAGACGCCGACACCGAGCTTCACCTGGCGCGAGATCTGCGTGCCGTGCAGGATCTCCATCAGCCGCTCGCACAGCGACGGCAGGAACGCCGTCGGCCGGCGACGCGCCCACTCGCGCACGCGATAGAGGATCATGATGCCGGCGGCGTGGTGGTTGCGGCGATACCGCCACCACCATGCGCCGATCCCGCCACCCTCCGGCACCCAGCCCGGCCCGATCGCGAAACGATCGTGTGCCAGCAGGTCCGCGCGGATGCTCGCCAGTAGGCCTCGCTCACTCACGATGCGGACTATACCGCTTCGGCCGGCTGTGGCGTCATCGATGGCTCGCGGACCCGCCACGATGTAATCTGCGCGCATGGCCGTAGAGATCCGTCCGATCCGCAGCGACGCCGAGCTCGCGCAGCATCACTTCATCTCGAACTACGCCTTCAACAGCGATCGCGGCGAAGAGTCGGCGGCGCGGCGGTCGACGTACTACGACCGCGACTGGTGCCTGGGCGCGTTCGATGGCGACGAGTTGGTCGCCGGACTGGTGATCATCCCGTTCGAGCAGTACCTCAACGGCGGGCGCATCCCGGTCGGCGGCATCGCCTCGGTGAGCTGCCTGCCCGAACGGCGGCGCGGCGGGTTCGTGAGCGCGCTGCTCAGGCAATCGCTCGCTACGATGCGGGATGCCGGACAACTGGTGTCTTCGCTGTACACGCCGCACTATTCGCTCTATCGCAAGTACGGCTGGGAGCTGGCGAACCGGATCATCAGCTACTCGTTTCCGCCGAAGTCGCTGACGACGCGGCGAGCGCAGCCTGCCGGGAGCTGGCGTCGCATCGGCCCGGACGAGTGGGCGGCGCTCGATGCGCTGCACACCGCACACTACGCATCGCGCAACGGCGGCTTCGCCCGGACCGAGCGCCGCTGGCGCCATCACGTGTTCAGCGACTATGCGAAGGGGCAACGCGACGCCGCCGTGTGGTCGAACGCGCAGGGTCAGCCTCGCGGCTACGTCGTCTACCACACGATGATGCGGCCCGCGCCGAACGCCCCGTTCCCGGAGACCATCCTCCGCGTTGATGATTGGGTGGCGCTCGACGGTGACGCATACTCCGCGATTCTCAACTACTTGCTCGGACACGACCTCAGTAACCGCATCCTCATGCTCGCCAGCCCCGACGACCCGCTCCCGGACGCGTTCGAGGAGCCGACGCGCATCGCCGAGCCACCCGGGGCCTGGTTCGGTGCGATGTTGCGCATCGTCGATGTGCCAGCGGCGCTGGCGGCGCGACCGGCCCTGCCACCGGCTGACGGCAAGTCGGCGACGATCGCCCAGGCCGATGCATCCGCGCCGTGGAACGCAGGCACATGGCGCATCGTGTGCAGCGGCGATCGCATCAGCGCAGAACGCACCAACACGGCGCCGCAGCTCGAAATGGATGTCTGCGCGCTGGCGCCGATCTACAACGGCTATACGAAGCCGGTCGACGCAGCCCGCGTCGGCTCGATCCGTGTGCATGACGTTGCGGCCCTGGACGCGCTGAGCGCTATCTTCGCGGCGTCGTTCGCGCCGTACTGCCCGGACGACTTTTAGGAGCAGCGATGCCCAATGTCCGCTTCGACGATGGCCTCGGCGCGCTCGTGTCGAGCGAACCATGGGAGCCGATCGCCGAGGGGTTGGGCTTCGTCGAAGGCCCGGTGTGGATGCCGGACGGGTCGCTGCTGTTCAGCGACACGCTCAGCAACCGTATCCACTGCTGGCGCGATGGCGTGCTCGGCGTGCATCGCGAGCCGGCGGGCGGGCCGAACGGGATGACGCTCGATCTCGAGATGCGCGTCGTCGGCTGCGAGCAGGACGGGCGTCGCGTGTTCCGCGAGCGCGACGACGGCACGGTGGAGTCGATCGCGACGCACTACCATCGGAAACGCCTGAACAGCCCGAACGATATCGTCGTGCGCTCCGACGGGCGCATCTTCTTCACTGACCCGCCCTACGGCATCACCGAGGAGCAGCGCGAACTGCCGTACAACGGCGTGTTTACGGTGGAACCGGATGGCGCACTGACGCTGCTCGCAACGGACTTCGAGAAACCGAACGGGCTTGCCTTCTCGCCCGACGAGCGCACGCTCTACATCGCCGACACGGCGCGCCACCACGTGCGCGCGTTCGACGTGGCCACGGACGGCACCCTCAGCCACGGCCGTATCTTCGCCGAGATGCGCGAAGAAGGCCGCCCCGACGGCATGAAGGTTGACAGCGACGGCCGCCTTTACGTCTGCGCGAAGACGGTGCAGGTGTTCGCGTCGGACGGCCGCCCGCTCGGCGTCATCGACTGCCCGCAGCTGCCTGCTAACTGCACGTGGGGCGACGACGGTTCGGTGCTGTACATCGCGGCGCGGACGGCGGTGTATCGTACGCGGATCGCTACCGTGGGGATTGCGCCGTATTTGCGGTAGCGCGGTGACCTCACCTCCGGCCTGTCTCCTACGGCGACTCTCCGATCGGCCACCTCCTCTCCGCCGGGCGGAGAGGAGAGGAGACTGGATCGCGCGATCTGGCTGAGTATCGGGCATTCGGGATCCGACTCACAGCCGGGGACGGCTGTGCCACTCACTCGGTCTCGGTCGGCGGCCCGTGTGGGATTGGTCGTGCGTGGGAGACCTCACCTCCGGCTTGTCTCCTACGGCGACTCTCCGATCGGCCACCTCCTCTCCGCCGGGCGGAGAGGAGGCTGGATCGCGCGATCTGGCTGAGTGTCGGGCATTCGGGATCCGACTCACAGCCGGGGACGGCTGTGCCACTCTTGTTGGATTCCCAACATGGGTCGCGGCGGGCGAGCCGGCGACTCGAGGCCGGGGGGACGGCTGGGCCATTCACTGCGGATGCGAGCACGGGACTCTGGCTCGAGGTGACGGGTTTAGCGCGTGCCGAAGTCCCAGCCGCGGCCGCGGCTGTACTCCCGCAGGATGAGCCGAGCGACCGTGGAGCGGTGCACCTCGTCCGGGCCGTCGTAGATGCGGGCGAAGCGGGCGTGACGGTACATCCGTTCGAGCGGCGTGTCGGATGTGACGCCCATGGCGCCGTGCACCTGGATCGCGCGGTCGATGGTGTTGTGCAGCATCTTCGCGCCGACGACCTTGATGATGCCGATGTCGATGCGGGCGGGGTCGCCCTGGTCCATCTTGTGCGCGGCTTGCAGCGTCAGCAGCCGGCTCGCCTGGATCTCGGCCGCCGTCTCGAAGATCATCGCCTGGATCTGCTGCTTCTCGCCGAGCGTCGAGCCGAACGCGACGCGTGAGTTCGCACGCTCGCACATGAGGTCGAACGCGCGCTGCGCCTGGCCGAGCCAGCGCATGCAGTGGAAGATCCGCCCGGGTCCGAGGCGTTGCTGCGAGATCAGGAAGCCCTGGCCGCGCGGGCCGAGCAGGTTCGCCTTCGGCACGCGCACGTTGTCGTAGACCACTTCGCAGTGGCCGCCCATCATGCCCATCACCGGTACTTCGCGGATGATGTTGTAGCCGGGCGTGCTCGTCGGCACGACGATCATGCTGAACGCGGCGTGCGCCGGGACATCGTCGTCTTCGGTGCGGCACATCACGGTGGTATACGCCGCCCGATTCGCGCCCGTCGTGAACCACTTGCGGCCGTTGATCACCCAATCGTCGCCATCGACGACGGCGCGCGTCTGTAGCTGCGTCGGGTCGGAGCTCGCGACCTCCGGCTCCGTCATGGCGAAGCTCGGGAAGATCTCGCCGGCGACGAGCGGGCGCAGGTACTTGTCGCGCCACTCCGGCGACGAGTGCAGGTTGAGCATGATCGAGTCCTGCAGCGAGTGCGTGCCCAGGCACACCTGGGCGAACTCGGAGCGGCCAATCACTTCGTTCACGTATACGTAGTCGAGGAACGGCATGCCCTGGCCGCCGATCTCGACGGGATGGCCGAGCGCCCAGAGCCCGGCGTCCTTCGCCTCGTTCATCAGGCGCCGCAGCGTCGCGCCGCTCTCCTCCTCGCCGCGCTCCTCGAGGATGTGCTCGACGGGGTAGATGCGCTCTTCGATGAACTGTTGGACCTTCTCGCGAATCGGCTGGACGCTCTCGGGCACCTGGAATGACATGATCTGCGCTCCTGTCTGGCGTTTCGGGGCCGGCAGCGCCGCCGCCCGCTCAGATTCTAGGCCCACCTAACCGCAGCGGATACTGGATATGGCAAGAAAATCGCTTGCCGAACACCCGTTCTGTATGAGATAGTCACCGCACTATGCCGCTCGCGAAGGTCCTTTCCTGCGCTGTCGTCGGACTCGAAGGCGAAATCGTCGAATGCGAAGTCGACGTCTCCCGGCGCGGCCTCAACAGCCTGGCGATGGTCGGCCTGCCCGATACCGCCGTCAAAGAGGCGAAGGATCGCGTCGAATCCGCGATCAAGAACTCAGGCTTCCCCTTCCCGAGCGGCCGCATCATCGTCAACCTCGCGCCAGCGGACATCCGCAAGGAAGGGCCGACGTACGACCTGCCGATCGCGGTGGGCATCATGGTCGCCGCCGGCCAGGCGCTCGCCGACGTGAGCGACTGCGTGTTCCTGGGCGAACTCTCGCTCGATGGCGCCGTGCGGCACGCGCAGGGGATCCTCCCAATGGTCGCGCTCGCCCGCGAGCGCGGCATCCGCACGGCGTACGTGCCGGCGGTCGATGGCGCGGAGGCGGCGCTGCTGCCCGACATGACGATCTACCCGGTCGACACGCTCGCGTCGCTGCTCCATCACCTCTCGGGCGCGCGGCCGATCGATCGCCTCATCTCGACGGGCGTGCCGCCGCCGCCCGCGGACGTGCGCTGGGAAGGGACGGACTTCGGCGACATCAAGGGACAGGAGCACGTCAAGCGGGCGTTCGAGGTGGCGGCGGCCGGGGGGCATAACCTGATGATGAGCGGCCCGCCCGGCAGCGGGAAGACGCTGCTGGCGCGCGCGCTCCCTTCGATCTTACCGACGATGAGCCCGGATGAGACACTGGAAGCGACGAAAATCTACTCGGTCGCCGGGCTGCTGCCGTCAGACATGCCGCTGGTAGCGCGCCGTCCGTTCCGAGCGCCGCACCACACGATCAGCCACGCCGGTCTCGTCGGTGGCGGTCGCAATCCGCGGCCGGGCGAGATCACGCTGAGTCATCGCGGCGTGCTTTTTCTCGACGAGCTGCCGGAGTTCGGACAGCAGGTGCTGGAAGTGATGCGGCAGCCGCTCGAAGACCGCACGGTGACGATCTCCCGCGCGCAGGGCACCATCACCTACCCGGCGAACTTCATGCTCGTCGCGGCGATGAACCCGTGCCCGTGCGGGTTCTATGGTGACCCGACGAAGGAGTGCACGTGTTCCGAGTCGACGGTGAGCCGCTACCAGAAGCGCATCTCCGGCCCTCTGCTCGACCGCATCGATATCTTCGTGGAGGTACCGCGCGTCGACTACGAGAAGCTGTCTTCGGACGCGATCGGTGAGAAGTCGGACGCCGTCCGCGAGCGTGTGGAGCATGCACGCCAGGTGCAGGGCGCGCGGTTCAAAGGCTCGCGCTTTATCTGCAACGCCGAGATGACGCCCACCGAAGTGCGCGAGTACTGCCAGGCGAATCTCGACGAGCAGTCGCAGTCGCTGTTGCGGCTCGCGATGGCGCAGCTCGCGCTTTCGGCGCGCGCCTTCCACCGCATCCTCAAGCTCGCCCGCACGATCGCCGATATGGCGGACTCACCGGACATCGCTTCCGCGCATCTCGCCGAAGCCATCCAGTACCGGCAGCGGGTACGAGGGTGAGCGAGGGCGAGCTGATCGTCATCGCTCTGCGTCTCGTCGTCCCACTGTTGATCCTGCGCTGGCCGCTGTTCGGCGGGGTCACGGCGATGGTCCTCGACGCGCTCGACGTCGTCCTCATCGAAGCGATCGGCCTCGGCGGCTTCGGCGGCCACTACTCCGAATTGGACAAGCTGCTCGACTCGTACTACCTGACGCTGGAGATGATCGTTGCGTTCCGCTGGGCGAGTCCGTACGCGCGCCTCCCGGCTCTCGCGCTCTACGGGTACCGTGCCATCGGTGTCATAGCGTTCGAGATCACACATACGAGGGCGCTACTCCTCGTCTTCCCAAACCTGTTCGAGAACTGGTGGCTGTACTGCGTGTTCGTGGCGCAGTTCTTGCCGCGCGTCTACCCCAGGTCGCTCAAGACAGTCGCGATCCCAATAACGTTGCTGCTCATCCCGAAGTTGGCACAGGAGTACCTGCTCCACTACCAGGAAGCCGAGCCCTGGGACTGGATCAAGCGCAACATCCTGCACACGGCCTGATGCCGTGCCAGGTGCTAGTGTCGTGCTTCTAACGTTTCGTTAGCTCGCTGGAACACGGCGACCTGCGCTTGACTCGCCGCCCCCGCCCCGACCTAACCCCCAGCCCTCTCCACGGCGAGTCTTCGACCTTCCCGGCGCGGGAAGGGGAGCTCGGAAGAGTACGATCTCAGGGCCCGCCATCTATCCGGTGAAACTCACGGTAAACCGGAAGCACTACCCTAGTGCGCGAGCGGATGTGACACGAAGAAGTCCCACATCACCGCCGTTGCGTCGATCGCGACGTTGGCTGATCCGCCAGTGGGATCTGGCGATGGCGCCGCGCCCGGCCAGGTATGGCCGCCGCCCAGCAGCGTGTACAAGAGCACGTCACCGTCGCCGAGCTGGCAGCGCGTGAAGGTCGAGAGTTCGACCGATGCCGCGGGCCGCGAGATCGTCGGCAAGCCGTCGCACCCCAAAGCCCGCGACCATTCGGACGCGCTGCGCCGGACCGGTGGGAGTGTGCCTCCTCCGGCCTGCGCCGCGATGGGGCCGCCGTCGAACGGGACCAGCGGGTCCGCGGTGCCGTGAAACGCGATCATCGGTACGTTCGCGATGCATTGCACGCTGGTCGACGCAACGGTGCCGATAGCCGCTATGCGATCCGCCAGATTGCACGCCAGTACGCGACTCATGCCGCCGCCAGCGTCGAACCCGGCGGCGAACGCACGATCGGGATCGACGCAGAGCTTGGCGCTGATCGTTGCCAAGAGATTGCGCACGAACTCGACGTCGTTCGGTTCGCCGGCACTCTTGCCTGAGTTCCATCGCGACGGAATTCCGGTGCCGTCCGGCGCGACGGCGATGAAGCCGCGCTGATCGGCCAGGCTGCCCAGCCGCGTGTAGTCGAGCATCTGCCTGCCGGTCTGAGCAACACCGTGGAAGGCGAGTACGACCGGCGCGAACTTCGTCCCGTCATAGCCCGCAGGCACGTGCAGAATGTACGTACGCGAGATACCACCCACCGTGATCGTTTGGTCGAAATCTCCGGAGGCATGCGTCCGAGCCGGAGTGCACCCCTGCGCCTGGGGCGTTGCCGTCGCCGCGCCGACGACGGAATGCGGCGGTCCGTTACCCGACGTGCTGCCGCCGCAAGCGGCGCCGAACGCTATCAGCGCGAGCGACAGGCCAAAAAGTCGTCGAATCACGGCCGCATAGTAGCACGGAAGCGGGCGCGTCCTGCCGATAACGTATGTGGGTTCGGGTAGCAATGGGGTCGGGGTGCTTCGCGTTCGAGCGAACGTGAGACGTGTACTCCCGACCGAGTTTCATTGGGCGCACCGGCATCGGTGTCGTCCATCCGGGGGAGTCAACTCGCATGTTCAAGCATCTGCTGGTCACGTTGGACGGATCGCCTCGGGCGGAGTCCGTCATACCGCATGTCATCGACATCGCGAAAACAATGGGCGCCGAGGTGACGCTCCTGCGCGTGGTCGATGCCGCGAACTCCGACTGGAGTGAGCGGGGAGCGATTGGGAAGGCCAACGCGGCCACATCGATCAAGTCGACCTACGTCGACCAGGCGACCGCGTACCTTGAGCGGGTCGCGGAGCAACTGCGCGGCGCCGGCATCACGACGCACGCCGTCGTGAAACAGGGCCAGCCTGCCAGGCAGATCGTGACCACCGCGAAGGAAGGGGACGCCGACGCCATCGCCATGGCCACGCACTCGCGGCGAGGGATCAACCGCGTCATGTTCGGCAGCGTCGCCGAGCAAGTGCTGCACGAGTCGCTGCTGCCGATCCTGCTCGTACGCGCCGCCTGAGCGGACCGCTGGTAGCATCGACGATGGGTCTGGCGGAGACGTGTTCCGCCGGGCTCGGTTACGCCATGCGCTACGACGCTCCGGACACCGGCCCGACTCGCCTGTCTACAGCAGATCGCCCGTCGCCGCGCGCGTGCTGCCCGTTTCCTTGTAGGACGAGATGACGTTGCGAGCGATGGTCTGCTGGTGCACCTCATCGGCGCCGTCCACCAGCCGTGCTGAGCGCGCGTTTCGCATCATCCGTTCGAGCGGTGTGTCCGTCGAATAGCCCAGGGCGCCGTGCACCTGGATAGCCCGGTCGACAATGCGCCAAAGCGCGTTCGCGACGTGGTGCTTCGCGAACGAGACCTCTTGCTTGAACGGCAGACCGTTCTCGATCTTGTACGCCGCGTGCAGGATCATCAGCTTGCCGGCATACAGCTCCATCGCGGAGTCCGCCATCATCCACTGGATGGCCTGCTTGTCGGCGAGCAGCGAGCCGTGCGATTCGCGCTTGAGCGCGCGGTCGACGAGCATCTCCAGTGCAACCTCAGCGTTGCCGATCCAGCGCATGCAATGTGCCACCCGCGCCGGACCAAGGCGGTACTGGCCAAGCAGGTGGCCGTGTCCGCGCTCGCCCAGCATGTTGCGCGCGGGAACGCGCAGGTTGGTGATCCGGATCTCGCAGTGATTCCCAACGCCGGCCATGGTGTCGATGTCGCGCACGATCTCCCAGCCCTCCGCCGGTAGGTCGACCAGAAACGCCGAATTGCGTGCCTGCGGCGGGTCCGCATCCGGGTCGGTGCGCGCGATGAGGATCGCGAAGCGCGCGCCCTTCGCGCCCGAGATGAACCACTTGTGGCCGTTGATCACCCAGTCGTCGCCGTCCTTCACCGCGGACGTCTGGATGCCGGTGGGATCGGATCCCGCAACCTCCGGTTCCGTCATGGCGAAGCACGAGCGCGATTTTCCTTCTGTCAGCGGCCGCAGGTAGCGCTCCTTCTGATCATCGTTCGCATTGTGCAGTAGCGTGTGCATGTTGCCTTCATCGGGCGCCTGGGCGTTCAAGACGAACGGGCCCATGCCGGTGCGGCCCGCTTCCGCGGATACGAAGGCCATCGCCACATGATCGAGGCCCATGCCGCCCCACTCCTTCGGCATATGCGGATTCCAGAGCCCGAGATCATGCGCCCGCTTACGCAGGCCGCCGATCGCCGAGACGTAGGCGTTGCGGTCAGACTCGTTCTGGCGTAGCTTCTCCTCGGTGGGCCGGACCTCCTCGTCCATGAACTTGCGCACACGCGAGCGCACGTCCTCGACGGCGGGCGACAACGTGAAGTCGATGGCCATAACGGTCCTCCTTGGCGCGATGACGGATGCGGTTCTCAGTGTAGGCGGCCCGCCACATAGCGTCACGCGTGCGGCCGGTACAGGCGGAGCGAGATGAGCGATCAGAGCGTACCCGGCATCGATTTCGCGCGGCTGACGCCGTGGTTCCGCGCGCATGTCGCGCCCGTCCGCGAGCTGACGGCCACGATCGTCGGCCACGGCCGCTCGAACCTCACCTACCGCCTCGAGGGCGACGGGCAGGCGTGGGTGCTGCGGCGGCCGCCGCTCTCGCACGTGCTACCGACCGCGCACGATATGAAGCGCGAGTTCCGCGTCATCTCCGCCCTCGAGCCGACCGCCGTACCCGTCCCGCATGCGATCGCGCTCTGCGAGGACATCGCTGTCAACGACGCGCCGTTCTACATCATGTCGTTTGTCGAAGGCATCGTGCCGACGGACCCGAAGGTCGTCGCCGAGAAGTTTGATGAGCAGACGCGCCGGCGGCTCGGCGAGGAGCTGATCGATACGCTTGCGGTGTTCCACGGCATCGACCCGGCGTCGGTCGGACTCGCTGATTTCGGCAAACCGCAGGGCTTCATCGAGCGACAGGTGCGCCGGTTCACGCAACAGCTCGAGCAATCGACCATTCGCAAGGTGCCGGAGCTGGAGGAGCTTGGATGGCGGCTGGCGAACGCGATACCGCAGGAAGCCGATCACGCACTCGTCCACGGCGACTACCGGCTCGACAACTGCGTCGTCAGCCACGACGGCCACATCGCGGCGGTGCTCGATTGGGAGATGGCAACGCTCGGCGATCCGCTCACGGACGTGGGCGCGCAGTACATGTACTGGCCCGACCGGGGCAGCGCGGGCGCCTCGCCCGCGGGCGGCGTGACGAGCGGCGCGGTACTGGCGCTGCCCGGCTTCCCGACGCGCGCGGAGGCGATCGAGCGCTACGCCGCGAAGAGTGGCCGCGACATCGCGAGTCTCGACTTCTACGCCGCGCTGGCATTCTTCAAGCTGGCCGTGATCCTGGAAGGCATCCACGCCCGGTACCTCGAAGGCGGCACCGTTGGCGCGGGTTTCGAGACGATGGCCGCACAGGTGCTGGTGCTGACGCGGCAGGGACTCGCCGTGACCGATGCGTCATCGATCGCGGCGCTGCGGGGCTGAAGCGAGCGTCGCTATGGCGCCAAGCCTTCGCGGTCTCGGCAACCGCTCATCGAACCTCGCGATGAACCACGATGGTACCCCCGACAGGACTCGAACCTGTGCCCCTGGCTTCGGAGGCCAGTACTCTATCCACTGAGCTACGGGGGCGTGGCCTCCACTATACACAGGCGCGCGCGTAACCGGCCACGAGAGCGGCGGCGGCCCGCTTGGTGCCGTCTGGCCTTGGCATGCCCGCCTTCCGGCATGACACGGTCGCGGCGAGATTCGGTAGCGTTCGATCATGACATCAGTCGCGCCCGCGCTGCGTCGTTCGTTGAACTTCTGGCAGGTGACGGCCACCGGCGTCGGCATCGTGATCGGCGCCGGTATCTACGTGCTTATCGGCGAGGCCACAAAAGACGCCGGGAACGGCGTCTGGATCTCCTTCGGCGTAGCCGCCGGCCTGAGCGCGCTGACGGCGATGAGTTATGCCGAGCTGACGAGCATGTTTCCCTCCGCGGGCGCGGAGTACGAATATGGGCGCCATGCCTTCGGCGAGTTCTTCGGGTTCATCGCAGGCTGGATGATGATCGTGGCGTACATGGTTGCGGCGGCGGCCGTGTCGATCGGGTTCGCCCAGTACCTCCAGCAGTTCGTCGACATCGATGCGCGCATCGGCTCGGTTGGACTGCTGGTCGTGTTGACGTTCATCGTCATCTCGGGCATCGAACGGTCGATCTGGCTCTCCGTCGCGCTCGCGGTGTTACAGGTCGGCGGATTGCTGCTCGTCATTGTGTCCGGCGCTCCGCACATCGGGAGCCGCTCCCTCGTCGAGGGCGCGTCTACAACGGGCGTGCTGTCCGGCGCGGCGCTCGTCTTCTTCGCGTTTATCGGCTTCGATGACATCGCCACGCTGGCAGAGGAGACGCATGACGCGCGCAAGGTGATGCCGCGCGCGCTCCTCGCTACGCTGCTCATCTCGGCCCTGCTCTACATGCTCGTCGGGCTCAGCGCCATCAGTCTCGTCGGCGGCGATGCGCTGGCGGCGGCCGATCGTCCGCTGTCGGTGGTGATCGCCCACGACTGGGGCAGCCGCGCGTCGAGCATTGTCGCGTTCATCGCCCTTGCGGCCACTACCAATACGACTCTGCTTGTGCTGACCGCCTCGTCACGCATCATGTTCGGCATGTCTCGTGAGGGTGCGCTGCCGGCGGTGCTCTCGCGCGTGGGGAGGCGCGGGCGGGCGCCCTACGCGGCGGCAATCCTGTCCCTGGTGGTGGCGGCGGCGTTCGCGCTGATCGGCAACATCGGGTTCGTTGCCTCGGTCACGAACTTCGCGGTATACGCCATTTTCCTCATGATGAACGCCGCCGTCATCGCGCTGCGGTTTCGGATGCCCGATGCGGAGCGCAGCATCCGTGCGCCGCTGAACGTGGGGCGGGTGGCACTGCTGCCCTGGATCGCGATCCTCTCGATCCTGGTGATGCTCATATTCCTTGATCGGGCGGCGTGGGCGCTTGGCGCTGGCGCGCTGATCATGGGCGGCATCGCGTGGCTGACCGTTCACCCGCGACGCCGCTAGCCCACAAGGAAGATCACGACCATCGCCACGGCGGCGGCACCCATCAATGCCACGGTTGCAGCGCCGACCACGTTCGACAGGCGGCCGTTCTTGTGCTGGCCCAGGACACGCTCATCGTTGCTTACGACGAGAATGGCGGCGATGAGCACCGGCGAGATCACGCCATTCACGACAGCCGCAATGAACAGCGCCCGAATCGCCCCCACACCGGAGAGCGCAATGACCAGCCCGATCAGCGTCGCGAGCGCGATCACGGCGTAGAACTGCGGCGCCTGAGATGGTTGGCTGTCGAGCCCCTCCCGCCAGTCGAACACTTCAGCGACGGCATACGCGGCCGAACCTGCCAGCACGGGGATGGATAGCAGCCCGGTGCCAATAAACCCGACAGCGAAGAGCGTGGCGGCGTGATCGCCAGCGAGCGGCCGGAGGGCCTCGGCGGCATCTCGCGCCGTCGTGATCTCGTGAATGCCGGCGGGGAACAGCGTTGCGGCTGTTGTGAGGACGATGAAGTAGAAGACGACATTCGCCAGCAACATGCCCAGGTGGGAGTCGATGAGCGCTCGGCGCATTTCGCGACGATCGCCGGGGTCGAAGTGGCGCCGGTGCATCTCCTCCACTTCTTCAGACGTCTCCCAAAAGAACAGGTACGGAGAAATCGTTGTGCCGAAGACGGCGACGACCGTGGTGATGAACGCGGCGTTCCAATGAATGCGCGGGACGAACGTGGACCGGAGTGCCTGGCCCCAGTCGGGGCCGGCCACGAACGCATCAACGACGTAGGCGAACAGCACCAGCGTCAACAGTTTCAGATAGCTCGCAAACACGCGATACGGCACGACGATCTCGGTAGCAGCGATGGCGATGCCGAGCGGAATGATCACGGCCCTCTCGGGCAGCGGCGTCAGCAGCGCGATGCCGGCAGCGACAGCGGCGATGTCGGCGCCGATATTCACGGTGTTGGCCACAAACAACAGGGCAACCAGCACGAGCATGAGACGGCGCGAATAGTGCCTGCGCAGGACCGAAGCGAGTCCGCCCCCCGTGACGAGGCCGATTCGAGCGCACATCTCTTGCACGCCCGCATTCAACGGGAACGTGATGACACTCGTCCAAAGCAGACTGTAGCCCGTCTGCGCACCGGTGACCGAGTAGGTGGCGATGCCCGACGGATCGTCGTCCGATGCGCCAGTGACCACGCCAGGACCGGGGATGCTCCCGTAGCGGCGGAGTGCGCGTGTGAAGCGTGTACGCCTGGGCGCTCGGGGATGCTCCATCCCGCCGACGATACCCAGCGTGGGCCAGCACTGCAACCATCGACAGGGCGCTGCGTTTGGATTGGGGGATCTTTGGCCGCCGGAATCGGTGGCTGCTATAGTGAATCACTGTCCAGCTACCAAGTGAGAACCAATGCCACGCAGCAAACAGAACGTCCAGGTCAAGAAGCGCCAGAAGTCCTACCGCGCGGGCGAGCTTTCGGGCGACACGGCCCACGTCAAGCCCAAGGGCGCCTTCCGGCTCTTCACGAACTACAAGCTCTTCGCGATTATCGGCGTCCTGATACTCGGCTCCGGGTTCATTGTCAGCGCCTACTACCGGGGCGGCACCACGAGCGCCACCAAGAACGGCGTCCGCGGGCAGGGCGTGACCAAGGCGACGCCGGAAGCGGGCAGCACGGCGGTCACCGGCGCATCCGCGGCGATCAAGCAATACACCGCGCCGCCGCCGATGACGATCGACCCCAACAAGAGCTACACCGCTACGCTCAAGACCGAGAAGGGCGACGTCACGGTAAAGCTCGACGCGAAAGCCGCGCCCGAGACCGTCAACAACTTCGTGTTTCTCGCCAACCAGCACTTCTACGACGGGGTCACGTTCTTCCGCGTGATTGCGGCTAAGGACGGCAGCCTGGCGTTCGCACAGGCCGGCGACCCAACCGGAACCGGTGTCGGCGGACCCGGATACTCGCTGCCGTTCGAGAAGACGGCGGCGTCGTTTACGGCGGGTGTGCTGGCGATGGCGAAGCCGCAGGAAGCCGGTGCGCCAAACAACGGCAGCCAGTTCTTCTTCACCCTCAAGGCGGTGCCCACCCTCGATGGCACGAACACCGCGTTCGGGACGGTGACACAGGGTCTGAACGTCCTGGAGGGTCTCACCCCGCGCGACCCGCAGGCTCAGCAGAACCCGCCACCAGGCATCCGCATCGACACGATCACGATCGCGGAATCCTGAAGCCGTTCGGCTTGACTCACACACAAGCAAAAGGCCGCCGAGCAATCGGCGGCCTTTTGCCGTTGGAGGAGGAGGCTGTCTAGCGAAATCAGCAACCGAAAAAGGGGAACAAAAACGACTGAAGGCAAACCTTCAGCCGGTCGCACCTTCTCCCTCTTATGCCTGCGGGGTTAGCTGACGGGTTCGGCTCAAGGAAGTTCGCCTACGCACATTATGTGCGATTCACCCCGGAACTGGTTGGTTCCCCCGCCTCGCGCTATCGCGAGTTCGGCTCTATTCGGTTGTGCCTCAGGCTATCGAGATGGGCCGAAAAAGTCAACCCGCCGATAGCTTCAACGCGCGCGAAATCAGCTGGACTTTTGCAGTTATGTCTGTGGCCCCGGAAGGTGGATGACAAGCTCGTCCGGCGCATCCACATCCAGCTCGACGAAACGCACCGGCCCGGCGCCGGCTACCGGAACGGCGACGCCGCCGAACGTCGCGCCATCCACCGACCGCGCACCCGTCGCAATGTAGATACGCCGGTGGCGCCGCCCCGCCGTCGCCAGGCGGAGCGTGAGGTTGGCGCCCGCCGCATCCCACGCCTGATCGGTTATGTCGAGCGCTCCCATGCCGATGTGCGCATTCGTGCCCACGACGCGCGGCGTGTCATCCGGCGCCGGCCGGAGCGCGACGACGCGGCATGCGTGCGGCGGGACGAGTGCAAATGTGATCTCGCCGTCCACGGCGCCGCGATACCGCTCCTCCCATAACTCGAACGCGTGCCATCGCCCGGGGGGCAACGCAAGCGTGAGATCCCGCACCTCATCGGCGAAGTTGAACAGTCCGACGACGCGCACGGCGTCGAACGGGCGATCGAACGCGATCTCGTACTGCTCCGGGATGTCGCGGAGCAGTAGATCGACCGGGTCGGCCGATCGTGGGAGCGGCGGCAACAGCATCGAGATCAGGTCGATTCGATCCTGCGGCACCTTCTCAAGATCGTCGCTCGAGAGCATCATGCCGCCCGAGAGACCGATCGCACTCGCGAGTGTCCGCGTCTCGTCAAGCGTGAGCTTCGTCCTGTCGGTGCGCACGAGCAGGCAGTCCGGGTCGTTCGCCCAGAGCCGGCCGTGCATCCACGACCGGGTGAGCGTGTTGCGAATGGCGGTCTCCGCACTCAATGGATCGTCTGGCGTGCGGGGCCGCGGTGTTGGAGATTCGCGCTCCGCGCGGGTCAGGAAGCGCCAGATCGGCGCCACGTCCGGGCCGATGCGGTTGCCGTCGAAGAAGCCGACCGACGGCGCCATCAGCGACCCGCATCCGAGGATGAACCGCTCCGGACCGACGCCGGCGCGCACCGCCTGCAGCGCGGCGCGATACGCCCGGATGCGCGTCGCGCCGGGATCGAGCCGCCGCCCCGCGACCGCTGCCCCGAACAGGAAGTCGATCTTCACGTAGTCGTAGCCCCAGCCGTCGCAGATCGACCGGAACAGCTCCGTCAGCCATGCGCGAGCCGCGGGATGCGAGCCGTCGAGCCCGTAGTTGGCGCGCTCCCAGTTGTGTTGCGCCAGTACGGGCTCGCCCGCGCCATCACGGACGACCCAGTCCGGATGCTCAGCGAACGTCTTCGACGTCTCCGCAAGCAGGAACGGCGCCAGCCAGAGGCCCGGCGTGTACCCCGCCTTCTTGATCTCCGACGCCAGCCACGCCATGCCGCGCGGGAACTTCTCGTTCGCCGTCAGCCAGTCGCCGATATCGGCCTGGTAGCCGTCGTCGATCTGGACGGTATCGATCGGCAGTTCGCGGCGATGCGCTTCCAGGAACCGAAGATTGCGGACGATGTCCGCTTCGGTCACTTGCGTGTAGAAGTAGTACCAGGAGCACCATCCCGCCGGTGTCACGGCCGGTACGCGCGCGCCCATCTCGCGAGCAAGCGCGTCGCCGTAGCGCTCCAACTGCGCGTTCGGGCGCCCCGACACATCGACCAGCACGCGCTCGGACCAGAGCGTCTCGCCCGGTGCCGGCGTGATCCCGTCTGCGAGGCATCGCACGTCGAACGCCCTGGAAGGCGCATCGACGCATACCTGCGTCATGAAGTCGCGCGCGGTAACGGCTCCGGCGAGTATCGAGCGCCCGCTCGCCGGGTCGTACAGCACGCCGACATCGTCCGACGCGAAGCGCCCCGCGCCCTCTTGCGGCGCCTCGGGAGACAGCTGCGCTGGCGCGCTGCGCACATCGCGGTCGGACCCGCCGAGCGACATCGTCGGCGACCACGACTGCCAGCCGTTGCGGTAGATGCGCCATTGTTCTGTCGCTGAGGCCAGTTGAAGCTTGCCGCGGCCTTCCGCCGGGGTGGTGAACGCGTGCATCGTCGCGATCGCAAGTGGCGCGCGCTCGGTCGTCACGCCGACACGCGTCACGCAGTACGGATGCGCATCGTAGACGACGACTTCGCGCCGCAGCGTCACACCGCGCCGCGGCAAGCTGGAGACGAGCGTCAGCCGCTTCCCCGTACCCAGACCATCTTGATACGGCTGAATGTCGTAGTCGGCGCGCTCGAAGTGCAGCGGCGCGTCGCCCGCCGGCACGACGAACGCCAGCGCGCGCTCGGTCGGGCGGAACGCGCCATCGAGGCAGACGGGCGCGATCGAGCCGTCGTCCTGTCGCGTCTCGACGCGCAGCCACGCGTTCTGCAGCCAGGGACCGTTTCGGCCGAGGCCGGACGATACGGGCTCCGGCACTCAGCTTCCTCCCGGGCGTACAGCTCGGACGCGATGGCGGGTGCGCACAACACCACCGCCGGTGGGGATGATGCTGATCGTGCCATCGACCTCGAGGATAGCCAGCCGCACGTCCTTCGGATCGTCGAAGCCGTGCTCGCGCATCGACTGCAGCACCATATCGTCGGAGAGTCCCGCCTTCAGAACGTGTTTTTCGATGAGTTTACCGTTGCTGAGGACGACGATCGGCTCGCCTTCCAGCGCTTTGCGGAACGCCGGGATCCTGTCGTTGGCGAACGCGACGATACGGTTGAGGATCAGCAGCGTCGCGGCAGCCGTGAGTCCGCCCAGAATCGTAACGTCGCTGCCAACCATGGCGTTCTGGACCGCATTCGCGATCAGCAAGATCAGCACGAGGTCGAACGGCGTCATCTGGCCGAGCTGGCGCGAGCCGGTCAGTCGCATGCCAACGACGATCGCCGCGTAGACGATGGCGCTGCGGTAGGCGATCTCGAAGAACGGCGCGTGGATGCCGAAGACGTCGCCCGCGTTCATCGCGGCGCCGCTATCGCCAGCCGCCGAACCGGATGAGCGTGCCTTCGCCGGCCTTCTTCATCGCGGCGATGACACGCGGATCGGTGGGGCGCTCGTAGTCGTTGCCGGAGCCGGTGTGCTTGAAGCCGAGGGCGCGGTAGACGCCGATGGCGGTGCTGTTGTCCTCTTCCGTGCGCAGCGCCAGATGATCGGCGCCCTGCGCGAAGGCCCATTTCGCTACGCGCGACACCAGCACCGGAGCGATGCCGCGGCCGCGATGCGCGTCGTCGACCGCCAGCGCACTCAGGTAGCCCTCGTCGACGCCGTCGTAGGAGTAGAGCGCGAAGCCGACGATGTCCGCACCGGCCGTGGCAAGCAACAACTCGTCGCCGCCGGTGAGGTGATGGCGGTACGCGCTCTCCGGCATCGGCGTGTCGGGAAACGCTTCGCGGTCGATGCGCGCGATGGCGTCGATATCGGCGGCTGTGCCGGTGCGGAACGCGATGCCTTTCGGGGCGACCGCCTTGACGACGCCACGCTTTTCGAGCACGAAGAACAGCCACGGCCGTTGCGGCTTGAACGACAGCTTCTTCAGCACGGGCTCGACGGCGGTGCGCGACGAGCCGAGCGCGAGGCGGAACCGCACCGTCTCGGCGCCCTGCACCTTCCGGATGCGCGGCAGCAGCTGCTCGAACATGTCCGGAAACAGGTCGACGAACGCGGCATCGCTACGGTAGGAGTAGGCAAGGCGTGACTGGCCGGCACCGGCGAACGCAGCGAGCAGGTTGCCGTCACGTTCGATCACAAGATCCGGGTGGTTTTGCGGGAGATCGTCGACCTCGACCGGCGCCCAGGCGTAACTCAAGGCTTCGCGCGACAGGCGGGCGTGAAAGCTCGCGATGGGCGCTTCGAGTCGGCGGAGCTGTCGTACGGGCATCTAATCCGGCCACGTTCCGCGGAACACTTCGACGACCGGTCCCGTCAGGATAACGTCGCCCTCTCCGTCCCATTCGAGCTTGAGTTCGCCGCCGGGCACGCGCAGTTCCATCGCGCCATCAACCAGGTCCAGCAGGCGCGCCGCCACCATCGTCGCCGACGCGCCCGAGCCGCACGAGAGCGTCTCGCCGACGCCGCGCTCCCAGACGCGCATTTCGGCGTGAGAGCGATCGAGCACGCGCACGACCTCGAAGTTCGTGCGCTTCGGGAACAGCATGTGATGCTCCATGAGCGGCCCCATGGTGTCCAGCGGGTAGTCGCCGACGGGCGCGCCCTGGAAGTACACGGCGTGCGGATTGCCCATAGAAACCGGCGTGATCGGTAGCGTGACGCCATCGACCTGTACGTCGAAGTTCGTGATCGGCGGCGGCGCATCGATAGCGACCGGGATCTCGCGCGGGTCGAGGCGCGGCGGTCCCATGCTCTCGCGGACGCTGGTCACCAGCCCGCCCTGGCTGGCGATGTGCACCCGAAGCACGCCCGCGCCCGTCTCGACGTCGAACTCGTCGTCCCGCGGGATGACGATACCTAGATCAACGGCGAACTTCACGAGGCAGCGCATGCCGTTGCCGGACATCTCGGCCTCGGAGCCGTCGGCGTTGAAGATGCGCATCCGCACCGGCGCGCGGTCGGACTTCGCGGCGAGGATCAGCCCGTCGCCACCGACGCCGAAGTGGCGGTCGCAGATCGTCCGCGCCAGCGCGCTCCAGTTGCGCTCGACCGACCGAGCGTCGAGTACGACGAAGTCGTTGCCGGTGCCGTGCAGCTTCGTGAAGTCCATGCCGCTCAGGATACCGCGACTTCCGACCCACCGGGAAGCCCGGTGCTCGCGATTGCCAGCGCGCGTGTCACCAACCCCGTGTCCGACGCATCGAGCCAGTGGATCCGCGCGTCGTCCTCGCGGAACCACGTGTGCTGCATCCGCGCCAGGCGGTGCGTCTCGGTCTTGATCTGCGCGGTCGCGTCCGCCAGCGTCATCTCGTCGCGCAGATAGGCGCAGATCTGCCGGTAGCCGATGCTTGCCATGGCCGGAAGATCGCATCTGTATCCCGCACCGTTCAATCGCCGCACTTCTTCGACGAACCCGGCTCTCATCATCGCATCGACGCGCCGATCGATGCGCATGTACAGCCCCTCGCGCTCCATCCGGAGTCCGATGACGGTGAACTCGAAGCCCGGCGCTACCTTCTGTCGCCACGAGCTGAACGGACGTCCCGTCGCCTGTGTGACTTCGATCGCCCGGATCACGCGCCGTACGTTCCGCGGATCGATGCTCAGCGCGCTCGCCGGATCGACCGCCCGCAGCTCGGCGAGCAGCGCGCCGGCGCCGTCTCGTGCCGCGATGGCCTCGAGCCGCGCGCGCAGCTCGAGGTCGGGCGGAACCCGCGGCACCTGCCAGCCTTCAAGCAGTGCCCACACGTACTGCCCCGTGCCCCCCACGACGATCGGCAGCCGCGCGCGAGACCAGATGCCCGCAAGCGCGGCGCTCGCCAGATCCAGGAAGCGCGCGAGGGTGAAGGAGTCGCCGGGATCGGCGACATCGATCAGATGATGCGAAACGGCAGTCTGCTCGGCACGCGCCGGCTTCGCCGTGCCGACATCCATCCCGCGATAGACCTGCCGTGAATCGGCGTTGACGATCTCGCCGCCGAGTGCGCGCGCGAGCTCTATCGCCAGTGCCGTCTTGCCGGTCGCCGTTGCGCCGACGATGGCGATCAGGCGCTGTGACATCACGCCCGGGCGGCGGCCGCCGTCGCTGCGCCCTGGATCAGGCCCGCGAAGGTGTCGGCCTTCAGCGAAGCGCCGCCGACGAGGCCGCCGTCGATGTCCGGCTGCGCCATGTACTCGCCGATGTTGTCTGGCGTCACCGAGCCGCCATAGAGGATGCGCACCGCGTCCGCGACGCTTCCGGCGACATCACGCACCGTCTGCCGAATCAGCGCGATCGCTTCTTGCGCCGTGGCGCCGTCGGCGGCCAGTCCCGTGCCGATGGCCCACACGGGCTCGTACGCCACGATGAAGCCGCCACCAACGGTCGCGTCACGGAGGCCGCCGCGCGTCTGTCGAACGAGCACGGCCTCGGTCTCTCCCGCCTGGCGCTGCTCCAGCGTCTCGCCCACGCACATGATCGGGGTAACGCCGTGTGCCAGCGCTGCCTGCACGCGCCGGTTCACCGTCTCGTCCGTTTCGCCAAAGTATTGGCGGCGCTCGCTGTGGCCGATGATGACGTGGGTCGCCACCTCCGCCACCTGTGTGATGCTCACTTCGCCCGTAAACGCGCCCTTCTCTTCCCAGTAGGCGTTCTGCGCGCCGACGGCGATGCTCGAACCGGCGAGCGCTTGCCGCACCTCGTGCAGGAACACGAACGGAGGGCAGACGATCTTCTCGGCGCCCGTAATGCCGTCGGCCTTGTCACGAATCGAACGCACCAGCGCGATCGCCTCGCCGCGCAGCGTGTTCATCTTCCAGTTGCCGGCGATGATCGGTGTGCGAGGCATGTCAGGCTCCGTACTTGGCCAGGCGGCCCGCGTGGGCCATCGCCAGCGACAGCACTTCCTTGGCCGGGAACGTGCCCAGGATGCCGCGCGCGCAGGCTTTCTCGTTGAACCCCTCGGTCTGGTCGGCCTGGCTGTACTCCTTCGCGTGGAAGAGGAACGGCACGGGGTGCCACGAATGTCCCGCAGCTATCGCCGGGGTCGAGTGGTCGCCGGCCACCATGAATACGTCCGCCTGCATTGCGTGCAGCGCGTCGATGTACGTGTCGACCTCCTCGAGCGCCGATACCTTCGCCTGGAAGTCGCCATCCTCGCCAGCGGCATCTGCGCGCTTGAAGTGGATGAAGAAGAAGTCGTAGTCGTCCCAGTGGGACTTCAGCGTCTCGACCTCATCCGCGAACGTCGTCCCGGTCTTCAGCACGTCCATCCCGACAAGCTTCGCCAGACCACAATACATGGGGTAGGCGGCGATCGCGGCGGCGCGGAACTTGCACGCTTCGACGATCGACGGCATCAGCGGGTGCTTTGCGATGCCGCGCAGCGTCAGCATGTTCGCCGGCTCGTGGCCGCGCAGCAGCTTGGCGGCCTCCGCTACCCACTGATTGAGGAGCGCGGCGGTCGTCTCGGCCCCCGGTGCGAGTGCGCGGGACGGGAGCGGCTTCTCGCCCTCTCGCTGCGGGTCGGTCTCCGTCACGCGATCGGAGAGGCCCGGACCGCGGAGCACGAGCAAGAAGCGGTGGTCGCGGACGGGTTCGACGAACGCCTCGACGCCAGGCAGCTTGATGGCGGACAGTTTCTTGCACAGCGGCGCCGAGAACTCCGTAGCGATGCGCCCCGCCCGCCGATCGGTGATCTGGCCGTTGGCGTCGACCGTACAGAAGTTGCCGCGCGCGGCAACGTCGGTCGATTGCAGATCGAAATCGATGCCGAGCGCTTCCAGCACGCCCCGCCCTACCGTGTACTTCTCCGGGTCGTAACCGAAGAGCGCCAGATGCCCCGGTCCGCTCCCGGGCGTCACCCCGTAGCCCACCGGCATCGTCAGCCCACACAGGCTCTGCTGGGCGAGCCGGTCGAGCTGCGGGATGTTCGCCTGCTCGAGCTCCGAGCGCCCGGACGCGTTCGGCAGGCCGCCCAGGCCGTCGATCACGAGCAGCAGGATCTTGGTGGAGCCGGGAATGGAGAGTTCGCGCAGCAGTTCGAGGTTCACGGGGCGCAGTCTATCACGGCCCCTTGCCACCAGCTACGAGTACGACGGCGGCGAAACGTCGCCATTCGTGCGGACTGCGTTCGTGGCGCTATACGGTCCGCCGCCGGAAGGCGTACCAGCCGCCCGCGTACGCGACGGCGGCGGCGGCGATGCCGCCCGCCAGCAGGTAGCCGCTCCAGTCCGAACCGCTTGATGATTCCGCGGTCGCCGCCGGAGCGCCGGTGAATTCCGGGGCTTCCGCCACGCCTCCGACAGGCGGTGGGGGCGCGCTCAGCTTCAGTACCATGCGGCCGTTGTTACGCGGCACCGTGAAATCCGTCGCCAGGTTGCCCGAGGCGACGCTGAACGTGCTCGTGGCGACGTTCTGCAGGGCGTACTCCGTCGCGTTGTTCGACGGCGCTGTATTGAGGTTGGAGAGGCGGAGCACCTGGGTGGTCCCGCTCGCGGGGAGCGCGGGCGCTGGCATGCCGAAGATCGCAGTCGCGGCACCGTACGCTACGGCATCGGCAGGGGGCGGGCCCAGCGCGCAGTTGAAGTCGGTGCCCGCGCCCGCCCATACGACCGAGCCGCCCGTGAGCTGCACCGGGTGCAGCGGGTCGCCGCCGTTCGCACCGGTGGTATTCGCGCCGCTAAACACGAAGTCCGCAGCGCCGCCGGCAACGTTGCTGTTGAACTCCGACGTGGCCACGAGGACCGAGTCACCGGTCAGCCCGTTCGTCACCCCCGAAGGGAAGGTGAACGTCGCTTTGAGCGTTCCGGCGCTGTTGAGGAACTGGAGCGTATGGCCGCCCAGCAGCGTCTGCCCCGGCTGACCCAGCCGAAGCTCGACGAACTGGATGTTGTTGTTGCCGCTGAATCCACCCGCAACCGCATGGATGCGGATGCAGTGGAACGAAGCCTCCGCTATGCCCGCCCGGCCGACGGCCAGGACCGACACGGACAGTACTAACGCGAGGGCGAGCGAGAACAGCGAGCGCATAGTCATTCTCCGGATCGCGGGGCGACGATGCTGGATCGGCTGACCAGCCGGATCGGGTTGACAGCTACTATACGACGCGCCGGCGGCTCCGGACGCATGATTCGTCACAAATATTTCGCCGGACTCCGGCTTCCCCGGCGGAGGTGTGTTAGCATCGCTGCACGCCCGTGTCGCTCGGACTGGAGGCAGCGTGGACTTCCGATTCAGCCCCGAGGAAGAAGCGTTCCGCGAGGAGATCCGCGCCTTCGTCGCGGCCGAGCTGCCACCGTCGTTCGGGCACCCCGCGTACAACGATCGGGAGGACTTGCCGAAGGAGCACGGCGAGGTCGCGAGGGCGTTCCAGCGCAAGCTCTCCGACAAGGGATGGCTCACGCTCGCCTGGCCGAAGCAGCACGGCGGCCTCGGCGCGGGACCGATGCAGCAGCTCGTCTACAACGAGGAGATGTCGCGCCTCCGCGCACCCGGCTTCGGCGGCATGGGTGTGGCGATGGTCGGCCCGACGCTGATGATGCACGGCACCGACGACCAGCGCGAGCGCTTCCTCGGCCGCATCGCGCGCTCCGAGATGAGCTGGTGCCAGGGCTTCAGCGAGCCCGGCGCCGGCTCCGACCTCGCATCGTTGCAAACGCGGGCGGTGCTCGATGGCGACGAGTTCGTGGTGAACGGGCAGAAGATCTGGACGTCTGGCGCGCAACGCGCCGACTACTGCATCCTGCTGGTGCGGACGGATCCGGAGGCGCCGAAGCATCGCGGGATCAGCTACCTGCTGATGGACATGAAGTCGCCCGGCATCACGATCACGCCGCTGACGAACATGCTCAACTCCGCCGCCTTCAACCAGATGTTCATGGACAACGTCCGCATCCCGCGCGCCAACCTCGTCGGCGAGATCAACCGCGGCTGGTACGTCGCCACGACGACGCTCGACTTCGAGCGTTCGGGCATCCAGCGCATCGTCTTCGCGGAGACATTGCTCGACGACCTCATCGGCTACGCGAAGGAGCGACGTGACGACGGGACGCGCGCAATCGACGACCCGCAGACCCGCCACAAACTCGCGGAGCTGCGGATCGAGTTCCGCGTCGGCCGCATCCTCGCGTACCGCGTCGCCTGGATGCAGGGTCAGGGGCTGGTCCCGAACGCGGAGGCGTCAATCGCGAAGCTCTACTCCACCGAACTGCAGTCGCGCTTCGCTCTCGCGGCGATCGGACTCACCGGCCAGGCGGGCGTGCTCGCTCGAGGCTCGGCGCGCGCGCCGCTGGATGGCCGCTTCGCTGCCTACTATCTCGCGGCCGCGTCCTATACGATCGCGGCAGGCACGTCGGAGGTGCAGCGCAACATCATCGCGCAGCGCGGCCTCGGCCTGCCGCGCGACTAGGGCCGTAACGCAGGAGAGCACGCATGCAGCCATGGCTGGGCGACGCATCATCTCTCGCCGACAGCATCCGTCACGGCGATGTTCGCTCGTCGGATGCCGTGGAGGCGTCGCTGGAGGCGATCGCCGCGTCGAAGCTCAACGCCATCGCCTACCTCGATGCCGAAGGCGCCCGCCGCCAGGCAGCGGAGACCGACCGTCGTGTCGCCGCCGGCGAGGATCCGGGCTTGCTCGCCGGCGTACCGCTCCTCGTGAAAGACCTCGAGAACGCGCAAGGCATGCCGACCACGCACGGCTCGGTGGTGTACAAAGACAATGTCGTGGACCACGACTCGATCCACGTCGCGCGTCTGCGCGCCGCCGGCGCCGTCATCGTCGGGAAGGCGACCGCGTCCGAGTTCGGCCTCGTCGCGTACACCGCGACAAAACTGCATGGCATCACGCGCAACCCGTGGAACCTCGAGCGCACGCCGGCCGGCTCGTCGGGCGGCTCGGCAGCAGCGGTGTCCGGCGGCCTCGTACCAACAGCGACCGCAAGCGACGGCGGCGGCTCGATCCGCATCCCGGCGGCGTATACGGGCCTTGTTGGCATGAAGGGCACGTTCGGGCGCATCCCGCGCGGCCCCAGGGGCCGCAACGGACCGCTCACGAGCAACTGGGGCACCGTCGCCCGCTCGGTGCGCGACGCCGCGCGCTGGTACGACATCGCCTCCGGCTATCACCCGCGGGATGCCTTCAGCCTGCCGCGCATCGACGGCTGGGAGGACGGGCTCGGCACTCGCAGCATCGCGGGCCTGCGCGTGGCGGTCGCACCGGACCTCGGGAACGCCGTGCTCGAACGCGAAGTCGCGCGCGTCGTCACCGAGGCCGCCGAGACGCTCGTCGCTGAGACGGGCATGCGGCGTGTCGATGCAACGCTGCTCTTCCCGGACAAGACGGCGGCATGGCTGAACGCAGGCGCCCCGGGGCTCTTCAACGACCTGAAGGACTTCTGGCCCGACTGCCGCGACGACCTCACCTACGAGATCCGTTTCGCGATGGAGTTCATGGAGAACTACCGGGTGTGGCACGCCGCATCGGTCGATCGGTTTCGCGTCGAGCTGAACGAGGCGCTGGCGGATATCTTCGAGCAGGTCGACATCGTGCTCTGCGCGACGAGCCCGCAGGAGGCGTTCGCGGCTGAGGGACCGATGCCGAGCCGCGTCGATGGCGAGCGGGTCGGCCGCAACAACAACGGCGCCCTGACGATCCCGGCGAACATCAGCGGCTACCCCGCGATCAGCATTCCCGCGGGCCTGACGAAGAACGGACTTCCCGTCGGCCTGCAGGCGATCGCGCGCCGCCACGAAGACGTGCTGCTGCTCGATCTGGCGCTCGCCATGGAGCGCGTGCGCCCGTGGCCGCTCGTCGCGCCGGGCGCGCCGATCTGAGCCGTGCTGTACCACTTCAGCGAAGATCCGCACATTGCACGCTTCGAGTCGCTGCCGCCGCCCGCTGGTCAGGATATGCCGCCCGTGGTCTGGGCGATCGACGCGTGGCACGCGCCGATGTACTACGCGCCGCGCGAGTGCCCGCGCGCCTGCTTCTGGCCCGGCCCGAAGACATCGGCCGAAGACCGCGAACGCTGGTTCGGCGGCATCGATGCGAAGATGGTGATCGCCATCGAGTCGGCGTGGCTCGATCGGGTGCGGAGCACGACGCTGTATCGCTACTCGATGCCGGACGCGACGTTTGTCGTGAACGACGACACGGCGGGTCACTACGTGAGCCGCGCAGCCGTCGTGCCGCTCGGCATCGAGCCGGTCGGCGACCTGCTTGCCGCGCTGGCGGCATCGAACGTCGAACTGCGCATCACGCCGACGCTCGTCGAGTTGTGGCAGCGCGTCATCGCATCGACGCTGGAGTTTTCGGGCACGAGGCTGCGGAATGCTGAGGGGTGGGGCGAGGCGTTCGAATCGGTCTAGGACTGCGCGCGCTTGGCGGCGGCCTTCTTCGCTGCTTGGTATTCGGAAGCGGCGCGCTTCAGGGCCCGCGCCATACCTTCTTCGACGACGTCAGCGGGATTCCGCTTCGCGCCCGGCTTCGATGAGGAGCGGTGGGGAGCCTTGGGGGACGTCGTTCGAGTAATGGGCATAGCTGTCAACCAGTCCTTCCGCCTTCAGTCTAGCATAGGTCTCAGCAGGCTTGTTTCCGATACCTAGCACATATTCCGGGTCGACGAATCGCTGCGTTTGCTCGAAGCGAGAGACAGCTCGCTGGGCCGCTATCTCAGCGGGTAATCCGTTCAGCACAACGTGGATATCGTATTCAAGGTTGCGTAGGGAACGCGTGATCTCAGCGATGCGTGACGGATTCTTTCCGACGAGCGGCAGGACGAGGTTGTCCCCGGCGATCGCCGCTCGTAAGGCGACTTCGTCGGCAATGTCCGACGACTCTTGATGCACGGCGGGGGCAAATCGACCATGTCCGTACTCGGGCAGGCGCTCCTTAACGACATCCGCGTCCACGAGCAGTGCGCCATGTTGCACCGCGAGCGGTTCCGCAAACAGCTTCGACTTGCCCGACGCCGGCGGGCCCAGGACGAGATACGCGAGACGCTCCCGCTTCGCTGCTCCCGTGCCGTACACGTCATCGACGATGCTATCGCGCAGACGCTGGCGTTCCCTTGTACGAATCAGATGCGTGGATTCGCGAAGGGCGTTTTCCTCGCGAGCCGCGAGCACTTCCGGCGTGTCGAATTCCGTCATCAGTCGAAGACGACGGTCTTGTTGCCGTAGACGAGCACGCGGTTTCGCAGATGGAGGTCGACGGCGCGTGCCAGCACGACGCGTTCGAGGTCGCGGCCCTTGCGGACGAGATCGGCGACGGAATCGCGGTGGCTGACGGGCGCGACTCCCTGGTCGATGATCGGGCCCTGGTCCAGTTCCGGCGTCGCGTAGTGCGCGGTGGCACCGATGATCTTGACGCCGCGCTCGTGCGCCTGGTGGTACGGGCGCGCGCCGGCGAACGCCGGCAGGAACGAGTGGTGGATGTTGATGATGCGATTCGGATAGCGGCGGACAACGTCGTCGCTGAGCACCTGCATGTAGCGCGCGAGGATCACGAGGTCGATGCGATGCGACTCCAGCAACGCGACGATCCGCGCCTCCTGCGCCGCTTTGGCGCCGTCCGTGACGGGCAGATGCTCGTACGCCACGCCGAACTCCTCGACGATGTCGCGCCCGTCCGGGTGGTTGCTGATAACGACGGGGATCTCCGCGTGGATCTCGCCCATGCGCCAGCGGGCAAGGATGTCGTACATGCAGTGATGCGTCTTCGAGACGAGGATCGCGACGCGCGGCGTCTCGTCGGAGAAGCGCAGGCTCCACGTCATGTCGAAGCGCTCCGCGATCGGCCGGAACGCCGCCGCGATCTCGTCGCGGGCGATCGCGAATCCGTCGAGCTCGAACTCGACGCGCTGGAGGAAGACCCGCTCTTCGAGGTCGGTGTGCTGGTCGGCGTGGACGATGTTGCCGTTGTTCCGGTAGAGGAAGTCGGAGACGGCCGCCACGAGGCCCTTCTGGTCGCGGCAGGAGATCAGCAGCGTGGCGGTTACCGATGCATCGCTCATGGCAGGGACGATATCACGCCAGCGCGTGTCAGGCTGTTAGGGAGTTCGCTCGCACCCTGCGATCGCATCGCGAATATTTGCCCTCCGGCGAACCAACGATCTATGCTCGCACCACGGCCGTCGTCGCCGACTGACGACCGACGACCAGCGACCGCCCGGAGGTGCACCATGAAGTTCGGCATCTTTTACGAACTGTCCGTGCCGCGGCCGTGGACGCGCGAGTCCGAGCGCGACGTCTACATGAACGCGCTGGAGCAGGTGCGGCTCGCCGACGAGCTGGGCTTCGACCAGGTCTGGTGCGTCGAGCACCACTTCCTGGAGGAGTATTCGCATTCGTCCGCGCCGGAGCTGTTCCTCACAGCGTGCGCGATGCAGACGAAGAACATTCGCGTCGGGCACGGCATCGTCGTCTGCGTGCCGCAATTCAACCACCCGATTCGCATCGCCGAGCGCGCCGCTGTACTCGATATTCTCTCCGGCGGGCGCCTCGAATTCGGGACCGGCCGCTCCGCGACGTGGACGGAGTTGGCGGGATTCCAGGCGAACCCGGACGACACGAAGAAGACGTGGGACGAGATCGTCCGCGTGCTGCCGAAGATGTGGATGCAGGAGCGCTTCAGCTATCAGGGCGAGTCGTTCTCGATGCCGTCGCGCGCCATCCTCCCGAAGCCGTACCAGAAGCCGCACCCGCCGATGTGGGTCGCAGTCACCAGCCCCGGCACGGAGCTGGACGCCGCGGACCGCGGCCTGGGCAGCCTCGGCCTGACGTTTGGCGGCATCGCCGAGCAGGAGCACAAGATCGCCGAGTACCGCCGCCGCATCAAGTCGTGCGATCCCGTCGGCGCCTTCGTGAACGAGCAGGTCAACACGGTCAACTTCCTCTACTGCCACGATGACGCCGAGACCGGCATCAAGACCGGCCAGCGCCTCGCGGGCACGTTCTCGTACCTCGCGGCACAACTGCTCGCGGCGCGCGAGGCGTACCCGACGCGCTCGTACCCGTCGCAGGGACTGCTGCCACAGCTCCGCCAGGAATCGCAGAGCCCGGGCGAGGGCGGCCGCGTGCCCGAAGGCATCTGCATCGGCGACCCGCATCGCATCGCGCAGGAAGTGCGCGGCTGGGAGTCCGTTGGCGTCGACCGCATCAACTTCTTGCTGAACGCGGGCGAGACGGTACCGCAGGCGCAAGTGCTCGACAGCTTGCGCCTCTTCGCGAAGGAAGTGATGCCGCAGTTCCAGAACGCGCCAGCCACCGCGGTCGCCGGATAGTCGCAGGAACGCGAGAAATGCCCAACGCGCCGCTCTCGCAGATGTTCGAGTACAACGCGTGGGCGAATGGGCGCATGATCGACGCATGCCGCGATCTCGCGGATGCGCAATTCGACGCTCCGGCGAGCAACGCCTTCGGCTCGATACGAGACACGTTGTTGCACGTGGTTTACGCGCAGTATTCGATCCTGGCGCGGCTCGACGGGAGGGCGCAGGATCCACGATCGTTCTCGCCGCCATGGCCGGGGTTCGATGCGCTGACGACGGTTGCCTCGGAGACCGGCAGCGCGCTGATCGCTGCAGCTGCCGCGCTCGGCGCGGATGGAGAAGTAGTGCTGGCGTACCAGGGCAAGAACTATCGGTACCCGAAGAGCTTCTTCCTGCTTCACGCGATCGAGCACGGCGTCGAGCACCGCGCGCAGATCGGAATGATGCTGGCGCAGCTCGGGCGTGACGCGCCGAATCTCGATGGCTGGGCGTTCGCGGAGCACGCGGGACTGGGAGAGGAAGTATGAAGTACGGGTTCGTCCTTCCATCGGGCAACGCGCGCGTCGCCGCGGACCTGGCCTACGAGTGCGAGCAGGCGGGCTGGGACGGCTTCTTCGTCTGGGAGCCGGTGTGGGGCGTCGATGCCTGGGTCTCGCTCACCGCCGCCGCGATGCGCACGGAGCGCATCCGCCTCGGCACGATGCTGTCGCCCGTATCGCGGATGCGGCCGTGGAAGCTCGCCAGCGAGACCGCGACGCTCGACGATCTCTCCGGCGGACGCGTCATCCTGTCCGTCGGCCTCGGGGCGATCGATACGGGGTTTGTAACGTTCGGCGAAGTGACCGATCGCAAGCAGCGCGTCCAGCTGATGGACGAAGGGCTCGATGTGCTCACGGGTCTGTGGCGTGGCCAGCCATTCTCGTATGACGGCCGGCACTACCACATCATGTCGACCGAATTTCCACCTGCGCCGCCGCCCGTTCAGCAGCCGCGGATCCCGATTTGGGTTGTTGGCGCGTGGCCGTTCGAGGCGTCGATGCGGCGCGCTCTTCGTTACGATGGCCTGATCCCGATGGTGCGCGGCGACGACGGCAGAATGCGCCAGCCCACGCCGGGCGAGCTGCGCGAAATCGCGGTGAGCGTCGCCGAGCGCCGACGCGATGTTCTGCCATTCGAAATCGTCGTTGAGGGCACGACGCCTGCCGATGATAACGAGGGTGCAAGGGCGGCGGCGCGTGAGTGGGCCGATGCGGGTGCGACGTGGTTCAACGAAGCGATGTGGATGGTGAGCGGCACAGACGCCGTCAATCAGTTTCGCAGACGTATTGCGGCTGGGCCGCCGCGCATCGACTAGGGATTCACCACGGAGGCGCGGAGAGCGCGGAGGAGGTTCGCTGGGGCGGAGCAAGCAGATGCGGATTCAGCGCGCGCGATCTGGCGCGCTGCACTGCATGGCGACACACTGTCCGAAAGCGCACTGGCGTCCGAACACGTACGACTGGAGGCCGAACCATGGTCCTGATCGGCACCCGCGACATCGCATCGCTGCTCGAACATGCGCCATCGCTCGACAGCCTCGACGCGGAGGCCTGGGAGATCGAGGGCGTCGAGCTGTTGCACGTGCGGTACGAGATCGATGACGGCAATCGCGAGGCGCTGCTGCCGCGCGCGCTGCATCCGACGATCCCGGCGACGGCGATCTTCACCGCCGCGCGCTACCCGGATAGTCCGGTGGGTCCGTTCATGTTGGCGCAGGTGCGCATCGGCTGCCGCTCGGCCGCGCTGCCTCGCGGCTTCCTGCTGCGCGCGTACACGGACTCGCCAGCGGCAGCCGATGCGCTCGCGCGGCGCTGGGGCTATGCGTGCGTCGCCGGCGATGTGAAGATTGCTCGCTACCACGATCGCATCGTCGCGACCGTCGCGGCGGGCGGCGCCGAGATCTTGCGCATGTCGCTCATCGACCCGGAGCCGATCTCCGGCGGCGATGTGCAGTACGTCGCGAACATGAACCTCGCGCGGGGGGCCGATAGTGAGCCGATCCTGGTGCAGGTCGATCCGGAATATCGCTTCCACCGCGCAGAACGCGGCCGCGCCGACATCGCGACGTTCGACCGCGCGGCGTGGCGGGCCGAAGGCGTCGATCCGGTCTACCCGATCATCGCCTCATTCACCCAGTGCGATACCGGCTTCCCCGCCATCCGCTTCGTGCTCGACCCGAACAAGAGCGCTATCGAAGGCACCCGCAAGATCCGCTGACAGGCCGATCGAGCTACGGCTCGTGCTCGACAGCGCGGCCCTCGCCGAGCCACTCGGGCCAGCCGCCGTCGAGGCGTACCGCGTTGAAGCCTTCGGCGCGAAGCAGCGCCACGGCCTCATCGGCGAACAGGCAGTACTCCCCGCGGCAGTAGGTCACGATGCGGCGGCGTTTCGGGAGCGTGCCGAGCCGCGCCGGCAGTTCGTCGACCGGGATCGACACGGCGCCCGGCAGGTGGCCGTGTTCGAACTCGATGCGCGGCCGCACGTCGATGAGCATGATCTTGCCTTGGTCGATCTGCGCCTGGAGGTCGTCGCGCGACACCTGCTCGGCACCGGCGCCTTCGACCGCGAAGTCGCGCTTGAGTTGCGCGACTTCCGCGAGGCGGCTCTCGGCGACGGCTCGCAGCGAGAGCCAGAGGTCGAGGACGTCGTCGCCGGCGAGCCGGTAGCGCACCTTCGTGCCCTCCCGCTCCGTCTCGACGAGGTGCGCGTTCCGAAGCACCTGCAAATGCTGCGAGACGCTGGCAACGGACATATCGGTCTCGGTGGCGAGCGCGTCGACGTGGCGCGGCGACTGCGCGAGCAGGTCGAGCAGCTCGAGGCGGCGGTCGCTGGCCAGCGCGTGGCCGATGCGGGCGAAGAGCGGGTAGAGGCGTTGCTTGAAGGGGCGGTGTGACATGCCCGCACTGTACGGCTCCTCCAGCATCTTTGCAATAGGTCAATAAATCTATTGACAAGTAGATTCTGACCGGGTAGGATCGCCTACACAGGCACGCCCCTGGGCTGGGCGCGACGGCCGTCAACGTAGCGTAGGGGGAGAGCGGAGATGGTCCAGGTAATCGCCGCGAAGGTCGATCGCGAACAGCTCCGGCGGCAGATCAGCGAGAAGTATACGGATGTCGCGCTCGAACCCGAGAAGGGCTTCCACTTCCATACCGGCCGTCCGCTGGCGATGATGCTCGGCTACGACGCCGCGGATGTCGATCGGCTGCCCGCGGGGACGGTCGAGTCGTTCGCCGGCACCGGCAACCCGTTTTCGATGGGCCGCCTTGCTCGCGGCGAGACCGTCGTCGACATCGGGTGCGGGGCCGGCTTCGACACGCTGCAAGCGGCGCTCCAGGTCGGACCCGGCGGCCGCGTCATCGCCGTCGACATGACGGAGGCGATGCGCGAGAAGACGAGGGCAGGCGCCGCGACGCTCGGTCTGACGCACGTCGAGGTGCGCCACGGTTACATGGAAGAGTTGCCAGTCGCCGACGCCAGCGTCGACGTGGTGATCAGCAACGGCGTCATCAACCTCACGCCGGACAAAGTCGGTGCGATGCGTGAGGTGTACCGCGTGCTGAAGCCCGGCGGCCGCTTCCAAATCGGCGACATTATCGTGCACAAGGAAGTGCCGCAGGATGCGAAGGACGACATCGATCTCTGGTCTGGCTGAATTGCCGGTGCTCTGCTGTATGCAGAGTGGAACTGGGTCCTGGACCATCTCGGCTTCCAGAACGTCCACTGGGGGCAGGAGACCGACGTGTTCTCGGGGTCGAAGCACGAGTCGGACGCGAAGGAATTCGACACGCGCGGCGTGACGTTCTCGGCAGTCACGCCGAAGTAACGGAGGGACCAGTGGCACTGTCAGCAACACTCAGGCATCGCCTCGACATTCAGGGGTACACGTGCGTGGACGACGCCACGCTGGCACAGACGCAGATCTGGCTCCGGATGTCACCGGCGCTCTGCGCGTCGATCGCCGCGGCCGGGACCGCGCTCGCTTCGCCGGCGCTTCTCTGGGGCCTGATGGTCTTCGCGGCCCTCGGCGCTGTCCTGACGTTTCATCCCTTCGACCTGATCTACAACCTCGGCGTCCGGCGCCTCACGGGAGCCGGCGAGTTGCCGCGCAACGGCGCTCCGCGGCGGTTCGCCTGCGCGATGGCGAGCGTCTGGCTTCTCACGACCGGCGGGCTCTTCTACGGCGGCTTCGATCTCGCAGGCTATCTGCTCGGCGGGGCGCTGGTGGCTGTCGCCACGCTGATCACGGTTTCGCACATCTGCATCCCATCCCTCGTCTATCGAGCGCTGTTCGGGAGAGCCGATCTCGTCAGCGTATGAGGCTCGCACCTGGACGCCCGGAGCAGGATCCACATAGCGTCCGCCAGGGCGCCGGGCCAACGCTTGGGCTCGGCGCGAACTGGCACCAGTTCGCGCTGCTCGTCGCGACGAACGCGTTCGTCGGCGGCATGGTTGGGCTGGAGCGATCGATCCTGCCCGTGCTCGCGAGAGATGAGTTCGGCGTCGCATCGAAGACGGTCGCCGTGTCGTTCATCGCGACGTTTGGTCTTGCGAAGGCGATCGCCAATCTGTTCGCCGGGCGCCTGTCGGAGCGCTTCACCCGGCGGTCTATCCTGATCGCGGGGTGGATCTTCGGACTCCCTGTGCCATTCGTCATCATCTTCGCGCCGTCGTGGGGCTGGATCATCGCGGCCAACGCCTTGCTCGGACTGAACCAGGGTCTGGCGTGGTCGATGACGGTGAACATGAAGATCGACCTTGTCGGCCCGCGCCGGCGCGGACTTGCTTTGGGGCTCAACGAGGCTGCCGGATACCTGGCCGTCGCAGCCGCCGCGTTCCTGGCCGGCGTCATCGCTACGTCGTACGGATTGCGGCCTGCACCCTGGTATCTCGGCATCGCCTTCGCCGCATGCGGTCTCGCGTTGAGCGTGCTGTTCATCCGCGATACGGCACACTTCGTCGCCATCGAGTCCGCCGCGAACGCGGGAACGGCGCCGGAAGCCTCGCTGCGCCGGAGCTTCGCGCGGGGGACGTGGCGCGACGGACATCTCGTCGGCATCTCGCAAGCCGGCTTCGTCAACAACCTCAATGATGGACTCGCCTGGGGCATCTTTCCGCTATTCTTCGCAAGCCACGGCCTGTCGCTCAACCGTGTCGCCGTGCTTGCGGCCACGTATCCACTGATGTGGGGCGGCTTGCAGCTCGTCACCGGCTGGGCAAGCGATCTCACCGGACGAAAGCCGCTGATCGTCACTGGTATGCTGCTGCAAGCGGTGGCTATTTCGATCGTCGGTTTGTCGACGCAGTTCAGCCTCTGGCTGGCCGCGCTGGCGCTCCTTGGACTGGGCACCGCGATGGTGTACCCGGCATTGCTGGCGGCGACGGGCGATGCCGTTCATCCCGGCGAGAGGGCGACGGCGCTCGGTGTCTATCGCTTCTGGCGCGATGCCGGCGCCATCGGCGGGGCGCTCGCGGCGGGAGCGCTGGCCGATGCGTTCGGGTTCAATGCGGCGATTCAGACGGTCGCCGTGCTGACCGCCGCGTCGGGGGTGGTCGCCGCTTTCTCGCTTCGCTCGCCTCACGCCACGCCGTTAGCCCCGGAGATCTCCGCATGAACGTCGTTCCATTTATCCACGAAGGACTTGGCAACAGCTCGTACCTCATCGGGCTCGACGGCGGCAATGCGATCCTTGTCGATCCCGACCGCACCGCGCAGCGATATCTCGATGCGGCGGCAGCACGCGGTTGGCGGATCGAGACCGTACTCGAAACGCACCTCCACGCTGATTTCGTTTCGGGCGCGCACGAACTGGCGGCGGCGGTGGGAGCGACGCTCTTTCTCCCGGAGGGTGAAGGATTGCGGTTGCCGCACCAGGGGGTTCGCGGAGCGGAGCGCTGGGCTCATGGTGGCGTGGAGATCGAGAGTATCGCTTCGCCCGGGCACACGCCGGAGCACATGAGCTACGTGCTCCGCGCCGGCTCGTTTCCACCTTCGCTGTTCAGCGGGGGCTCGTTGATCGTGGGCGGCGCCGCGCGCACCGACCTCATTGCTCCTGACGTGACGGAGCAACTTACGCGTGCCCAGTACCGCACGCTGAAGGCGGCGTTTGGCGCGTTGCCCGACGAGACAGGGCTGTATCCGACCCACGGAGGCGGTTCGTTCTGCTCGGCGGGCGGGAGTGGAGGGGCTCGCACATCGACGCTCGGCGCGGAACGGTCGTCGAACGTGCTGCTGGCGTTCGACGACGAAGATGCGTTTGCCGCCTGGTTCCCGACCACCTTCCCCGCGGCGCCGGCGTACTACTTCCGGATGCGGGCGTTCAACCAGGCGGTCCCGCGCCTGCGGCGGGATATTCCGCAACCGCCGCTGGTCGCCCCACGCGAATTCGATGCGCGGCGGCACGGCGCGATGATCATCGATGTACGTCCCGTCGAGGAGTACATGCGGGCGCACATTCCAGGATCGCTGAGCATCGCGTTTCGCGACGCCTACGCGGTCTGGCTCGGGTGGGTTGTTCCCGCCGATACGCCGCTCCTCTTCGTGACGGGAGACGCCGACCTTGGCCGGGTGCTGGATGAGTCGATGCTCGTGGGGTACGAGCGCTTCGCGGGCGTCCTTGAAGGCGGAGTCGCCGCCTGGAACGATGCCGGGCTGCCCGTCACGAACGCTGCGGTTGTCGATGCGCCCGCCGCCCGGCGGCTGATCGTTGACGGCGCTGTCGCGCTCGATGTACGCGAAGCAGACGAGTACGGCGCCGGCCACATTGAGGGCGCACGCAACATCCCGCTTGGCAGTCTCACCGCGCGCCTCAGCGAGATCCCGCGCGATACGCCGATCATCACGTACTGCGGGCACGGCGAACGTTCAACGACCGCGGTGTCGTTGCTCGAACGTGGAGGCGTCGAAATGCTCACCAACCTCCAGAACGGCATCGAAGGCTGGCGCGACGCGGGCTATCAGATCACTGGCCCGTTGTAGTGCTTCTCGATGGCGCACCGTCTTCGCAACCTGTTCGAGGTGCTCATCGCCGTAGCTTGCGGCGCGCTCGCACCGACCGATTCTTGTCTACGGCGTCCTCTTACTGCTGAACGGACACCGGCCGGGCAATGAACTGTTCCGGCGACTCCGCGAACTCCCAACTACAGCCGTTCGAGCAGAAGTAGTACGTCTCGTCTTGGTGGACGAGGGATACGGCATGCTCGCGTTCCACCGACATCATGCATACGGGGTCGTTCGCCATCGACACGATGCTCTTGAACTCACCGTCCTCGAGCCAGAGGACGCGATCCGCGATGTCCTTGATGCGCTGGTCGTGCGACACGATCACGACGCTTCGTCCCTCGTCCTTCGCGATCTGCCGGAGGAGTCGCATCGTTTCGTGCCCGGCCTTTGAGTCGAGATTGGCGGTGGGCTCATCCGCGAGGATGAGCGCCGGCTCGTTCACGAGCGCGCGGGCGATGGCCACACGCTGCTTCTCGCCGCCCGAGAGCTTGTCGGGAGGGAAGTGCAGGCGGTGACCCAGGCCGAGATTCACCAGGAGCGCCGCTGCTTTCTCGCGAGCTGCCTTGTGGCCAACGCCGGTGAGTTCCGCCGCGAACGCGACGTTATCCCGCACGTCGAGCGCCGAAAGCAGGTTGAAGTCCTGGAAGATGAAGCCGAAGCTTCTCAGGCGGATGTCCGGCAGACGGTGTTCTGGGAGAGCGCTCAGCTCCAGGCCGTCGAGCGTAATCGTGCCTTCGGTTGCCTTCAGCAGCGCTCCCAGCATGAGCAGCAGCGTCGACTTGCCGGAGCCCGAGGGCCCCATAATGAGTACCACTTCACCTGGCGCGACGTCGAGCGAGACATCACGCACCGCGACGACCTCGGTCTCGCCGGCACCGAAGCGCTTCGTGAGGTGACTGACATGCAGGCCACGCTCGTTCATGGTCAACCCTTCCGCAGGACCGCGACCGGTTCCAATCCGGCGATCTGCCGCGCGGGCAGCAGCGCCGCCAGCGCGCCGAGAACGATCGCGATGACCGTGACGCGGAGCAGCGAGTCCACGCTGACAGTCAGCACCATCAGCTCGTTGAACCGCGGAATTACCACCGAAAGCAGCAGCGTCAGTCCCAGAGCCCCCGCGAGCCCCATGCCCACGCTCAACAATGCCTGCACGAGGACGACCTGGTAGAGCCGGCCGTTCCGCACGCCCATCGCTTTGAGGACACCGTACTCCCTGCGGCGGGCGATCGTCGCGATGTAGACCGTGAGCGCGACGACGGCGAGACCGGTGAGGAAGCCAGCGATGTTCATGATGTTGATGATGTCGGAGCTCATGTCGCCGGCGAGCTGGCGCTCCTGCGAAGCGAACTGTTGGCGCGTCTGAACAGTGACGCCGCTGACGTTCTGAGCGATGCGGTCTGATATGACCGCCGGCGATTCACCGGGCCTAACCTTAACGAGCACGAAGCTGATCGCATCGCCGGCGCCGCGAGCCCGCGCGAAGTCCTCTATCCGGATGAAGGAAACAGAACTCATTACGGTCGACGTGCCGGACGTCACGCCAGCGATCCTCATCGGCTGCCCAAGGACGGTCACCTGATCGCCGACGCCCAGGCCGGATTGGGAGGCTACCGCATGGTCGATGATCACCTCGCCGGGACCCGCCGTTGGCGCGCCGTCGACGATCCGCCATGGCTGACCGAGCTTCGCGTCCGGCGGAACTCCGAAGACGTAGGTGATGTACTCGTCGCCGCGAGCCTGGATCATTCCTGTCGTGTAGAGAATAGGGACGGCGTCCTCAACGCCCGGCACGGCTTTGACTTGATCGACGACGGATGCCGGCAGCGACGACTGGGACAGGTGCATCGTGCGCACGCCCTGCTGTGACACCCACACGTCCGCGCCCGCGCGATCGATGTATACGGTCAGGCGCCCCTGGACGCCGTCCAACACCGCGCCAAAGAAGAGCACAAGGGTCAGCGCGAGGCCGATGCCGGCGACCGAGATCACCAGGCGCGTCTTGTTCTGGACGAGATTGCGGAAGGCGAGACGAAACACCGCTACCTCCGAAAGACTTCCGCGGGTGCGAGGCCGGCGACCGCCCGGGCCGGGAAAAGCGCGCCCAACAGCGCCATCACCAGGCCAGCGGCAAGCGTGATCGCGATCGCGGAGGGCCCGATCACCACGAGGAACTGGGGCCTTGACGTCATCACCAGCCAGCCCATGGCGTACGCAAACCCGACGCCGACGGCCGCACCGAATCCCGCCGCCGCAAGCGCCTGGAATGCCACGATGCGGTAGAGCACGCCGTTCCGCGCGCCCAGTGCCTTGATGATCCCGTACTCGCCGCGGCGCTCGTTCGTTGCCGTGTAGATGACCATGCCGACGACCAGCGCACCAACGACGAACGCGGCCACGACCATCAGGATCACAATCTGATCGAAGACGCCCGCGACCAGTTGCTGTTCGTTCGCCATCAAGTCGCTCTTGAGCAGGACGTTCGTGCCCGGTATGGACTTCAGCGAGGCAACCAGTTGAGCGGCCGACGTGCCGGATGCGGGCGTTACCAGGAGCATGCTCGCGGCGCCGGGCGTCAGAACGAGCGAATCAACGAAGCCCTTCCGCGCGAACACGTAGCTCCCGGTGAACGAGCTCGTGCCGCTGGAGAGGCCGACCACCTTCAACTGGCGGCCGGCAACGTTAAAGGTATCGCCCACCTTGAAGCCGTGCCGGGCGGCGAGCACCCGGTCGAGCACCACCTCGTCATCGGCTTGCGGCTCACGTCCCTGCGAGAGGGCCCAGGGGCCTCCGCCGCGAGCCACGTCGTACCCGATCAGTTTGATGACCTCTTTTCTGCCATGGAGCTCAGGGATCGCCATCATCAAGAGGATCGGAGTAACGCGACCGACTCCTGGCGCTGCGGCGACGCGATCCGCGGTCTCAGGCGGAAGAAATTGACTGACGCCGGCGCTTGTGTTTCTCACGCCGGCCGGCATCACCGCCACCGCGCCCGGTGCGTGGTCGAGGTAGATCACGGCGCTCTGGAAGACGCCCGCGCGGAGGCCCAGCAGGAACAGGATCAGCATCACGGCGAGCGCCACGCCAACGACGCTCAGCGCGAACCGCAGTTTGTCCTGCATCAGGTTCCGCAGGGCGAGCCCCCAGGGTTGCCGCAGTGACAGCGAAGGTCTCGTCACGTGGACCTCCGGCTGGCTATAGGCGGCGATGCGAACGCGTTCACAGGGTCTCACCTCTTGAGGTACGTACGAATGGCGCCGACGTTCGCACGGTGGAATTGACGGCGTACGTTTACGCGGTCTCTCGCTCGCGCTTCCACCTCGTTGTCCGGCCCCGCAGGATCAGCTCGCTCTCCACGACGAGCGTCGTCGCCTGTTCACCGCGCGAGGCCTCAGCCGCTGTAGCTCCACCCCGTGTACGATGACGTCAGCGGCTCCGCATCGCGCACGATTCGACCGTCCAGGACGCTGGCGATCACCAGCGTGTGGTCGCCGGACTGCACGAACTGTTCTGCTTCGCACGTCAGCCAGGCCATCGCGGCATCGAGGATAGGACAGCCGTTCGCCGCGACCGCATGGGGGATGTCCACCAGCTTGTGGTGCGATTCCGCCGGCACGCGCGTCCTGCCTTTCACCTTGCCTTCGAAGTAGGGCTGGGCGAACTTCGCCGCAAGCTCCATCGCGCCGTGATCCTGGGGCAACGCGTTGACGGAGAAGACGTTGCTGGTGCGGATGTTCTGCAACGTCCGCGCGTCGTTCTCGAGCGCGACTGCGATGAGCCGGGGCCGGAACGACGCCTGCATCACCCAGTCGGCCATCATGCCGTTCACGTCCTCGTCGGCTCGCGACCCGATAATGTAGAGGCCGTACGGCAATGCATCCAACACGCGACCGATTTCATCCGCACTCATGTCAATCATCCTTCGTGGCCTGCTCCAGCTGGTCTGGCGTGCGTGCGGCTGGCCCAGAGCAACCCGACGGCGACGAGCGCAGTGGCCACTGTGAACAGCGCGAGCCCGACCGTCTCGCCCGTGGGCCGGTGGTTCTCGACTGCCGCAGCGGCGGGCATTGGCTGTTCCGCGCTGGAGGGCGCGCCGGTTGCCGGCTCAAGGACTGTCACCTCCGCGGTGGCCGATTCTTGCCCATCCGCTGCCAGTTGATAGAGCCCTGCCGTAACGCTGGCCGGGACGTGCAGCGTCTCCGTGAAGTTACCGTTGGCATCGGCCGGAATACGTCCGAGCTCGACCGGCTGGGTGCTCACGCGCCGCAATTCGATGCGCACGATATCGTTCGGAGCGAACTCGGCGCCGACGATCTCAATCGGGCCGTTCGCCCGCACGTCGCCCTTGACGCTGACCGTGGTGCCGCCGTGGGCGAGCGTGGCGAGCGGGATGAGGGCGAGGACTACGAACGTGATGGCTGCAGCGATTCTGATCATCGTGACGACTCCTTCCCGGCACGCCGCAGGTCCTCGACGCGCGACACGATACGGACGAGCAGGATGACGGCCACGGCGAGGACCGGCGCCGCGACGAACACGAGCACGCGCGCCACCTCATCGCCCTGACGGGCGAGCGGGAACTCCTTGAGCTCGAGGCCCGAGGCGACGGTGGCGATCATGAGCAATGATAGAAACGCAACGTTGAGCCGCATGTCAGCCTCCCTACATACCCGGAACGTGCTTGGCGGGGGTCGATGCCTGCGCGTAGATCGCCAGCGACACAAGCGCCGCGACGACGACGACGGCCGCCGCGACCAGGATCCAGCGCCGCCGCAACGAGCTCGAGCCGAAGCGGTCGATGAACGGCACCGCGGCGAGGCCCGCGACCCCAGCAAGCGGCAGCCAGAGCAGCGCCTTGATGCCGAGCCAGCCTTCGAACGGATAGAGCGGCAGGAACATCCAGAGCGGCTTGGTATTCTCCTGACCGGGGTCGATCACGGCGCCGAGCGGTGCGGAGATGAGCAGCGCGAGCACGCTCCCGGCGGCAGTGAGCAGCAGCCCCCAGCCGGCAATGTGTAGCACGTGGTTCGTGAACGGTACGTAGCCCTCGTGCTCGATCGCGTCCTTCGTGTCGCTGCGCCCGGCAGGCCGACGCTCCTCGTGACCGGGGAGCGATGCGATGCCGTGATGCTTAATCAAGAAGAAGTGCATGGCGACGAGGCCCAGCAGGATCATCGGCAGGATGGCGACGTGGGCGATGAACAGCCGCTGCAGGATCGGCGTGCTCGTCGTGAATTCCGTCGTGAACCAGACGCCGACGCCGCCCAGCAGCTTACCGATCTCCTCGTTGTGCTGAAGCGCCTCCCAGCCCTCCTGGTCCCACTTCAGCACGGTGCCGGTGAACACCAGCCCCAGGAAGACGCTAAAGAGCCCGACGCCGACGATCCAGTTCAACTCGCGCGGAGCGCGGTAGGCGCCGGTGACGAAGACGCGCAGCGCGTGAAGCAGCAGCGTGATCATCACCAGGTTGGCCATCCAGAAGTGCAGGCTGCGAAAGAAGTCGCCGAGCCTGGCCGTCGTGATGATGTACTCGACGCTCTGCCGCGCTTCCGTCGGGTGAGCGTGGTAGAACTGCGTGAGGTACACGCCGGTGCCGATTAGGATCATGATCCCGAACAGCGTGATGCCGCCGAGCGTGTAGAGCACGCTGTTCGCGTGTGCCGGCACCGGATACGCGAGGTCTTGCAGCCCGAGCCGCTCGTCAATCCAGCGCCAGACGGGCTCCATGGCCCGCGTGCGGCCCGGACGCGTCGTTGTTTGCGACATGTTGCTCCCTCCCTCTATGCGGCCTTCGTTGCGCGGATGGTCTTAATCATGCCGAGCATGTGGCTCTCGACATCCAGCGCGGTGAATCCGGCGGCGCGGACGTTCTCGACGGTGCGCCGGTTGATGTTGGCGCCCGAGAGGCGCACGGCGATCGGGTTCATCAGATCCATCATCGTTCCCATGACGGGGTTGCTGCTGCGCACGTGTTCCAGGAGCAGCGCCTTGCCGCCCGGCTTGAGCACGCGCAGCACCTCGCGCAGCCCGGCCACCGGGTCGGGGACCGAGCAGAACACGCAAGTGGCGACGACGGCGTCGAACATGCCGTCGGCGAAGTCCAGATGCTGCGCATCCATGAGCCGGAGATCCACCGTGATGTGTGCGCGTTCGGCGCGGGCACGCGCCTTCTCGAGCATGCGGTCGGAGATGTCGATCGCCGTCATCCGCGCGCCCGGCGGATAGTGACGCATGTTGACGCCGGTGCCGACGCCCACTTCGAGGATGCTTCCGGTCGCCGGCGCATCGGCCCATAGCGCCTTCCGCAGGCGACCGAACACGAGCGGCTCCTCGAATAGCTGCTCGATGTCGTAGACGCGCGCGACGCGGTTGTAGCGGCTTCGCACGGTCTGAGCCGCGCGGTCTGCCTTCTGATCCTTGTCTTGTGCCGTAGTCATGGCTTCCATCCTACTCCAACGATGAACGAGGCTGGTTGTCTGCGAGGTTGACATCCCGCACACCGAAGCGACGCAGCACCGGCTTCCACTCGGCGCCTCGGGCGGGCTTGTGAAGGATCGCGTCGGCGCAGTTCCGCAACCCCTGCTCGCGCTCGGACCAGTAGTACGCCAGACCGAACACCTTGACATCGGGCCGCAGCGAGTGGGCAAAGCGGCAGAGGTCCTCCGGACAGCCGAGCAGATCGGTGTCGATGATGAGGAGTTCCGGGCAGGTGCTCTCGATGCGGGCCACGACGATCTCCGTGCTCTCGGAGAGGTCGAGCGTCACGTGCAGCCCGGCGATCGCCCGGCGCACGTCCGCATGCATGGCGGGCGACACGAGACCGATCGCTTCCAGGGGCTTCCTGGATGCGTCCCCCGGCTCGGGGTCGATTGCGAGCGCAACCATCGCGTTGTCCCTTCGTCATGGCGCTGGCGTCGTCGCGGGCGGCGGCGTGTCGTGGTGCTGGTCACTGCCAGGGGGCAGCACCGTGCCGCTGCCCATCGGCATGTTTTGCATCAGCCCGTCCATCATCGAGTGCATCATCTGGTCGACCGCGGTGTTGCCGGTCATCGGCGCGCCGTTCCGGTGATCCGCCAGGTGGACGAGCATGCGCTGGTAGCCGTCTTCGCCGAGCACCTCCCGCATGTGCTTGAACATATCGTTCGAGTCCATGCTCCTCATCGCGCCCATCATCCCGACGTAGCCGGCGTCACTTCCCGTCATGTGGTTCGCCATCGTGGTGTTGCCGTTGTGGTCGTCGCCCGCGGCCATCACGCCGACGGTGATGCCGAGTCCGACCACGGCGGCGATAAGAACCCCTACGATCACTCTTGCCTGCGTGTTCATCTCGTCTCCCCTTTCGCCTTGTGCTGGCGCCTGCTGCGCGCGCCTATTCGATCTTCTGCCCGGTGCTGGCGGCGATGCGCCGGGCGGTATCCGCGAGCTCTGCCCCACGGGTGATCGCGGCCTGTCCGTCCTGCTTCATCGTCTGCACGTCCGCGCCCGTCTCGTCGATGCGGGCGAGAAGCGCCGTGTCGCCGGCGGCCTGATCGCGCATCGTCTGCAGATGGGTATTCATCGCGTCGGCATGGGCGATGAGCGTCTTTCCAAGCCCCTGCAGGTTGAGTCCGTCACCGAGGATGCGGTCTGGCTGCACGGCATTACCTGGATGAGAACCGGGGTCGCGGGCGATGGCGCGCGCCGAGTCCGCGAGGAAGCGCAACGACCCCGCACTGGCTTTGATCAGCTCAGCGTCGCTGGCCCAGTGCGCATGGTCGGGGCGTGACGCCGCCAGCGATACCATCGTCGCCGCGTGCGCCTCCATCTTCTGCGCATCAGCCTCGGCCGCGCCCGCCAGCACCGTGATCGGTTCCCTGTCGATCGGAATCTGGCTGGCGTTCTGGCTCGAGGAGGAGCCGCCACATGCCGCAGCGATTGCGGTTGAGACCAGGACGAGACTCGCAAGGACGAACACAGAGAACTTCAACGCGGCGCCCCCTATCGGACAACGAGCTTCCCGCGGAACATCCCCATCTGGCAGCCGAAGTCGTAGGTCCCTGGCTTGTCCGGTGTGAACTCGATCTGCACGGCTTCTCCGGTCGGCAGATGCGCGCTCTTGCCGAAGTCCTCGAAGATCACCATCTCGCTGCAGGAGGCGGTCTCTTCCCGCTGAAACGTCAGGCGCACGGGGCGGCCGTGCTCCACGACGATGACGTCAGGCGTGTAGCCGCCCTTCACCAGCACCATCGCCTCCTGATAGCCGCCCGAGGTGACGCCCGCCTTGACGCCCTCGCCCTTTGGCCCCCAGAAGAACCACACGGTCATGGCGATGAACGCGGCGCCACCAAACGTGACAAGGATCTGATCGACTGCCATGGCTATGACTCCTTCGGCTTCCAGCCGCGCAGGCGGTTGGCGTTCGTAACGACGGTGACGGAGCTGAAGGCCATCGCGCCGGCAGCGAGGAGCGGCGAGAGCAGCAGACCGATCAGCGGATAGAAGATGCCCGCGGCGACCGGCAGGCCGGCCGCGGTGTAGATGAACGCGCCGACCAGGTTCTGGTAGACGTTGCGCATCGTCGCCTTACTGATCGCGATGGCCGCAACGACGCCGTTCAAGCTCCCGCCGACGAGCGTCACGTCCGACGCCTCGATGGCGACGTCGGTGCCCGTGCCGATGGCGAAGCCGACATCGGCCTGCGTCAGCGCCGGCGCGTCGTTGATGCCGTCGCCGACCATGCCCACACGCTTTCCTTCCAGCTGCAGCTTCTGCACTTCGTGCGCCTTGTCCTCCGGCAGCACCTCGGCGAGCACGCGGTCGACGCCGACGATACGCGCGATCGCGTCGGCCGTCCGCTTGTTGTCACCGGTGATCATGGCGACTTCGATGCCAAGCTTGCGCAGTGCCGCGATCGCCTCGATGGACTCAGGTTTGATCGTGTCCGCGACGGCGATGATGCCCGCCGCCACGCCGTCGAGCGCGAGATACATGGGCGTCTTGCCCTGGCCGGCGAGTTCGTCGGCGCGCGCCTCGAGTTCACCAACCGCGACGTCGAGGTCCGCCATCAGCTTGCGGTTGCCGAAGAGGACGTGCCGGCCGTCGAGATTCGCTTCGACGCCGCGTCCGGTCAGCGCCTTGAAGCCCGTCGGCGCGGGGAGGTCGAGGGTGCGCGCCTGGGCGGCGGTCACGATGGCCTGGGCGAGGGGATGCTCCGAAGAGCGCTCGACGCTGGCGGCGAACCGCAGCACCTCCGCCTCGTCGAACCCGGGCCCGACGATGATGTCCGTGAGGGCCGGCTTGCCCCACGTGATCGTGCCCGTCTTGTCGAGCACGATCACGTCGAGCTTGCGGGCGGCCTGCAGGGCGTCGCCGCCGCGGAAGAGGATGCCTTGTTCGGCGCCCTTACCCATGCCGACGGTCAGCGACGTCGGCGTCGCGAGGCCCAGCGCGCACGGGCAGGCGATGATCAGCACCGTCACGCCGACGATCACGGCGTAGGCGAGCGCGGGCGTCGGGCCGAGGTTGTACCAGACCACAAACGCGGCGGCGGCGATGATCAACACCATGGGCACGAAGATGCCCGACACCTGGTCGACCGTCCGTTGGATGGGCAGCTTCGTCGCCTGCGCGTCCTGCACCATACGCACGATGCTGGCGAGCGCGGTGTCCTTCCCGACCTTCATCGCCCGGAACTTGAACGCGCCCGACTTGTTAATCGTCGCGCCGATGACGGCGTCGCCCGTCGTCTTGTCGACGGGAAGCGATTCTCCGGTCACCATCGATTCATCGATGCTCGACTCACCGTCGACGATCACGCCGTCGACCGGTATTTTCTCGCCGGGCCGAACCTGCAGGATGTCGTTGACGACGACTTCCTCGACGGGGATGTCTTGCTCGCGCCCGTCGCGGATGACGCGCGCCGTCTTCGCCTGGAGCCCGACGAGCTTCTTGATCGCCTCCGAGGAACGGCCCTTCGCCTTCACCTCGAGTGCCAGACCGAGCGTCACGAGCGCGACGACGACGGCACTCACGTCGTAGTACACCTCAGCGAATCGCTCTTCCGGGAAGATGCCGGGCCAGATCACCGCGACCGTGGAGTACACCCAGGCCGCCGTGATGCCCGTCGCGATCAAGCTGTGCATGTTCGCCGTCCGGTGCTTCAGCGCCGCCCACGCGTTGACGTAGAACTGCGCGCCCGACCACAGCAGCACCGGCACAGTGACGAGGCCGAGCGCCCGCCAGGTCCACCAGAGCGAGTTCGAGCCCTTCGCGAAGAAACTCCAGCTGTCGAGCCTGAACACGCTCGGGTACGACAGGATGACGACCGGGATGGAGATGATCGCCGCGAACCAGAACTTACGCATCAGGCCGCGATACTCGCGGTCCTGCTCACTCTCCTGCCGCTCGATTGCGCCTTCAGTCGCCGCGGGCGCCTCGCGGACGCTGTAGCCAGCGCGCTCGACGGCTGCGTGCAGCGACGCCACATCAAGCTTCGCCGGCTCGTAGACGACCGTTGCCTCGTCGGTCGCCGGATTGACCGTTGCCACGTGGACACCGTGTGTGCGCTCCAGCTCGCGTTCGATGCTGATGACGCACGACGCGCAGTACATCCCCTTGATGCCGAGTCGCACGGTGGCCACGGGCGCATCTACGCCCATGGCTTGCAACGCCTCGACGAAGTCATCGGCGGCGACCTCCTTCGGGTCGTACACCACGGTCACCAGGCCGCTCGTCCCATTCACCGCCACACTCTCCACACCGGCCAGGCTGTTCAGCCCCGATTCGATGCGGACGGAGTCCGCGGAGGTGATGCCGGGAAGCGGCAGCCAGATCAGCCGGGCGCCGGGCGTGTCGGAGACGCCGGTCGTCGACGACATCGTGCCGGGCACGTAGCGTTCGGGCGCCTCGCGGAAGCGGTCGCGGCACTCGCCGGAGCAGAAAAAGTACGCCCGGCCGCGCCAGGTCTCGCGGTGGAGTTTGGCGCCATCGTGCAGGGCGACCGCCATGCCACACACGACATCGCGCACGCGAGACGGAGAGACGGCGGGCAAGCTTGTGCTGGTCATCGTGCGCTCACTTTCGTCCGGGAGATCGCTGTGAGGGCTCAGCCGTGCCGCATGAAGCGGACGTGCAGGACCAGCATGAGCGCGCCGGCACCGAGGGCGATGAGCAGGCCGAACGGGAATCCGACGCTCGGCAGGACAAGGAAGAGGAGGATGACACCGATGCACATCGCCATCATCATCGCCATCATGCCCATCATCGAGTCGCCGCCGCCGTGCGGGTCGCGGTCGCTGCCGCCGATGCCGCTGTTCTTGCTGTCCATGTGCTACACCTCCGTCGTAGTTCCACGTCATCCTAATACTGGGTGGGAGTACTTTCCAAGGGCCGATCGATGTCATCGGGCGTGCCGATCGGCCCGTGCTAGACCGCCCGCTTACATTCAGCAGGAGTGCTTCGGGCCAGACGGCCCTTATGGCATCCGCGCGTGGCCCCTAAGGTGAGGGGGAGTATTGGAGGTACCCCCGATGCAATCCCATTCCTACGTAGCCGACAAGCGCCGCCTGCTGACGCGGCTGAGGAGGATCGAAGGCCAGGCGCGCGGCCTCGCAAAGATGGTCGAGGAGGATCGCTATTGCATCGATATCATGCAGCAGATCGCCTCGCTACGTGCCGCTGCCGACGGTGTGGCGTTAATCCTGCTGCGCGATCACCTCGACGGCTGCCTGACGCAGGCGGTAGAGGCTGGCTGCGCGCCCGAGAAGATCGATGAGGTGATGGAAGTTGTACGACGATACAGCAGGAGCTGACCCGTTCCAGGGTATGAAGCCCAAAATCGGAGTCATGGGCTCCGCGAGCGGCCCGATCGGCGACGACGCGCGGAAGAAGGCGCGCGAGCTCGGGGAGGCGATCGGCCGGGCGGGTTACGTGCTGATCACCGGTGCGAGCCCCGGACTGCCGTACGACGCCGTCCTGGGAGCGAAGTCGGAGGGCGGCATGACGGTCGGGATATCGCCGGGACTGAGCCTCGCGGAACACGTGACAACGTACGAGTCGCCGGTCGAGGGCTTCGACGTGCTGATCTACACCGGCAGCGGGTTGATGGGGCGCGAGGTCGAGAACATTCGCAGTTCGGACATCGTGATCATCGTCGGCGGCCGGTCGGGCACGCTGGGGGAGTTCGCCATCGCGTATGACGAGGGAAAGCTGATCGGCGTGCTGCGCGGGACCGGCGGCATGGCCGACCACATCGAGATGATGATGCAGGTCATAGAAAAGGACACCGGGAGACACATCATCTACGGCACGGAGCCCGCCGCCCTGCTCGACGAGCTCATGACCTACTACCGGTCCGTGCACTCCCACCGTCCGTCCTGTCACGGATAGCCGGCGCGGCTGAAGGGCGCGAACATGACGGAACTGAGACTCGACCCAACGATCCGCAACTGGGTGATCGTCGCACCGGAGCGGAGCAAGCGTCCTGACGCATTTCGGCGTCGGCCGCGCGAACGCGCAGAGCCCAACGCCACCTGTCCGTTCTGTGCGGGGCGCGAGACGGAGACACCGCCAGAGTTGCTCCGGCTGCAGGACGACCAGGGCGGATGGCGGCTTCGCGTTGTCCCGAACAAGTTCGCCGCTCTGTCCGGCGACGGCAGCCGCGACCGGATCGTCAACAGTCTCGGGTTCACGTCGATGCCAGGCGTCGGCGCACACGAGGTGGTCATCGAGTCGCCGCGCCACGACTGGGACATCGCAACCGCCAGTGACGGAGACGTAGGCGACGTTCTTTCCGCATATCGCGCACGTCACCGCGCGCTCCGCACGTCGTCGGCGGCCATGGTCATCATCTTCCGCAACCATGGCGCTGGCGGCGGCACGTCGCTGCCGCATCCTCACTCGCAGATCGTCGCCGCGCCTGTGGTGCCGCTGCTCGTGCGGCACCGCTTCGACGTCGCGATGCAGCACTACGACGATACGGGTCGTTGCCTTTACGTCGAGATCCTCGACCGCGAGTTAGCGGATGGCCGGCGTATCGTCGCGCAGAACGAAGGGTTCGTCGCGTTTCAGCCGTTCGCAGCCGCGTCACCGTTCGAGACTTGGATCATGCCTCGATCGCATCGCGCCTCGTATGCGGACGCGACCGACGAAGAGCTGGCACATCTCGCGCCGATGCTTCGTGACGTGCTGGCCGGCCTGCGCCGGCTGCTGGACGATCCCGACTACAACTACGTGATCCACAGCGCGCCACCTGGCGACGAAGGGCGGTCCTACTTTCTCTGGCACCTGCAGATCGTGCCGAGGCTCACGACTCCGGCGGGGTTCGAACTCGGTTCCGGGATCTCGGTCAACCCCTCATCGCCGGAGATGACGGCAGCGTCCCTTCGTGAGGCAGTCGTCAAGGCGGAGGTCATCTAATGCTGCGCTTCGTCGACACCGCAACACAGAGCATCGACCCATACGCTGAACTCGTGCCCGCAGAGCAGCTCGCACACGTCCGAGAGCTCGCGCGCGAACTTCGCGGCGCGCGGATCCTGCAACTCAACGCGACGTCGTATGGCGGTGGCGTCGCCGAGTTACTCAACTCGCTCGTACCGCTCGAGAAGGGCCTCGGCCTCGACGTGCAATGGGGCGTGATCGTAGCGGAACCCTCGTTCTTCGCGTTGACAAAACGTCTCCATAACGGCCTCCAAGGCTCGCCGCAATTTGAGGTCACCGCAGACGAGGTCGATGCATACATGCGTCACAATGCGCATGTCGCCGACGCAATCCGCGGCAAGTACGACATCGTCATCGTCCATGACCCGCAACCGGCGCCGGTCCAGCTTCTCGCCCGAGACGCAGCAGCGAAGTGGATCTGGCGGGTCCACATCGACCTCTCCGCGTACAACCGCGACGCGTGGGCGTTTATCGAGGAGCGGATCGACGGCTACGACGCATTCGTCTTCACGATGCCGGAGTTTGTGCCCGAGCCGCTCGACCGGTCGCGCGTCCACTGCTTTGCGCCCGCCATCGACCCGTTGAGCCCGAAAAACATCGCACTGCCCGCCGACCTTCGCGATCGCATCGTGCGCTGGACGGGCGTGCAGCTCGACCGGCCGATCCTGACGCAGGTCTCGCGTTTCGACCCCTGGAAGGATCCGCTCGGCGTCATCCGCGTGTACCGGGAGCTGCGCGAGAAGCACAAGGGACTGCAACTCGCGCTGCTCGGGTCAATGGCGCTCGACGACCCGGAGGGCTGGAGCATCTACGACAAGATCACGAAGGACGTGGAAGGCGACCCGGAGATCCACGTCGCCAGCAACTTCACCGGCATCGGCAACCTCGAGGTGAACGCGTTCCAGTCGGCATCCGATGTCGTCATCCAGAAGTCGATCCGCGAAGGGTTCGGGCTGATCGTCTCCGAGACGCTGTGGAAGGGGACGCCGATCGTCGCCGGCCGCACCCCGATGCAGATGTCCGACGGCGAGGGCGGGTTCCTCGTATCGCGGGAGGAGGACTGGGCGCCGCGCATCGACGGGCTCCTGTCCGACCGCGACGAAGCACGCCGCATCGGCGGCCTGGGCCGTGAGCGCGTGCGCCAGCAGTTCCTCATCACACGGCTGCTGGAAGATGAGCTCGGCCTGATGGCCGGCGTTCGATCTGCCCCCAAGGCGATGCCGGCATGAATGTGCTGACCGTCAACTGCGGCAGCTCGAGCCTGAAGATGCGGCTTTGCGCCGTCGGCCCGTCGGGCGTATCCACGCTTGCCGGTGGCGCGGTGGAAGCGATCGGCCCGGACGCGGTCGCGACGTTTCGGCTCGGCAACGGAACGCAGACCCACGTGCCGGTCGCGGCGGTGGACCACCGGACGGCGCTCCGCGGCCTGTTGCGATTGCTGCCCGACGAAGCCCGGCGATCGATCGAGGCGATCGGGCATCGCGTCGTACAGGGTGGCGCGTTCGCGCTCCCGGCGGTCATCGATGATGCGGTCCTCCGCGCGATCGATGCGGGGCAGCGGCTGGCGCCCCTGCACAACGGCCCCTCGCTCGATGGCATCGGTGCGTCGCGAGAAGAACTACCGGATGTTCCGATGGTCGCGGTGTTCGATACCACCTTCCACAACACGTTGCCGAAGTACGCGTCGCACTACGCGCTGCCGCAGGAACTGACGCTGAAGCACGGTCTGCACCGCTACGGCTACCACGGCATCGCTCATCGCTCGATGATGGAGCGTTATGCTGAACTGATCGGTGCGGCGACTGACCGCGTCTCCATCATTACGCTTCAGCTCGGCAACGGCTGCTCCGCGACCGCGATCCGGGACGGCGTCTCCGTCGACACGTCCATGGGGTTCACGCCGCTCGAAGGGTTGATGATGGGCACGAGGCCCGGGGATCTGGACCCGGGCGCGCTGTCCTATCTTCTCCGCGAGGCCGGCGTGTCAGTTGAGGAACTCGATGATATCCTCAATCACCGCTCCGGCCTCCTCGGCGTCTCCGGCAGCAGCGGCGACATGGCAACGCTGCTCGCGGAGGAGGCGCAGGGCTATCCCCGGTCGCGCGACGCGATCGAGATGTTCTGCTATCGGGTGCGCAAGTACATTGGCGCCTACATCGCCGTACTCGGACGCGTCGACGCCATCGTGTTCGGTGGCGGCATCGGCGAGCGTTCGCCGGAGATCCGCCGCCGGATCTGCGAGCCGCTCGAGCCACTCGGCATACTCATCGACGAGGAGCTGAACACCGCGTTGACCGGCGATGAGGGGCGTTGCAGCACCGACGACAGCCACATCGCCGCCTGGGTGATCCCGAGCGACGAGGAGTGCACCATCGCCAGGGACACGTTCGACCTGCTGGCCCGGACACAACACCATGGGAGGAACACATGAACGAGGCCGAGCGCAGGCGCGACGGGGCGGCATTCCAGCCGGGGCCGATTTCGGCCGACGAGACAAGGCGCATCGATGCATGGTGGCGGGCTGCCAACTACCTCGCCGTCGGCCAGATCTACCTGCTCGACAATCCGCTGCTGCGCGAGCCCCTGCGGCTCGAGCACATCAAGCCGCGGCTGCTGGGTCACTGGGGTACCACGCCCGGCCTCAATTTCATCTACGCGCACATCAACCGCGCGATCATCGCGCACGATCTCAACGCCATGTTTGTGATCGGGCCTGGCCACGGCGCGCCGGGCATCGTCGCCAACACCTATCTCGAAGGCACGTACTCCGAGGTCTACCCGCATATCACGCGCGACGAAGACGGGATGCGCAAGTTCTTCCGGCAGTTCTCATTTCCCGGCGGCATCCCGAGCCACGTCGCTCCGGAGACGCCCGGCTCGATCCACGAAGGCGGCGAGCTCGGCTACTCGCTGGACCACGCGTACGGCGCCGTCTTCGACAACCCGGACCTGACGGTCTTCTGCGTCGTCGGCGACGGCGAGGCAGAGACCGGCCCACTCGCGGCGAGCTGGCATGGGAACAAGTTCATCAACCCGGCGCGCGACGGCATCGTCGTCCCGATCCTGCACCTGAACGGCTACAAGATCGCGAACCCGACCGTCCTCGCGCGCATCCCCCGTGACGACCTGAAGAGCCTTCTTGAGGGCTACGGTCATCACGCGCACTTTGTCGAAGGCGACGATCCTATTGAGCTCCATCACCGGATGGCTGCCGTCATGGACGAGGTAGCTGGCGAGATCGCGCGCATCCGGGAGCACGCGACCGACAAGGGGCGGCACGAGCCGCCGCGCTGGCCGATGATCGTGCTGGTCACGCCCAAGGGCTGGACCGGGCCGAAGGAGGTCGACGGCGTCCAGATTGAGGGGACGTTCCGGGCGCACCAGGTACCGCTGACCGGTTTTGCGGAAGATCCCGCTCATGTCCGGCTGCTCGAAGACTGGATGCGCAGCTACCGGCCCGATGAACTCTTCGACGAACGAGGCGCACTCGCACCGGAGATCTCGGCCCTCGCTCCTCGTGGCGCGCGCCGGATGAGCGCGAACCCGCACGCCAACGGTGGCTTGCTGCTGCGTGACCTGGCGCTTCCCGACGTTCGTGACTACGCCGTCGACGTGCCCACGCCCGGGACGACGTCGAGCGAGGCGACGCGCGTCCTCGGCACGTACTTGCGCGACGTCGTCCGCGCGAACATCGACAACTTTCGCATCATGGGTCCGGACGAGACCGCGTCGAATCGACTGGACGCGGTGTTCGAGGTCACGGATCGCGCCTGGGACGCCGAGCGGATCAGCGGCGATGATCACCTTGATCCGGACGGACGCGTGATGGAGATCCTGAGCGAGCACACCTGCCAGGGGTGGCTCGAGGGCTATCTGCTTACCGGACGTCACGGGCTGTTCAGCTGCTACGAGGCGTTCATCCACATCGTCGACTCGATGTTCAACCAGCACGCAAAGTGGCTGAAGGTCAGTCGCGGGATCCCCTGGCGGCGCCCGGTCGCCTCGCTCAACTACCTGCTCACATCGCATGTCTGGCGGCAGGACCACAACGGGTTCTCGCATCAGGATCCGGGCTTCATCGATCACGTCATCAACAAGAAGGCGGCGATCATCCGTGTCTACCTGGCGCCCGACGCCAACACCCTGCTTTCGGTCGCCGACCACTGCCTGCGCAGCCGCGATCACGTGAATGTGATCGTCGCCGGCAAGCAACCGGCGCTGAACTACCTGTCGATGGACGAGGCCGTCGTCCACTGCACGCGCGGCATCGGCATCTGGGAGTGGGCGAGCAACGACAATGGATCGGAGCCCGACGTCGTGCTGGCGTGCGCCGGCGACGTCCCGACGCTCGAGGCGCTGGCGGCGGCCGCGCTGCTGCGCCAGCATCTGCCCGATCTGCGCGTACGCTTCGTCAACGTCGTCGACCTGATGCGCCTGCAGCCAGCGACCGAGCACCCGAACGGCCTGTCCGACGCAGAGTTCGACGCACTATTCACAAGCGACCGTCCGATCCTCTTCGCCTATCACGGATACCCCTGGCTCATCCATCGTCTGACGTACCGGCGCACGAACCACGACAACATGCACGTGCGTGGATTCATTGAAGAAGGCACGACGACGACGCCCTTTGACATCGTGATGATGAACAACCTGGACCGCTATCACCTGGTGATGGATGTCATCGACCGCGTGCCAGGGCTGGGTACGCGCGCGGCACACGTCCGCCAGCTGATGGAGGACGCGCGCCTGCGCGCCCGCCGGTACACGCGGGAGCACGGCGAGGACATGCCAGAAATCCGGGACTGGGCCTGGGCGGCCGGGACATGACGCAACGGCGCCCGGCGCACCGAGGGAGTGATCGATGAACGAGCATGCAGAACCGCAGAGGATCCCGATCAAGATGTACGAGTCGGCGGAGCGGCTGACGGTCGCCGCGCCGATGCCGGGTTTGGAGCCCGAGGACATCGCCGTCGAGGTAACGCCGGGGAACCAGCTCGTGCTTCATGGGGGTGGCCGGGGGATGCTGAAAGCGGAGAAGCACGTGCTGCGGGACGAATGGAATCCAGGGCCGTACTGCCGTGAAGTGGCGTTGCCGTCGCCCGTCGATGGCAGCATGGCGAACGTCACGTACCGCAACGGCATCCTGGTCGTCGCGCTGCCTCTCGCAGAGACGACGCGACCGGCGCATCTGGCGCTGGACACCGTGGGGCCGGATTACGGCGAGCGCGCCGGCAACGCCGGTCATCCGGTACGCCGCATCAGCGAGGCTGAGCATGTCGCGCGGACGCACGGACATGCACACCACCATGTGTGATCTTAGGAAGATCGCCCGCGCGATCTTCGGGACGGCTCCGTGAGCACCCCCGTGAGCAAGAATGGCCGCGCAAATCCGGCCACCGCTCGCTGTCGAATCGCGTTCGTATCTGAGAAGTGGTACGCCCGGAGGGATTCGAACCCCCGACCCTCGGTTCCGAAGGTCGCTCCTATGCGTCCATCGCCGTCCGCCGGCGTCCGTACGCGCGACGATCCGACGGCTCACCTTCCGCGAGCGTCCACACTCGTCCGCACTGGTGCACCCGGGTTGCTGTCAGCGTTGCTGTCAACGTCTGGTCACTTCGAACCCGCGATCTCCGCCTTGTCGACGGCAACCCCCCCTAAGTTGGGCGAGGCGCGCTGCAACGTATCCCCCGACGCGGCGCCAGCGGCCGGCTCGTCCTCGGCGCCGCGCCCCGGCGCACGGTCGCGTGCACCGCAGGCCCCCGCGTTCGATCCTGGCGACACTGCCGCCGGCTGAGACAAGATCTGGGTGTTCCCGATCGGGTCGATCAATGGCACTCGCCGACGCGCTCCGAACCCGGGAGACACCCAGTCGAGAACGGCTGACGGGCGGACAGCGCACGGCGCGATACCCGTAACCTAACCACCGCCAGCCACGCGTCGCCACGGCGCAGATGACGAATCGCACCGCCGCGCCAACATATCACGCCGACTACGAGGCGCGCTCCGCGAGGTTGTGTTCCGGTACTCCTCCCGCGAGCGGCTGAATGTAACGGCGGATCGCCAGCGCCACCGCGGCCCCCTCCCCGGCCGCCGACGCCGCCTGTTTCGTGCTGCCCGCCCTGCAGTCACCCGCGGCGAACAGTCCGGCGACGTTCGTCTGCAGCGCCGCGTCAGTTTCGATGAAGCCGCGCTCGTCGAGCCTCACATCGTTCGCGACGACCGCAGTGTTTGGCGAGAGACCGACGAACACGAATACGCCGTTTGGATGCGTCTCTGTGAGTTCACCCGTCAAGGTGTTCTTGAGGACCACGGTCTCGAGCTTGCCATCGCCGCGGAAGGCCACCGGAGTCGCGTTCCCGACGACTTCGATCCGTGGGTGTGCCTCGACCTTCTCGACGATCACTTTGCTGGCGGAGAGCTCGGCATCTCTGGTCACGATGGTCACCTTCTTCGCGAACTTCGTGAGAAAGATGCTCTCTTCGCCGGCCGAGTTGCCGCCGCCGACGACGAGCACGTCTCTGTCGCGGTAGAACGCGCCGTCGCACGTGGCGCAGAAGTGCACGCCAGCGCCGATGAAGTCCTCCTCGCCCGGCACGTCAAGCCGCCGGTATGTGGAACCGAGAGCGAGCAATGCGGCGTAGGCGCTGTACTCGTTGCCGTCCGCGGTCCGCGCCGTCCTGTAGACGCACCCGGGCGCTTCGCAGTGCGCCTTGATCCCGACGACGTCCTGGGCGGAGAGGATTTCGACGCCGAACCGTTCGGCCTGCCGGCGCAGTCGCTCGGCGAACTCGGCGCCGGTCACCCCTTCGGGAAAGCCCGGGAAGTTGTCGAGGCGCTCCGTGATGCCGGCCTGGCCGCCGACGCCTGCCCGCTCGATCACCAGCGTATCGATGCCTTCGCGCGCGGCGTAGAGCGCGGCCGTGAGGCCGGCGGGGCCGCTGCCGACGACGATCAGGTCGTAGAACGTGCGCTTCGCCGTAGTCTGGAGTCCGAGTTGCTTTGCCAGTTCGGCGTTTGACGGCTCGATGAGCGTCGTTCCGTCCCCGAACTTGATCACCGGGATGACGTGCTTGCCGTTGTTCGCCTCCTCGACCACGCGCATCCCCTCGGCGTCGCCGTCGATGTCGACGAATTCGTAGTGCACACGCTGCTCGCCGAAGAACTGCTTGGCGCGCTTGCAGTCCGTGCACCAGAGCGTCCCGTACATCGTGATCTCGGTGTGTGCCATCTGGCCGATCCTCCGCTTTCGTTCCGTGACTCTCCGTTGCGAAGCCGAATGTTACTTCGCCATCAGCGCGCGGATGTACCCCACGATCTCCTCGGGAGCATCCTCCTGCAGAAAATGACTCGCGTTGTCGAGCGTGTGCGCCTCGGCCTGGGGGAACACTGCCTTCCACACGTCGAGCAATTGCGTCGGGAACGCCGGATCCTGCATCGCCCAGACGATGATGGTGGGAACCTTCAGCTTGCCCAGGTTGTCCTGGATGTGGCCCATCGCCGGCGTTGAGGGATGGTCGTCCCCGACCGGGATGTCGCGCGGGAACTTCAGCGTGGCGATGCGGCTGTTCCAGTCGGGGAACGGGGCACGGTACGCCGGCATCACCTCGTTCAGCACGCCCTTCCGCCAGATGCCCGCAGGCAGGAATCCTTCGACGAACAGATTGAGGCCCTGCACGAGCGCCTCGCCGATCGCCGGCTGGCGGAATAGCTCGAGCAGCGGATTGATGCGGCTCCCAGCGGGGATCCGGAACGCCCACGTGTTGAGGATGGCGAGCCGCTTCACCCGCTCCGGATGATCGACCGCCCAGCCAAGTCCGATCGGCCCGCCCCAATCCTGCATGACCAGCGTCACGTCGTGCAGGTCGAGCGCGTCCATCACCCGAGTCAGGCGGCTGATGTGGCCGGCGAGCGTGTAGTCGCCGTCGAGCGGCTTATCCGATCGCCCGAAGCCAAGATGGTCGACCGCGATCGTCCGGTGCGTCCGCGAGAGCGGTCCGATGAACTTCCGGTACAGGAAGCCCCACGTAGGGTTGCCATGGAGCATGACAATCGGCTCACCGGTGCCCTCATCAACGTAGGCGATCTTGTCGCCGCCGATGTCAGCGTATTTCGACGTCCACGGAAATGCGCCATCGAATGTTTCGCTGCGAATGTCCATCTCTTGCTCCTTGCGGCTCTCCGCGTGCAGTCCCCCGTTGTGCTGATCATCAACGCTGTGTCGCCGAAGCGAAAGTCGACGCGGCAGTCAACCCGACGGGGGCCGTGGAAGCAAGTGCGCCGCTTCCCCAGGCCCAGAGTCGCGGCAGAATCCGTGAGGATCGTTCGGCCTCACGGTATCACGTGGCCATCGAGAGAGACCTACGGCTGCTGGCGCCGGGCCTCGATAGCGAGCATGGCCTGTGCGTCCGGCGATTCACACGCGGCACTGTGACGGCGACGCGCCCGAACGATGTACGCCGCCACCAGGCTCGCGATCGCGCCGGCAATGCCCAGTCCAACGACAAGCGCGTTATCCGTGATGAAGCCGCTTAGTGCGGAGAACACGGCGACGCCGCCGAGGACGGCAATGACCGGCAGCAGGCACGGCAAGCACAGGAGAAGCGCTCCCAAGACGCCCAGGGGCCCGATTGCTCCCTTCATACGCCCGGTCATCCTCTCGTCCTCCAGGTGTTTGGCCATGATCAGTAGCGATCGCCGTTGGGGTACAGCAGGTCTTCGAACACCTGGCGCCCTCGGGAGACGGCATCCTCGAAGCCCAGTCGTTCGCCGAGCTTCTCCGGGTGCGCGCTCGTCCAGGCGTCCATGCAGGCGGGCGAGCAGAAGAAGTTGAGGTCCGGGCAGAGATCGGTCGCTGCCACGCAGCCTTCGGAAATCTGCCCCGCCCAGACCACGATCTCGATTGGCGCATACGACGTCACGGCGCCGCCGCGCACGTGGACTCGTACATCGGCACCGCATGCCGCGCAGACAGAGGTGATCTCCGCGCCCCTGCGCAGCATGAACAGCATCCCGAGCGCATCGATGGCGCACATCGCGTAGACCTCCGGTCCGTCGGCGAGCAGCACGCGGTGCGCGGTGGGCTCGTTGGAGAACGGATACGCGTGCGTGATAGCGCCGTCGCCCGGATCGCGGTGAATCGACCCGGCTCGCTCAAGGGCCGCCACCATCGCATCCGCCTCGCCCAGCGTCCGAAGAGAGAAGCGATCGCGGATATGTTCGAGCGTCGGCGAGTGTCCCGTCTCGGCGAATGTCTGAAGCACGTACTGATGGAAGGGACCACTACACGGGATCTTGATCGTGGCGTCTGAAGGCGGCTCTTGCTTGTTCATGCCAATGCGTCCCTACGCCCCTCACACAATGCAGCAGCTCATGACGCTAGTGTCGCGCGTGAACGCCAGGGCCGCGAGCTTGATGCCTTCGCTCAGCGTCGGGAACACGTGCACCGTGTCGATGATGTCGTCGACGGTCAGCCCGAACTTCACGGCGAGCGTCGCCTCGTGAATCAGGTCAGCCGCCATCGTCGCCACGATGTGGACGCCGAGGATCTTGCTGCTCTCGGGATGGATGACCATCTTGATCAGGCCGCGCGTCTCTTTCACCGCCTGCGCCTTCGGAATGCGCGCCACCTCGACCGTACGGCAAGCGCAGGCGCCGAAGCGCTCCATCTCCTGCTCTTCCGTGAGCCCCACGGTCGCCACCTGCGGGTTGGTGAACACCGCCGCCGGGACGTGCTCGTAGTTGATCGTCTTCTTCGCACCTCCAAACGCATTCGTGACCGCAGTGGCGCCCTCTTTCGCCGCCACGGTCTCGAGGAACGCCTTGCCGGTGACGTCGCCCGCGGCGTAGATGCCCGGCGCGCTTGTCTCCAGGAACTCGTTCACTTCGATGAAGCCGCGCCGGTCAACGCGCACGCCAGCTTGCTCCAGGCCGAGGTCGTCAGAGTTCGGGACGACGCCGGTAGCGAGCAACAGCGCGTCCGCTCCGAACGTCCGGCGCTCGCCCATCACGTCCGCCTCGACGAACCGGGTGTTCCCCTCCTGCCAGACGCGGATGATCTCGCAGGCGCAGCGGATCTCCATCCCCTCGCCTTCGAGCGCGCGCTGCAGCTCTTCCGCGACTTCCGGCTCGATGCGGGGGAGGATCTGCGGGATCTTCTCCAGCACTGTCACCTTCGTGCCGAAGTGCAGGAACATCTGCCCGATCTCCAGGCCGATCGGCCCGGCGCCGATGACGATCATCGATGCCGGCTGCTCCTCGAGGTCCATCGCGCTGCGGTTGGTGAGGTACTCGACGGCGTCGATGCCGGGAAAGGGCAAGATCGACGGCCGCGAGCCCGTGGCGATGAGGAACTTGTGGCCGGCAAGCCTCCGACCGTCCACCTCAACTTCATGGTCTGAGACGAAGCGCGCCCGTCCCTCAATGAGTTCCACCTGCCCGTTGAAGCTGGCGAGCACGTCGCTGTAGTTCGTGCCGCGCAGCGCATCGACCAACCGGCGCTTCTCGCGGATGGCCGCGTTGAAATCGAAGCTCGATTTGTGCCCGTTCCGCAGGGCGTCGAACACGGGGCGCTGCGGGTAGTAGTACTCGTCGCCGACGGCGAGGAGGTGCTTGCTCGGCACGCAGCCGACGTTGACGCAGGTGCCGCCGAGCGGCAGCCCGTCGTTGATCATGACGGAGCGCAGCCCGAGGTCCGTCGCCTTGGTCGCGGCCGCGAAAGCACCGGCGCCGCCGCCGATGATCACCAGGTCATACGTGTCCACGGTCGTCTCCTTCGATACGAATGTCTGCTTTGGCGCCGCACGCTCTGCGAGCACCGGTACTGCTACGGTAGACTATGGAGTCACTCCAAGGTCAAGGAGGCGAATATGAACATCCAGCAGGCCGCCCGCGAAACGGGCCTGACCGCCGACACGATCCGCTATTACGAGCGCCGCGGCGTGCTTCCCCCGCCCGTCCGGAGCAAGAACGGCTACCGGGGACTACGGTGAGCCGCATCTGGCCTCGCTCCGGCTCGCCAGAGGACTGCGCGAGCTCGAGTTGCCGCTGGAGCGGGTGGGTCTCATCGTCGGCGTCGCGCACGACGCGTACTGCGGCGATGTGCGCCGCGCGTTGGAGGGATCGATTCAGGATACGCTCGTTCAGATCGACCAGCGGATCGAGCAGTTGCAGCACACGCGCACGCGGCTCAGAGTTATCCGTAAGGGCATCCATTCGATGACAGAGGAGAGCGAGCGCGTTCCCGGTATCACACCGTGTGCGTGTGTTCAGCTTGTCGGCGAAGCCGCGCGCTGAGTTAGGATCGCATTGACTAGCGGCTGCGCGTGGGCGAGTCCGGGCGGGTCAAAGATTCCGGCTCCTTCACCAGATGCTCGCAATGTCCGGGCTTCGCGCGGCCGGAGGCGATCCCGTCGCTCAGGCGCTCGCGCAGCATGACGAGGTCGCGGCGCAACGAACGAAGCCGCCGCATCTGACCATCGATGCGCTCCAGCTCGCGGTCCACGACCGACACGACGTGGCCGCACGGCACGCCCCCTTCGTCACCGATCTCCAGGATCGTGCGCATATCGTCGAGGCTCAGCCCCAGTCCCTGCGCCTTGCGCACGAAGCGTAGCCGTTCGATCGCTTGCTCGTCGTACAGCCGATAGCCCGAAGTCGAGCGGCTGCTTGGTCTCAGCAGTCCGATCTCGTCGTAGAAGCGCAGCGTCTTCTCGGTGAAGCCGGCAGCGCGCGCGAGTTGGCCGATCCGTACGTTCGACATGGTGATGCCCTCCCGTGCGCGCTGCCGCTACCAGCTACTGCTGTGCCGGGGTCTTCGCACTCTGGACGCCGTACTGGCACCCGCACGGGCATGCGGGGCAGCCGCAACACTCCGCTTGCGACGTGCCTGTTGTCGCCGCCGGGCGCCCACCGGGTACGAGTGCGAGCTCTTGATCAGGGATGAATGCGGACTGAGCTGGGCGTGAGTTCGGCATTGAGTTCCTCCTGTCGTCTACTAACTGAGCGTCGCAAGCCGCTTGCAAGCCTTGCACCCTTAGTCTAAACCTTCCAGCCCACAGGAAGGTCAAGCAGGCTGCGCGAACGTACCGTCGCGGGTAGATCGCGGCTAGCCGCGGCCTCCTGCAATGAGTTCGTGCTCGGGCAGCCGTAGGAGCCGCAACATCGCGACGATGCCGACTGCCGGTCCCGGCGACAGGAACGCGAACGTCCAGCGCCAGCCGAGCAAGTCGCGCAGCACCGGGACGAGCCAGATCGTCACGACCGTCAGCGTGAAGCCTACAGCGAGCTGCAGCGTGAGCGCCGTCCCGACGTAGCTGCGGTCGGCCAACTCGGTCACGATCGTCGAGAACTGCGCAGAGTCGGCGACGACCGTCAGGCCCCAGACCAGGCCCACCACCAAGACGAGCGCGACGGGGCCGCCATAGACGACGCCGGCAAGGACGCCGCACGTGCCGGAGATCGCCATCGCCGCTGCGGTCGTCCGCGTCCTGCCCCAGTTGTCTCCAAGAATGCCCCCGATCCAGCAGCCGATGCCGCCGACGCCGATCACGGCGAACGTCGCGAGCGCGGCGGCCTGGTGACTCGGGTGTCCGCGCCGCGCAAGCTCGTCGGTCATGAAGGCGAGAAACCACGCCCACATCGCGTACAGCTCCCACATGTGCCCGAAATAGCCGATCGATGCCAGACGGACGCCACGGTTGGCGAAGACGTTGCCGACCTGCCGCGGGTCGAACCGTGCGCGCGGGAACGGAAACGGACCGTCGCGCACCGCGATGAGCGCCAGTGCGCCACCGGCCGCCGTGAGCGCCGATGTCGCGACGATCACCTCACGCCACCCCAGGCCACCGGCGCCGTTCACGAGGTGCGGCGCGGCTGAGCCGATCGTCAGCGCGCCGATCATGATGCCGAGCGCTGTACCGCGGCCCCGCTCGAACCACGTCGACATGATTTTGAGCGACGTGGGATATACACCGGCGAGGCAAACGCCCGTGAGGAATCGCAGCGGCAAGGCGGCGGCGGGACCGTGCGCGAAGACGATGCCCGCGTTGGCCAGCGCGGCGCCGAACGACGATAGCCAGAGGATGCGCGGTGCCGGAAACACATCCGTGAGGTTCAGCGTCGCCGATATCAGCGCGCCTGCGACGAAGCCGAGTTGAACGGCGATGATGAGCAACGACGCTTCGTTGGTGCCGAGACTCCACTGGCTGCGCAGCTGGGGGATAATGGCCGACGTCGAGAACCACGTCGTCATGCTGAGGACGAGAACGACGGCCATCACCGCCAGAGCAGCTCGTTGTCCTTGAACTGAGACGTGTTCGTCGGGCATCGCGTCCTCCGGCGCGCCCTGCTGCGTGTTGGTCATGATGGCCCACCGCGGCTCCAACGGCCCCAGTAGTCGAGCATCGTTGATCTTCATCGGGGTTATCCTATCGTTTGACACTGTGGTGTCGGAGTGCGGAAGGATCAACAACATGCGGCCGTTTTCTCCGTCGTGGGCCGATCCGTTGCACCGCGGCGCGCCCGGTCGCGTTACTCACCTGAAGAGCGGCCTTCGAGCACGCATCGTTGGTGACGGAGAGCCGCTTGTCTTTCTCCACGGCCTCGGAGCTTCTCTGCGATACTGGGGCCGCGGATATGATCAGCTTTCGTCCAGTCACCGGTTGGTGTTCCTTGACCTGCTGGGGTTCGGAGGTTCGGCGAAACCCGATGGTGCTTACGATGCCGCTCAGCATACGGCCGCCGTAGAAGACAGTCTCGCCGAGCTGGACATCAGAGCAGCAACGCTCGTCGGGCATTCCGCCGGCGCGCTCGTCGCCATGCACTACGCGGCCGCGCATCCGGCCATTCGTGTTGTCGCGTTCGGCGCTCCCGTATTTTTCTCCGAGACAATCGCCCGACGCCATCTTCGATCGCTGGGCCCTCTCGCGCGCCTCATGGCTGACGAGTCTCCGTGGGCACAGAACCTGTGCACGTTTACTTGCGAGCATCGCGAACTCGCCCGTCGCGCAGCGCCCCTGTTCGCTCCGCGGCTCCCCGCGCCGATAGCGTCCGACGGCGTTGACCATGTTTGGGACTCCTACAAGGGAACATTTGACCTCGTCGTCAGCCAACAGGAAGTGCCTCGGATCCTGGCGGCGATCGCGGAGCGACTCACGCTGATCTATGGCCGCGATGACCGCGTCTGTCCACAGAACCAAGTTGAGCCCGTGGTGCGCGACGTGTCCGGAGTTAGGCTCATTGCTCTGCCGGTCGGGGACCACCATTTGCCGCTGCAGTTCCCGGCGCGATGCCGAGAACTCATTCGGGATGTGAACGCATGAAGCACGGGCGAGGTGCGCAGATGTTAGTACGCACTGTGGCGCCTGATCTGTGATCGTCATCACAGTCTAGGAATCGGTCAGCCAGGCGCGCTTGGCCATTCGTGCAGGTGCAACGGGTCATGGATGACGCCAGGCTTCATGCGCCCGTCCGCGCCCATGCACAACGAGAGCGCCGCTTCGCCCATCCGTTCGCCATCTTCGAGCAGCCGATCCACGTTGGCGAGGTCGCCGAGGCCGAATCCGCCGTCGGGGCTCGGCTGCAGCAGCGTGATGCGCGCGCGCGACGCGAGCGCCGTCGCATCGTGGTCGACACGCTGGCGCTGGACGACGTCGAGCGTCTGCATGAGCAGCGCGGCGAGGTTGGAGGGACGGCGACCGTCCATGCAGTGCGAAAGATCGATAGCGATGATCTCGGCCGCGCCCAGGTCGATCGCCGTCTCAACATCGAGGTTGGCGACGACGCCGCCGTCGACGTGGAGGTCGCCGTCGATCTCGATCGGGCAGAAGATCCCGGGCACGGCCGCCGACGCGAGCACGGCGCGCGAGACAGATCCTTCATGAATCACCTGCTTGCGCGCCTGTGTGAGATTCGTCGTCGTGATGTAGAGCGGCACGGCGGTCGCAGCGAAATCGTCGACGGCGATGTTGCGCTCGACAAGCGTCTGCAGCAAGTCGTTGCGCGCCAGGCAGAGCCCGCCGGACATGATTTGGAACGCGACGCGTATCGGGTTGATGAAGAAGAGCTGGCGGTTCCGGAGGCTTTTCCAGATCCCGGCGAGTTCGTCGGCACCGTCGCTGTCGGGCCGGAACGCCATGAACGCGCCATTAAGCGCGCCCGCGCTCGTTCCGACGATCATCGACGGCCGAAATCCCGTGCGGAAGAGCGCCCTCAAGAATCCCGCCTGGAATGCGCCCAGTACGCCACCGCCGCCCAGTACGAGCGCCGGCCCGTCCCTCGCGACGCGAGCGCTTTCGGCTCCGTCCATCGTTTATTGCTCCATGTTCATGGTAGTTCGCTGTCATCAGACTAGCTCCCTCGCCGGCGCAGCTATGTGATCGATCTCACAGAGGGCCAAGCAAGTCGTTTGCACGAACAACGTCCTTCGGTGATCGCGGTCGCAGAGCTCCGCGCCGCTGCGGCGCATGCTCTGAGCAGCATCCAGGTGGTAGCCGGAACCGGGACGCTTACGCCTCGTGCTGGTGTCTCCAGCTGCCCGACTGAAGCCTGTTCACACAGCCAGTCTCCCCCTCAGCTTGTCGGGCAACTGTGATCGCGATCACCGAACGAAGCACCGAGCCGTTTCAAAATGGGCATCGGTCGTTCCCGCGAGGAGTGAGACGGCATGCGCAGGTCAAACCGAACACAGAAGAAATCGGGCGCGAAGCAGCCAACGCCGAGCATCGGGAGGCGTGTTCACCGCCGGCTGAAGGCGCACCGGAGCGGGTTCTGGACATGAGGGGATAGTAGGCGCGCTGGCCGCGGCACTTGTCTACTTTTGTTGGATCCGTTCGGGAGCTACACGGCGGTCGACGCCGGCGGCAAGAAAGTAGGCCCGGGCGTCATGAAGGTCGACGGCCGCGGCGCCCCGCGAGCGCCGGCCGGCGCTCGATTTCCTGCTCGCAGATTACGACGGGAGGGCGGTCAGGCTCGACGACCGTACGAACGTCCGCTCGACGTGCGGCACCAGTAACAGGGGAGGAACGATGCCACGGAAGAAGCAGACCGTCCAGGTAAAGAAGCGCCAAAAGTCCTATCGCCAAGGCGAACTCTCGGGGGACGCTGCGCACATCAAACCCAAGGGCGTCTTCAAGCTCTTCACGAACTACAAACTGTTCGCGATTATCGGCGTCTTCATGTTGGCCTCGGGGTTCGTGGTCTCGGCGTATTACCGTGGGAATCGCACGACCGGCTCGCACGGCTCACAAAGCAACAGCGTGCGCGGGCAGGGTGTCGTCCGCGCGACACCCGAGCCTGGTAGCACGGCCGCATCCGGCGCGTCCGCCTCCATCAAGCAATACACCGCGCCACCGCCCATGAGCATAGACCCGAACAAGACGTACACCGCGACGCTCAAGACCGAAAAGGGCGATGTGACGGTCGCATTGAACGCGAAGGAAGCCCCGGCAACGGTCAACAACTTCGTGTTCTTGGCCAAAGCCGGCTTCTACGCCGGCGTCACATTCTTTCGTGTGATTCCGGATAGGGACGGCAGCCTCGTCTTCGCCCAGTCCGGCGACCCGACGGGCACGGGCTCCGGCGGCCCCGGCTACGATCTCCCGGTCGAGAAGACGTCCGAGTCGTTCACGGCCGGCATCCTGGCCATGGCGAAGGCTCAGGTAGCGGGTGCACCGAACAACGGCAGCCAGTTTTACTTTACGCTCAAGTCGGTGCCGACGCTCGACGGCAAGAACACCGCGTTCGGGAGGGTCACCGCAGGCCTCGACGTACTGACGGGCCTCACGCCCAGAGACCCGCAGGTGCAGCAGGCTCCCCCTCCGGGTGCGCGCATCGACTCGATCATCATAACGGAGTCCTGACCACGCCGATCAGGCCGCAGCGCAGCGGGGAGGCTGCGCTGTCTGGCAACGGCTCTTCGAGGCGCGCTGCCGCGCCCTCACTGATCTGCGCTTGTATGGGGCTGGAGACAACGCTGGAAAGCGACGCGCACCGGGTTGAGGAAGAAGAGCTGGCGACCCCGCGCAGGCCTGTCCAGATCGGGACGTTCGCGGGCTCCTTCGCTCGTCGGACGGAACGCCATGCACGCGCCATTTCGAGCGCGCTGGCGCTGGTGCCGACGCTCATCGACGGGCGAAATCCTGTTTGGGAGACCGCGCTCAATATACCGGTTGGGAACGCCCCAGTACACCGCCGCCGCCCCCAACACGAGCGCCGACCTTGTAGGCGCTGTCACCGTTCGTGTCGCTCGCTCCCGTCCGAGGCGCCTATCGCCGACAGCGTAGTCCCGGAGCGGCACCGGTCGTGTGATCGACGTCACACAGGGCCGGCCAATCCATACAACATGTGACAGTCCTTCCGTGATCGCGGTCACAGAGCGCAGCTGCGCGACAGTGCATGCTCTGACCAGCGTCTAGTTGGAGAAGAGTAAGGAGACATCGTGAAGATTCGGATTCCGCATCTCGTGCTGGCCGCCGCCGGCACGGCACTCATCGCTGCCGCGTGCGGCGGCAGCAGCACCAAGAGTGCGACGCCCACCTCGAAGCCGGCGATCACGCAAGCCGCCACGAAACCCGCCGCAACAACGGCTGCCGCCGGTGCGGCCACGCCGGCAGCGATGCCGATGCAGCCCGGGGCCGAGAAGATGAAGGTCGCGATCAGCTCACCGGCCAACGGCGCGAAGGTCACAACGAACGACGTGACGCTCGCTGTCGCAGCCACGGGCTTCGACCTGACCTGCGACCTGGCCGGCAAGCCCGTCCAGGAAGGCAAGGGGCACTACCACGTCGAGATCGACAAGTCGCTCGTCAACATGTACTGCACGAAGCAGGCGACGATCTCGCTCCAGAACGTGAAGCCGGGCATGCACACGCTGACCGTGTTGCCGGCGCAGGACGACCACGCGGAAGTGCATGAGAACGCGGTGTCGGTGACGATCGACTACGAGCCCGCGAGCCCGTTGGCGGAGATCAAGGACGCGAGCTTCACCGCCAAGCCGTCGATGAAGATCATCAGCCCGAAGGCCGGCGACACGGTCTCCGGCAACTTCGACATCGTCGTCGAAGTGAAGAACTTCAACCTGAGCTGCGACCTCTTCGGCAAGCCGGCCGTTGCCGGCTACGGACACTGGCACCTGAATCTCGACAGTACGTCCGGACCGATGATGGGCATGGGCACGATGGCCGGCATGAGTTGCCAGACCGTGTTCCACGCCTCCGCCGCCGGGCTCACGCCCGGATCGACGCACACGCTGATCCCGCTGCTGCTGGACAACGGACATGCGCCGCTGGAGCCCGTGGTGTCCGACAAGGTCGAGGTGAAGATCAAGTGATCATCTCACGCGGGATATTCGCCGGTGGCATGGCCGCGATCGTCTTCGTCGCGGGGGCCTGCTCGGGCGGCGGCAATAACAAGGCAACGCCGTCGCCGGCGGCGGGTAACACGACTGTAGCGAGTCCGGCGGTGACCGCGCAGACCGCATCGGCGTCGTGCCCCGCAAACAGCGGACTCACGGGCAACGTGAAGGATCGCGGCGCGGCTGCGGCAACGGGTTCCACGCTGGCGGTCGAAGCGGGTGATTTCTTCTTCGCGCCGACGTGCGAAACGGGCGTCCAGCCCGGAACCATCACGATGGTCGTGAAGAATACCGGTCAGGCGTTGCACAACGTGAGCATCGCCGCCCAGAACATCGACATGGACGTAGCGCCGGGCGAGACGATCACCGTGCAGGTAAAGGTCGATAAGGTCGCGGTGCCGTACCTGTGCAAGTACCACCGCACGTCGGGCATGGTGGGATCGCTGATACCGGCTGGAAGTTGACATCCTCCTCCCTCACAACGCGGCAGGCCCGGGTCTGGTTCACCGCCAGGCCCGGGTTCGCCGTATCCGCCGCGGCGCTGCTCACTCAGTACCTGTTGCACGAATCGATCCGAGGCGTGCCCTTCGCGCCGTTCGCCCTCGGCAACCGGCTGATCCGGCTGGCGCCGGGCTCCGTCGCGACGGAGGCCATCGAGCGGCTTGGCCACAACGCGCAGCCGCTCTTCGCATGGCTGCTCATCGGCATCACGCTGTCGTTCGGCGCGGCTCTGGGCAGGCGCCCCCCGGCCATCTTTGGCGCGCTCGCGTTTCTCCTGAGCATGTTTGCGTTCGGCGTCGATCCCGTACCACACACGCTGCTGCAGAACGCGGAGGCTTCAACGTGCGCAGCGCTGGCTGCCGCGCTCGTCGCGTGGTCGATCCGTCCGTCGATGCCGTCTGTCTGGAACAGCGCTGAGCCTCGGGTCGACACGGACCGCCGCCGCGTGTTGCAGTTGTTACTGCTCGGAGGCGGCGCGCTCGCGCTCGGCGGTTCCGCATTGGCGAGACGCCGCTTGCGCGACGGCACCTCCGAAGCCGTGCGCGCCGATTCCGGCGCTGTGGAGAGAGCAAATCCGGCGTTTGATTCCATCGCCGGGTTGTCCGCGCTCGTCACTTCTCGTGACGATCACTATGTCGTCGACATTGACCTTGACGACCCGGTCATCGACGGCGAGGGGTGGCGTCTCAAGGTCAGCGGCGCTGTGGCCAACCAGCGCGAGTACTCGATCGAACAACTCCGGGCCATGCACACGGTCGAAGAGCCCGTCGTCCTGCAGTGCATCTCCAACACGGTCGGGGGCAGTCTTGTCGGTAACGCGCGATGGACCGGCGTGCCGCTGTTGGCGCTGATCGCTGCGGCGCAGCCCGATTCGGACGCGCACATCGTTATCGCTCGCGCGGCCGACGGCTACACGGAGACGATCCCTGTCGACGGCGGCGTGCCGGACCATGTGCTGGTTGCGTTCGCGATGGACGGACAGGTGTTGCCAGAGGGCCATGGGTTCCCGGCGCGGCTGATCTTTCCGGGCCGGTACGGGATGCGAAGCGTGAAATGGCTGACGGAGCTCGAGGTGATCACCCGCGACGATGAGGGGTACTGGGAGAAGCGTGGCTGGGATCGTCAGGCAATCATGGGCACGGCATCGCGTATCGACGTGCCCCAGCATCGCGGGGTTACGACTTCCCCCCTGCGCATCGCGGGCGTTGCCTGGGCGGGCGATCGCCGCATCAGCGCCGTCGAAGTGTCGGGCGACGAAGGCGCGACCTGGACGCCCGCGGAGCTCGAGCGCGAGAGCGGTCCGCTCGCGTGGCGGCGTTGGCGAGCCGAGATGGCGGCCGCACCCGGCGTCTACGCGTTGCTGGTGCGCGCCTATGACGGCACAGGAGCCCCGCAGCAGGCGGAGCGGCGATCGCCGCACCCGTTCGGAGCGAGCGGATACCATCGGGTGGTGGTGACAGTGCGGTAGCGCCTACATCCGCCTGCTGGCGTTGCCCAGCGCTCCCCAGCTCGCGACGCAGAACGGCACGAAGTAGGTCAACGGTATCTTCCAGTAGAGCACCGCCGGGAAGTCGCTGTGCAGCAGAAGGTTGCCCTGGTTGATCGCGGTGAGAAATGTCCCGACGACGACGGCCGTGTAGAACGAGCGCCGCAGCATGGGCGTGTAGAGGAGGGCGCAGCGCGGGCAGCGCAGCCGTCCCGCGAGCATGAACGCAATGCGACCGGCACGGTCGCGGCCGCAGCGAGAGCATATCGACGCTGACGACGTCATAGGCCCGACGCGCTCTGCGGCTCGGCCTCGACCGCGCGACGGATGCTCAAACGCGAGGAGGCCGGCAGCGTCGCGCTCTTCCCGGCGGCCAGCCGACGCGCGACGTAGACGTCGCCGGCTGGTGCCTGCACGATGTGGCTGGCGCCGGCTCGTACGCGCCAGGCGATCTCCGTCCGTTTCTCGAGATCCGCGTCACTCAGGGAGCCGATCAGCCGGCGCATCTCCTGGTGAAGTGCGGTCACGATCGCCCTGAGTTCGTCGACGCGGACGTCCAACATCGGTCGCCCCTCCCGCGCACCATCATACGACAGCCGCAACGCGGCGGCGTGTGATCGTCATCACAGACGGCTGCCGAGGAGCGGGCCGTGGGATCGCGCCCGCCTAGCACGCACAGCCGCACAAGGGCGGCTATGCTCCACGCTTCGCGTCGCGTTAACTCACGCCGATTCGAAAGCACTACCACTAGGATTCGATGATCGCGATCGACCTTATGAGGTCGGTGGCAGGTCGGGAGTGAGCTGCGGGTCGCGGGGCGCCAAGGACTGCAGGGCGTCCATGCCGGCCAGCACGCGTCCGATCACCGTCGACCTTCCATCGAGGGTTGGTTGACGTCCCAGCGCGGAGAAGAACTGGCTGCCGTTGTTTTGCGCACCCGCCTCGGACGGCTTCGCGACCGCCAGTATGCCTGGCTCGAACGGAAGGTCCGACCGCTCGAAGGGGAGATCGTAGCCGGGACCTCCGAGCCCCGTGCCGGTCGGATCGCCTGCTTGAGCGACGAACCCCGGTATGACCCGGTGGAACATCACGCCGTCATAAAAGCCATCGTGCGCGAGAAAGATGAAGTTGTTGACGGCCTGCGGCGCCTCCCGCGGCAGCAGCTCGACCTGGACGCTGCCGCGTTCCGTTTCGATGACAGCCAGATAACGCTTCGCGGGGTCGACAGTCTGGACTGGTGGGCGCAGCGTACTGCTTCACGGCCCTCGGCGTAGGCGCCACCGCACCGTCCGCTTCCGCCGCCGCCTCGCGCTTCACGCCCTCCCCCCTGACGCTTGACCCGCTGCGAGAGCTCCCACCGCCCCCGTGCGCGCTGGCCCTGCCGCCCGAGGCGATGGAGAACGCATATCCGCCGAACAGCACGACGGCACCCATGATCGCGAAGAGGCGATAGTTGCCGAAGAGCCGGAAGGCCCCCTTCGGCTTGATCGATGAAGCCGCCGCCGACGTGACCGGTGCGTACGCCTTGCGCCGCCCGCAGCTGTTGCGTGAGTTGTCTACGCCTTGCCATATGCACCTCCAGTTGTAGAGGCGAGCATAGCGGCCCAGATCACCGTCCGACTGTGATCGGCGTCACCCTCTTCTAGCTTCAATCCCCATCGAATTGACGACCCGGCGACCCGTCTCTCTGCCGGTTGTGCGCCCCGGGACTGGGACACCCGGATCGCTCTGATGCGGGTCGGCGATCACGACGTGATGCTGGTTGGCGATCGCGGCCCCGTGAGGCTCTCCGAGAACATCCCGTCGGTGTGTGATCGCCATCACCGTGCCCTCCACTGGGCGGTCCTACACTGCAAGCAGATACCCGGTGGGGGTATCCGAACAGAAGGAGGATCATCGTGACGAACAGAGCAGGCGTGACGTTTCGACTGCGTGCATGCGGCAGGTGCGGCGGCGACGCCTACGCCGATCCCAGAGAAGAAAACCCTGAGTGGCGTTGCATGCTCTGCGCCCGTCCGGTGCCTGAGGCGCAGAGCATGGCGCTAGCCGTGGAGCGCCGAGCGGCGTGAAGTTACCCGTAGCCGGCCGCAGCAGCACGGAAAGGGGCGAGCCTGAACGAATGGATCTTGAACCAGACATCCATCGGATCGTGTAACGCGAACACAACAGAAGGAGTACGTCCGTGGCCAGTACCACAAACACATTGAGCATCACCCGGCCGAACGCGCCGGTGAGCGACTACGGCAAGCACACCTGGCAGTACTACGCGGGCCCGGCGATCGCGCTGGCCGCCGTCATGCTGCTCGCCGCCCTGTTCGTCATCACCGCCGTGATCGCCGGGTCGGTATCGCAGCTCACCGATCCGGCGAGGGCGGCGGAACACGCCTCGCGGCTGGGCCGCGTACAGGCATATCAAGCATGGCTCGCACCGGCCTCCTTCGCCGCCATCGCCCTCGCGATGCTCGGCATCGTCGTGACCCTATGGGGGATCGTGCAGCGGCTGTGGATCCGGGTCGAGGCCATCAAAGAATCGCTGCCGGCGCTCGTCAAGCCGCGCGGCGATGCGCTGTAAAGAGGAGATTCATCCATGACAATTGCAATTCCATCCGTGATCCACACGAGGTTCGGGGCGGCGCGGTATAGCAACACGGGCCCGAGCCAGACGTTCATCCACACTATTGCCAACTGGATGTGGCTGCCCATGCTGATGATGGGCGTGATGGCGATCGCCACGTCCGTCGGCCTCGGCATCGCGCAGGCCAGGGTCGCGTCCGACCTGACGGAGTTCACCGCGCTCCGGCAGGCGAACTACGAGACGCTGAAGCCACTCACCGCCGGCTTCCTGTTCCTCGGCGCGGCGCTGATCCTCTCCGGCATCTCGTTCCTGCTCGCCACCATCCTCGGCGCCCTGCGGAAGGGCGGCGGTGAGGTGCAGGAAGCGGTGGGCGCTCGCGCCAAGACGCTCACGATGCCGTGGTCAGCGTGGGCCTTTCTGGGCCTCATGATGATAGGGCTGATGGCGGAACTCGTCGCCTTCGGGACGCTGACCTACGTCGCCGTGCAAACACACGACGCATGGATCAGCGCTACTGCCGCGGGCGCGCCGGGAGACGTCGACGCGTTCCATCGAGCCAGCACGTTCGCCGCGTGGGCGAACCCGCTGGCAACGGCGGCGCTGGGCGCGCTGCTCACCGGCATCGCCTTCGCCCTGTACACCATCTCGAATGTCCTGGGCTTCGGCTTCTCGCGGATCCGCGAGCTGATCCTGGGCGAAGAGGAAGGAGACCTTTCATGAGCACCACCTCGACGATCATCCTCAATCAGCGCGTCGACCCCTACGTGGAGGCAGACCAGTCCACGGGGCGAAACATGATCCAGACCATGGGGCACTACCTCTGGGGGCCGATGACACTGATGGGCTTCATGCTCGTCATCACCGCCTTCGCGCTGTCGGTCGCCCGCGCCCAGCTCTCTGTGGACCTGTCGGAGCAGTTCACGGCAGTCCGCAAGGCCAACTTCGAGACGATTGGCCAGCTCATCCCGGGCTTCATGTTCCTGGGGTTCGCGTTCATCCTCGCGGGCGTCAGCTTCGCCATCGCGCGCATCCTGGGCGCGTTCCGCGTCGGCGGGGGCATGGTGCAGGAGGCGGCCGGCCCGCGCATCAAGACGATGATCATGCCGACGACCGCGTGGATATTCCTGGGCGGCATGATGATGGCAATGATGCTCATGGTCTTCGCCTTCTTCGGGCACGTGTACGCCGCCGTGCAGGCGCACGAGGCGTGGATCAACGCCACCGGCCCGAACGCTCCCGACCTGCCGTTCCTGGGCCGCGCCGATACTTGGGGCACCTGGCTCGAAGGAATCCGCCGACTCGGCATCGGCATGTATCTCGCGTCGATCGCGTTCGGTCTGACGACGATCACCAAGGCCATCCGCTTCCAGACGCTACGGATCAGGGAGCTGGCCACGGAGCAGCAGGCCGTCGCGTAAGCGGCGGGTGCGGAGGGAGGATCCTCGGCCGCCTCCCTCCGCACAGACCCCGCCCACGGCGCTCACTTCGTCTGCGCGCAGGCGAGCACGCTCGTCGGTGAGGCCTGCCTCGCGATTCAGCATCAGATGACCGCCGGCGACGTCGCGTCGACTGTGCACGTGTATCCGACCGCGTCCGAACTCATCCGCTGGGCCTGCGCCCAGCTGGCATAACGCAACGACATGGAGGACCTGATGAACATCCCGGTAGCGATTCTCGGCGGATTGATCGGCGGCGGCGTGATGGTCGCCGTCCTGTACATGGCGATTTGGATGATGCCGCAGCAGATGAAGATGAATCTGCTTCTTCTTCTCGGCACCATGCTGGTGCCGGTCGGTGCCACTGCCTACGCCGTCGGCTTCATGGCGCACGTCATGATGAGCGTCGTTTTCGGCGTCGTCCACGGCGGACTGATCGAGGCGGTGGGCGTGTCCTCGGTTGGCGTCGGCATCGCCTACGGCGCGGTCTTCGGCCTGATACACGCGCTCATCGTGGGCATCGCCCTCGGTATGATGCCGATGATGCACCCGCGGTGCGCTCCGGCCGTACGAAGCCGCTTCTCGCCTTCGCGGGTGGGCCGCCGGCGTCCGACGAAGAGTTACTCGACGCGCCGGGCTACTTCGGCATGAATTACCCACCAGCCACGGTGATGGGATTCTTCATGTTGAACGTGATGTTTGGCGCGATCGTCGGGGCGCTTTACGGTGCGCTCGCGTGATCGACGATGATCGCACCTGTGCTCGATGCCGGGACTTGGCTCTTGGCGATGCCCTCGCAGCAGAGCGCCTGGACGAGGTCTTCCAGCCGTCGCGTCCATGACCGTAGTCGTCAATGTGATCCCGATCACCGATTCGCAGACAAGTGCTCACTACGCTGAAACCGGGGCCAGTGATATTGAGGGGGAGTGGCATTGAAGAAGCTGTTGACGAACACGTTCGGCATCGACTCTCGCTGCTTCGTTTGCGACCCTGACAACGAGGCCGGTCTCCGCCAGCGCTTCTATCTCGACGACGATGACGGCGTTGTCGTCGCCGAGTTTGCGCCCACCTACGACCATTCCGGCGCTCCGAACTACGCGCACGGCGGCGTGAGCATGGCGGTTCTCGACGATGCGATGGCATGGGCCGTGATCGCGCTGAAGCAGCGCTTTGGACTGACGCGCCGGGCGGAGATCGACTTCACGAGCGCGGTACGCGTCGGCGTCCGACACGATGTGCGCGCGTGGGTCGAGGAGTTCGAAGGGCGCCGGCTCATCGCGCGCGCCGAGTTGCGCGACGACGAGGGCGCCGTCTGCGTTTCAGCGCGCGCAGAATACGTTGTGATCACGATGGAGGAAGCGCGGAAGGCGATCGGTGCGGCGGGCCCGATCTCGCCGGGATACGTGGCTCCGCCCTTGTGATCCAGTGTGACGGAGGGGCGGCATGACGCGTGTTTCAGGCAGGCTCACAATGCGCAGCGCTCCGGCCGAGATCTATCGGACGCTGGCGGATGGTGTGCGGCAACATGCGCTCGCTCCAACGACGGAGGTCGACGACAATGCGCCGGCCACCATCCTCACCCGGTTCACTACGAAGTTGTGGCTCGGCACGGTGGTGACGACCGAAGAAGCCACCCTTGATCCGGGGCGAAGCGTGCGGTGGCGGCACGTTGCCGGCCCGCTCACCGGTTCGGTCGAGACGTTTCGCATCGAGCCGGGAGCGGAAGGCGGCGCGCTGGTCACCTACGAGGGCGAGATACGCGCCCGCCATCCGCTGTTCCGCGGTCCACTCGAGCGTCTCTTCGTGGCGCCAGCGACCAAACGCATCTCGATGACCCATCTGCGTGCGCTACGCGCCGAGCTTGACGGCGTGTAAGGGCCCTCAGTGTGTCGCGCAGTAGCAGAACGCGACGCCGCTCGCGAGCGGCGTGCGGACGAGGTCGACGAAGGCCACCGTGAGGTGTGGATCGAGTTGCGATCCGGCGACGCTTTCGAGGTGCGAGAGCGCGTCCTCTTGCGTCAGTGCGGGCCTGTACGGGCGGTCCGTTGTCATGGCATCGAACACGTCGGCGACGGCGATCAGCCGAGCCTCGGGCAAGATCTCCTCGCCGGCGAGCCCGCGGGGATAGCCGCCGCCCGCCCATCGCTCGTGGTCCTGGCCGACGATTTTGGCGATGCCAGAGAGCCCGCGCACCTGCGCCACGATCTCCTCGCCGACGGCGGCGTGCCGCTTCATGTGCTCGAACTCGGCGTCCGATAACGCGCCGGGCTTGTACAGCACATCGTCCGCGACGCCCAGCTTGCCGATGTCGTGCAGCAGCCCGGCTTTGTTCGTGCGCGCCACTTTCGCCTTCGACCAGCCGAGGCGGACGGCCGCGAGCGCAGCGTACTCGGCGACGCGGATCGAATGGCCGGCCGTGTACGGGTCGCGGGCGTCGATCGCCGACGCGAGCGCCGCGATCGCCGACTCGACCGTCTCATCGGCGCGGCGGTGGAAGAGGTACGCGGCCTGCAGCAAGAGCAGTCCCGCGACGACGGCCGTGAGAACGGAGATCCCTGAGTCGTCGTACCAGTAAGCGATGAGGCCCGCGGCGAAGCCCTGCGAGCCGTAACGTACGAACAGCACCGGCAAGTGATCGCGCCAGAAGTCGAGCGCACCAGGCCCGGCGGCGCGTCGCGCCGCCAGCGAACTCGCCGTAAAATCGACGAGCATGAACGCGGCCGCAAACCCCAGACCACGAAGACCGGCGTCGACGACGGGCTCTGTCGTCAACGGTAGCAGCGGCAACCACCACGTTGACGTCAACGCTGCGACCATCACGACGATCATGACTCCGCCCTGCGCAATGGCGGTGAGCGGAGAGCCGCTGCGCGCTTTCAGGACCACCCAGCCGATGTATATCGCGCACCAGACAACGCCGACCGTGCGTCCGGCCGCCGCGGGAAGGGCGGCGGTTTGCGGCGCTCCGGCGACCCAGGCGCCGGCCGTGAGCATCGCGGTCAGGAGCGCCGTGTGCCAGACGAGCGAGCGTGCGGGGATCTGGCGAAGCACGCCGTCTCCCACGACGATGGAACCGAGCGCGATCACGCTACCCGCGGGCCAGCCGAGCAGCAGGACGCTGAGCGGCGCGAAGAGGCCGGAGAGTCCGGCAGCGCCGATCTTGTCTCCCGTTGCAAGAATCGCGGTGGCCGTGACCGCCGTTATCATCAGGGCGCCGGCGACGAGATCGCCGCTGATCGCGGTCGCCGCGAGGGCGGTGCCCAGCCATCCCGCGGCTATCGCCACGCGCACCCGGGCGGCCGGGCCGGCAACGCCGTTCGCGGCTGCGATCTGGAGCCGCGGAACGGCAACGAGCGCGGCTCTCCCGCGGATCTGTGGGCTGGTGTTCGGAACGGAATGCGAATGCACGCGCGTGAACCTCACCGATGTATCGGCATCGCGGGCGCCGACATGTGTGATGGCCGTCACACCGCACCGAGGCGAAGTTCAGCGAAGCTGGAGCCGGAGGAGCGTATCCGCCGAAAAGAGGGCTGGCACGGCGAGCCTCAGTCGCGCGTACAGCGCCGGAGGTACCGAGATGTCGGCCAGATAGAGCTCGCCGACGAATGGTCGCGCGGCCGGGGCGATCAGTCCGGGCTTCGGCAGCGCGAGCGACATGGTTGCGGAGGCGCGGACGGCACCGTCGTCGGCATCGCCGGTATCGACGTCGAGACCGGTGGGCACATCGAGGCTGAGCACCGGACCGGAGCCGGCATTAAGTGCGGCGGCGAGGTCGCGTGGACGACCGCGCAGGGCTCCGCGCAGGCTGTAGCCGACGATGCCATCGACGTACAGATCAGCCTCCGGCAGGCCCACGCCGGCCGCCTGCGGGATTACCCCCATCGCCTTCAGCGAGGCGAGTTGGCGCGCTGGCATGGCGCCAAGCTGCGGCGGCCCGGCGGACAGCACGACGTCGACCCTGGCTCCGCGATTGCTCGCGTGCCGGGCGGCCGCAAGCGCGCCGCCGCCGTTGTTGCCGCTCCCGGCGACGAAACAGATGCGACGCCCGGAGAGCCCGCCGAGCATCCGCCCGGCCAACTCGGCGAGATTGCGGCCAGCGTTCTCCATCATCTGCGGGAGGGTGATGCCGTAGTCCTCGATCATGAGCCGATCAACCTCACGCATCTCATCGCGCGTCACCACCGCGACAGACTGCGCATCGATCGAGGGCGTTTGGTGCGGTTGCTGACTCATCCTATCCGCCGACTATAGGACGATCAGTTGAAAACCGTCGCCGGCGAGGCGCGCGATGCTGGGATGGCCAAGGTACTCGGCGGTAAGAGGCTCGCCGCTGCTTTGCAGCTTGTCGTGCACCTTGAACACCGTGGAACAGAAGTCACACACGGCGTACGCGAGCCCGGCGTCCTTCAACTGCGTGAAGAATCCGCCCATGCCACGGTCGTCGGCGTCCTGGGGGTCGCCCCACTTCGCCAGCCACTCCGTCGCGGCGCCGTCGAAGATCAGCCGCACATCGTGGCCGGCTTCGCGCAGCTCCTTCGAGTACACCATGCTGTGGAACATGCGGGCATGGCTTTCGTGTGTGCCGGGCCCGGCCTGCAGGATGATTGCGAACTTCCCCATTGTCGTTTCCTTTCTCTGCGCTACTGCGGATCTCAATGCACCAGCTCGCCGATCCGGCGCATCGCGCGCAAGAACGGACGATCGAGCTGGCGGTACGTCGCTTGGCCGGCGGCCTGGTTGAGCGAGAAGGCGATCGTAGGGTAGACCTGCACGGCGTTCGCGAAGTCGGGCGTGAGGCGCGCTCCGCGTTCGATGGCGTCGGCCAGGTATCCCATCATGTCGCCGGCGCCGGACGCAAGCACGTGCGCCCCGAGCAGCCGGTAACGCGTATCGGTGACGAGCACGATCGCGCCCTCCTCGCCCTCGGCGCGGGCCCGATCGGAATCGGCGAGGGACTGATGAAAGACGAGGACGTTGTCGCCGCCGAGCGCCAGCCTGGCTTCGTCGCTCGTCATCCCGGCGTGGCCCAGCTCCGGATCGGTGAACGTCGTCCATGGCACGGATGTCGTCGCTGCCTTGGAGCCCGGATAGAACATGTTGCGCAGCGCGGTCGCCACTTCGGAGACGGCGCTGTGCGTGAAGAGATAGCGCCCGGCGACGTCGCCCGCGGCGAAGATGGACGGTACACTCGTACGGAGCCGTGCGTCGACCGTGACGCCCTTCGTTGTGTAGACGACGCCAGCCGCATCGAGGCCGAGCGACTCGATATTCGGCACGCGACCTGTCGCCACGAAGATCTCTTCAGCCGACCACTCCCGCTCGCCGCCTTCGACGGTGCCGCTGACGACCTTGAGACCGTCGCGCGACTCGACGCGCCTGATCGCCGTGCCGGCGTGCACGGCGACGCCCTCGCGCTCGAGGGTGCCGTGCACGCGCTCGCTGAGCGCCGGCTCCTCGCGCGCCAAGATGCGCGGCAGCGCTTCAAGGACGGTGACCCTCGTGCCAAGGCGCTGCATCGCCTGCGCCATCTCGATCGCGATCGGACCGCCACCGATGATGATGAGCGAGGCGGGAAGCTGTTCGAGCGCGAAGAATGTCTCACTGGTGAGAAAGCCCGCCTCGCGCAGTCCGTCGATCGGCGGCACGGACGGCCGCGAGCCGGTGGCGAGCAGGGTGCACCGCGCGGTCACCGTGCGGCCGCTCACCGCGACGCTGTGGGCGTCGACCAGTCGCGCGTCGCCGTTAAGTACGGATACGCCGAGCGACTCGAAATAGTGGGCGTTGTCTTTGCCAGCGGCGATCTCGTCCTGCACACGCCGCACGCGCGCCATCACCTTTCGCGTGTCAGTGCATCCTTCGACGGGATCGAGGCCGAGCTCCCCGGCGTTGCGCATGCCGTGGGCGAGCCGCGCGGAGGCGATCAGCGTTTTGCTTGGCACGCAGCCGGTCCACAGGCAATCGCCCCCGATCCGGCTCCGCTCGACGAGCGTCGCTCGCACGCCCATGCGCGGCGCGATCTCCGCCGCGGCCATGCCCGCGGAACCGGCGCCAACGATAATGAGGTCGTAGTCAAACTTCATACGTGATCCGCTCGATGAAGACGGCACCCGCGTTGCCGGCGCCCGTGTGGGCCCCGATGCTCGGTCCGACGACGTACTCGATGACTTCTTCGACGCCGGGCATGGCTCGGACGTGGCGGCGCAGCTCGCAGGCGATCGGTTCAGCCGCTCCATGGCCGATCCCGACGCGCAGTCCGAACCGCGCCGCCGTTGCAGCTTCCCGGATGGTCTCCGCCATGAGCGTCACGGCGCGATCCACCGTGTCCGCATTCCCGCTGACGCGCACCGCGCCGTCGCTGTATGCCAGTACGGGGATCGCATCGGCGCGCGCTCCCTGCTCGAGCCGTCCGCCGCGGCGCATCAGGTCGAGCGCCTTGACCACGAATGTATTCCCGACACGGGCGGATGCGGCAAGCGCGATGTCGGGCGCACGGTCGGGATCGACACCCTGGGCCAGCGCGTCGATCACCTCCCACACGACGAGGCCTTCGGCGAACGACGCCTGGCCGCTGTCGATGACGGCGACCGGGATGGGAGACATCGAGGCTGCGAGCCGCGCCGCCTGGAGCGTGCCGGAGAGCGCCGCGCCGATATGAATCGAGATGATCGATGTGGCGCCCTCGGCAGCGGCGGCGTGGTACGCCTCGAGGATGGTCCCCGGCGAAGGCTGCGACGTCGTCACTGCTGTGGCGCGTTCGAGCATCGGATAGAACAGCTCCGCATCGAGATCGACGCCTTCGCGATACGCACGGCCGTCGACGGTGATGGTAAGCGGCACGACGTGGACGCCGAAGCGGTGTCGCACCTGCTCCGGCAGATAGGCCGCCGAGTCCGTGACGACCGCGATACGGCCGATCATGCCGCCACTTCCGTCCGTGTCTCAGGGTCGAGGCTCTCGACCACGGCGACAGGCGGCGGCGCGGCGTAGAACCGCCATGAGATGAGGCCGCCCGTCAACGCGGCGTACACGGGAAGACCCCATGTCGGCGACGGGCCCCAGAGATTTCTCCGTCCGCTGCGCCACCAGAGCACCGATGCGCCCAGGAAGATCGAGGACGACACGTACGCGGCGCGATTCGCGCTGCCGCGCGAAAGGCCCAACGTCGCGCCGGCTACCGCGATATCGACGGGCATATAGGCGGGGAAGCAGACGGCCGCGCTCCCGGCGCTCGTCGCGATGCCCTTGCCGCCGCGGAATCCGGACCATACCGGCAGGCAGTGTCCGACGACCGCCGCGGTCCCGGCCGCGTATGCACCGTCGTCTCCGGCGATACGCCGCCCCAGCGCCGATGCGACGGCGCCCTTGGCGATATCCGCGGCCATCACTCCCAATCCCCAGCGCGTGCCGAGCACTTTCGCGGCGTTGAGGCCGCCGGGGTTGCCGGTGCCGTGTGCGCGGAGGTCTTTGTGGCCGGCGCCGTCGTGGCTGGCCGCCAGCCGGGCGGCGATATCAGCGCTCTGTACGCTGCCGAGCAGATACGCGCCCAACGTCGCGACGGCCAGTCGCCCCAGTCGCTGCATGAGTTCACTCCCTTCGCCGACAGGATGTGTTCTACATCTAACGCTGAAGCCCTAGGCCGCGCTGTGATCTTGATCACACTCACCTCGCGCGTCCGGTGATCCACGGGCGATTGTCTTCTGCACCATCGCAAGGAGATTACACTTCTCCGCTGCGCTGGTGCGCAGTAATGGATCCGTAAGGTTTGGCCATTATGATCGCATCACGATCCACATTCGCTGTTCAGAGAAAGGACCCAGTATTCATGCGCAGGCTCAAACTATTCGGCGTCTTCGCGGTTCTCGCCGCTACGCTCCTGCCAGCGGCGCCCGCGGCGTTGGCGCACGGTGAACACGCCGAAGAACATCTTCGAACGTATCACGTCACGCTCCAGAACCTCACCAATGGCCAGCCGTTCTCTCCTCCGGTCGCGGCGACGCACGAGAAGCTGATGCATGCGTTCCGTGTCGGCCACAATGCGTCGGACGAACTCGCCGCGATCGCTCGCGACGGCAACGAAGTGCCATTGGCGGACCTCCTTCGAAGCTCGGACGACGTCACGGCCGTGGTCGACGTAGCCCGCCCGCTGACTCCCGCCGGCAGAACAGTCGGCGCCTTCACCGACACCGTAGAGTTCGACATCACCGCGGAGCCCGGCGACCGCTTCTCGCTGGCGACGATGCTCATCTGCACCAACGATGGTTTCCTCGGAGTAGACGCGGTGAAACTCCCGACGCGCGGGGCGAAGTCGTTTGAGCTTGCGGGGTACGACGCGGGACGCGAAGAGAACACGGAGAAGAGCGCGGATATCGTCGACGCGTGCAGCGGCCTTGGGCCGGTGCCGCTGGCCGGCGACCCGAATGGCAACAACGATGCCACGGTCGAGACGATCCCCGCGAAGCCGATCTCCCTACACCGTGGCATCCAGGGTGGCGGAGATCTGAGCCCTGCCAATCACGGCTGGCACGACCCGGTGGCGCGTCTGACGATCGAGCGCGTGGACTAACCCTGACGGTTCGTCGAACAACGAAGGCCGGGCGCGAAGAGCGCCCGGCCTTCGCGTTATACCCCGGTGCGACTTCGGCGTGTCGGTGTGCGCATGGCACATCGGAACACGGGCTCGCCCGGAGGGGTCGCTGCACGCGCCGGCTGAGTCCCAACGCCGGGCCTGTGTGACCTTCCTCACAGAGAGCGGCGCCGGGGCAGCGCATACTCCAGCCATGCTGACGGAAAGCTGGGTAGGTTTCCTCGGCGGCCCCTGGGGGTTCGCCTTCGCATTTGCCGCGGGTGTCCTCTCGTTCCTGTCGCCGTGCGTGCTGCCGCTCGTCCCCGCCTACCTCGCCCACCTCACCGGCACGACCGGCCATATCGAGGGGGCGACACATCGGCGGGAGACGGTGATCCATGCTTCGTTCTTCGTGCTTGGGTTCACGACGGTGTTCACGTTCCTGGGCGCGTCGGTCGGGTTGTTCGGCTTCGCCGTGCGCGACCACCTGTCGATCTTCGAGAAGATCGCCGGCCTGTTCCTCATCGTCATGGGACTCAACCTTGTCGGCATCATCCGCATCCCTTGGCTCTACCGCACGTACACGCTCCAGTCGTCGAGCCTGCCGCAGGGCGCTGTCATGGCCCCCGCCGGCGCCGTGCCGGCAGGAGAGCGGGGCTGGCTCAGGGGCGCGGTGTACATGAAATCGTTCGGAGTCGGCTCAGCGTTCTCGATCGGCTGGACGCCGTGCATCGGCCCGGTGCTGGGCGCGATCCTCACGCTCGCGGCGTCGGGGAGCTCCGTGGCCCACGGCACATATCTGCTGTTCATCTATTCGCTGGGTCTTGGACTGCCGTTTCTGATCACGGCGTTCGCGTTCGTGCCCGTCACGGCGTTCCTGCGGCGGATACGCGGCGCGCTCCCGGCGCTGGAGATCACGACGGGTGTGCTCGTCATGTTCGTGGGCGTGCTTGTGTTCACCCACCAACTGACGATCTTCAACCGCTACTTCGACTTTTTCGGCTTCAGCCAGATTTGAGAGCGGCTCGTCTATGTCCCGGCTTCGTCGGCTGTCGCTTGGAGCCCCGCGACATCCAGGATCCGGATCCGCTCCCGTCCGATCTCGATGATGCCAGCGCCGCGAAAATCGTTGAGGGCGCGTGTCGCCGTTTCGCGGTGCGTGCCGATGCGGTCCGCGAGGTTCTGGTGCGAGAGGCCGCACACTTCGTCGTTCGCGTCGCGCAGAGCGAGCAGGAGCGAGGCGAGGCGCGACGCCACGCTGCGAAATGCGAAGCGTTCCAGCGTCGATTCGATGTCCTGCAGGCGCTGCCCCATGAGTTCCAGCAGCCCGATCGCGAACGCGGGCTTCGAGGCGACGAGCATCTCGACGTCGGATCGGGACATGACGCACAGCGTGCAGTCCTCAGAGGCCTCTGCGAACGTGTCGTACATGCCCTGGCCGATCAGTCCCATCTCGCCGAACACGGCGCCGGCGCGCAGCGCGCCGATCACGAGCCGCTTGCCGTCCGGGGCGATGCGGTAGAGCTGCACGCTCCCTTTCTTGAGAATGAAGAGCACTTCACCGGACTCGCCGGGCGTATAGAAGACCCGCCCCGACTTGCAGGTCGTCATGGTCGTCATGCGGGCGACCTCATCCATTTCGGCGTCGTCCAGCCCACGAAAGAGCTCGGTCTCTGTGAGGTACCCGATCTTCGAGTTAGGTCCAGCGCCGTCTGGATGCGGTTCGCGCGGTCGGCGGCCTAGGCGTCCGAGGAGTCTCATCGCGGGCATGGTATCAGGCTCTCCCCAGAACCAGCGCTGCGAGTTGCTCGCAAAGCGTCACCGGATTCGGGTTTCCCAGCGAGATGAGCGTGCCGTCCAGGACGTATGCCGGGACGGCCACGACGGCATCAGGAAGCGAACCGTCGGGCGCACCCTCGGCGTCGACCACCTCGACGCGCACGCCGGGGTACATGCCCTCGAGCGACGACGCAATCTCCCGCGCCCGCCGGCAGGACAAGCAGCCCGAGGAGACGTAGATATCGAGTTTGTTCATGCCACCAGTGTGGCATCGCTATTGGGGCACGAATGTGATCGGGATCACTGACCGGCGCACCTCGCCGAGGACATACTTTCACAGTCTGATTCCCCGCAAGGAGTGAGCGCATGGCCACAACGAAACAGCAGCCGGGCAAGAAGGGGGCGAAGCAGCCGCCGCCGACAACCCGAGCCCGGACGCGGCGCTGGCTGAAACGGCATCGGAGCTGGTTCTGGACGCTCGGCGTCGTCGGCGCCCTTGCCGCCGCTATCGTCTACTTCGCCGACCCGTTCGCGACGTACACCGCGGTCGACGCCAGCGGCAAGAAGATCGAGACCGGAATCATCAAGGTCGACGGCGCCGCGCCGCGCGAGCGCCGACTGGCGCCAGACTTCGTGCTGGCCGACTACGACGGGAAGGCGGTGAAGCTCAGCGACTTCCGTGGGAAAACCGTGATCTTGAACTGGTGGGCGACCTGGTGTACGGCGTGCGAGGCCGAGATGCCGGACATGCAACGTTTGGCGAGTGAAAACCCAGACGACTTCGTCATCCTCGCCATTAACCGCGGGGAGGGGACGGGTGCCGCCAAGAGCTGGTCCGACGCGCGCGGGCTCACGGCGCTCAAGTTCGTCATGGACAAGAACGAAGATGTGGCGCGCGGTTACAAGTTGACAGGCGGCATGCCCAATAGCTTCTTCGTCGATAAGGACGGGATCGTGCGATCGGTGAAACTTGGCGGCATGCAGTACGGCGAGATGAAGGAACGCCTGGCAGAGACGCGGCAGGCAGCTGGTAAAGCTAACTGATGAACCGCGGCGGAGGTTGCGTGCGATGCGTTGGCTGGCGGCCATGGTGATAACTCTGTCCGTCGCGGCTGCGTGCGGTGGTGGCGGGACGAGCGGATCGCGAACAGCTGCGCCGTCCGCGACTCCGGGATCACCCGCTCCGATCAATGCGTCGTCGTTTGAAGCCGTCGCCGCCGGCTGGCGCACCGATTTCACACGCGCGTCGGTTGCCGGCACCGAGTTCATGAGCGGCGGTCCGGGCAAGGACGGCATACCAGCGATCGACCACCCGAAGTTCGTCTCCGTCGCCGAGGCGACCTTCGTCGACGACCGCGAGCCCGTGCTCACCATCGACATCAACGGCGACGCGCGGGCGTACCCGGTGCAGATCTTGGTCTGGCACGAATTGGTGAACGACATCGTGGGCGGCGAGCCGGTCGCCGTGTCCTATTGCCCGCTCTGCAACTCCTCCGTCGTATTCGATCGGGCGGTTCAGGGCCGCGTGCTCGATTTTGGCGTCTCGGGCGTCCTGCGGAAGAGCGATCTCGTCATGTATGACCGCCAGACCGAATCGTGGTGGCAACAGATCACAGGGGAGGCGGTCGTCGGAGACTTCCTGGGAACGCGCCTAGACGTGCTCGCCTCCAATACGATCTCGTTCGCCGACTTCCGCGCCGCGCACCCGGACGGCAAGGTGCTTTCGCGCGACACGGGATTCAACCGGGATTATGGCCGCACGCCCTACCGATCCTATGACGCCGCAGGCAGCAGGCCATTCCTGTTCGATGGCCAGCTGGACGAACGGCTCGATCCGGTCGAGCGCGTCGTCACGGTGCAGTTTGGCACGGAGGCCGTCGCCTATCCGTTCAGCCGCCTCGCCGATCATCCTGTCGTCAACGACGTCGCCGGGCGCCAGCCCATCGTTGTGTTCTACCGCAAGGGAACGGTCTCACCCCTCGATCGAACGAACATCCGCGACTCGAGGGATGTCGGCAGCGCGGTCGTGTTCTCGCGCTCTCTCGATGGGAAGCTGCTGACGTTTGAAGCACGCGGGGACGAGCTTCGCGACGTGGGCACGGGCAGCGTGTGGGACATCACTGGCGTCGCGCGGTCGGGATCGCTTGCAGGCAAGTCGTTGAAGGCGGCGAACCATGGCACGTCGTTCTGGTTCGCCTGGGCGGCGTTCAAGCCGGAGACGCGCATATGGCAGCCGTGAGGAGGGCCAATGAGCAAGCAGGTAGCAGAGCTGTACGACGACACGTTCGAGGCGATGCTGGTGGAGAACGAGTTGGTGTTCGTGGACTTCTACGCCGACTGGTGTGGGCCGTGCAAGGCAGTCGCGCCGGTCGTCGAGCGCCTCGCCAAGGAGTACGCCGGACGCGTGACGTTCGGCAAGCTGAATACCGATGGCAACCCGGAGACGGCGAGGCGCCTGCAGATCTCGAGCATCCCCGCCCTAATGCTGTTTCGCGACGGGAAGCTCGTGACGCGGACGGGCGGCTACCAGTCCGAATCGCAACTGCGCGTCTACCTCGACCGATACGCGCCGCCGTCGAGCGCCGTGACCGCGAGCGAACCTACACGTCGCGGGGAAGGTCTGTTGTCTCGCCTGTTCGGGCGGAGTTGAGTATAGGACGTACGTGGTTCCTCGCGGTCCTCGCCTCCGCGTTCGTGGGGGCGTCGCTCGCCGCGGGCATCATGTACTACATGATGGTGTTCGACGGCTTCGATTTCACCCGCGAGTCGTGGTACGCAATCCCCGCGCTCTGGGGCTATGTGCTCGTCGCGCTGTGGCTGGCGACGCAGCAGCGGCTCGCCGGCGGCATCGCGTTGCTGTTCTCGGCGTACCCGGCGTCGACGTACTTTGCGGACGTCTATGGCTACGTGCCCGGCGCCGTCGTCGCAGTCGTCGCGCTGAACCTCTTGCGGAGCGAACTGTTCCGCTGGCTTGGCGGACGAAATCGGACCAGCCTGAGGAGAGGGTTCCCATGATTCGAGGACTGGTCGATTGGCGCAGGACGCTGCTCGCGCTGCCTGTGCTCGCGCTGGCAGGGCTGGGCGCGTACGTTTTCATCCCACGGGGAACCGATGCGTCGACGCCCCGCGCCGTACTGGCAGACACTCCGCCGGCGTCTGGCGCGAAGATCGGCGTGCGAAAGGGAGCACTTGCACGTGACTTCATCGGTCAATCGCCGGACGGCACGCCAGTGCGGCTCAGCGACCTGCGGGGCAAGCCGACGATCATCAACTTCTGGGCCACGTGGTGCGTGAGCTGTCTGGCCGAGCTGCCCGACCTGAAGGCGGTGCAACAGGAGATCGGCACCGAGGGCCTGAACATCGTCGCGGTCAACGCCGGCGAGAACTCATCGGCCGCGAAGCGTTTCCTGAAGGAACTCGACGCGCCTGCGTTCAAGGTCGGGATGGACCCGACACTGGTTGTTGCCGATGCGTACGGAGTCTTCGGGCTACCCCAGAGCGTCTTTGTCGACGCCGAGGGCGTCGTCCGCGCGGTGTACACGGGACAGCTGAGCAAGGAGCTTATGCAGCAATACGTCCAGGCGGCATCGACGGGCACCGACGGTCCCGCCGCGCCGACGAAGATCCGCCTCATCACGACTGTCGCGCGCGACCACACGCTTGAGATCCGAACGTCGGGCAAAGGTGCGGTCGACCTGCGCTCCAAGAGCCTGCGTTGCGACGAGAGCTACTGCGCGACGACCGCTATCGATGCCCTGACCCAAGTCGACGGTGTGCGGGGAGTAGATCGGATGCTCTCCGAGGATCCGCCCCGTATTCTGGTCACGTTCGACGAGGCGCGAACCGGCGCGGACGACATCGCGTCAGGTCTCGCGGATGCCCTCAACAAGCTCGGCGATCCGCTCTACGAACGACCACTTGACATCGTGCGGAAGTAAGGTGAGGAGCGCATGCAACTGGTTCTGACCGAAGATGCAGCCGATCTGATGCGCCGGCGAGGCGGCCGAGTAGCTATCGACTTCATTCCGCCCATCGCTTGAGGCGGGCGTGCCGAGGTGTCGGTCGACACCTACCTCAAACGTAAGAATCTCTCGCCGTATAGTGTGTTGGAGCGGGAAGGTGTGAAGCTGTACCTCTCTCCTTCGCTCTGGCGCTGGGCGAAGAGTGTGACGGTCAACACCCGCCAGGGCTGGTTCAGCAAAGGCTTCGATGTCGAGGTGGAACATCGTCACACGACGTCATGTTCACACTGAGGCCGCGTCACGATGTAATGGAGCCTTCTGGCATGCGCAAGTTCCCGAGATCTCCGACGGTCCGGATCAATGGGATTGACGTTGAGCTTGGATTCATCAACTCCGGGAAGTACTCGCTGCGCTGCCGGCTGTATCGCACCGCGGAAGGGCTCAGCGGATTACTAGAGTCAGCATGGTTCGAACGAGCGCTCGCGAGCGCGCTGGGCCGGTGGCGCAGCATGCGTCGCAGCGAAGCGATACGCGAGGCGCGTCGGCTCGATGGCATCTATCGGTGGTACGCGCCGATCTACGACCGGCTGTTCGCCCGCATGTACCGGTCTGCACGAGTGCGCAGCATCGCCAGCCTGAAGCTCACCGCGCGAGACCGTGTCCTGATCGCCGGTGTAGGGACGGGGCTCGATCTTCCAGAACTGCCTCTCGCGGTCGTGGCCGTCGGACTCGACGCCAGCCTTGCGATGCTCACGCGGGCTCGCGTGGCGCATCACGTCGCGGCCGTCGATCTGTTGGTCGGCGACGCGCAGTTCGCGCCGTTCGTAGACGCCGCGTTCGACGTGGCCATGCTGCATCTCATCCTGTCGGTCGTGCCTGACCCACCGGCCGCGTTTCGCGAAGTGATGCGCGTCGTGAAGCCGGGCGGGCGCATCGCGGTTCTGGACAAGTTTGCGCCCGACGGTGACGCCTCGTGGATCCGTCGCGTGGTGAACGCATTCGCACGCTGGAGTGGCACGGACATTACGAGACGGCTCGCAGAGATCATCGAGGGTCAGCCCGTGCGCGCCGTGTCTCATGAGACTGCGCTGCTGGGGAACTACCAGCTCGTCCTCCTGGAACGGCTCACCGATGTCCGGAGCGACCCGGACCCGAGGCCAACCACATCCACGCCAGCCGCCGTCGCCGCCCTCGATCGGCTGGGCGATTCGCGCGACATCCAGCCACAGTAAGTTCGTTGAAGTCGCGAACGGCATTCATCAACCGTGACGCTGATCACTGACGACGCCCGCCGCTGGATCGATGATGGATATGCCAGCGAGGGCGCACGCGCGGATGGGCGGATGCAGTGCCAGCGCGTCAGTCGCACAAACGTCATAGGTGGAGGTCTAACATGAACATCGGCGCTTCAGTAGTCGGCGGACTGGTCGGAGGCGCGGCGATGATCGCCGTGCTGTACATGGGGATCTGGATGCTGCCACGGCAGATGAAGATGAATCTGCTCCTTCTTCTCGGCACCATGGTGGCGCCGGTGGGCGCGGCCGCCTATGCGGCAGGCCTCATGGCGCACGTCATGATGAGCGTCGTCTTCGGCGTCGTCCACGGCGGCCTCATGGATGCGGTCGGCGTCACGTCAACCGGACAGGGTGCGGCATACGGCGCGCTTTTCGGGCTGGGTCATGCGCTTGTGGTTGGCGTGGTCCTCGGCATGATGCCGATGCTCCACCCGCGTATGCGGTCGACGCACGGCCAACTCGTGCCCGCGCTCGTCGGCGGCGCGGCTACCCCCGATGAGGACCTGCTCGACCCGCCTGGCTTCTTCGGGCTGAACTATCCGCTGCCGACGGTGATGGGCTTCTTCATGCTGCATGTCATGTTCGGCGTCATCGTCGGAGCGTTCTACGGCGCGTCGGCCTGAGCGCCGGCAGTGATTCCGCCCGCTTCGACCGCGCGGTGACACACTTAACAGAAGGGATTTGTGATGACGTTTGGTATGGTCGGTCTCGGGCGAATGGGCGGCAACCTCGCGCGGCAGGCGATTGAGAAGGGGCACCCCGTCGTCGGCTACAACCAGGATGAGCGAGCGACGGCAGAGCTCTCCCGCGAGGGACTGCAGGCGGCAGGCTCGCTCGCCGACCTCGTCGCGCGGCTCCAACCGCCGCGGATCGTCTTCCTGTATGTGCCCCACGGCGCGCCAACGGAGGCGGTCTGCCAGGAACTGCTGCCTCTGCTAGATGGAGGCGACATCGTCGTCGATGGCGGGAATTCTCACTGGACCGATTCGCAGCGCCGGTTCGTGCTCTTCGGTGACCGCGGTGTGCGCTTTCTCGATGTCGGCACAAGCGGTGGTGTGAGCGGCGCGCGCAAAGGCGCCTGCTTCATGGCGGGCGGCGACCGCGATGCCTACGATGTCGTTGTTCCCATCCTGCGTGACCTGGCGATCGATGACAGCGCCGTTGTCTTCGTCGGCGAGTCGGGCACCGGCCACTTCTCCAAGCTGGTCCACAACGCCATCGAGTTCGGCATGGTGCAGTCGATCGCCGAAGGGCTCGAATTGTTGCAGCGTTCCGGCTACCGGATGGACCTGGTCGGCCTCTTCGACAACTGGAACCACGGGTCCGTCATCCGTAGCTGGCTCGTGGATCTCATGAAGAACGCGCTGCAGGAAACCAGTGATTTCGGGGAGCTCTCCACCTTCGTCGAGGACACCGACGAGGTGAAGTGGGTGCTCAGCTGGGCGCTCGACGCCGACATCCCGACGCCCGTGATCACGCATGCGCAGCAGGCGCTCATGCAGTACCGCGACCTCGACTGGCCGGCTGCGAAGGCCGTGGCGCTGCTTCGCAACCAGTTCGGCGGCCACCCGGTGCACCGCGTGATGGATACGGCAGCACGTGCATGAACGCCGAACTACGCGAATCCGCACGCCGGGAGACGTCAGGCGCCGGATTCGTCGATGTCCCGGTCGCGGTCTGGCCGGGCATGACCATGTACGACGGTGACCGGTACGTCGCCCTCGTCCGCACGCTCACCGTCGTCGGGGGTGCATGATGATGACGATCGTGGATGAGCACGGGCTGCCGCTGACCTACGTGGTGCTGCGACGCGGTGGGAGGCCCTGCGAGCTGACGATTACGAGCGCGGCGAGGCCGGCGGCGCTCTTCGCCTACTTCTTCTGCCGAGGCGGCCGCGTGATCACGCTGCGCGCGGCGGAGACGCAACTGAGCGGCCGGCTCGAGACGCGCTGGGCGGGCTGCCGTCGTGTCTGGTACCTGCTCACAGCGGCGGAGATCGATGCGTGACGCCTGGAGAGGGCGGCGACCCGGCCCGGCGTCGCCGCCATCCGCGCGAGATCGAGCGCGCTCACGCAGCTTAACGAACCGCGACCGCCGCGCACTGGAGCGCCGCCGAGAGCAGACATCCGGAGCGAACGCACATGAAGGCCATCGCCGTCCACCCCGGTCGCCGCAACTCGATGCACCTACGCGAGGTGCCGGAGCCCGACCTGCGCGACGTGCCCGGCGGCAGTGGCGTGCTCGTCCAGGTCCTGCGCGTCGGCGTCGATGGGACGGATAAGGAGATCAATGAGGCGAAGTACGGCCAGGCGCCGCCCGGCCACGACTACCTTATCCTGGGCCACGAGAACCTGGGACGTGTCGTCGATGTCGGCGGCGATGTGCCACCCTCGCTGCGGCCCGGAACGCTCGTCGTCGCGTCGGTGCGCCGGCCGGGCGGCAGCATCTACGATCGAATCGGCCTGCAGGACATGACCACGGATGACATCTACTTCGAACGCGGCATCAACCTGCTGCACGGCTTCCTCACCGAGTTCTATGTCGAGGACGCCGCGTACATCGTGCCACTGCTGCCGTCGCTCGAGCACGTGGGCGTGCTGCTCGAACCCTTCACCGTCGCCCAGAAGGGGATCAACCAGGCGTACGAGATCCAGCGCCGCCTCAAGGTCTGGCAGCCACGGCGCGCGGCCGTGCTGGGTGCCGGAACGATCGGCTTGCTTGCCACGCTTGCACTGCGGCTGCGCGGCGGGGAGGGGGTCTGCTATTCGCGCGGCGAGCCGCCGTATCTCAACAGCATCCTGGTGGAAGAGCTCGGCGCGACGTACGTAAGCTCGGGGGAATCGTCGCAACGGGAGGCGGCGGACACGCACGGGCCCTTCGATCTCATATTCGAGGCAACGGGATCCAGCGCCCTCGTCTTCGAGGCGGCCGAAGTCCTTGCGAAGAACGGCGTCCTCGTGCTGTCCGGCGTCACGGGCGGCGACACGCGCATCGAGGTGAACGCTGACCGAATCAACCAGGGATTCGTCCTCGGCAATAAGGTGATGGTCGGCACGGTCAACGCTTCGCACCGCGACTTCGTCAGCGGTGTAGACGACCTGATCAAGGCTCAGGCGCATTACCCCGGCTGGCTGAGCCGGCTGCTGACGACGCCCGTCGATGGGCTGGAGCGCTGGCGCGAGATCATCCCGCAACTCGAAGGGAACAGCGCGATCAAGGTGCACGTAAACGTCGCGAAATGAGGAAGAGCACCGCGAAGACGAGCGCGTCGTCGCTAACGGCGCGCTGAACGTGCTCCCTGCCGACGGCGTTGTGAATGCTTCTCGCGCGCGGTGCCGATACGCCTTCGATCCCGTCAGGCATCGAGATCGCATATACAGCGGATACCGGGTCAGCGGACCGCGAAAACGCGACGGACGGAGCGGGCGGCAGAACTGAGGCACGCGAGCATGCTGCGTACAGATGTGCCGGGTGAAGACGAGGCGGCGACAGCCGAACGGAGGCGTCTGGCGGAGACGCGTTCAGGGGCCGCGCCTTGGAAGCACTGGGGTTCGTACCTGGCGGACCGGCAATGGGGCACCGTACGGGAAGATTATTCGGCCACGGGGTCGGCGTGGGAGTACTTTCCACACGATCACGCCCGCTCTCGCACGTACCGCTGGGGTGAGGATGGATTGCTCGGCATCTGCGATGAGCAGTCGCGGCTCTGCCTGGCGCTCGCGCTGTGGAACGAGGCCGACCCGATCGTCAAGGAGCGGTTGTTCGGGCTCACCAACCACGAAGGCAACCACGGCGAGGATGTAAAGGAGCACTACTTCTACATCGACAACACGCCGACGCACAGCTACATGAAGGCGCTGTACAAGTACCCGCAGCGCGCGTTCCCGTACGCACAGATCGTCGAGGAGAACAGAAGGCGCGGGCGCGATGAACCCGAGTACGAGTTGCTCGACACGGGCATCTTCGACGGCGACCGCTACTTCGACGTCACGGTGGAGTACGCCAAGGCATCGCCCGACGACATCGTGATGCGGATCAGCGCGACGAATCGCGGGCCGGAAGCGGCGCCGCTGCACGTGATGCCGACCTTGTGGTTTCGTAATACGTGGGCCTGGGGCCTGGATGACCGAAAGCCGCAGCTGCGCCAGGCGCACGCCAAGGAGGGCGAGCGGCTCGTGCACGCGGTGCATCACGAGATCGGCGAGTACTGGCTGGCCTGCGACGGGACGCCGGAGCTGATGTTCACGGAGAACGAGACGAACACGCAGCGTCTGTGGGGCGTGCCGAACGCGTCGCGGTACACAAAGGACGCCATCAACGACGCCGTCGTGAGCGGCGCTAGCGGTGCGGTCAACGACGAGCGTTCCGGCACGAAGGTTGCGGCGCGCTACCGGATGACCGTAGCCGCCGGCGCGACGAAGAGCGTGCTGCTCAGGCTCTCCGCGCGACGGCAGGACGCGCCGTTTGCCGACGCCGTACAGATGCTGCATCGCGGGAACTCGAGGCGGACGCGTTCTACGACGCGCTGGCGCCCGAGGAGATGAGTGACGATGCGCGGCGCGTACAGCGACAGGCGTTCGCCGGTCTGCTGTGGAGCAAGCAGTTCTACTACTACGACGTGGCGGAATGGCTGAGTGGCGACCCGGCGGGTCCGAAGCCGCCGCCCGAACGGCTGCGCGGACGGAACAACTGCTGGCGCCACCTGAACAACGCGGACATTATCTCCATGCCCGATACATGGGAGTATCCGTGGTACGCCGCCTGGGATCTGGCGTTTCACTGTGTACCGCTGGCGCACCTCGATGCTGATTTCGCGAAGGAACAGCTGATCCTGATGCTGCGCGAGTGGTACCAGCATCCGAACGGCGAGCTGCCCGCGTACGAGTGGAATCTTGACGACGTGAACCCGCCGGTACATGCATGGGCGGCGTTGCGTGTCTACGAGATCGACAGGAAGATCGCGGGGAAAGCAGACCGCCAATTCCTGGAGCGGATCTTTCACAAGTTGCTGCTGAACTTCACGTGGTGGGTGAACCGCAAGGACTCAGAGGGCAGCAACGTCTTCCAGGGCGGCTTCCTTGGCCTCGATAACATCGGCGTCTTCGACCGCAGCGCGCCGCTGCCGGACATCGGCCACCTCGAACAATCTGACGGGACGGCCTGGATGGGCATGTTCTGCCTGAACATGCTCGCGATCGCCCTCGAGCTGGCGCGCGAGAACGCGGTGTACGAGGACGTCGCGACGAAGTTCTTCGAGCACTTCATGTACATCGCCGGTGCGCTGAACGATATCGGTGCCGGCAGCATTGCGCTCTGGAACGAAGAGGACGAGTTCTTCTACGACGTGCTCCACGTTCCGGACGGGCAATCGACTCCGCTGCGCGTGCGGTCCCTCGTCGGCCTGATCCCGCTGCTGGCCGTGCAGACGATCGAGCCTGAGCTGCTGGACATGCTTCCGGACTTCAAGCGCCGGATCGAGTGGTTCCTCGAACACCGGCCGGAGCTGGCGAGCCTCGTGTCGCACTGGGATGCGCCGGGGGAGGGCGAGCGGCGTCTGCTGGCGCTGGTGCGCGGCCACCGCATGAAACGGCTCTTGCACCGGATGCTCGACCCCGCCGAGTTCCTCAGCGATCATGGCGTGCGTTCGCTCAGCAAGTATCACCTCGACCATCCTTACATCCTGGAACTGGATGGGATGCGGCACGAGGTGAGCTACGAGCCGGCGGAGTCAAGGGGCGAGCTGTTCGGCGGCAACTCCAACTGGCGCGGTCCGGTCTGGTTCCCGATCAACTACCTGCTGATCGAGGCGCTGCGGGAGTTCCATCGCTACTACGGCGACGACTTCCTCGTCGAGTGTCCGACCGGTTCCGGGCAGATGAATACGCTCAAGCAAGTGGCCGACGATCTCTCGTGCCGGCTGACGCACATCTTCCTGCGCGACGGCCGGGGTCGCCGCCCGGTCTTCGGCACGAGCGAGAGGTTCCAGTCCGATCCGGAGTGGCGCAACTACGCGCTGTTCTACGAGTACTTCCACGGCGATACCGGCGCCGGCGTGGGCGCCAGCCACCAGACCGGGTGACGGGCCTGGTGGCGGCGCTCCTCGATCAGACGCGCGGCGCCTAGCGCGGGGCTGTACCGCCGGATCGAGAGCGCGCTCGACCTGTCCGGCCGTTGCTGATCGCGGGCGAGCGCGGGTCGAGCCAAACGCAGCAGCACACCGCACGCTTGACGCCTTCGGCCCGGCGTGACGCCAATCACAGACGCCACGACTCTGCTGTCGCACCATGCACAGGGATCGATCGCTCAGTCGCCGCGCGATTCGGCGAACTGGATCGCCCGGCCGCCAGAACACGGCGCGGGTGCAGCCGACGGTGCGGCGCACGCCGCCAGGCGCGCGACGATTGCCCGCGGCGACCGACCCGAAAGGAGGAACAACCGAACGCTCAGAAGACTCACGGCTAGACCGTGGTGGCATTCCCCGTTTGACGCTGAGGAGCGAGAGTTTGTCAGCAAATTGTCGCGAGACGTCCAGTGAAACTGGATGGGAACAAAGAGAGGTTTTGGATGCGAATTCTTAGAATGCGTCGATCGTCGATCCTGGCAGCGGGGCTTGTGATAGCTCTCGCCACGGCGATCGTGTTGCCCTCGTCGGCGGGCGTCGTCTCAGCCGATCTCAATGACGGCGACGTCGCGCTCACGGTCCTGTCACCGACACCAGGTCAGGTGATCACCGGCCCCCTGCCGATCCATGTGCTCGCATCGGGCTACCGGCTCGACGCCCGCTACGCGGGCACGCCTGTCACGGACGACGTCGGGCACTACCACGAGATCCTCGACGGCAACTTGGTGGACATGACCCCCTACCACGACCCCACCCATGACACGATTCCCATGGTCGGCGTTACCGTCGGTCCGCACGTACTGACGCTTGTGCCCGCCCGGAACGACCACAGCATGATCTGGTCGGCGCACGTCGACATCCCGTTCACCTATGCAGGTCCGTACCTGCCGGAGCCGGCCGGTTACACCGGGACCGGCGCGCCAGCGATCACAATCACGGCGCCGGCCGACGGCTCGACCGTCCGGGGTTCTTCGTTCTCGATGACGGCGAACATCACCAACTTCGTGGTCTGCGGAGAGTGCTTCGGCAAGGCCGACGTCGCTGGCGAAGGCCACTGGCACATCTTCCTCGACCAGCCGATGATGTCGAACATGCTGACCATGGCCGGTGGGCCGACACAGGAGGTCTCCCTGAAGGGCGTGGCCCCCGGCTGGCACACCTTCTGGGCCGTGCTGGTGACCAACCACCACATGCCCTTCATGGACCCGGGTGGCTTGATCCCGGGCACCTTTACCTCGGTGAAGCTGTTCGTCCCGTCGCGTCATCGCCACGAGCGGCTTGAGGCCAGGGACGTTGACCTCGGTGAATCTGCTCGTCGGGTCGCTGGGCTGATGCCCTGACCCGCAGCGCCGATGGGTGCGCACACGGTTGTGCCGGGGGAGCGTGATCACGCTCCCCCGGCAACGTCTGGCCGCCGATTGTGGTCCTGACCCCGGATCGTCGCCGAGCTGGGGTGCACGTTTCGCGGCTGCGCCGACCGGGACCTCGGTGCCTCCTAACGTGGCCCGCCGGCTCGAAGGGGAACCGCTCGGATCGCCGGGTTGACATCTAACGCGCCGTCGCCATTCATAGACCGCCGCGCGTACTATGATCACCCGGGCGGTTCGCAGGACGCAGCCCGCGCGAGTCAGGAGACGTCATCATGCCAAAGACATCGAGTCCCACACCGCCGGCCTCCCCGACCTTCATGGATCCGGCATTGATGCCATGGGCGCTGGTCAGCGAGGTCTACTGGATGGCGTGGAAGCTCCTCGAACGCCGTCTGTATCATCTCGGCGTCTCCGCGTCGCAGGCGCGCTTACTCGCCGTGCTCTACTACTCCGACGCGCCGATCAAGCCGAGCGCCGTCGCGACGCTCTTGTTCCAGGAGACGCAGAGCGTTACCGGCATCCTGCATCGCGTCGAGGCGCGCGGCTGGGTACAACGAACGCCGGATCAGAACGATCGGCGGGCGGTGGGGATCACGCTGACGGCGTCTGGGCAGAAGCTCACCGCAGAGATCGTCGAGATCTCGAAAGAGCTCTACCGAGAGCTCTTCGCGTCAGCGTTGACGACGGCGGACAAACGCCAGGTGGAGGCGCTCCTCAAGAAGGTCCGGGCGGTCGGCTTCAAGCTTCCCGAGACCGATTTCAAGCTTCGACGCGCGCAGCAATATCCGATCTGGAAGGACCAGTAACAACTCGAAGGGCCACCGGCCGCTGATCAGTGTGCCGCAGAGTGCCGCAGATTGTCGCGGCTGGCATGCCGCTCAAAGAGAGAAGATGTTGCACCGACATCAAGGAAGGCGGAGCGGTACGTGCATCTACGGTGAGGGAGTCTGGTCGAAGATAACTCAGTGAGCAGCTCGCGCTTATGCCGCAGGCGCTTATCGTGGAACTGGGTAGTAAGGCGAAGACGCGCCTTCGTACGGCAGGTATCGGTGATTTCTTGGAAGCATCCGCAGTCGCTCCGCCCGGTTGCAACTTCGCCGGGGCCCGCGAGTCTTGGGGCGGAATCGCAGCCGCTCTGCGAGGAGCGCGCGCAGAACTGCGTTCTCGATAGAATCCCCATGGATCGCTCCGAAGTGCGCCCCCCGGCGCATTAGTTGTTCGTCGGAACAACGGTCATTGCCCATCGGCGTATTCGTGGATCGCGGCGTTCGGGTGGCATTTTGCCGGAAGCCCGAATCCTTTCGGGCTCGCCACGAACTCTCCTTGAATCGCCGGGTTCAGAGCCTTGAGCTGGACGAACGCTTCCCTCGCAGGCCTGCGGCAGCGCCCGGAGCGCTCAACCAGAGCATGGGCAGCGCTCTCGACCGGTCAGATCGCCGGGCGGCACCACGGCCCTCACGCGCCACCACCCACCCTGGTCGACGCCCTGCGCGCGATGCGCAGCGGCAGCCGGAACGCCGCGCTGTCCTCCACCCCGCGCGACCAGTGCACGTAGCGCTGGCTCGTCACGATCTGCGCGTGCCCCATCGCCGCTTGGATGGAGAACACGCCGGCGCCGTTCAGCGCGGTCAGCGTGCCGAACGTGTGCCGCAACCAGTGCGGGGAGACCGGCTTCTCCACGCCCGCCGCCGCCGTGATCGCGCGCAACCACCGCCGGACGGTCCGCGCCGACACCGCCCGCCCCCTGCGGTCGGCGACGAGCGGCGCGTCGTCCGTCGCCGAGAGCCGCGTCGCCAGGCGGCCCCGCCGCCGCCCGTCGAGCCACCCC
>Ga0080064_1000497_pt1 | contig 101678 bp, 96 predicted proteins | sample Subgrocontami54m_FD_69260 | JGI IMG/M metagenome (GOLD analysis project Ga0080064, IMG submission 69260) | Subsurface groundwater microbial communities from S. Glens Falls, New York, USA - GMW46 contaminated, 5.4 m (SPADES assembly) (version 2) ...
CCAGTGGGTGGCGTCCATCAGCTTTTCACCTGGGGGCAGGGCGGTTGCGCGTTCTCTTGGAAGCAGGCGTGTGCGTTGATTCCGGCGCTGAAGTCGGGCACGTTGGTGTCGTTCAGTGGTTCTTGTTGGGTGAACAGCACGTCGCCGCAGTAGGCGCAGCGCACGCGGATGCCTTGGTGGTCCACCAGCACGGAGTAGAAGAATGTGCGGGTGCGGAGTTTCATTTTTGGTTTCTCTCGCGTGGGGTCGGTCATGGTGTGCCCTCCTCTGTGTGGGCGGCGAGGGGCCGCGCAGGGTCCCCGGTTTTTCCGGTTCCCTGCGCGGTGTCCTCGCGGAATAGCTGCGGCTGGAGCGGGTGGCCGTGCAAATCGCGGGCGGCGCGGCGCAGCTGCGAGATGCGAGTTTTGTATTTGGTGGTGTGGAAGTGCGGACAGTCGCAGCGGCGGCACTCGGCTCCGCCCGCTACGGTGTCCCGTTCGGTGGGGAAGATGCCGCCGCGCCCTGCGTGGTCGGCTTCGAGGTGACCGCATCGGCATCGGCTCATTGTTTGACCTCCGTGATTGGCTTCCAGAGTTGGGCGAGGATGGGCCGCAGGGCGTCCGGCGTTTTTTGTGGCAAGTAGTGGAGCGTGGCGTTGAGGCTGCGGTGTCCAAGCAGTTGCTGGACGATGAGCACGTCTTTGGTGACTTCGTGGGTGGCGACGGCGACGGTGCGCCGCAGGTCGTGGGCGGTGACTTCGCGGCGGACACCGGCGCGGTTTTTGAGGCGTTCCCACATGCGGCGCGTGGCTCCGGTCTTCACGCGCTTGCCGTGGTTCCAGCGGGCGAAGTAGGGCATGGCGGGATCACCGAAGTCGGGGGCTTCCTCGAACAGCAGGGCGATGTCGTCGGCGACGGGGAGTGTTTGGAGCTCTCCGGTTTTCTGTTGCGTCCAGCGCAGGGTTTTCGTTTCGGCGTCGTAGTGCTCGGGGCCGATGGACAGCGCGTCGCCGTGGCGTAGTCCGAGGCGGAGGGTGAGGCACAGCCAGACGCGCTCTCGCGGGCTGGCCGTGTTCCAGAGCCGGTTGATTTCGTCGGCGCTGGCAATCACGCTGCGCGGGGGCGGTTGGTGGACGCGAGGCACGGCGGCGGTGAGGTGTTGGACACCGGTGAGCATTTGGAATTGCCGCAGGGCGCGGCGGAGGCCGTGCACCTTCCAGAAGTAGGTGGCGGGCGCGTGGCGCTGCTTCCAGCTGGCGCAGAGGCCGGTGACCAGCAGTTCGCTGATTTGGTGCGGGTAGAGGTTTGCCACGGCGCGGCTCAGTTCGCGGATGATGTGCTGCTGCGGCGCGTGCGGCGTGGCTTCCTGCATCGACGCGAGGATGTCTGCGGCTTTGCCTCTTGCGTCGGGTGGGCTTTTTTTCGGGCGCTGGCCTCGCGTTGCTTGGTGGCGTGGGTGCGTGCGGCGCGGGCGGTGGGGAAGGCCTTACGGCGGCGCTTGCCGCGTTCGTCTCTCCAGTCGGCGAAGTACTTGCCGTATTTCTTCATCATTGGACACCTGCGGGACACCGGGCTTACTCTCGCCTGTGTTGTGGCCCTTTCCGGTGGGGTGTCGCGAATCAGATACGGGGTTCGCACCTGTCGCGGCGGAGTCGAACCACGGCTACCGAGCTTCGATTGCGGGGGCTCCGACCCCATGTTAGGCTTTTGCGATTTCACGGCAGGACACGCGTGCGCTTGATTCGACTCCTCCATTTTCGCGTCCGGCTCCTTCTGCTCCTGTTTGCTTGCGCAGTGATTTCCGCCGGCGCAGCGCAGGTGCGCTTGCCTGCGGGTCGCGGCATCGTCGAGCTGCAAGCAAAACAGCAAGGACGCGAAGGACCCGTTTGGCTTGCCGATGGCGACGTGGACATCCGCTACGAAACATTGCGGCTCCGCGCCGACCACGTCGAATACAACACCGCCACAGGCGAAGCCGCCGTCCGGGGGCATGTGCGCTTTGATTTGGAGAACCAGCACATCGAAGCCGACGAGGGCCGCTACAACATCCGCACCGGCCGCGGCAGTTTCAAGAATGTCCGCGGCAGTATTACTGTCCGCCGCCGGCCTAACCCAAGCGTCTTGATCAGCCCCAATCCATTTTCCTTCGAGGCCCGCGAAGTCAAGCGCCTCGACGAGCGCACATACGAAATCCACGGCGCCTGGGTGACGGTATGCGATCCGGACAAGCCCGTTTGGCGCTTCTACGCGCCGCGCGCCATCATCAAGCTGGAGAGCCAGGCCCGGCTGCAGGGCGCCAGCTTCCGCCTGCTCGGCGTTCCTGTTTTCTATCTTCCCTACGCCACCGTGCCGCTGGCCCGCCGCCAACGGCAGTCCGGCTTGCTGCTGCCACAGATAGGTTCCAGTTCGCGCAAGGGATTCACCATCGGCCAGGCCTTCTACTGGGCGCCTGCGGAATGGATGGACATGACCTTCGGCGCGGAGTACCTGAGCCGCCGCGGCGTGGCGCAGAACGTCGAATTGCGCGCGATTCCGTGGGAGAACATGCGCCTGAGCTCCACCTACTTCGCCGTGAACGACCGCGGGCTGCGCGGGCCCGGCGGTGCACGCGTTCCGCAAGCGGGCCACCAGTCCAACGTTTCGCTCGACGCATACCTGCCCGGTGGCTGGCGCGCCGTGGCGGACATCAATCAGCTCACTTCGCTGAAGTTCCGACTGGCTTTTGCGGAGACGTTCACCGAAGCAGTGAACTCCGAGGTGCGTTCCTCGGCATTTGTCACCAATAATTTCCGTGGTTTCAGTCTGAATTTTTCGGTGTCCAACTACAAAAACTTCCTGAGCGCTGAGCCGGAAACCGCTGTCGTGCTTCGCGCGGCGCCGAGCGCGCGGTTGAGCTCGGTCGAGCAGGCTCCGTGGAAGCGCTGGCCAATCTACTTCGGCTTTCACACGTCGGCCGAGGCGCTCTACCGTTCAGAGCCCAGCTTCTCCACGCCAAGCGCCGTGCAGCGCTTCGAAGTCGCTCCACGAGTCACCATTCCGCTGCGCTGGGGGCCATGGCTCGGGGTGATGCCCACATTCACGGTGCGCTCCACGCAGTACGGCGCACAGCTTTCGGCTGGCACGGTGGTCAGCCAGTCATTGCGCCGCACCACCGCCGAGTTGACCGTGGACGTCCACCCGCCCTCGCTCGCGCGCGTCTGGCAGAACGGCGACACCAGGTGGAAGCATGTCGTAGAGCCGCTGTTCGTGTACCGCTACGTCCGCGGCGTCAACGCCTTCGGCCGCTTTCTGCGCTTCGATGAAAGCGACACGCTCACCGATACCAATGAAATCGAATACGGAGTCACACAGCGCTTTTTCCGCCGCAAGCCCGGCGGCAGCGCCGACGAAGTGGTCAGCTGGCGGGTCGCGCAAAAGCATTATTTCGACCCCACATTCAACGGCGCGATCGTGCCCGGGCAGCGCAATGTCTTTCAGGCGCTGAATTCCATCACGCCGTACGCTTTCGCTGATTCACCGCGGCGCTTCTCGCCCGTGGTGAGCGACCTGCGCGTCACTCCCGGCGGGCGCTACGACGCGCAGCTCCGCATGGATATAGACCCTGTGCGCCGCAGGATCACGGCCGTGGGCATGCTGATCCGTATGCGGCCGTACAAGGAATCCTTCGTCACGCTAGCGCACTTCGCCACCGACGCCGTGCCCGCGCTCCAGCCGCGTTCCAATCAAATCCGCGCGCTGATCGGATTCGGCGAGATGAACCGGTTGGGATTGAACGGCTCGTTCGGCTTCAGCTACGACATCAACCAGCGCTTCTTGCAAAACCAAATCGTGCAAGTGAGTTACAACGGCCGCTGCTGCGGCCTCGGCTTCGAATATCGCCGCCTGGCATTGGGCCCGGTACGCAGTGAGAATCAGTTTCGCGTGGCGTTCCTGATTGCAAACCTCGGCACGTTCGGCAGCCTGCGCCGCCAGGAAAAGATTTTCGAATGATAAGACAGGCCGAGCTTGCGTTTCTCTCCATCACCCACCTCGCCTCTCTGGTGAGAAAGAAAAAAGTCTCGCCGGTCGAGTTGCTCGATGCCGTCCTCTCGCGCATCGAGCGGCTGAACCCGCGGCTGAATGCGTTTATCACCGTGGCCGCGGACTCCGCGCGCGCCGAAGCGAAGCGCGCCGAACGTGAAATCGCTCGTGGGCGCTGGCGCGGCCCGCTGCACGGCATTCCCATTTCGCTCAAAGACAACATTGCCACAAGTTGCTTGCGTACTACGGCAGGCTCGAAAATCCTCGCGGAAAATATTCCGGAGCAGGATGCCACTGTCGTGCGCTGCCTGCGCCGCGCCGGCGCCGTCATCGTTGGCAAGACGAACATGCACGAGTTCGCCTACGGCGTCACCACGGAGAATCCGCACTACGGTCCCACGCGCAATCCGTGGGACATCGCGCGCATCCCCGGCGGTTCGAGCGGCGGCTCGGCTGCGGCGCTCGCGGCGGGCATGTGCTTCGCGTCGGTCGGAACGGACACGGGCGGCTCCATCCGCATTCCCGCGTCTCTTTGCGGCGTTGTAGGATTGAAGCCCACTTACGGTCGCGTGAGCGCGCACGGCACGGTGGCGCTTTCACCTACGCTTGATCATGTTGGCCCGCTTGCGCGCACGGTATCCGACACGGCCATCGTCCTGCGCGCAATTGCCGGGCGCGATCCGTGCGACGCCACCACGCTGGCCCTGCCACCGTTCTGCTTGCCGGAAAACTTGAATAAACTTCCCAAGCGATTCCGGCTCGGCTTGCCGAGAGACTATTTTTTCGAAAGGCTGAATGACGAAGTGCGCATCGCGGTCTTGCAAGCCACGAAACATTTTGAGCAGCGCGGCGCGGAAATCGTCGAAGTCGCGCTGCCATCGCTCGCCGCCTCCGTCGAGCCCAGCAATCACATTGCGCTGGCCGAAGCCGCGCACTACCACCGCCGCATGGGCTGGTTCCCGGCCCGCGCCGGCGACTACGGCGAAGACGTTCGCAAGCGGTTGGAAATGGGCGCGGACACGCGCGCGGTGGATTATCTCCGCGCGTTCGAAACCCAGCAGCGTGTGTACGCAGAATTCGATTGCGCCTTTGCGCTGGTGGATGCCATTCTCGCACCCGTCACACCGGTTCCTGCGCCGCAGCTCGGCGAGAAAATGCTCACTCTTGGCGGTGAAGCAGAACCGGTTCGCGCGGCGCTACTGCGCCTGTGCCGCCCGGCAAACCTGGCCGGCTTGCCGGCGATTTCCGTGCCGTGCGGTTTTACGAGCGAGGGCCTGCCCGAGGGTCTGCAAATCATCGGTCCGCGATGCGGCGAAGAAATTGTCTTGCGCCTCGCGCTGGCCTACGAGCAAGCGCACGCGTGGCACGAGAAGCATCCGGATTTGTAACGCGACTCAGGAGCGTTTGCGTCAAAAAGGATCTCAGCCGGAAGAGGAGCCCGTCATGCACAACCGCACGCGCAAGATTGTTTTCGTTTTTCTGCTGATCTGTTTCGCCATGCCTGCTGTCGCGCAACAGGCCGCGGCACCTGCTGCTGCGAACTTCACCATCCTTCTGACGAATGACGACGGCTACGACGCCCCGGGCCTGAAGGCGCTGATCGAGGCCTTCCGCATGGCTGGCGATCTCTACGTCTCTGCGCCCGCGGAAAACCAGAGCGGCAAGGGCCACAGCATCACGACCACGCGCGAGCCCATCTTCGTGAGCGAACGCAAGCAGCCCAACGGTGTCACCTGGTATGCCGTCGAAGCGCCGCCGGCCACCTGCGCCCGCCTGGCCATTGACGCGCTGCTTCCGCGCCGTCCGGACATCGTCATCAGCGGCATCAATCGCGGCGACAACCTGAGCTTGGCCAGCATCTATCTCTCCGGCACGGTGGGTGCGGCACAGGAAGCGGCGCTGATGGGCATTCCGTCGATTGCTGTCTCCATGGAAGGCAACAAGGACGAGGACTACGCGCGGGCTGCCGCTTACATGCGTCAGCTCGTAGAACAACTCCGCGAGAAGAAACTGTTGAAGGCCGGATTCTTCTTGAATGTGAACGCTCCATCCGGCGAATACAAAGGAGTGATGCTTACGCGCTTGAGCCGCAAACCCGGCAAGGAGAAATTCGAGCGACGCGAAAGCCCGGGCCGGCGAGTCTATTACTGGTCGGCTTACCTCCCGCCGGAAAGGGGGGATGTCGATGAGGAAGGCACGGACATCTGGGCCTACCTGCACGGCTACGTTTCTCTGACGCCGCTGGTGCTCGACGTCACCGACTGGAAAGCGTTCGATGGGCTGCGTGCGCTGGAGAAGAAAGCTGCAGCCGCGGTGAAATAAAAAGGAAGTAGAGGAGGTGGAGGCGAAAGCCGAAGCGCGTCTCGTTTGCGACCTTTGAATCCTCTACCTTCTGTAAGTCCTGTGGTCTGAAATATTTTTCGCTTCCCACTTCTCCGCCAGCCAGAATCCCACTGCGCCGATGATCAACCCTCCGAAGACATCCGCCGCGTAGTGATAGCGGCCGTACACGGTGGAAACGCACATCCCCGCGAATAGCGGCAAAAACACCCAGAGAAGCCGCCGCGCGTATTGCCGCGCGCCGAGCAGCGCCACGAATGCGCCGGCCACGTGCAGCGATGGAAAGGCCGCGCCGTGGACGCGTCCGAATCGCTGCATGAATTCCATCAGCGCCGTCACCGGGCCTCCCGCGAGCGGCCCCTGTTGCAGCGCGCGCAGCGTGTGATACGGCCCTTCGATCGGAAACACCAACGCGATGAGGTATCCCATCACGTACGCGCACGCCGTGGCCGTCATCACCGTCCAGAAATTTCGCCACTCCTTTTTCGCGTAAAGCACTCCTCCCAGAACGACGGTGTACAAGTAGTAGGTTAGATAAAAGGCCGCCATCAGGTCGTTCGTCGCAGGTGCGGCAAACTGTTCCAGCCACACCGTGGGGTGCGCGCCGAACAGCGCAAAGTCAAACGCGATCAGCCAGCGGTCAAACCAGCCCGGGAAAATCAGATGAACGATGTGGTGCAACTCCTCGAAGAAATAAATGAACAGTACAAAGGGATACCCGTGCCGCACAAAATGTAGCCCCGTGGACGGCCATCGCTCCGCGGCCCACAGCAGGGCCAGGATTGCAGCGCCGATCGCGCCGTGCAGAAAGAAATATTTCTCCACGCCAGGCAGGTGGTTGTGGAAGATGAGCAACAGCAGGTTGGAGACGCAGAGATAGCCCAGCGTCGCCTGCTCGTACGGCCCGCAGTTTCGCAGTGCCACGCGCCACCAATTCGCCGCCGCGGCTTTCGTCGGCGCCGGAGCCGGTGTGTTCTTCGTGAGAGTCAGGGGAATATTGTAATTGCTGGCACATTCGATCGTGTTTGTCGTTTTCATCTGCTCTTTGCCTCCGCTTGAGCCGCGACCGAACGAACCCTGCGCTCCTCCGCGCGCTCAGCGCCTCCGCAGGGGAATTTTTGTTCTCGCTGATTGACTGCGCCCCAGCGCAGCACTGGCCAACCGTGCCGCTGCGCCAGTCGCGCCAAACGACGCGAGGAGCTCTCCGTGGCTTGGACGACACACGGATGCCCTACCCTCGCGAGCATCCAGCGGTCGGCGAAGCTGTCGCCGTAGGCATAGCTGCTCTCGAGGTCGAGCGAATACTCCGTGGCCAAACGCTCCATCGCGCGCGCTTTCGCTGGCCCGCACACCGCTTCGCCGCGCACGCGGCCGGTGTAATGCCCGCCTTTGCATTCCAGTTGCGTCGCGCAGACTCTCACCGTCACAGGGAGGAGTCGCGCCAGGACCTCGGCAAGCGGCTGGAGGGTTCCACTCAGCAGGAAAATCCGATGGCCTTGCCGCGCGTGCCAGTCGATGCGCTGCAGCGCCTCGGGAATGCGCTCGATGGAATGCCGTGCAAGCCAGCCGAGCCATGCGTCCATCGCCGTCGTGGGGACGCGGGCCAAGTACTCCTTGCACTGCGCGGTGGCGAATTCGAACCCGGCTCGCTCTTTGCCGAAAAGTGCGCGTGAAGTTTCGCTGAGCAGCGGCACGGCGCAGCGCGCGAAGTTTGACCAAGCGATCGCCCCGCGCCAGAGCAAGTAGCGCAGAAAGCGCCTCTCGAGTGACGGCGGTGGCACCAGCGTGCCGTCAATGTCGAAGAATGCTGCGACATTCATGCCGCCGACTTCCGCGGGAGCGCCATTGTGCGCCGCGGTGGCGTCGTCGCCGACACGCTGAGCGCCGCCACGTACCGCCGTCCTTCCCACAGCACTGGCAGACCACGCACCACGCAGAACGTCACCGTCAGCCACACCAGGGCCTGCGCGCCAATGGCAATCAGCTTTGGCAACGACTCGCCGAACGGCGCGAGCGTCGTTGCGTCCGCGGACGTCACTGCCAATTGCAACCCCACAGCACAGAAGCACACGCACTTCATCACCCCATACGCAGCGCGACTCGCACGCGACGCCACCAGCGCCTGCGCCCAGCGCGTCTCCAACATCGAGTTGCGACCAAAGCCGCTGCGCCCTTGGCGTGCGGCGATGCCGCGAACGAAATCCGTCGCCGTGCCACGAACAAGAAAGAGCACCGGCACCCACAGCGGAATCAGCCCACACACGGCGAAGTACGTGAAGTAAAGATTTTCAATGACGCGGTCGCCGAGGATGTCGAGCTGCGCGCCAAGCGGCGTCGAGAGATTCCTCCGCCGCGCTACCCAACCGTCCACCGCGTCGAGGACAATGGCTGTCACGGTCAACCCAACGGCAGCCATGTTTGCACCCGCGCCGTGGCCAAACAGCGCCACCGCCGCAAACGCGGCCAGCACCCGCAGAACCGTGATCTGATTTGGTGTCATAGCGGCCTCCGGCAACGCGCGGCCAAACACAAACCGTCGTGCCACTCACAGGAATGGCACGTAGTTCTCCAAAGCTAACGACGCGCCATGTTGTGCGTCTTCAAAGAGTTAGGGAAAAAGGAATCTTTGTGGGACGCTGCCTTTTCCATGCAGCTGGCGCCATCGTCTGACTGCGGCGGCTATCGACGGGAAAAACATGTGGGAATGTGCCAGAATAACGGTTTGAATTGAAGCGGAAGCGGCACTGAGAACATCGAAGAGATGCAGGAGTGGGCTTGTTAATCCGCTCCTGGTGTGAAAAGAGAAAACGGAAACATGGAAGTCGGCATCGTCGCGGCGTTTATCGCAGGACTCGTTTCGTTTCTCTCGCCGTGTGTCTTGCCGCTGGTGCCCGGCTACATTTCGATGCTTTCAGGCATCGGCGTCGAGCAACTCAAGCAAGGCGAAGCGCCGCGCGGGAGCCTGCTGATATCCGCTCTGGCCTTCGTCACCGGCTTTTCCGTGGTGTTCATCGCCTTTGGCGCGTCCGCCAGCGCCGTCGGCGCATTTCTGCTGCGCAACAAAACGCTGCTCGCTCCCGTGGCAGGAGCGTTGATCATTCTCTTCGGGCTGCACCTGATCGACTGGCTGCGACGCGTGTCCATTGTTGCGGGGCTGGCGGTCGGCGGCGTGCTCTTCGCGGCCGGCGTGGGCCTGCACTTCATGGCGGAAGGTGCTGGGGGAGCAGTCAAGCCGGCGCATCTGATTTCGCTCTCGCTAATTTTTCTGGCTGGGCCATTTCTCTCCAAGTGGCTGAACCGCGACATTCATTTGCAAAACGTCGGAGGTCAGCCCGGCGCGGTGAGCGGTTTCCTGATGGGCTTTGCATTCGCCTTTGGCTGGACGCCGTGCATCGGGCCGATCCTCGCCGGCGTGCTGGCCATCGCTGCCACTCGCGAGACGATCGGCCAGGGCGTTTTTCTGCTCGCTGTTTATTCCGCGGGACTCGCTCTGCCCTTCTTACTCACTGCGTTGGGCTTGAGCCGGTTCTTGCGGTTTTACCAGAAATTCCGCCGGTACCTCCACGCGGTAGAGGTGTTCAGCGGCGTGCTGCTGCTGGCCGTCGGCGGGCTGATCTTCACCGACCGCCTGACGTGGCTCTCCGCACGATTTGCGTTTCTGAACAATTGGGTCATCAACCTCGAAAAAATCATTTTGCACTGATCATAGGAGCCTGACTTGACGAAGAAGAATCTGTTGTTGGTGCTGGCTGCAATCGCGTTGGTGGCGGCCGCCGTCGCAGTGGACAAGCGATGGATGGAGAAAAACGCGTCCAAGCCGAACATAGCCGCCAAAGCGGCCAACCTGCCGGACGCGCCGAACTTCACGCTCAAGGACCTTCAGAACAACGATGTCAGCCTGGAGCAATTCCGCGGAAAGGTCGTGCTCGTGAATTTCTGGGCCACGTGGTGCGGCCCGTGCGAGATCGAAATGCCGTGGTTCATTGAATTCCAACAAAAGTACGGCGCGCGCGGCTTTACGATGGTGGGACTAGCCATGGATGAAGAAGGCAAGCAAGTGGTTGCGCCGTGGATTGAAAAGATGAGGTTCGATGTGAACGGAACGCAGATGCCAGTGAACTATCCTATCTTGCTCGGGAACGACAAGGTCGCCGACCAGTTCGGCGGGCTCATCGGCCTGCCTACCAGTCTGCTGATCTCCCGCGACGGCAAAATCATCAAGCGCTTCATCGGGCTCGTCGGCCACGACACCTACATCAAAGCGATTGAAGGCAATTTGTAGAGCAGGCACGAAGGCCTGCCCCTACGAAATCGTTTTTTTCACAAACGCCGTCACATCCGCCCAGGCCGCCTTGGCCTGATCTGCGTTGTAGCGCTGCGGCGAGGTGAAGTTCACGAACGCGTGCTGCGTGCCCGGGTACATTTTCCGCGTGTAGGTCTTGCCGAGCTCTTTCATCTTCGCTTCCACTTCATCGAGGTTCGCGTTCACACCCTGATCCTGCTCGGCATAAACGGCAAACACGGGACACGCAATGTTCGCGAGCTTCTCCATCTCCGGCGCGCGGCCGTAAAACGGGATGCCGAAGAGCAGTTCCTTCGACTCGGTGACGAAGTTGAAGGTGTTCGCACCGCCCCAGCAGAAGCCCGACACGCCGATCTTGTCCTTCTTCACATCGCTGCGCGTCTTGAGATACTTGATCGTAGAGTGCAGGTCGGCCACAACGCCTTCACGCGTAAGCTGGCGGATTCCCTGCCCGGCATCGTTCATCGAGGGGAAGTTGGCGGTGCCGCCGACGCGCGAAAGGAAATCTACCGCGATGGCCAGCAGCCCTTCGCCGGCCCAGCGCTGCGCGATATCCACCACGAACTCGGTGAGGCCGCGGTTCTCGTGGATGATGATAATAGAGGCTAACGCCGTTCCCGTTTTTGGCCGCGCGAGATAGCCGCTCACCTGGAACTCGCCGCTCGGGTACTTCACCCATTCGGCCTGCACTTGTGCGGGCAGGCGCTGCTCGCCCGCGGCAATGGACTCCTTCGGAGTGGGCGCAGGCTGGCCCTGCTGCGCGGGCGGCTCGGGCCAGTTGTAAATCTCCCATTCGGCCGCAAACCCAGTATCGAGCATGATTTCGTGTGCCAGCACGATGCTGCCGGTGAGGAAAGCGAGGCGCTGAAAAAACTCCCGTCGGGAAAGGGTCCCTTCGCGGTAATTTTCGATGAGCCTGTCCAAAGCGGTCGCAACGGCCGTGTTCATGGGCATGCCTCCGTTTGAAACGCGGCTTCAGCCAACTCAGACGCACCTGCGCGAAAAATGGTTTCATCACCTAATTGTCCGCGGACAGAAACTTCGCGCTTTCCGCCTGCGTACAGTAACATGGAGACATCCAGGATGAGGCAGACCCACAGTTTCGCCGAGCCGGCCCTGATCGCCATGCAGACGATCCGCGCGCACAAGCTGCGCACGTTTCTGACGCTGCTGGGGGTGATCCTCTCGGTGTGCACGCTGATTATCGTTGTGGGACTGATTGAAGGCACCAACCAGTATATCCAGGACCGCGTGGCGAATATGGGTTCCAACGTATTTCTTGTGCTGCGCTTCCCCCTCATCACCGACGCGCAGGAATTTGTGAAGGCGCTGCGCCGCAACAAGAACGTCACCTGGGACGACTATGTGGCCCTGCGCGACACCCTGAAACTCCCCAAAAACGTCGGCGTGGAGACGCGCTCCATGAGCACGGTGCGTGCCGGCACACAGAATCTCGAGGACGTCAGCATCCGCGGCGTCACCGCCAGCATCGGCGAAATGGACGTCGAAGAACCAGCCACCGGCCGCTACATCGTCGAGGGCGACAGCCAGCACCGCGCCATGGTGACCTTCATCGGCTCAGAAGTGGCCAACAAATTGTATCCCGGCGTGGACCCCATCGGCCACACCCTGGAGATTCGCGGGCTGCCCTTCGAAGTGGTCGGCGTGGCGAAGCCGATTGGCACGGTCCTCGGACAGTCGCAGGACAATTTTGCCTACATGCCGATCGAGACCTTCTTGAAGATTTACGGCAGCAACCGCAGCCTGAGTATCAACATTCAGGCTATCGGCGCCGAATGGATGGCCCGCACTCAGGAGGAAGCGCGCGTGCTGATGCGCGCGCGTCGCCACTTGCGCCAGAATGAGGAAGACAGCTTTGGGATCATCGGATCCGAAACGCTGATGAGCTTGTGGAATCAGCTCACCGGGGCCATCGCCGCGAGCATGGTGGGGATTGTTTCCGTTTTTCTGGTGATTGGCGGCGTGGTGATCATGAATGTGATGCTCGCCAGCGTCACCGAGCGCACGCGCGAGATCGGCATCCGCAAGTCGGTGGGCGCGCGCCGCCGGGACATCCTGATGCAGTTTCTAGTCGAAGCTTCGGTGATGTCTGGGTTCGGCGGGGCTATCGGCATTACGGTCGCCTGGCTGATTGCTGTGTTGGTGGATTCCACCACCTCGGTGCCCATGAAGGTGCCGCTCTCCGCGGTGATTGTCGCGCTGAGCGTGTCCACTTGCGTCGGCCTCTTCTTCGGAATTTATCCGGCCACCAAGGCAGCCAAGCTCGACCCCATTGAGGCCTTGCGTTTTGAGACGTAAAGGATATGGAATACACCCTGATGCTTGGATGAGGAACTTGCGATGAGACTTGAAATTGGCGAAAACGCGCGCATGGCGCTGGACACGCTGCGCAGTCACAAGACGCGGTCGTTCCTCACCGTCATCGGTGTGGTTATCGGCATTACCGCGCTCATCAGCGTCGCGTCCATCCTCGTGGGTCTCGACCAGGACATCCGCGGCTTCCTGAACGACTATGGCACGGAAACACTTTTCGTTTTCAAGCTTCAGATGGGTTTCCGCATGGGCCGCCTTACCGCCGAAGAACGTATGCGCAAGTCGCTGACCTTGGAAGACGCCCTGGCTATCCAGGAACTGTGCCCATCCGTAAAGAGCGTCACAGTAGAAGTCTTTCTAGGTTTCGGGGGGCACGGGCCCCGGCGAGCGCCACCCAGCGCCCGCTACAAGGGCCACGAGGTTTTCCAGGTGGAGCACACCGGCGCGGTGCCCTCCTACGAGCAGGTGTACAACGCGCGTCTCCTGAAGGGCCGCTTTTTCAACGACGCGGAAAACCTGCACCGCGCGGAAGTCGCGGTGATCGGCTTCGATCTGGCAGAGGGCCTGTTTGGTCCGGAAGATCCCCTCGGCAAGGAAATCCTCGTCGGCGGGGCCAACTATGAAGTGATCGGCGTGCTGGAAAAACGCAAAGGGCAGTTCTTTCGCGATGAAGGCGCCGACAAAGTCGTCGTGGTGCCCTACCGCACGTACCGCAAAAACAATCCCACGGACGAAGAGCACTTCATCGGCGCACAGGCCTTCCCCGGCAAGAAAGCCGCCGCCGAAGACGAAATCCGCACGGTACTCCGCCGCCGCCGCAACGTTCCCTTCAACAAGCCGGACAACTTCGGTCTCTCCAGCAGCGAGCAAATGGCCGGTGAATTCCGGCAAATCATGTCTTCGGTGGCCTTGTTGATCGCCGTAATCAGCTCAATCGGCTTGCTGGTGGGCGGCGTCGGCGTGATGAATATCATGCTTATGTCCGTCACCGAGCGCACCCGCGAGATCGGCGTGCGCAAAGCCATCGGCGCGCGCCGCCGCGACATCATATGGCAGTTCCTCACCGAAGCCATCACCCTCACCGCCGCCGGCGGCATCGTGGGCGTGCTCCTCGGCGTGGGCATCAGTGCGCTCATCAACGCCACCATCCCCAGCCTGCCGTCGGCCGTGCCCGTTTGGGCCATCGTTGCCGGTGTGCTGATGTCCATGAGCGTGGGTCTCTTCTTCGGCATGTACCCCGCGGTGAAAGCCGCCCGCCTCGACCCCGTCGAAGCCCTTCGCTACGAGTGATTCGGATCTCCATGTTAGAATTCTTCGCTTGGGAATCTGACAACTGACCACTGAAGACCTCATCATGGACGAACACGAATTCCGCAAAAGATGTGACGCCGCACTCGAGGACCTGCGCAAGCGCCTGCTTGAACTCGGCGACGCGCACGGCTTCGAAGTAGAAGGCGAAGGCGAAAAGCTGGAACTGCTGTTCGAGGAGCCGGAAGAAGCCAGATTCGTCATCAGCCCGAACGCCGCCGCGCGTCAGATTTGGATCTCCGCTCTGGTGACCAGCTTCAAACTCGGCTGGTCGGACGCTGCCGGCGCATTCGTGCTCGACAAAACCGGTGAGACGCTTTCTCAGGTGATGGGCCGCATCCTTACCCAGCAGCTCGGCGCCGCAGTGGAAGTGTAGCGAGGTGACAGGTGGCCGGTGACAGGCGGCAGAGAAGAACAAACCGCATCTTTCACATTTGCGTTGCGGCGATCCTCACTTCGCTTTTTCCAGTTCCACTGACTTCCCTTCTAGCTCAGGAAACGAAACTCCCGCCTGCGAAGGACGTCGTCAAACCGAAAGCCTACGCCTCGCTGGACAAAGTGCCGCGTGGCCGCGCATTTGACGTGGCCGTCGTCGCTGAAATCATGCCCGGCTTTCACGTGAACTCGAACAAGCCGTCGGAAGACTATCTTATCCCCACGCAGCTTCTGCCCGCCTTGCCTGCTGGGTTCAAGGTGCTGGGAACTACATATCCCCCGGGCAAGCTAACCAAGTTTGAGTTTTCGGAGAAAAAGCTTTCGGTCTACGAAGGCACGTTCACGCTGCGAATGAAAATCCAGTCACCTATCGGCGCGCCGCTTGGCAAAACCACACTGCCGCTCATGTTACGCTATCAAGCCTGCAACGATTCCGCCTGCCTGCCCCCCGTGAAAATCCCCGTCGCGCTGGAAATCGAGCTCGCCGCCGCGGGCGCCTCCGCTCATCCCACCCATCCGGAGATTTTCAAGAAGTAGTTTTCGCAGAAATGGCTGGCAACGCTTTGCGCAAGCGTGCCACGATTCGTTCCTTGCCGATGGCCAACATGGAGTCGAACAGTGGCGGAGCGACTGCTTGGCCGAGAATCGCCACGCGTGTCGCATTGATGAGTAGCCCGGCCTTAACGCTTTCCGCCGCAGCAAGATCACGCAGCACTTTGTCGCACGCGTCGTGGTTCCAGTCCGCGAGCGCTTCATAGCCCGCGGAGAGTTTTCCCATCAACGCGGGCAGCTTCGCGTCTTTCCAGAATTTCTCCGCTGCGGCACCGTCGTATGCAAAGTCATCGCTGAAGAAGCCGCGCGCCGAGCCGCAGAAATCCGGCAGCAGGCGCGTGCGCGGACGAATCAAGTCAATCGTTTTCAGAAACCACTCGCGCCCGGCGCCGGCCCATTCCTCGCGCCAGATTTTCGCCCGCTTTAATTCCGCCGCGACATACGGCGCGAGTTCCTCCACGGGCAACTTCTGCAGATATTGCGTGTTGAACCACTCGAGCTTGGGCCGGTCGAAAATCGCGTTCGTGCGGCTCACACCAGCGAGCGAAAATCTTTCGAGCAGCTCCGAAGTGCGCAGAAACTGCGCGTCGCCGCCAGGCGACCAGCCGAGCAGCGTCAGAAAATTCCGAAACGCCTCGGGCAAAAATCCCTCTTCGCTATACGAGCCCACGCTGGTGGCGCCATGGCGCTTGGACATGCGCGTCTTGTCCGGCCCGAGGATCAGCGGCACGTGTGCAAAGATGGGCGGCGCTGCGCCGAGCCCGCCGTAGATCAGGGCCTGCTTCGGCGTGTTGGAAAGATGGTCGGCGCCGCGGATGACGTGCGTGATGCGCATCTCGATGTCGTCCACCACGCAGGCCAGGTGATAAGTGGGCAGCCGCCCCGTCTGGCCGGGCTTCGGCGAACGCAGCAGCACGAAATCTTCGATATCCTCGTTCTGCACTTCGCGGCGGCCGAAGACCGCGTCGTCGAACGCCGTGGTCCCCGTTTCCGGCACGCGGAAGCGGATCGCTGGCTGAAAGCACTGAGCGGCGGCTTGCTGTTCAGCGGCCTGGCGCCCCGCTGTATCCAGATGGCGGCAGCCACACCGCTGCTTCTTGAGAGATTTCTTTTCCTCTACTTCCCCCGCTTCCTCTACGTCTTCGACTTCCGCATGATCTCCGCCCGCGTATTTTTCCGGCGCGCAGTAGCACAAGTACGCCGAGCCGTTCGCCAGCAGAGTTTCCGCCGCCGCGCGGTACATTTCCAGCCGCTGGGATTGAAAGATCGGGCCTTCATCCCAGTCGAGACCCAACCAGCGCAAGCTATCGAGAATGCCGTCCACCAGCTCCGGGCGGTTGCGCTCGATATCGGTGTCTTCGATGCGCAGAATAAAGGTGCCGCCCTCATGCCGGGCAAACAGCCAGTTGAAGATGGCAGTGCGCGCGCCGCCGACGTGTAAGTAGCCTGTAGGCGAGGGCGCGAAGCGCACGCGGGGTTTGGTGGTGGTGGTCATGTTTTCTGCAGGGTTCCTCGCGGGAATCGGAAACAAAGTAGTTTATCCGAACGCGCAGTCAATTGCGAGGTGCCGTTATCGCCTACGCATCGAGTACAGGGCCGTTCTATTGACCCTGCCGGAAACCGTGCGCTATAGTCGCTCGCGATCGGGAAAAGTGTCTCCAATGCACACTGTTGTGCAAAAAAGGAGCCTGCTCTGACTCCATCGCCAGCCACCTTTGGCGGACTGGCTCAACTGTCGCATGACGCGGCGATCTTGATGTTGGGCCTGGCCGCAGAAGTTGAGTTCGGCGCAAACAGTTTCGGCAGGCGAACTTTGGGTTCATCCATGGCGCTCTCCGCATGACCTCAGAAAGCATCATCGCTCTGGCGCTGCTGATTACTTCAGCGCTTACAGCCGCGCTTTTTGCGCACATGTACCGGCTGAAGCGGCAGACTTATCTGCTGCTCTGGACCTGCGGCTGGGGTGTGCACGCCCTGCATTACCTGACGCCGGTGCTTACTCCTCTGACCCGTTTGTTCGCTCCACGGATTTCTCTGGATTCGCTGACGAACCTATTCGCCGCGATCAATCTCTGGCTACTGGGTGCTGCGGTACTACTCTTTTACTGCGCCGCACGGCTCTACGCGCAGTTGAAGCCGATGTACCAGGCGGTCGCTATCGCGGGGATCGGGTTCGGCATCTGGGTAGCGGCTCAGCAGTCGGGCTTGTTTCCGTTTTCTGCATATTGGGGAGTCGCCGTCGCCTTTTTCATGGTCGCCAAAGTTTTCTGGGACGAGAGCCGCCGGCAAGAATCGCTCGCCGACCGCCTGCTGGCCGCTTCGTTCGTGGTATGGGGCCTGATGATGCTGGTGACGGTATTCCGTGCCACCGCCGCGGCCATGTTTACGCCGGACGCGCAACTCGTGGTGATCATCCCGCAGCTCTTTGCCGCGGTGCTGATGGTGATGGCGCTGTACGAAGAAGAAAAGCGGCGCGTCGAACGCAACATGCTGGCGCTTTCCAACTTGAACCTGACGACTTCGAGCTTTGTGGGCGGTGAAATCCAGAAGATGCTTTCGCAAGCGCTCGAGCGCGTGCTCAACGTTGTGCGCATTCCTTCCGGCGCGCTTTGCCTGCATCACGGCGATCCCAGCGGACCTACCTCCGTCGTGGCCATCGGCTTGAGCGACACCTTCTGGGCGGCCACGCACGAAGAAGGGCTCGACGACCAGCTCGTGAACTTGGTGGCGCGCCTCGGCGGGCTGGTGGTGTTCCGCGACCTCACGCGCGACGCCTCGTGGACCGCGCTAAGCGAGCGCGAGGCCGGCTTCCGCCGCTTCCGCGAGCTAGCCATTAAGGAAGGTTTGCGCACCGTGGTCGGCATCAGCCTGCAGGCCAAGGAACGCGTGTTCGGGCTGATCCTGTTGGGCACTCCGGATAACCGCCGCTTCACTCCGGCTGAGCTGCGCTTGCTCCTCGCCCTCGGCCACCAAATCGGCATGGCTGTCGAGAACAGCTATCTGATCCAGCAGACTGCGCGCCGCACCGAAGAATTGCACATCCTCAACGAGATTGGTCGTGCGCTCAGCTCCACGCTGGACCTCGACAAGCTGTTCGAAATGATCCTGCAGGAGATGCAGCGGCTGTTCGACGTCAGCAACTTCTACATCGCTTTCTACGATCCGCGCCGGGATGAGATTCAGTTCACCATGGAAACCACCGACGGCATTCGTGTCCCGTCGCGCTCCCGCAAGGCCGGAAACCATCTCACCGAGCACATCATTCGCACGCGCCAGCCGGTCCTCATCCGCGACAACTACGTCGCGGAGGTCTCCAAGCTGGGGCTCCAACCTCTGCAAACTGTCGGCTGCTTCTGCGGCGTTCCGCTCGTCCTGTACGACCGCGGCATCGGCGTGATGGCGGTACACAGCCATCAGACGCGCGCTTTCGACGAAGGACATCTGGAGCTGATGCGGGTGCTCGCCAGCGAGGCCAGCATCGCCATTGAAAACGCGCGCCTCTTCCGCGAGGAGCAGAAAAAGGCCCGGCAACTTGCCTTGCTCAATGACATCTCGCGCAACGCCATCACCACGCTCAACCCGGAAGAGATTCTCACGACCATCTCGCAGGAGATGGAGGAAACACTCACGTATGACCATATCGGTATCGGCCTCCTCGACTACGCCACGAAGGAAGTGGTCATTCAAGCGGAGGCGGGACGCCGCCGCGCGGAAGAGCCCGCGCTCGGCCGCCGCATCGCCCTCGGCCAGGGCCTGGTGGGCTATGTGGCACGCACTGGCCGCGTTGCCACGCTCGAGGAAATGAGCAAGGTTGCACCCGAGTCTGCGGGCACGGTGCTTTCCGGCTCCGCCTCAGCCATTGGGCTTCCCATCATCTACGCCGAGCAGCTTTTAGGCGTGCTCTCCGTCGAGTCCACGAAGCCATGCATCTTCCACGAGGAAGACATCCTGCTTCTGCGCACTCTGGCCGACCTGATCGCTGTAACCTTGCACAATTCCCAGACGTTCCAGAAGGCCCAGGAGCAGGCCATCACCGACGGCCTCACCGGCGTCAAGACGCACCGCTTCTTCATGGAGGCGCTCTCCTCGGAATGGAAGCGTGCCACTCGCGCCGGCCGCGCATTCTCCCTGGTGCTGATGGACCTCGACCGCTTCAAGTTCGTCAACGACTTTTTCGGCCATCTGGAAGGCGACCTTGTGCTGCAGCGCGTAGCCGGCATCCTCGAACAGAACTGCCGCCGCTCCGACGTCGTGGCCCGCTATGGTGGCGACGAATTCGTCGTGCTCATGCCGGAAACAAACATGGAGCAGGGCCGCCAAATCGCCCTGAAGTTGCGTGCCTGTGTGGCTTCGGACCAATTGCTGCACGACAAAAACATCACCGGAAGTTTCGGCATCGCCTGCTTCCCTTTGCACGGCGCCACGCCGCAGGAGCTGATTCAGGTTGCTGACGCCTCGATGTATCTCTCCAAGCACCAGGGCGGAAACGCCGTCTCCACGGCGGATAATGTGGAGCCCGGGGAATCGAGGCGCTGGAAGCGCGATGTCCTCGAGGCCTACCTCGGCGTCACGTTGAAGCGTCAGTTCACCACCGGCCCCGAGGCCTTCGAGGAAATTTTCCAGCGCCTTGCGCAATTCACCCGGTCTCTCGAACATGCAGAAGAGGACTCGGCCGCGAAGGGCGATCCTTCGTCCCGAGGCCTCGGGACACTCGAAGGGCTTGACGCCGTTCCTCCCGCGGTGATCGACACGGTGACCTCGCTGGCCTTCGCGGTGGACGCTAAGGACCAGTACACCCAGGGCCACTCGCGCAAAGTGGCTGCCTATGCCGTCCTGTTCTGCCGCGCACTCAACCTCTCCGACAAACAGACTGCCGAAATCCGGCTGGGCGGAATCTTGCACGACGTCGGCAAGGTGGGAATCCCGGAGTCCATCCTGAACAAAGCGGGCCCGCTCAACGCTGAAGAGTGGGAGACGATGAAGACTCACGCCGCTCTGGGGGCTCGGCTGCTGGAGCCGCTGCGCTACATTTCCGCCATCCAAAAAACCGTCAAACACCACCACGAATTCTTCGACGGCTCCGGATACCCAGACAAACTCGCCGGCGCAGCCATCCCGCTTGGGGCGCGGATTGTGGCCATTGCCGACGCCTACGACACAATCACTTCCGAGCGCACGTACAAGCGAGCCCGCAGCACAGAAGATGCCCTGGCTGAGCTGGCTCGCTGCGCCGGCGCTCAGTTCGACGGTGAACTGGTGGAGGTGTTTGTCAAAGCCCTGCGGCGCCGGGAAAATGCTGCTTTGACCATCGAAGAGCTGGCCGCCGTTGCCATTGCGGACGAAAACATGGGAGCGGCAAGTGAACCGGAACCCAGCCCGGAGGCCCGCCAGATCGAAGGGTGATTCACCCGAGTCCCGCTGAATCGGGACTGGGACCTAGGGAACGCCAAGGAATTCCCATGCAAACCGCGCGTGTGAAGTGGACGGAGCAGGAACAGTTTGTAGCGGTGACCCCGTCCGGCCACGCCGTGACGCTGGACGCGGACCGCGAGCGCAATTCCGCTCCTGGCCCGATGGAGTTGCTGCTGGTTGCGCTGGGCACCTGCACGGCTACTGATGTGGTGGTGATCCTCAAGAAGAAAAGACAAAAGCTGGATGCGCTGGAAGTGAGCGTGTCTGGGGAGCGCGCCGCGGAGCCGCCAAAAGTGTGGACAAAGATTGAAGTGGTCTATCGCCTGCACGGCGCACTCAACGAAAAAGCCGTGCGCGACGCCATCGAGCTCAGCGAATCTAAATACTGCTCGGTCGCCGCCATGCTCGGCAAAACGGCAAGAATCTCCTTCCGCTTCGAAATTCTCCCATCGGATTGCGCCTAGCAACCGTCCCGACGGTTCGGAACTCGCCGCGGCATAATTCCCTAGACGGCGGAGCGGGCCCAATCTAAACTTGGCGCATCAGCATTTTGGGAGGTTCCGTGTCCGTCGCGCCGAAAAAAAAGTCTGTGTGCTCGATCTGCGGTAGGCCCTCGCCCAAAACCATTTGTGCAGCCTGCGCCGGAATCGTGCAGGGCGAAGCACTCCACCATAAGAAAAAGGACGAAAAGAAAAAGTAGCGGGCTTTCGCAAGGGCGCAGATTTTCGAGTCCCGAGATCTAGGAATCCGTTCGCGCCGCTGTATTGAACTTTGCGGTCGCCAGAAAAGATTCTACTTTGTAGCCTTGCGCCGCGTGAACGCCAGGCCCGACCACGTCGCATCCACCGCGCAAACTTTGAAGTCCACCAGTCCCGCAGCCATGCCGATAGCCCGCACGTCGTTTTGGGTCACGTTCGTTTGCACTCCGGACGCCTTCTTCGGCCAGATGATCCACAGCCGGCCCGCGCCTGTCCGCGCTGCCATTCCTTTCATTCCGTCCCGAAGTTCTTCCCGCGAGTGCAGAAACCAAAGGATGATGTCGCACGGCCCGCGCGCATCGTCCTCGAGAGCCGCGCCTTCAGGCAGGTCGCCCAGCGTTTTCCGGAAACCGTGCGGTGCGCCTTCCAGTGCCACCACCGAATTTGCCTTGATGCCCAGTTTTTTTGGTAGCGGCGTCCCCGAGTAGCCGGCCAGCATCGAGTCCGGCCTCACAGGGTTTTCCGGCGGGTGCGCAATGGCCTGCTTCAATGCGCCGCGGATTTTGTTCCACGACGTAAAGGCTGCGTCCGGCAGCAAGCCTTTGACTCGCGCCACTTTTTCCGGTTCGCCGCCGACGAACACAATGGGCACATGCCGCGTGGCTTTCGATTGCCGCACGCCCAGCCCGACGTCCCGGCCGTGCGACGGCAACCGGCTCAAATCGATCACCACCGCAGTAGGAGGTCTTGTCCGGAGGTCTCGTAGAAACTCCGGGCCGTTTTGAATCTTGTAGATTACTTCGTAGCCGGCGGCGCGGAGGATTTTTGCTCGCTGCTTCGCTTCGTCTGCGTTCCAGTGGATCAGCCGAACGGGATGCTTCATCGCTCACATCCCAGGATCGTCCGCCGACGGCCCATAAATCGCGGGCACCTTGCCGCCCATCGGACGAATGTATGTGCTCAACTGTCCGCGGTGGTGCACGGCGTCGAACAGCATCTCCCAACTCAGTCCGGAAAAGGTTCCTTCATGCACCTTTTGCCCGCCCATCAGCAGAGGGATTTTTTTGTCGTTCCACGTGGCTTCGTCCACCTTGCGCAGCAGCTCCACGAATTCATTCTGCAAGCGCTCGTAGTCTGCGGCCGCCTGTTCGGTAGCCGTGGCGCCCTTCGGCTCGGCCCAGCTGATCTGGCCTTTCGCACACATTTCCACGCAGGCCGCCGCTTCCGCGGCCAGCACGGCCACCAGTTCGCCGGCCGAGCGGGAGCGCGGGTGCGGCCGGTATTCCAGCTTGGCGGCGGGCAATGCGCGAATCACCTTCAGCATGGCGGGGGTTTCTGCTTGCAAGCGCTTGATGAAGAAATCACGGTTGGTCATGTTTGTCTCCTTGAGGAAATAGCAACTCGAAGGTATGGACTATATTCGCTTTTTGTTCGCCTTGTCAAGCCCTTCCCTTTTCTCTCGTAGATGGCGACACGGGAGGAAAGTTTCAGGCCGGGCAAGCGCCTGCGGTTTTCTCGACTACCATTGGCAGTTTCTGCGCCGTCCACGCGTCGAATCCGCCGGTGACGTTTAGCACCTGCTTGAAGCCGGCACGCAGCAGCAGGCTTGAGGCAATCGAACTGCGGTAGCCGCTCTTGCAGTGCACGGCGATGGGCCGGTTGACGTCCAAGTCGTTCAGCATTGTGCGCAGGCTGGAAAGCGGCTTCAGCTGCGCTTGCTCGATGTGCCCGGCTTCCCATTCCATCGCCCGGCGTACGTCCACCACCTGCACCTCGCCAGGGCGGTCGCAAAACTCTTGGTACAAATTGAGCACGGAAATCTGCGGCACTTGCCCCAGCGGAAGGCCGGCCTTTTGCCAGGCCAAGATGGCTTGTCCAGAGGCCTCGGGTCCCACGTCGCTTCCTGTTGGCGCGATGCCCGACGTGCCCAGGTAGCCCGCCACTTTTTCAATTCCCACGCGGGCCAGGCGCACTTGCGATTCCTGTAAATTCTCCGGATTAGACACCACGAGGATCACCGGCACGTCGAGGCCGATGAGCGAGCCCGCCCACGCGGCGAACTGCCCGCCGAGGCCGATGTGAATCGACCCGGGCACATGGCCCGCGCCGAACTCCGCAGCGCTGCGCGTGTCCAGCACCTGGCTGCCCGCTTCCTGCTTGGAGAGCACTTGCTCCGGTGTCAGCGTGGCCAGTGGAGGAAGGTCCGTGAGCAACGGCGCACCCATACGGTTGATCTGCGCGTCGCGCAGGAAATATTCCGGCCGCTCGGGAAAGTCCGCGGTGATCAACGCGACGAACTGCTCCCGGCTGCGCGTCTGCAGCGCGTAGTTGAATGCGCGCTCCCGGCCGATGGTGGAATGTTTCTCCGCGCTGATGTTGCGGCCGCAGAGCGATCCCGCGCCATGCGCTGGAAACACCTGGCACGAATCCGGCAATGCCAGGAGCTTTTTCAAACTGTCGTAGAGCAGGACGGCCAACTCGTGCGGCGTGTGCGTGGGGGAAAGGTCGGGCCTTCCCACCTCGCCGATAAACAGCGTGTCGCCGGTGAATACGCCCCATGGTTCGGCTGCGCTCACCACAGGCGGCTTGCCGGGTGCGTCCTTTCCTTCAAGGTCAAATGCTGCGATGCAGATACTGTCAATGGAGTGCCCGGGCGTTTCGAGAAAGCGGAACAGGAGATTTCCCATGCGCATTTCTTCGCCGTCTTTCACCGCCACGTGCTCAAAGTGCGCGCCGGCCTTTTGCCCGACATGAATCTTCGCGCCCGTCCGCGCCGCAATTTCCTTGTGCCCGGAAACGAAGTCGGCGTGCATGTGCGTCTCAATCACGTGCGTGATTTTCAGTCCCAGCCGCGCGGCTTCATCGAGATAAATCTGGACGTCGCGCTGCGGGTCCACCACCGCCGCCTGCCCTTCGGAGCCGATCAGATACGACGCGTGCGCCAAGCAGGAAAGATAGAACTGTTGGAAGTACATGGAATTTCCTCGCCCGATGGCGGGTAGTGTAACACAACCGCGCCTCCCGAGTTCCAATCGCCTTGATGGAAGCGCCATCTGCTATAATCGCCGGCATGCGAACATTACTGGCTCGTTTTGTGTCTGTCGTCTTGATCCTATTGCTGCTTTTCCCGGCGCAGCCGGTGCTGGCCACTTGCGGCGGAGGTGGTGGCGGAGGCATGGGCGGCATGCGCTCCGGCGCGGAGAGCGGCGCGCAGCCGGATGAACAGGTGTACCACGTGCCGTGGCGCGTGATTAAGCCCGAAGACCCGCCGGTAACTGCGGGCATCCTGCTTTATTGGTTCCCGACCGGAGCTGAGGAAGTAAGTAAGTCCAGCCTGCGCAGTTCACGCACCCTCACCTTGTATGCTGCGCAGTGTGTGACGATGGGCGTGGTAGATGCGCGCACTCCGCTGGGGCAGAAATTCGCCGGCAATGAAAAACTTCCCTTCGCCGTTTTTGCCCAGCCCGACGGCACCGTTCTCGGCAAAGCCGAAAACCAGAGCGGCTTTCTGAAAGTCGAGCAGGTGGAGAAGCTCGTTGAAAACGAAGTAAAGACTCGCGAGAAAGCGCTTAAAGAAAAAATGGGCGCGGCCAAGAGCAAAGCCAAGTCCGGTGATAATCAGACGGCCATTCAGGAATTTCGCGGCGTCCTCGAACAGAAACGCCTCTTCCCCAAACTAGCCAAAGATGCCACCAAAGAACTGAAGAAGCTCGGCGTTACCGAAGTCGGCCAGCTCTTCGAAGCGCCGATTTTCGACGGAGCCGTTAGCGCGCGCATTGACCGCACGATGCGCGCCGGGCTTCGGGCGGAGGAAAGCGCGAAGTACGTCGAGGCCGGGCGCCTGTACGCGCAGGCGCATCGAATGGATCCCGCCGATCCCGCTCCTCTGCGCTACTTGGGCGAGCTCTATCGTCATCACACTGGCGAGTGGGACAAGGCACGCAGCACATTTGAAATGATTCTGGCAATGCCCAGCGACCCGCTCTCCCGCGCCGTAGCGCTGCACGGCCTAGGAAAGATGACCATTCACGACGGCGAATTCAAAAAGGGATTGGCGCTCATGGAAGATTCCGTCGAGGCATTTCCACTGGCCCTCGCCTACCGCAATCTCGCCGTCTACTGGAACTCCGAAGGTGACGTTGCCAAGACCGACGTCTATCTCCAAAAAGCGCTCGCCATGGATCCGGCCGATCCGTACAACCTCATCTTCGTCGCCGCGTTCATGGCCGACAGAGGAAAAGGCGAGGAAGCCCTGAAGATCGCCCGCGAAAACGAAGCACTGCTGCCGGCCTCGTATAACCTCGCCGCCGTTTACGCGCAAGCTGGGCAGCGCGAAAAAGCTCTTGCGCTTCTCAAGCGCCACTTTTTCGAATACGAGCGATACCAAGCGGTGCGTAGCAAGGAAATGATGGAGGCGCGCGTGGATGCCGTGTTCAGTTCCCTGCACAACGATGCCACTTTCATTTCGCTCACCAGCGGTGCCGACGGCAAACTCGAGCCACCCAAGAGCATGACAACCCGCCCCTAAGCGGCCAACGGCATAAAGATCTGTGCCATCAGCCCGCTTTTTCTGTTGCGGTAAACAGTACACAGAAGGTATACATAGGTTGACTATGTCCTTTTCCCGGCGGAGCTTCTGGGGGTTTCTGCTGGTTGCGCTGGCGGCGTCGCAGACGGCGGCGCAGAGCGGCACCTCGCGCGATGCTAGTGCGAACACTTCAGGCAAAACAGCACTACCCGAAACGGCTAGCTTGCGCATCCCGCGCGTCAGCCGCGCGCCAAAGATTGACGACTTCCTTGACGGCGGCACGCCCGTCGGTGTGCGCGTCACCGGCTTTCGCCAGCGCGAGCCTGGGGACGGCACTCCGGTCTCGCAGCCCACTTCGGCGTATCTCTCCTACGACGACAAGAATCTGTACGTCGCATTCATCTGCCATGACGAGCCCGGCAAGGTCCGCGCCCACATGGCCAAGCGCGAGGAAATCGGCAGCGACGACCAGGTAGGCGTGAGCCTCGACACGTTTCACGATGGACGCCGCCACTACTATTTCTGGGCCAACCCCCTCGGCATCCAACTGGACGGCGTTTTCACGGAAGGCCAGGGGTTGGACTCCAGTTTTGACACCCTGTGGCATTCCGAGGGGCGCCTGACTCCAGACGGATATGTCGTGTGGCTGGCCATTCCGTTCAAGAGCCTCCGATTCTCCAACGCAGACCTGCAAACGTGGGGCATTGCGCTGGGCCGCGAGATTATTCGCCAAAATGAAGTTTCTTTTTGGCCCTACATCACTCCGCGCAAGGAAGGGACCACCAACCAATTCGCTCTCCTCGAAGGTCTCGAACACATTTCTCCCGGCCGCAATCTTCAGTTCATTCCTTACGGAATTTACTCGCACTCGCGCTTTCTTGACGCGGCCTTGTCCGGCGGCCCCGACTTCCATACGAAAAATGAAGGCCGCGGCGGGCTCGACGCAAAAATCGTACTGAAGGACGCCGTCACCCTGGACATCGCGGTAAATCCTGATTTCAGCCAAGTGGAATCCGACGAGCCGCAGGTAACGATCAATCAGCGCTTCGAAGTATTCTTTCCGGAAAAGCGTCCCTTTTTCATCGAAAACGCCGGCTTCTTCCGCACGCCGGTGAATTTGTTTTTCTCCCGCCGCATTGCCGACCCGCAGTTCGGCGTCCGCGTCACCACCAAAGCCGGGCCGTGGACCATCGCCGCCTTCGGCATGGACGACCGCCAGCCTACTGCCGCGTTCGTGCCGTCGGGCGCAGGACCGGGCATTTTTTCGGAATGCGATCCTCTTGACGACAGCCGCGCCGGCATAGGCGTGTTCCGCATACAGCGTGAATTCGCATCGCAATCCACGGTGGGCGTGTTCGTCAGCAGCCGCGATTTCCCGTCCTGTTCCAATCGCGTCGTCTCCTTCGACACGCGCATCAAGCTCAATGCCAACTGGGTTTTCTCCGGCCAGCTCTACCGCAGTTTTACGCGCCGCCAGGACGGCTCGCACCGCACCGGCCCCGGTGCCTTCTTCGAGTTTGCACACCGCGGCCGCCACTTCACTTACAGCGGCCGCTACCAGGATCGCAGTCCCGATTTCCGGACGCACTTGGGCTTCGTTTCCCGCGTGGACATGCGCCTCACCGAGCAGTTCCTTGGCTATTACTGGCGGCCGGAAGGCAAGCTCGTTCAATATTTCGGGCCCACCGTGGATGTCATCGTCAACGGCAACCGCGCAGGCGACATCCAGGACTGGGTGGGGGACGCCAGTTTCGACGTCGGCCTCCGCGGCCAAACCTCTTTCTCTTTCAAGCGCAATGAAGCCTTCGAGCTCTTTCAGGGACTCGGCTTCCGCAAACACATCACCAGCGCCCGCGTTTCCACCGAGTGGCTGAAATGGCTGGCCATCTCCGGGCAGATCCAGGCCGGCGCCGGGGTCAATTACTTTCCGGGTTCGAGTTTGCCGTCTTTCCTCGCTGATTCCCGCACCGCGCGCATGGGCCTCACCCTGCGGCCCATGCCTCGCTTTCGCGTGGACGAGACCTACATCTACTCGCGACTCGCCACCCGCGAAGGCTCCACGCCTGCGGGCTTTTCTCCTGCCACGCCCATCTTCAACAACCACATCCTGCGCTCCAAATTGAACTACCAGTTCACCAAGCAGCTTTCCCTTCGCGCGATCTTGGACTACAACTCCGTGCTGCCCAATGCGCAGCTCGTCGCGCTCAACCGCACGAAATCACTCAAAGCCGACTTGCTCCTCACCTATTTGCTCAACCCCGGCACCGCGCTCTACATCGGCTACTCGGATCTCTACGAAAATCTCGAGATTGATCCCGTCACCGCCGCACCGCTGCGCACGCTTCGCCGAACGCGCTCGCCCGACAATTCCACGGGACGCCAGGTCTTCATCAAACTCAGCTACCTTTTCCGCTTTTAGTCACCAGCATCCTGGTTAACAAGACATTTTGATGCTGATCGCTAAAAGCTGACAGCCAAGCGCTCTGTGAGTTAGAATCGCTGGTCTTTTGCACGAAACTTCTTTCAGTGAAACTTCCGGAGAACCCGAGGACTCATGGGCAAACGCATCGCGGCAAAAATCACCGGCGTCGCGGGCTATCTCCCGCCGCGCGTGTTGACCAACGCCGATCTTGAAAAATTTGTGGACACCACCGACGAATGGATCCGCACGCGCACCGGCATCCGCGAGCGACACATCGTGGACAAAGGCATGGCCGCCTCGCACATGGCCACCGAGGCGGCGAAAAAACTGCTCGCCGACAAAAAGCTCAGCGCGGAGGAAATCGAGCTGATCGTGCTGGCCAGCGTCACGCCGGACATGTTGTTCCCCGCCACTGCCTGCCTGGTACAGGACCGCATCGGCGCAAAGAATGCCTGGGGCTTCGACCTTTCCGCCGCGTGTTCCGGCTTCCTCTTCGCGCTCACCGTGGCCGCACAGTTCGTGGGCGCCGGCACGCACAAGAAAGCTCTGGCCATCGGCAGTGACGTGATGACCTCAATCGTCAACTACGACGATCGCGCCACCTGCGTGCTCTTTGGCGACGGCGCTGGTGCCGTGCTCGTCGAGCCGGCTGAAAATGGAAATGAAGGAATTCTCGACTTTCACAACGACGTGGACGGCTCCGGCGGCGGCCACCTCTACATGCCCGGCGGCGGGTCGCTCAACCCGCCGTCGCACGAGACCGTAGATAAGAAGATGCACTACGTCCACCAGGAAGGTTCGCAGGTGTTCAAGTATGCTGTTCGCCGAATGGCCGACGTTTCTGCCATGCTGCTCGAGCGCAACGGATTTTCCGGAAAGGATCTCGCGCTGGTGGTGCCCCACCAGGCCAACCTGCGCATCATTCGCGCCATGCAGGAACGCCTCGGCGTAGATGACTCCAAAGTGCTGGTCAACATCGACCACTACGGCAACACCACCGCCGCCACCGTTCCCCTCGGGCTGATGGACGCTCTTGCTGAAGGCCGCCTGCGCAAAGGCGACCTGGTGCTGCTCGTCGCCGTGGGCGCCGGCTTCACCACCAGCGGCATCCTCCTCCGCTGGGCCTATTGAATTGTGGATGGAGTGGCGCTGCGCCCTCCGGCCTAGGCTCGTTTCTGATTGGCTACTGCCTCGCAAACTCCGGCCGCGGCGACCACACGAGCAGCAACGCGAATGCCAGGACGTAGAGTGGTGCGGCTTGCAGTAAGTCTCCTCCCAGCATTCGGAATGCAAATCCAAACAGGGCCACGCTTTCGCACAACACAAATGTAATCAAATGTCCCTGGCGCCAGCGTCCCAGCGCCGTGCCGTCGGACGAATTCCGCGCAAGCGCCTCTTCCGCCGCAGTGACTATTCTCCGGCTGAAGAGCTGCGCGATGCCCACATTCATCAGCGACACAGCGATCAGTGCACCGCGGATGATCTTCCCTGGCCCCGCGCCCATTGGTCCGAAGAATTCACCCACAGCCGCGTAGATCGGAATCGAGATCAGGAAGGCTCCGTGCAGGATGCGCACAACCTTCACGGCCTCTTGCACGGCGCTCATGATTTCCTCTGCCGGGCATTCTGCCTTCTCAGCTTCATCTCAGCAAGCGTCATCGCGCAATTCAATCAAGAGCGTGGCGCCGCTCGTAACTCGACACTTTTCGCAATCTGATGGCAATCAACAAACGAGGGAGGGCCATTCAGGAAGGCACTACTCTTCAGAGCCCGTCAGTAGGACCGCATCTCAGCCAACATGGTGCGAGTTCGCTGCATGCGCTGGTCCACGCAGACCGCCGCGTACCGTGCGCAGGTGGCCATTTCGTTCTGCGCCCACTCGGCCACCGCAGGGATGGCGGAGAACATGCGCGACATCCCATTCACGACTCGGTAGTAGGTGCGCACAGGTCCCAAACCGTTCGAATCTTTTTTCAAACTCGGGCACGTTTCGTACAAGCTGAGAATGGCTTGAAAATCACTGCCGCGCACCACATCCCCATCGAGCCTCGCCGCCGCCCGCATTTTGTCCGAAAGCGGGGAGGCAGCTAGACTGCCGACTGTCGCCCGCCACCAGATCATCCAGAACTGGGCGACTGCGACGATAGCGAACGCGAGGATGATAGCCGCAACCATTTCATTCACCGTAAGTGAGTATGCCTAACCCAGGCGCGGAGCGCAATAGAACACAAGTACCACCGGCGCTTTGACTGTAAGCCATGTATTTTCAATGAATTATACAAAATGGGCTCGACCTTGGAATCGAAGCACTTTCCGCCCAGCCCTTGATTTCGAGTGTCCTTGCGCTGGCGGGTCACTGCCTATATGCTCTTCACCTCCAATCGGTACACGGGCAGGATTTTCGCTTTTCCATCGCTGGAGGGAAACGAAATCAGATGAACAAAATTCTACGCACATTGACTCTGTTGCTTCTGCCGCTCACGCTGCTGGCGCACGACACCTGGCTAATTCCTTCTGCATTTGCGCCAAAACCAGGCGACGCGGTGCGCTTGCGACTCGCGACCAGCATGGCTTTCCCCACCAGCGACGGCGCCGCCGCCCCCGATCGCATCGCCCGCTTCACCCTGCGCACTTCCTCCGGATCGCAGCCGGTCGCCGGCTACCGCGTAGACGATAAATTTCTCGTCGCCGACGTGACTCCAATGACGTCCGGTCACGCCATCGCTGCGCTGGAAACCAAGCCGCGTGTACTGGTGATGAAGCCTGCCGAGTTCACCGAATATCTGAGCGAAGAGGGCGCGAAGGAAGTTCTTGCCGCTCGCGCGGCGAGCGGCAATAGCGAGGCGCCCGGCCGCGAACGCTATCGCAAGATCACCAAGACTATTCTGTGCGTCGGCGATGCGAAAGACCGAGCCTTCGCCCAGCCCGACAACCTCTGGCTCGAGATCATTCCCGAGCGCAGCACTTGCGGCCTCAAGGCCGGAGACTCGCTAACTGTCCGCGTGCTCTTAGGAGGCCGGCCGTTCGCTGGCGCTCACCTTGCCGCTGGATATGAAGGACCAACTGGCCACAATTATCCCGAAAACGTGCTCACTGACGCGCAGGGTCGCGCCACCGTAAAACTCGACCGCGCCGGCGCCTGGTATGTGCGCACGCACCGCATCATCCCCGCGCAAAACGATTCGGAAGCCGACTGGCAATCCGCATTCAGCACCCTCACCTTCGAGGTGCACAAATGAAGCTTATTCGTCTTGCGCTGTTGGTTTGCCTGGCTGTGCCATTCGCTGCAGAAGCACAAAAAAAACCGTCCGGACCAAAATCCGAAATCCGCACCGTCTTCGACGCGCAAGTCGTCGCCTGGAACCGCGGCGATATCGAAGGCTTCATGGCTGGCTACTGGAAATCGGACAAGACTACGTTTCTCAGCACAAGCGGTGTTGCGCGCGGTTGGCAGGCCTTGCTCGATCGGTACAAGCGCGGCTACCCGGATAAGAAAACGATGGGCACGCTCGCCTTCAGCGAGCTGGAAATCAATTTGCTCGGCCGCGACGCCGCCTTCATTCTCGGCCATTGGGCGCTCGACCGCGAAAAAGACGGCAAGCCCGACCGCCCGGGAGGCGTGTTCACTCTCGTCGCGCGGAAATTTCCTGAAGGCTGGCGCATCGTCTCCGACCACACATCAAGTGTTGAAGTCAAAAAGTAGGGGATGGTCTTTAGCCCGTCCCAAACTTGCTCGTTTTTTCCCCGGTCCCCAATCCCTGGTCCCTGTTCTCAAAACACTTGCAAATCCCTCCCCACCGCGATAGGTCCCTTGTAAATTCCCCGGATTTCTTTGAGCAATTGCTGCTCGCTCTGTCCCCACAGCAAAACGTGATAGAGCACCAACAGCTTCGGCTTGGCTTCCGCGGCAATCCGCGCCAGATCACGCGATGCCGTGTGGAAGCTGGCATGATACTTCTTCCACTTCTCCGACCGCGTGGCGAGTCCTGCTTCGCAATACACTTCATGGATGAGCAGGTCAGCGCCGCGCGCAAGTTCGACCATGTCACGCGTAAACGTGGTGTCGCCGGAAATAACAATCTTGCGGTCTTTCGTTTCGAAGCTGTAGCCATAGGCGTGCTTCCACGAGCCGTGCGGCACGCGAAACGCCTTCACCGTCACGTTGGCGTCCTTGTAGATCACGCCGGGCAGCACTTCGTGCGCGTCCACTTGGTATCCGGTGGGATGCGCGCCTTCCAGCCCCTTGACACGCATCTCGATGTCTTCCTGATACGCAGCCATGATGTGCTCGCTCATGTGCTTCAGTCCTGGTGGGCCATAGGCTTCCAACGGCGCCGTTCGCTCGAGCACCCACGGAGTGAAAATCAAATCGGAGAAACCCGCCGTATGGTCGGAATGCAAATGAGTGATGAAGACGCGCTTCAGTTCAGGCATCTTCAAACCCGCTGCGGCTGCGCGACGCACCACTCCCGGCCCGCAGTCCACCAGGTAAATGCTGCCGTTCACCACGATCGCCGTCGCCGGCCCCGAACGTGAGGGGTCCGCATTTGGCGTCCCTGTCCCCAACAAAATTACTTTCGTTCCGCTCGCCGGCATTTCCTGCGTGCCGCCGACACTGGCCAGCACGACGAGAACACAAGCCAGCCATCCCACCACACGAAACGCACGCATCCTCTCGCCTCCGCCTTGGGAAAAGTCCAAATGTTCGGGCAGTGTATCACCGCGCCGCACGTGCCGCCGTGTTTCTCCTCAACTACCTCCGCTTGCTTTGCCCCATCCGGAGTTTTCCGCGATAATGCTTTGTTTCGCGATGACTCGCCGATTCCACATTCTGTTTCTGCTCGCTCTGGCTCTGGCCATTTACGTCGGCACCGCCGCCACGCCCGCGCTGCTGGACGACGCCGATGGCGGTCACGCCATCGTTGCGCGCGAAATGCTCGAGCGCGGCGACTTTGCCGTGATGCACATGAACGGCGTGCGCTGGCTCGAAAAAGCACCATTGCACTATTGGCTCGTAGCCGCAAGTTACAAGCTTCTCGGCGAAAGCGAATTCTCGACGCGCCTCCCCCTGGCCCTCGGCGTCGCAGGCCTGGTGCTGATGGTCTATTTCTTCGGCCTCCACTTCTTCGGCGAGCGCGCCGGTTTCTACGCCGGCCTGGCCATTTGCACCAGTATTGGCACTTGGATTTACACCCGCGCGATGATTCCCGAAGCGATTTATGCGCTGCAATTCACCCTCGCGTTCTATCTTTTTCTTCGCGCGTGGCAAGGGACGCTCTCTCCGCGCGTCGGCTATTGGGGCTGCGCCGCGGTGATTGGACTTGCTGCGCTGACGCGCGCCTTGATCGGCGTAATTTTCCCACTCGGCGTGATTACGCTCTTTGTGCTGGCCACACGCGGCCAGTCCGACGGCAAATCGCGATGGCGCGAGTTACCTGTGTGGTCCAGCGCGTTTGTATTTCTACTCGTCGCCGCTCCATGGCACATCCTCGTCGGCCTGCGCGCGCCCGGCTTTTTCAACTTCTATTTCTTCAACGAGCATTTTCTTCGCGCGCTCGGCTGGCGCTACCCTGCCGACTACGGCTCCGTTCCGCTGCTGCTTTGGTGGGCCGAGCATCTCGTTTGGCTTTTTCCGTGGAGTTTCTTTTTGCCGTTCGCCGTGCGCGAGGTACCGCACCCGCGCGAATGGCAATCGCTGGACCGCACTGCGCAGGCGCGCCTGCTCACCTTTCTCTGGGCCGGGCTCATTCTGTTCTTTTTCAGCGTCTCGAAGCGCATGGAGTACTACAGCTTCGGCGCATGGCCTGCTCTCGCGTTGCTGGCCGGCCTGGCGCTCGCACGCATGGAGGAAATGCAGGAAAAATGGCTGCCGCGCGTCACGGCAGCTCTCGCCATCCTCGGCGTCATCATCGCCGTGGCGTTCGGCACGCTGCTGTGGCTCTCGCGCGACTTCCCTGTCGGCGGGGACATCGCGCAACTCCTCGAGGTCCGGCCAGTGGCCAATACCACCGCCTTCGACAGTTTTTCTTTTCTTACCGTGCAGGCCTTCGCCGCGCTGCGCGGCCCTGCGCTCGGCGCTGCAGGGGGATTCTTCATCGCGCTAGTGCTCTCTTGGTTTGTCCGCCGCCAAGGCCATGCGGTTGCGGCTTCCATGCTCATGGCGCTAGGCATGGGAGCGTTCCTGTTCGCCGCGAACGCCGGTTTCGCGGCCTTTGAGCCGCAAATGTCTTCGCGCCCTCTTGCGGAAAAACTGCTGCCGCTGCTCCGGCCTGAAGACCGGCTGGTCATCTACGGCGAATTCTATGGCGGCCCCACGATGAGTTTCTACACGCATAAGAAAACATGGCTCTACAACGGCCGTTACAATGGTCTCGAATTCGGTTCTTATTTCCCCGACGCGCCCAAAATCTTTCTTACGGATAATGACTTTCCCGCCTTCTGGCGCGGCCCGCAGCGTGTGTTCTTGTTCGCTCCTCAAAACCTCCGCCGCGAAGTGCTCTTGCGACTTCCACCGGAATCAAGCTACCTCGTCGCGGAAATAGGCGGTCGCGCGCTCTACGTCAACCGTCCGCTCACTCCAGATCAGCCTTCACTCGCGGAGTTTCGCGCTCAGCCGAACAGCAACTAGCACCGCGATCGATTGACTCACCACCGCTGCCGGCGTACCCTCGCCGCATACTTTTTCGAACCACCCAAGGGGCACACGATGGCAAAAATTGCTTACACCATGGTCTTTGTCAGCGACATGCAGCGCTCCGTTGCCTTCTACCGCGACGTCCTCGGCCTGCCGCTCAGATTTCAATCTCCCGGTTGGACTGAATTCGCCACCGAAGGCACCACGCTGGCCCTACATAAAGCCGGCACGCCGGCCGCAGCCGGTGCCGACCCCGCGGTGAATCCCGCCGGCTCCTGCCGTCTCGGCCTACACGTGCCCAATCTCGATGCGCTGCACGAAAAGCTCACCGCCAATGGCGTGCGTTGCGTCATGCCTCCGACCTTGCAGGACTTCGGCGCGCGCCTCTCGGTCTACGCGGACCCCGACGGCCTGCCCATATCGTTCGGTGAATCCAAGTAGCACCCACATCTTTTGTTTTTCACATTGCGTTTTTCGTGTCTCGAACTGTCGCTCGCTGCTACAATCTTCACTTTCCTGGAGGTGGTTGCATGATTCGTCGAACCGGCTGGACACGCGGCATGCTCGTGCTCGTCGCGGTGGTCTTTTGCTTCTCGATGGCCTATCCGCGCGAGCGCGAACCCAATAGTTCCTATGCCGAGCGCCGCGCAAAGCTGCGTGCCCAAGTGGACGCGCCGGTGGTGATCTTCGGCTTCACCGGCCGCGAGGACGCGTCGCCCTCCTACATTTTCGGTCAAGAAGAGAACTTCTACTACCTCACCGGGCACAACGAAGAAGGCGCCGCGCTGCTGCTGCTCCCGGAAAAATCTGAAGGCGGGCCGAAGGAAATCCTCTTTCTCCCGCCGCGCAACAAGCCCATGGAGCGCTGGAATGGCCCACGCATCGGCGTCGAGGACCCCGACGCCGGGCAAAGGACCGGATTCGCTAACGTCGAAGCCATTGTCAAACTGAAGGAGACGCTCGAGCCGCTGGCCAAGACGTACACGACTTTCTACACATTGCTTCCCGGGCGGGTCGAAAACGTCTACCCGCACCGCACCAACTGGAACAACTGGCTGCGTGCAAATTTCTCTGCGATCACTCTCAAGGACGTCTTCCCGCAGATGGCCGCCATGCGCCAGGTGAAGTCCGCCAGCGAAATGGTGATTCTAGGCCGCTCAATTGACCTTTCCGCGGACGCGCACATCGAAGCGATGAAGATGATTCGTCCGGGCCTCTACGAATACGAAGTGGCCGCGCGCATGGTGTACGTACATCAGCGCGGTGGGGCGGAGCGCGAAGGCTATGCGCCCATCGTCGGCACCGGCTTCAACTCCACCCTGCTGCACTACAACGGCGTACGCGCACAGATCAAGGACGGCGACCTGGTGCTGATGGACGTGGCCTGCGAGTACTCCGGCTACTCCGCGGACATTACGCGCACCGTCCCTGCTAACGGCAAGTTTACTCCGCGCCAGCGCGAAATCTACGAGATCGTGCTCGCGGCCTCCGACGCGGCCATCGCCGCGATCAAACCCGGCGTGATGTCCGGCGGCAATGCGCCGGGCAGCCTTTTGAAGATCGCCACCGACGTCATCAATTCGCGCGGGAAAGATAAGGACGGAAACCCGCTCGGAAAATATTTCATCCACGGACTCGGCCATCCCATTGGCTTGAACGTCCACGATCCCGGCGTGCCCGGCCGGGCGCTCGAGCCTGGCATGGTAATCACCATCGAGCCGGGCATCTATATCCCTGACGAAAACATCGGCGTGCGCATTGAGGATGACATCCTCGTCACGGAGACCGGCGCCAAAAATCTTTCCGCGCGCGTGCCGCGCACCGTCGCGGAAATCGAAAAGTTGATGGCCGAGGCAAGAAAGAATCGGGGCAAAGAAAAGGACTAGGTCTGAAGTTGTAGATCAAACGTTCAACGCTTCCGCATTGAGTTTTTCTCTTTCATCACGCATCACTTCTGAGCAAAGCGATAGGTTACGATTTGCGCGCTTTTGAGCAGGCGCAATTGCGGTCGCAGATCGTAGGTTTCCTCGAGGGTGATGATTTCGCCTTGCGACGTGAGCCAGGCTTCGACGCTCTGCGATGGCGGTAGGGGCGCCTGGCACACGAGCGTGGCGCCGTCCAGCCGCCACAGCATGATCATGGACTCGCGCTGGTCGTTCAGCATGACGCTGCGCTTCCAGCGGCTGTACTTGGAAAACTGTCCCACAGCCAGTCCAGCCTCTTCACTGACGAGCAACCGGTGATATTCGCTCGAGCCGGCGTCGAACTTCGATTCGCGCGCCTGCTTTCCAGTTTCCGCATCGAGCCACACCAGCCGCTGGCCGAGCGCAATGAGCGTTTGGCCATCCGCGGACCACTGGAAGTCCTCCGCGGAGAGCTTGCTCTCCCACCGCAGCAAGCCGCTAATCGGTGAATGAACAGAGAGGTGTGCTTTGCCCGGCCAGCGGGTGGGGCGGCGCAGCAGCGCAAACCATTTAGCATCCGGCGAAAGCTCGATGTTGGTCCAGGCGTCGGAGGAATCGACGGCGATCGGTACGCTGCGCACGAGTTTCCCCGTGGCCGCCTCGAAGAACCGCACTTCGACGCCCTTCTTGGCTTTCGCTTCCGCCAGATAGGATTCCGGCGGCCAGAAGAGAACGGCCAGCGTATCCGCAGCGAGCGAGAGCTTGCCGGGATAGGTTTGCCGCTCGGGGTCCACGCCTACTTGGTAGAGGATGAGGCCCGTGGCCACGTCCGCCACCCAGATGGCGCCGGTGGTGCGCACCGCCAGTAAATTGCCATTCGGAGAAAAAATCACATCGAGCACGCGCCACGTAACGCCGGGCGGGAGAGCCGGCGGGATAAGCTCAATGCGGTGAGATTCACCAGTATCGCGGGGCCGAAGCGTGACTTCTCCGCCGCGGTTTGTGTGCACATAGAGTGCCAGCCAGCGTCCGTCTGGCGAAACTGCCAGGCCCGTGCCCGCGGCCACCTCTTCCCGCGAGATGCCGCTCACTCCGTTGCACGTGGAGAGCGCCCATTGCTGCACCACAGTATCCTGCGACGCGGCAGGGCGTGGACACGCTAGCAGGACGATGCCAGCTGCAAAGCCCGCGAAGAACCGAATGAAATGCGGAATAGATGCGCGCATAGTGACCCTATAGTTTGACCAATTCTGCGGCCCACGGCTATAATGTTTTTTGGCGATTGGGTGTACTCTGCACCACGTCCAGCCTCCGACCGAAGGTCCGCGAGGGAACCCCGCAGAAGAACGAGGTTGCAATGACGGTCAAAGCAACACAGTTGCGCCCCGGAATGGTGATCCGCCACGAGGGAGAACTTTTCACGGTTTTCAGTGTGGACCACCGCACGCCGGGCAACAAGCGCGGGTCGATGCAGACCCGCATGCGCAGCCTGCGCACAGGCTCCATGGTGGACTGCCGGTTTCGCGCAGAGGAATTCGTTGAGCGCGCGGTACTCGACGAGATCGAATTCGAGTACTTATACGCCGAAGGCGACATCTATCATTTCATGAACACGGAAAACTACGATCAAATCAGCCTGAGCCACGACATTCTTGGCGATGCGGTGGATTATCTGGTTCCCAATATTCACCTGGATGTGGAGTATTATGAGGGCAAGCCTATCGGCGTGGTTCTGCCGGACACGGTGGACATGAAGGTGGTGGAAACCGAGCCGGGCATCAAGAGCGCCACGGCCAGCTCGGTGACGAAGTCGGCCAAGCTCGAAACGGGGCTGGTGATCCAAGTGCCGCCGTTCATCGATGCCGGCGAAAAGGTCAAGGTGGACACTACCGAGGGCCGCTACATCCAGCGGGCGCAATAGCTGCACTATTTTTTCGTGTCCGCATCTTCTGCGGAGGCGAGGATGAGCGGCAACAGGAATTCCTGCAAGCGCTCGCTTTCCTCCAAACTCACGATTGCCAGTTCAATCCCCATGCAATCATCGCCGATCAGCCGCGCCACTTTTCCGCTGGCGTGGAACGGCTTTGCGCCAGGCTTCAATTGCACGGTGACGCCAACGCGTGTGCCAGTGGGAAACGATCCCTCCGTTTGAACCAGCATTCCGTTCAGACTCATGTCCAGGGTCAAGCCCTCGATGCGCGAACTGCTGGACTCCACCGTGGCCTTGCAGCGCACGTTTACGCGTTGGAAGCGTCTGCGCTCGCGCTGGATGGAGCCTTGCGTCACGCGCAGGATGCGCATCAGCCGCCGGCGATCCAGCGGCTTGTAGAGAAAGAAATTGGCACCGGCCTGGAAGGCCCGCGCCTGCAACGACGGATCGGCGTCGCCGCTAATCATGACGATGGGGGTTTTCTGATTGAAACCGGAGGCGCGCGCCCGCCCTGCCAGCTCGATTCCATCCGGCGGCGGCATCCTAATGTCGAGAAAAATAGCGTCGAACTTTTCCCGGATCAGGTGGCCTGCGGCCTGTTGGCTGCTCGTCAGCCCCAGAGCGTCCATTCCCGCGGAGTACAGCACAGACTGTAGCAGCTCGCAGATTTCCGGCGAATCATCGACGACAAGAACTCTCCGGCTCAAGTTGGATACCTCCCACGGCTACCTCATTCATGCGAAAAAAATCAGGATGATACGGGGGCAGCGGACGAAATGTGGGAGTCAGCGACTTCCACCAGGTTGCGCCCGTTGGCCTTGGCCCGATAAAGGGCGGCGTCTGCTTCCAGCAGGAGGGCCTTCGCTTCCGGCAATCGCATGACTTTCGTCACGGCTACTCCCAAGCTTAGGGTAACACCAATCTTGTACTCGGGCGTCTCCATCGGCGTAGCGGCTACGGCCAGGCGAAGTCGCTCAGCCATCTTAGCTGCTTGCATTGAATTGCAGCCGGGCAACAGAATCAAGAATTCTTCGCCGCCGTACCGGCCAACAAAGTCATACACGCGGGTTGCCGCCGTCATACGGCGCGCCACTTCGCACAGCACCGCGTCGCCCGCAGCGTGACCATGGGTGTCGTTAATGCGTTTGAAATGATCGAGGTCTGCTATCATGGCGGCCAGCGGCGCCGCGTTCCGGCTCGAGCGAGCCACCTCCTGATCGAGCGTCTTCAAGATGGCAGCGCGGTTCCACAAACCTGTGAGCAGGTCGTGCGTTGCGTCGTGGCGCAGTTTTTCCTGCGTACCCAACAACTGATCCTGCAACGCTAGAATTCGCTCGCCAACTCGCAACCGTGCGCGCAGCTCGCCAGGGAGAAATGGCTTGCAGATGCAGTCGTCCGCACCTGCAACAAAGGCCTGGATCATCTCCTCCTTTTTTGTCTTGCTTGTTAGGATCAGGAGGTACACGTAAGGCCTGGCTTCGCGGCTGCGCACGGCGCTGCAGACATCGACGCCCGTCATTCTCGGCATGAGCCAATCAAGCACCGCCAGCCGCGGCGCGCCGTCACTTTGCAGCACATGCCACGCTGCCGTGCCGTCGGTCACTTCTACCACCGAGTAACCCCACTGCACGAGCGTACTTCGCAGCAGTTTCAAATCGATCGGGTTGTCTTCTGCGATCAGCACGCTCATCGGCAGCGGATGCGACGCTGCGCTCATGTCACTATTCCTTTGCTGGCAATGTGGCTGGCGTAGAGCTGAACCATCTGGAGGAGCTGAGCGGGACGGACGGGCTTGGCCATGTACATCACCCCACCGGCGTCGTACCCCTTCCCGTAATCGTCGGTTTTGTCGCACGAAGAGAGAAAGATCACGGGAACTTCTCGCAGGCGCTCCGTGGACTTCATCAGCTTGCACACGTCAATGCCTGAAATGTCCGGCATCATTACGTCCAGAATGACCAACGCTGGGGCTCTCGCTTGAAGTATGTCGACGGCCTCTTCCGCGTTCGCCGCCGTGTAGATGGTGTAGGTATCCCGCAAGGTTCTTTCCATGATCCGAAGGTTGGTGGGGTCGTCATCCACTAGCAGAATGAACCAGCCATCCCTGGGAAGCGGTTGCAGTGTTTTCGTCATGCATTCCTCCTTACGGAAACTAAGATTCGGCCGGACCCGGCACGGGGTTCGCGGCGGTCATTTCCGCCAGTATCGTGCTGAGCCGGGCGACCTCAGTATCGAGCGCCGCGCAAATCGCTTCGGCGCCGTCCACACCGCCGCCACAGCCCAGACTTTCGAGGGCCTGCGCTGCGGCCCTCGCGGCTTCGGCTCCAAACACGCTGACGGAGCCCTTCAACGTGTGCGCGGCGCGTTCGAGCAAATTGGGATCGCGCGTCATGATGGCTGTGTGGATTTCAGCGAGCACCTTGGGCGTGTGCTCCAAGAAAATGGCGGCAATTTCGATGAGCAGTTGTTCGCTGTCGCCAACGAATTCGAGCGCGCGGGCGCGATCGAAGGCCGCTCCGTAAATGACCGGCGCCGGGACTGCTGCGAGGGCCCCGATCGTAAAATTTACCGAGAACGAAAACGTACTGCCCGCGCCGGGCTTGCTTTCCACGCTGAGTTCTCCGCCCATGAGTTCCGCAAGTTTTTTGGCGATGGCCAGACCAAGGCCCGTGCCACCATGGCGGCGTGTAATGGTGCCGTCGGCCTGCTCGAAGGGCTGGAAGATCGTGCCCAGTTTTTCCGGCCGAATGCCCACTCCTGTGTCGCGGACGGAAAAGAGCAACCGGGTGGCGGATTCCTTTTCAGACTCCACGCTTACGCGCACGACGATTTCGCCAGTTAGAGTAAATTTGATCGCGTTGCCGACTAGGTTGATCAGTACCTGGCAGAGGCGCCCGGGATCGCCAACTAGAACGTCGGGGACATTTGCCGAGACATCGCAAACCAGTTCGAGTTGTTTCTGCTGGGCGCCGACCGCAAGCGTGGCCAGCATGTCGTCGAGCGTTTCGCGCAGGCGGAAGGGGATCGCTTCGAGCTCTGGTTTGTGCGCTTCGATCCTGGAGAAATCCAAGATGTCGTTAATCACCGCGAGTAAAGTGTCTGCGGATTTTTTCGCGGTCTCGAGAAATTCGCGCTGCTCAAGATTCAGTTTGGTGTCCAGCGCGAGTTCGGTCATCCCAATGACGCCATTCAGCGGCGTACGAATTTCATGGCTCATGCGGGCGAGGAAATCGCTCTTGGCGCGATTGGCGGCTTCGGCAGCGACCTTCGCCGCAGCGAGTTCCTCCTGCGCGCGCATGCGTTCGGTCAAATCGCCGGCTAGCTCCCGATCGCGTGTCTTCTTCCTCGCGGAATTCATCGAATTGTCCTAAAGCTTGCTGAAGATTGCCTCGGGGCAACGGCCGCGCTCCCGGGCCGTCAGCTCCCGGTGGCCGGAATCGGTCGCAGGCGATGGCTCTCCTTCACTGCGGCAGCGCCGTCCGCCAACTGCTGGTCACCTTGGATCAACACTTCAAAGACGTCCAACAACTTAGCGTCCCACCAGCCGCGTGAGGTCTCTTCACGCAGTACTCGAAACGCATCATCCCGCGAGAGTGCCCTGCGATAAGAGCGGTCAGTGGTGAGCGAGTCGTAGATATCCACGATGGTCATCACGCGAACGGTGATAGGAATCTGCTCGCCTTTCAGCCCGTCGGGATAGCCGCTGCCATCCATCTTCTCGTGGTGATGGCGGATGATGGGCAGGACGTCACGAAAAGAGCGTAGCGGCGCGCAGATGCGCTCGCCAACGACGGGGTGCTGCTCCATGATCCGGCGTTCTTCTGCTGTGAGCGGGCCTGGCTTTAGCAAAATCTGTTCAGGTACGGCCACCTTGCCGATGTCGTGGACAGTCCCGGCGCGGCGCAAGGCGATCCGATCTAGCTCGGAGAGTCCAATACGCTCGGCCAGGGCTACGGAATACTTGGAGAGCCGGTCGCAGTGACCGCCAGTGTACGGATCCTTGCCCTCGATGCTGAGGGCGAGGCTGAAGAGCACCGTTTCTGCATTTTCTAATTCATCGGTAAAATGCTTGAGCTTCAGCAGCGAGCGCACGCGCGCCAGCAACTCTTCCTTGTGCACAGGCTTATTCAGGAAATCGTCGGCGCCACATTCGATTCCCCGGATGCGATCCTCGACTTTGGTGAGACCCGTAATGAGCACAATGGGAATCAGGCGGAGTGAGGGATCGGCTTTCACTGCCTGACAGACCGCGAACCCGGTGCGCCGGGGCATCATCACATCGAGCAGAGCGACATCCACCGGTTGGTGATGTAACACTCTTAGCGCCTGGTCGCCGTCTTCGACGCAGGTCACTTTGTAGCCCAAAGGTTCCAGGATGTCGGAAAGCAGTTCACAATTGACGGTACTGTCGTCCGCCACAAGAATATGAGCAAGCTGCGCGTCGGTGCCGGGCATGGTCGACCTCAGTCCTTTCTCGCAGGGTTCTGGCCTCGGACGGTCGGAGGACAGAGACACGTGCGCGAAGACACTCCGCCCGAAGGGGACATTCCAAGGGGTGCTTAGCGCTGGAAGGGGGTGGCGCTAAAAGAAAAATAGCAGACACCGTGCCAGGAGTCAAATGAGATTTGGCCTATGGATGAAATGTCAGGAATTAGTTACTTCCAAAAACTCGCTGGAAGATTGCATCCACATGGCCGAGTTGTCGGTGCAAATCAAACGTGCGCGCCAGCGCGGCGGCGTCCAGAAGTTTCATCACACGCGGATCAGCGGCCACACGCTCGCGGAAACTGGTTTCCGTCTGCCATGCAGACATAGCGTGTTCCTGAACGCATTTGTATGCTTCCTCGCGCGACATCCCTTTTTCCACCAGATCCTGCAGAAGCTGGCCGCTGAAGATGAGCCCTTGCGTGGCTTCGAGGTTGCGCAGCATGCGCTCCGGGAAAACGCGCATCTCGCCCACAATCGCCGTCATGCGCGCAAGCATGTAGTCCACCAGGATAGTAGAGTCCGGCAGGATGACGCGCTCAACCGAGCTGTGCGAGATGTCTCGTTCGTGCCACAGCGCGACGTTTTCCAGCGCGGCCTGGGCGTTCGCGCGCAACACCCGCGCCAGCCCGCACACTTGCTCGCAGCCCACCGGGTTGCGTTTGTGCGGCATAGTCGAGCTGCCACGCTGATCGCCGCCAAATGGCTCTTCCGCTTCGCGCACTTCGGTGCGCTGCAAGTGGCGAATCTCCAGGGCGATTTTCTCGAGCGAAGCGGCAATGAGCGCAAGTGTTGAAACGAAATGCGCGTGACGGTCGCGCTGCAGAACCTGTGATGAAATCGGCGCAGCTTCCAATCCCAGCCGCTTGCAGATCTGCTCTTCGACGTTGGGCCCAAGATGCGAGCAGTTTCCCACCGCGCCGGAGATTTTCCCTACAGCCATCTGCCGCGCGGCCTCGCGGAAGCGCTCCAGGTTGCGGCGGTTTTCCGCGAACCAGATCGCCAGCTTCAGGCCAAACGTGATGGGCTCGGCATGAACGCCGTGGGTGCGGCCGACTTGCGGCGTACTCTTGTACTCGAATGCGCGGCGCTTGAGTACCTCGCTGAATTTCTCGAGACCTTCTGCGATCAGCTTCGAAGCCTCGCGGACTTGCAGGGCTTGCGCCGTATCCACCACGTCGTTCGAGGTGAGGCCGTAGTGCAGCCAGCGCGCGGACTCGGGGTCGGCCACCGATTCGCCGACTTGCATGGTGAAGGCGATTACGTCGTGCTTGACGCGCGATTCCAATTCGTTGATGCGCGCGACGTCCACTTTTGCGCGGCTGCGCAGGGCGGCCGCGGCACCGCGCGGCACCTGGCTCAAGTCGGCCAATGTCTCCGTGGCGGCCAGCTCGACTTCGAGCCACTTGGCGTATTTGTTCTCGTCGCTCCAAACGCGACCCATCTCCGGGCGTGTGTATCGCGGGATCAAGTGTGACTCCTCGGAAACCGGACAACGGCGGGGCAAATCCCTAATTCATTATACCTGAAGCGGAATCCGCTAGACAGGCTAGAAATCCTGGCCCACGGGGAAAACCGTGGCGTGGCACCTAACCGCTGAGGGACAATCCCGGTCTAATGAATCGGATGGAAGGAAGCGATGCAGCGGCTGTACAGCAGGCGCTGGCCGGCGACCGCGACGCCTTTCGGGTGCTCGTGGATCGGCACAGCCACAGCCTCTTCCGACTGGCTTATCGCATGACCGGCAATGAACACGACGCGGAGGAAGTGGTGCAGGAAACGTTTTTGAGGGCTTACCGGCGACTCTCCAAGTTCGAGGCGCGCGCTAATTTCGGCACATGGCTCTACCGCATCGGCATCAACTGCTCGCTCGATTTCCGCCGCTCGCGGCAGCGCCACGAGGAGCGCCGCGAGCCGGACGACCCCGAAGGAAATCCGGCGGTGCAGCAACTCGCGTCGGAAGCGCCGGGGGCGGACCGCGTGGTCTTCAGCGGCGAAGTCGGCACCACTGTCGAACGCGCGATGAGCGAGTTGAGCGACGTGGAGCGCGCCGCATTCGTGCTGCGGCATTTCGAGGGCCTGTCCATCGAGGAGATTGGGCAAGCGCTTGGCCTGCGCGCGAGCGCCACAAAAAACAGCATTTTCCGCGCGGTGCAAAAACTCCGCCGCGCGCTGGAACCCATGGTGAGCACAACGCGATGACGCACTTGAACGAAGAACAACTGATCCTTTATCACTACGGCGAAGAGGCGTACTGCGAGCCGGCCGAGCGCCGCGCCGTGGACGAGCATCTGGCCGCATGCAACGAATGTCGCTCGAGCTACGAATCGCTCCAGCGCGTGCTGGCTGCCGTCGAGACCCTGCCGGTGCCCGATCGCGCGGAAGGCTACGGCAGTGAGGTGTGGACGCGGCTGCGCCCGCGGCTGGACGCGGCGCCGGACAAAACAGCATTGACCGGGTGGGCATGGTGGATCGCGCCGCAGCGCTGGGCGCTGGCCGGAGCCGTGGCCGCGCTGCTGATTGTCGCTTTTTTCGTCGGGCGAATGACGCATGAAAAAACGCCGACAAGGGCCGCGATTTCTCCCCAGGTGCGCGAACGCATTCTGCTGGTCGCCGTAGGTGATCACCTGGAGCGTTCACAGATGATTCTCGTCGAATTGTCCAACATGCCTTCGAACGGCAAAGTGGACATTTCCTCCGAGCAGCGCATGGCATCGGAATTGGTGAGCGAAAACCGCCTCTACCGGCAGACGGCGCTTAATGCGGGCGAAGTCGGCGTGGCCAGCGTGCTCGATCAGCTCGAGCGCGTGTTGGTGGAGGTGGCCAACAGTCCTTCGGAAGTTTCTTCGAAGCAGATGGAATCGCTCCGGAAACGCATCGAGTCGCAGGGGATTCTGTTCAAGGTCCGCGTGATTGGTTCCGACGCGCGCGAGCGCGCCAAGCCGGCGCCGGCGGAAACGGCTCCGGATGTTCCCGCGGGCCTGCCACGGAAATCGATTTAGTCAGCCAATGGAAAGGGAGAAGCCATGATTCGCAAGGTGATTCTGAGTGTTGCCGCAATATTGATTTTAATGGCGCCAGGGGCGGCGCAGGTAAGCCCTCCGCCGCCGGCGAAGGCCCCGCGAGTGGCGGCGCCATCGCGCGTGCCCAAGGGCGCAAGGGTGCCGCGGCCAGAGTTGATGGATCTGCCGCAATTGGCAGTGGATCTCGCTGCGCTGCGTGCACTCCCCGAAATTCCTCCGATGCCGATGTTGCCCGCATTGCCGGAACTGCCAGCCCTTCCCGCACTTCCCGATTTGCTTGGGCTTTCAGCGCTGGCTGCTCTGCCTGCGATCGAACTCGGCGAATTGGACAGTCCCGGCGTGATTCTTCAGGAACAGTCCGAGCGATCGCGCGAACAGGCGGAGCGCGCCAAAGAAAAAGCTGAGAGAGATCGCGAACGCGCCGAGGAGCTGAAGGAGCGCAAACAAGAACGCCTGGAGCGCGAAGAAGAACTCTACGACGACGCCACAGAGGCTATCGATGAAGGGCAGTGGGACAAGGCCGCGGAAAAATTCGCGCAGGTGGCGGCGATGAAAGGCAAGAAGGCTGACGGCGCGCTGTATTGGAAAGCGTATGCGGAAAACAAGGCGGGGCGCCGCTCCGAAGCAGTCACCACGCTCACTGAGCTTCAGAAGAACTATCCAAAGAGCAATTACCTGAAGGACGCAAAAGCTCTGGAATTGGAGATGGGAGGCCAGCCACAACCGCCAGCCCCGCCGCGCCGCCCTGGAAATTCTGAACCGCCTTCCACGGATGAAGACTGCGAACTAAAGGTACTGGCACTGAACAGCCTGCAGCACCAGGACTCCGAGCGCGCCGTCCCGTTGCTGGAGAAGTTTCTTGAGACCGGCAGCAGCAGTTGCCCGCGACTACGCAAGCAGGCACTGTTCGTGCTGGCACAAAGCGGTTCACCGCGGGCGCGGGCGGTGATCGAAAAAGTGGCGCGGGGACAGTTGGTTCCCGAACTCCAGGCGCAGGCCATCAACAACATGGGCCTCTTCGGTGGGCACGAAAGCCGCGCGGCGTTGAAGAACATCTATGAGACAAGCAACGACACATCGATCAAAAAGAAAATCCTGCAGAGTTTCATGGTCTCCGGCGAAAAGGATTTTCTGCTCAGCGTCGCACGCAACGAAAAGGACCCGGATTTGCGCGGCGCGGCGGTGCAACAGCTCGGCGTGATGGGCGCGCGCGAGGAGCTGTGGCAGATGTATCAGCAGGAAACCACTGCAGAAGTGAAAGCGAAGATCGTTAACGCCATGTTTGTGGGCGGCGATGCGGAACACATGATTCAGCTCGCGAAAGCAGAAAAGGACCCCGATCTGCGAAAAAAGGCCATCAACAACCTGGGGCTCATGGGCAGCAAACGAACCGGCGACGCGCTGGTCGAACTGTATACGATAGAGAAGGACTCTACCGTGCGCAAGGCGGTGCTCAACGCGTTCTTTCTGCAAGGCAACGCGCGGCAGTTGATCGAGGTCGCCCGGAAAGAAACTGATCCGGAACTCAAGCGCGCCGCGGTACAGAAACTCTCGTTGATGGGCTCGAAGGAAGCGACGGAATTCTTGATGGAATTGCTGAATAAACCATAGGAAAACATCGCCTGACGACAAGTGGCGAGCAAGTAGGAGGCGCGCAATGAAACGAGCGGCTGCGGGAATTCTGACGATGATGGTTGTGATGGCCTGCTGTGCAGTCGGAGTGAAGGCGCAGGAGCCGCGTTTCAGTAATGCGAAAGTGCAGTCGCGAAGCGCAGCGGCGAGCCTGGAGAGTGAGTTCCGCGGAATTGTCGCCGCGCAGGAATCCCCCGCGTGGATTGGCTACTCCGTTCCGGTCCTCGGCGAGCACCAGATGTGCTGCTGGAATTCGACGGACTCCTATCGAAACTCAGGCGGGTGCTGTGGCGGCTGCCGCCTGGAAGGCTCGAACGAGGTCACGTTTAATAACTCCGACGAAAATCGAAGCGTGAAGCTGGAAGGCCCACAGAACATGCTGGTGCTCTTCCGCGTAGTAGGCAAGAGCGTGGAAAAGATCCGTATGTTTTCGGAGGATTGCGCCATCGATGCCGGCGGACTCCCTGTTTATTGGCTAGCTGAAGTGAAGCCGGCGGAAAGCGTGGCGCTGCTGGCGACGTTCGTGCGCGCTGGAGGCCCCGGCACAATCGAATCCGATGACGATAAGCCCTCGCGTCGTCGCGCGAACGCTGCGGTCTCCGCGATTGCACTTCACGCCGATGCGTCGGCGGACGGCGTGCTGGAGAGCTTCATCGCTCCGTCACAATCGGAATGGCTGCGCGGACAGACGGCATTCTGGCTGGGCTCGGCACGCGAGCGCAGAGGTTACGACATCCTGAAGCGCATGGTACGCGAAGACCCCAGCGAGCGCGTGCGCGACAAAGTCGTTTTTGCGCTCTCTGTCAGTAAAGTGCCGGAATCTGTGGACACGATGATTGCGGTGGCGCGCGAGGACGCAAGCAAGCGCGTCCGCGGGCAGGCGCTGTTCTGGCTGGGGCAAAAGGCCGGCAAGAAGGCGGTCGAGGCGATCTCCTCGGCGATCGAGGACGATCCGGACACCGACATCAAAAAGAAAGCGGTGTTCGCACTGAGCCAATTGCCGAAAGACGAGGGTGTGCCCCTGCTGATCCAGGTGGCGAAAACAAACAAGAACCCGGCCGTGCGCAAGCAGGCCATGTTCTGGCTAGGACAATCGAATGACTCGCGCGCGCTGTCATTCTTTGAGCAGGTCCTAAAACAGTAGCGAGGCCCATGGCAGGCATATTCACGCCGCATTGGTGGCGCGGCGTTTTCGGGAGAAATCCACAAATGGAGAGCGAAACCATGAAGAAGATCGCGTGGTCATTTTTGCTAATGCTGGCCACGGTATCCCTGCTGGTGAGCGGCCCATTCGCAACTCAACGCAAACGCGGGTGGGACAAATCGCAATCCAGCACCACCGTGCGCAACGAGGCCCGCGACTGCGAGGACTATGACATCAGCTTCGGCTGGCAGCGGCCACTGCGCGACGAAGAGGTGCGCACTGTTCCGCTATCTGTGGGACTTCTGCTCGTCGAGGCAGCTGAAAATGGCAGCGTTAGCGTCACTGGCTGGGAGCGCAACGAATATTCGATCACTGCCTGCAAGGCAGCGATTGATTCCGGCGGCCGCTCGGCAACGGAGAACCTCCAGCGAATCCGCCTGGTGATCAACGGCGGGAACGTGAGTATTACCGGCCCCGATGGGAGCGATTGGGTCGCGCATTTGATTATCCGCGTGCCATCCGGCGCCGAGGTGGACCTCACAGCTACAAACGGCCCCATTGATGTGCGCCGCGTGAGCGGCAAAGTCCATGCGCGCAGCGTAAACGGTCCAGTGGCGGTGAAGGACACGTCCGGAGAAATCCGCGCCGAGACGCAGAATGGACCCATCGATTTTCGTGGCAGCCGCGGGAACCTGCGCTTGCGCGCGGAGAACGGCCCCATCAGCGTGGAGTTGACCGGCAACCGTTGGGAAGGCGGCGAACTTGACGCCAGCACACAGAACGGTCCCGTGAGCCTGAGCTTGCCGGCGAACTATCAATCCGCGGTGCGTGTGGACGCATCGGAGCACTCCCCGGTCTCCTGCCGCGCGAGCCAGTGCCGGCAGTCGCCGCGTACGTGGGAACATCCCAGCTGGATCGAATTCGGCGGCGCCAACCCCGTGGTGCGGCTGTCCACCGTGAACGGGCCCGTTTCCATCGAACGGAACTGAAATAGTGGAGAGTTGTCAGGTGACATTCGTCGGTTGTCCTGTGTTGGTGAAACTTGCGGACAACTGAAAACTGACCACCGACAACCTCGCCGATGCTACACTCGCGCCGAAACACCGGAAACAATCGTTGAACTTCTGGCTCGGGGTTTTTCTGACTGCGCTTATGGGCGTCTCCCTCGGACTCCTGGGAGGCGGCGGGTCGATCCTCGCCGTGCCGATCCTGGTCTACGTGCTGGGCGTGGAAGAGCACGCCGCGATCGCGATTTCACTTGTGTTGGTGGGCCTGACGGCGTGGGCTGCGGCCCTGCAACATCACCGCTCGGGGGTGGTGGACTGGAAGGGTGGATTCCTCTTTGCCGCGTGCGGCGCACCGGTAAGCCTTCTGGGAGCCTATTTCTCGAAGCGGCTGCCCGGCGCGTGGCTGATGCTGCTCTTCGGCGCGCTGATGCTGGTGGCCGGCGCGGCCATGTACCGCCGGCGCCTTACAGATTCCGGTGAAAAAGGAAAGCGCAATCTGCTGGTGCTCGCGATGTGCGGCGCGGGCGTAGGATTTCTGACTGGCTTCCTCGGCGTGGGCGGGGGATTCCTGATCGTGCCTGCGCTGGTGCTCTTCCTCGGCGAGCCGATGAAGTCCGCCATTGGCACTTCCCTTTTTGTCATCGGCGCCAACTGTGCCATCGCATTGTGGGGCCATCGCAGCGCGTTGCACATGAACTGGACATTGCTGCTGCCCCTCGGCGGCGCGGCGCTTGCAGGGACTTTCGCTGGCGTGGCTGCTTCGCACCACTTCAACGCCGGGCAATTGCGGAAAACATTTGCCGTGTTTGTTGTGCTGCTCGGCGCGTGGATGGTGGCACGGAACTTAAGTGTTGTGATCCCAAATTAGAAGTGCATAGCCGGCCTAAGGGCCGTCGCACCATCCGCCGCGGCTAACGCTGCGAGCGGCGGCAGCGTCATTCTTTGGAAGAGGCGATGCTATGAAGCCTTGGGCCAAGCGGATACTGATTGTGCTGGCGGTGGTGCTGGTGGGAATTCAGTTTGTGCAACCGGCGCGAACGAATCCGCCCGAAGTCGCGGCGAAAACGATTTTCGCCGATGCTGCCGTTTGGCAGCACGCACCCAAAACCATCGAGCGCGCGTGCATGGATTGCCATTCTAGCCGCACACGATGGCCGTGGTACTCGCGGGTGGCACCGGTTTCGTGGCTCGTGGCTCATGACGTAGCCGAGGGTCGCGAGCACATGGACCTCTCCGCCTGGGCGAAATATGACCGGGCGCAAAAGTCTGCCCTGCTCGCGGACGTCTGCAAACTGGTGAAGGGCAACTCGATGCCGCTTCCCATCTATATCACTATGCATGAGGATGCCAAGCTCACCGATCAGGAACGGCGGGAAACTTGCTCATGGGCTGAGGGCGCTCGCGCGCGGCTGGACGCAGCCGGGAAATAAGAAGTCCTGCTAAAGATTGAATGGGCCGAGGGGGACGCGCTGGGAAGCGATGTGGAGCTGCCCGGCAAACTCCGCGCCGCTGCGGCGGCGCAATGCCTCTTCGGCGCAAATGCGCGCCACGTCGGGGTTGTTGTTGTTTTCGGAGAGATGCGCAAGCACGAGATGTTGCGGCTGCGCGTCGAAGCTGTCCACGTCAGCGAGATACTCGCTCACCGTGTGATTGGAAAGATGCCCGGTGCGGCTCATCACGCGCTGCTTGATGTGCCACGGGTACGGTCCCACCTTCAGCATTTCCAGATCGTGATTTGATTCCAACACAAGCAGGTCGGCGCCTCGCAGGTGCTGCTTCACCAACTCCGGCAGGTAGCCGAGGTCGGTGACGATAGCCACCTTCGTGCCGTTGGCGCGAAAAGTGAAGCCCAGCGGGTCCACCGCGTCGTGGGGGATGGCGAAGGCAGAAACTTCGATGTCGCCGATGGTGAAGCGCTGCCCGGCCTGGATGTGGGCAACGCGGTCGATGCGCTCACCTGCGCCGTTGGGTAATACGGCCACGATCGCCTCCAGCGTCGGCTCAGTCGCATAAACAGTTGTCTTCCATTTTCCCAGCAGTTGCACGAGCCCGGCGCAGTGATCGGTGTGTTCGTGCGAGATGAGAATTCCGTCGAGTTGTGTGGGGCAAGTGCCAAGCTCGGTGAGGCGGCGAAGAGTTTCCCGCTTGGAGAGGCCGGCGTCAATCAGGAGGCACGTGTTGGCGGTTTCGAGCAACGTGCTGTTGCCCGCGCTGCCGGACGCCAGAATCGAAACCCGAAACGAGATGCGCCGCCTCCGTGTGAAGTGTACGCATGATGATGGCAAAGCGTGACGCGCGCGTCAATGGGGTGTGGAAATTGCAGGAGGAGCGGAATCAGGCAGCTAGCAGGCTAGTTGTTCGCGTGTGAGCTGGAAGCCATTGAGATTGCCGAGCACGGTGACACTAATGTGGTCCGGCTGGAAGAATTCGCGGGCGATCTCCTGAATTTCCTCGCGCGTCACTTTCTCAATCGAAGCGATGATTTCGTCGAGCGTGAAGAATTTTCCGAAATACATTTCCTGACGGGCAAGATTGGACATGCGCGAGCTGGTGGATTCAAGCGAAAGCATCAGCGAACCCTTCAGGTGGTCTTTGGCGCGGCGCAACTCTTCGTCACTAACGAGTTGATCCTTCAAGCTGGCGAATTCGCCGGTGACCGAGCGCACCACCTGGCCGGCCTTTTCGAGTGCCGTGCCCGCGTAGATGGAGAGCAGTCCCGTGTCGCGGTACGGACTCAGCTCGCTGAACACGGCGTAGGCCAGCCCCTGGCGCTCGCGTATGTTTTGGAACAGGCGCGAGCTCATGCCGCCGCCGAGGATGTTGTTCAGCACAGCGATGGCGTAACGCCGCTCGTGCACCATGGGGTACGACGGCACGCCGATGCACAGGTGCACTTGCTCGAGCTCGCTTTTCGATTTCGTAGTAATGCGCGCCTGCGGCACCGGCGCGGAATCCGCGTAGTGGTCGCCCGCAGGCTGCATGTGTCCGAACTCGCGCGCCACCAGGTCGCGGAGTTGCTGGTGCTCCAAATGGCCAGCCGCGGTGACGATCATGTTCTCCGGCGCAAACCACCGGTGGAAACATTCCGCCACTTGCGAGCGGCTGAAGCTGGAGACCGTCTGGTTCGTGCCGAGGATGGGTTTTCCGAGCGGATGATTGCGCCAAAAATTCTGTGTAAAGATCTCGTGCACCAGGTAGTCAGGATTGTCCTGATCCATCTTGATTTCTTCGAGCACCACGGACTTTTCCTTGGTGATGTCCTCAGCGTCAAAGCGCGGGTGGAGCACCAGGTCGGAGAGCACGTCGAAGGCGATGGAAAGGTGCTCGTCGAGCGCCTTGGCGTTGAAGCAGATCATTTCCTTGGCGGTGAAGGCGTCCAGCATACCTCCGATGGAATCCACCGAACGCGCAATTTCCTCCGCCGAATGATGCTCAGTGCCCTTGAAAACCATGTGCTCGATGAAGTGGGAAATGCCGTTGAGTTCCGCAGGCTCGCGGCGCGAGCCGGTGCGCACCCACACGCCCACCGAAACGGAGCGCACGTGCGCCATCGGCTCGCTGATCACCACCAAGCCATTGGGTAGAATCTCTTTTTCGATATTGCGCGGTTCGTTTCGCATGGGTCTGTGCACAAGACGCGCCGACGACGACGACTAAGACTGCCTAGGTAGGACTGCTGTGGTTACTCCTTATTATAGACGCAGCCGCGCGCGAAAAGCCATCGAACGCCCCGAATCGGTTAGACTATGATGAATTCGCGTGACGGGCTGGAAGGCCCGTCCTACGAGCGCTGAGAATGCCACAGGATCTGCTCGGAAAATCACTGGATGAACTGCGCGAACTGCTCGCGCAAATGACCGAGCCCGCATTTCGCGGCGCGCAGCTCTATCACGCGCTGTACGCGGAGCGGCGTTTCGATTTTTCTCAAATCACCAACCTGCCCGCGGCGCTGCGCGAACGCCTCGCGCGTGAGACGCGCATTGCCCTGCCGCAAGTTCGGAAGCACTACCACTCCACCGACGGCACCGTGCGCTACCTGCTTGCTCTCGACGAAGCAGACGCGCCACTTGCAGCACCCGCAGTTGGAAAACCGACCACGATTGAAACCGTGTTCATGCCGGAGGAGGGCCGGCAAACGATTTGCATCTCCACGCAGGCGGGCTGCGCGGTGGATTGTCATTTCTGCCTGACGGCGACGCTGGGACTAATTCGCAATCTCACGGCAGGAGAAATTATCGGGCAGGTGCTCGTCGCGCTCGCGGAGAATTGCACGGCGCTGAAGCCGCAGACCAACGTGGTGCTGATGGGCCAGGGTGAGCCGCTGCTGAACTACGATGCGGTTATGGCCGCGCTGCGCATATTGCTCGATCCGAACGGCGTGGCGCATTCGCCGAAGCACGTGACGCTCTCCACGAGCGGCATCGTGCCGGGAATCGAGCGGCTGTCCACGGAGAAGGTGCGGCCAAAGCTGGCCGTGTCGTTGAACGCGTCGTCGGACGAACAGCGCAACGTGATCATGCCCATCAACAAAAAATATCCGCTGGAAAAATTGCTCGGCGCTTGCCACCGCTATCCGCTTCGCCCGTGGGAAAAGCTGACGTTTGAGTACGTGCTGCTCGGCGGGTTCAACGATACGCCGGAAGACGCGCGGCGCGTGGTGAAATTGCTGAACGGCTTACGCTGTAAAGTAAATTTGATCCCGTGGAATCCGGGAGAACTTCCTTACGCGCCCCCAGACGCGCAGCGCATCGAAGAATTTCGCCGCATCCTGACCGAGAAAGACCTTCCGGTGTTTGTGCGTTACTCGCGCGGCCAGGACATCATGGCCGCTTGCGGGCAGCTCGCGCTGATCGAGTCCGCCGGCACGAGCACCGTGCAAACCACGTAGTAGCGGCAGCTGCATGCCATTGCTTCATTTTCAAGGAAAGCTAGACCTGTCCCTAGCGGCAAATGCCAATCACGCCCATAAGGCGGCCCGTTTTGCCGAATTCAGCGCGGTGGCTGAAGAGCATGTCCTTGCGGCAGGACGTGCACAAGTCACTGCAAAAAACATTTGCAGTGGGGACGCCGGCGGCTTCCAGTTGCCAGCGGTTGGCGGCAGCGAGATCAAAACACATGCTCGGCGGGGGCGGCTGATGCCCGGGCGGGTGCATGTTGAGCCACTGAAGCGGGTTGGGCGTATCGTCGGAAACCAGGCGGTCGAACGGCCCTTCGAACCAATCTTTCGCAAAAGCGAACTGCGAATGGAACGCTTGCGCTACTTCCACGCCGACTTCATAGCAGCAACGTCCGATGCCCGGGCCCAGTACGGCGAGGACGTCGCGCGGGTGTGTGCCGAAGGTCATGCGCATTTTTCCCAGCGTTTTTTCAGCGACGCGCTTCAGCGTGCCGCGCCAGCCGGCATGCACCGCGGCCACCGCGCGGCGCTTCGTATCCACCAACAGAATGGGAACACAGTCGGCGGTGAGCACGGCGAGCAGCAGTCCCGGCGTGCGCGTAAGCGCGGCATCGCCTTGCAGCGTAACGGCGGGCGCCGCGTCGAAGACGCGCGCCAGTGCGGAATGGAATTGCCGCTGGCTGACAAGCTGCATCTTTCTCGCGCCCAGCGCGGCAAGCAGTTTTTCCCGGTTGGCCTGCACATTTTCGTGCGTGTCCCAGTCGGTGCGGCCCAGGTTGAAAACGCGTTTGCCGACGAGCACGCTCACGCCGCCGGGGCGCAGTGTGAAGCCGTGCACCAGCCAGGAAATTTTCTCGAGCGCGCCGCACTGTAGAATCTGCACGCCTTGTGCGCGCCGCGCGTGCCACATGGCAGGAACAGCTCTTGCGCTCCGCCGCGGAGGCGATTTGCGCGCAACTCTAGTTTGGACCCTAGTTTTCACGTGTCACAAATCATGCGTCGCGATTCACGTTATAATTCCGCCGCGGACTGGCATTGTAGAGGGAAGTGAGCGGGCTAGCAAACCGCAGGTAGCGCAGGCCAATTACCTGTGCCACGGAGAAAGATGATCGTCGGGTTGGGTGTGGACATCGCGGAAATCGACCGCATCGAAGCCGCCATCGCGCGCCATGGCCGGCACTTCATCGAGCGCATCTACACGCCCGACGAAATCACCTACTGCGAACGCTACCGCGCGCGCTTCGAGCGTTACGCCGGGCGCTTCGCCGCAAAAGAAGCGACGATGAAGGCGCTGGGCACCGGCTGGAGACAAGGCGTGCGCTGGGTGGATATCGAAGTCGTCCGGCCGCGCGGCAGCCGTCCCAGTATCGTGCTGCACGGCGCGGCAAAGGAACACGCCGAGCGCCTCGGCGTGAAGAACATTTCCCTATCCGTGACCCACAGCGGAAATACGGCTTTCGCGCAAGTCATCTTCGAAAACTAGACGAATCAAGTAAATAGAAAATGGACAAGACACAATAGGGCCCGTTGGCAAGGTCTTCCTATTTTCTAATTTCCATTTTCTATTTTCACTGCCCCTAGCTCTGACTCAAAAAGCTGAGCACTATCCGCCTCTACGCGCACGTCAACAAACAGATTGCGAGAATGGTGGCCGGGGACGCGGAGCTGCAGATAGTTGTCGCTGAGTGCCGCAGTCCACGGACCGGCAGAATCTTCTCCTTGCTCGCGAAGAGTGAGGACACGCAGCGTGGAGCCGGCCTGCGCGGCGCGGAAGGCGGACTTCCTTTCTTCGGCGAGGGCGCGGAGTTCCCTACTGCGCTGCTTGATGACCTGGGGAGAAACCTCGCCGGCGAGACTTTCCGCGGCGGTGCCTGGACGCTTCGAAAATGAAAAGACGTGCAGGTAGCTGAACGGCAGTTTTTCGACAAACTCCATCGTGGTGTAATGATCAGCGTCGGTTTCGCCAGGGAAGCCGGCAATCACGTCGGCGCCGACGGCCGCCGCGGGTATGGTTTCCCGGATGAGTTCGACTTTGCGCGCGTAATGCGCGGCGCGGTACCAGCGGTGCATGGCCGCGAGGATGCGGTCGGAGGCGGATTGCAGCGGAATGTGAAAATGCCGGGCAATGCGGTCTGTGCCGGCCACCAAATCAACGAGGTCCTGCGTCACATCTTGCGGTTCAATAGAGGAGAGGCGCAGGCGCGCGAGAGGGGTTTCGTCAAGGATGCGACAAAGGAGATCGAAGAGTTCGACGCGCGGTGCAAGGTCGCGGCCGTAGCTGCCCAGGTTGATCCCGCTCAGCACAACTTCCTTGAAGCCGGCGTCGGTCAGCCTGCAGATTTCCGTGACCACTTGCGGGGGCGTGAGGCTGCGGCTCTTGCCGCGCACGAACGGAATCACGCAGTAGGAGCAGCGGTTGTTGCAGCCGTCCTGAATTTTCAGGATGGGGCGCGTGTGGTCGGATTCGCCGCCGAAGACCGGCGCGACGAGCACTTCGGTCTGCTCGAAAATATTTCCTGTGAGGATTTTTGCTGGAGCGACGGCGAGTGACAGTTCTGGTGTGCCAGCGCACCGGCTGGAATCATGTTTTACCAGCCCTGCGATTTCCAGCTTGTGCGAGTTGCCCACGACCCAGGACACCCCGGCAATCTGCGCGAGTTCCTCCGGCGCGCGTTGGGCATAGCAGCCGGTGACAATAATCTGCGCGGCGGGATTTTCGGCGTGAACATGCCGGATGGCCTGGCGGGCCTGTGAATCGGCGTTGGCGGTGACGGTGCAGGTGTTGATCACCACCACGTCCGCTTCCGCGGCATGTGCCGAAGGCGCGTAGCCGCGCTCGAGGAGCTGGCGCTCGATGGCCGCAGCGTCGGCCTGCGTGGCGCGACAGCCGAATTGTTCGATGTGAAAGGTCGTCATTGCGTTTGAAGCAGCATCATAGCAGCTAGCCGGGCACATCGCCGCGCAGCGAAAGAGTAAAGCAGCCGGGCGCATCGACAGCGGTGGAAGAAACATCTAAAATGTGCATATGGTGGTGAAGACCATTCGGCGGATTGCGTTTGGCGGTGCCGCGCTGTTTCTTCTCGTGCAGGCGGGGCAGGTGTTTCGCCAGGCAGGATTCACCCAGCAAGCGGCCTTTCCCGCGGCGATCGGCGCGCTCTTCGCCGTGATGGCCATCTGGGGCAAAAGCGGTTGAGATACGTGTTAGCTTCCGCGGGGCGGAAGCAGGATCGAGAATTCAGGGGCGCATCAACATCGATGATTCGCGAGCGCCCATAGAATTGTTTGTGCGCGTCACTTCGGCAGTAGACGCTTCGGGATTTTCACCACGACTGCGTAATTAGGATCCACCATGTTGCCCACGCGCATGACGGCGAGTTGTGAAACGGTCTGGTAGGCGTCCCAGCGGTCGAACTTGTACTCGTTTTCCAGCCACTCGACCATCTCCACGGCGGCGATGCGCAGCGCATCGGAAAGCGGCCGGACGCTGCCGACGGTCATCATGTATTCGTCGTTTTCAATGCGCGGCCAGGCGATTTTCTTGCCCTTGATCAATTCGAACTGGAAGGTGACCTCCATGGTGGTCTCGAGGCCCGAGCCGCAGATTTCGCCGTCGCCCTGCAGCGCATGGCCGTCACCGAAATAAAAATACGCACCGTCGTGAAACACGGGAAGATAGACCGTGGCGCCCTCGCGGACGTCGCTGACATCCATATTCCCGCCAAAGTTGCCCGGCCACAGCCCGCCCCAGGCCTCTTCTCCGGCAGGAGCGACGGCTACGCGGCCGAGCATCGGGCTGAGCGGCACTTCCAGGCGCTTCTTGCTGTCCGGCAAGTCAAGCACGCCTACAGTGCCGTTTTTCTCAAGCTTCCAGACGTAGCGCTTCGCGGGAATGGGCGTGTTCAACATTCGTGTGTAGCGGTCGGAGGCCACCGCACTGATGCCGCCGGGAGTGTGCGTGGAGACGGCGTGGTCGCGGTTGGTGCGCAGCCGCAGGATTTTCACCACCAGCGTATCGTTGGTTGTGGCGCCTTCGATGTAGAACGGCCCAACTTCGCCGGGCCACGCACCGCCCGCCTTTTCATAATAGCCGCCGTAGAGTGATTCGGTTTCCACTACGTCGCCCGGCTGTATGCGCAGTACCGGCTCGCGCACGGCAAAAGTTTGCACGCCCTTTTCCGGCTTGAATTTCTTCGTATCGGCGTGCGTCGGCGCGATTGCCCCGGCAACAGCGATTAACAGCAGCGCAGCGCAAATGGATCGAGTATCTCGCATAGCTCCCTCCTGATTCGAATTGCGCGGTTATATCACATCGCCACAGAGAATTCGTTTCCATCGCTGTCCCATCGGCGCCGCGAAAGGTATACTGGCCACCTCTGGCCGGGGTCCATGGACCGAAAAACCATCGCGAGCTGGTGCCTCTACGATTTTGCAAACTCGTTCTACGTAGTCCTTCCCGCCGTCATTTGGCAGACTTACTTTCAACGCGTCATCGTGGGCAACGAGCGCGGCCTGGGCGACCTGTGGTGGGGGCGGATCATTTCCGTCTCCATGTTGCTGGTGGCTATCAGCTCGCCGGTGATGGGAGCCATTGCCGACCGTGCCGGCGTGCGCAAACGTCTGCTGATTGCGTACACGATAACCTCGGTGGCGGCGGTCTGTCTGTTCCCCACGGTGTTGCCGGGAATGCTCTGGTGGGGCTTCGCGGTAACGCTGGTGTCGTACGTCGCGTTCGAAGGCGGCCTCGTCTTCTACAACGCCTACCTGCCAGAAATCGCCCCGCGCGATCACCAGGGCCGCGTCTCCGGTTGGGGCTTTGCGACAGGATACGTCGGCTCGCTGCTCGGCCTGGCGCTGGCCTACCCGCTGGTGCGGCTAAAGCTGTTCAACGTAACTTACCTGGTGATTGCCGCCACCTTCCTGTTTTTTTCACTGCCCGCGTTTCTTTACTTGCCGCGCGAAGCTTCGGCCAAACTCGGCGTGCAGGCGGCGGCCGTCGCTGGCGTGCGAGAGTCCTGGCGCACACTGCAGGAGATCTTGTTCAAGCCGCAGCTGCGATCAATGCAGTTGTTTCTCACCGCCTATATTTTCTATGAAGACGGCGTGAACACCGTGATCTATTTTGCAGCGGGATTTGCCAGCAAGACCCTGGGCTTCTCCGATACCGAGAACATCCTGATGTTCCTTGTGGTGCAGGTTTCCGCGCTGGCGGGAGCCTACCTGTGGGCAAGGCCCACCGACCGCCTGGGCCCCAAACGTGTGGTGCTGCTGATGCTGGTACAGTGGTCGCTGGTGGCAGCGGCGGCATACTTTGTCCAGAGCAAGCAAGGGTTTCTGATTGTGGCAGTGATGGCTGGAACCGGGCTGGGCGCCATACAGGCGGCCTCGCGGGCGTTCATGTCCACGCTGGTCCCCAAGGGCAGAGAGGCGGACTTTTTCGGGTTTTACTCGCTGGTGGGGAAAGCCTCGGCAGTCATGGGCCCAATTCTCTTTGGAGAAGTTTCGAGAAGAACAGGCGGCAACCAGCGCATGGCCATCCTGTCCATCATGGTGTTTTTCATGATTGGCGCGCTACTGCTGAGCCGCGTGCGCGCCGGTGGGCCCACGCATTTGCCGGTAGTAGATTCGAACTGCTAGGCAAGAGCCATTTCGTGTCCTATGACGCGCCGGCTCCTTTAATCGCCAGCTCGTCGCAAGTCGATCGTTTATCGTTGCGGGAAAATGTAGGACTCAAGCATATCCGCTCGGTCCTTCTGGTCGGTGGCGATCACGCGTAACAGGTCGGCCACGGAGATCATGCCGCGATAGCGCGATTTTTCGTCCAGCACGAGCAAGTGAAAGATACCGTGCTCCTCCATCATGCGCAGGCAGTCGTCCAGCGGCGTTTCCGGCGTGGTGAGCACCAGGTCGGTGGACATGATTTCGGTGACGCGCATCCACCCTGGACACTTATTCTCCGCGGCCACTTTGTCAGAGATATCCGCCTGGGAAACACAGCCGACCAGCTTGCCGGAAGCGTCGCAGATGCCCACGGCGCGCACGCCCTTTTCGCGCAGGTAGCGCGCGGCATCGTGCACAGTCATGTCCACGGGGATGGAATAGACGTCCTTACGGGACTCGATCAGGTCCTTAACTTTCATTGGATCCCTCCTCGAGCATGCTTATGTCCGGGTCCCCCAAACCTGAGCGGGGGAGAAAATGGTAGGACTATCGTCGCGGCGTTGCAACACAAATTGCGGGCAGCGGAAAGCGACGGGGACAGGACAGAATTCCGAAGCATGTACGGCAGCAGGGGAAAAATGAACGCAGAGGCTAGCGCGCGGGATTGTGGGCCCTCGCGCTCCGCAATCTTGTACCAGAAGAAGACGCCAACCAGGGCGTAGGCCAGTATGGTCAGTCGGCTCGCCAGCACCGAGATTCCGAATACCAAGAAGGAAAGCCCTTCGACCATGTGGAACAGCAGCGGCCAATACACCAGCCCCAGCGCGGGATATTTTGCGTAGTATTCGTATGCGTACTGAACGGGGCTGTTCCAAGGTCTGTCCACGATCAGGTCACGGAAAAAACTCCGGTCATAGCGTGGCGCATTTCGTCGCCAAAAAAAAGAACTCACCCTGGGTGATGACAATGCTGATGATGAGGCCGACGGCAAGCACCATGAGCCAATGCAGACGATTCTTCATCTCAATCCGAAAGAAATCATTTGGATTCTACTGTCGTGGCACCTAGGTTGGAACAAAGATGTGAGGTCCGGCAAGCACCGGCGGAAAGGAATCAGGATGCGACGGGTTCCGCGCGGATGATGTCATATTTCTCGATGACCGCAGCAATGCCCAATTTTTCGGTGCCGTTTTCTGACTTGCGCTCCACACGAACCACTCGTCCGTGGGCTCGAATGAAAACTTCGGTGCCGCGAGTGATTTCCGCCGGAAGCGTGAGTGTAAAATCGAGCTCAGTTCCGGGCGCCATGTCCTCTTCGATGAGAAAATAAACGCCCCGCGTGGAGATGTCACGCGTTTGGCCATTGTGCGATTCTACTTGTCGCTCGATTGGAGAGCGAACGACGACGGGAAGGGACAGTTCATATCGGCGAGCAATTCGTCGCTCCGTCATGTTCCTATATCCCCCGGCTTGGATTCACAGTATGCACCCACTCCGCCCTGCACTGGAAGTAGCAATCCCTATTCCAAAGTAAAGCAAGCTGGGAGGCTATTTCCCGTCCGCCACTCAATTCAGGCCGTCCATTGCCCCATAGATGGCCATCTGCGACTACCTACATAACCCGTTTGGATGCAATCCGCAACAGCCAATTTTCATGAACGGGACTACACCTGTTGTATTTTCCAGCACATTCAGTACCTAAAGTCTGAAATCGCACCTCGCGAGCGATCTACATTTCCTGCATGAAAACGCTCGCATCGCAACGGCTCTACCCTAAATATGCAACCCTTTTCACTCTAATGCGTTAGCTGTTTCTCGCCACCGGAGCCGCTGGAGACGAGCGGGGAGCCTTTCCAGCGTCCAGTTTGAACTGCCTCATCTTGTAGAGCAGCGCTTTGTAACTAATACCAAGCATGCGCGCTGCTTCTTTACGACTCCAGTTGGTTTTCTCCAACGCATTGGCGATGGCTTCCATTTCCGCCTCGTCCTTCAACCCGCGCACCAACGCTTTCAGGCCCTGCTCTTTCTGCGGCGCGCCATCGTCGCGCGGCGAGGTGCGCTGGCGAGTGGCCGCCATTTCCAGCAGCTCGCGGAAACTGCCTTCGTCGTCTTGCAAGATGACGTAGCGCTTCACAAAGTTCTCGAGCTCGCGCAGGTTGCCCGGCCAGGGGTAATTCATGGCCGCTTCAATCAAGTTACTGGAAGGCTCCATAGCCTGCTTTTGGAATTTTTCGCTGTACTTCTCCAAGAAGTGACGGAAAAGCAGCGGAATCTCGCGGGTGCGCTCGCGCAATGGCGGCACGGTAATGGAGAAGACGTTCAGCCGATAGTACAAGTCTTCACGGAAGCGACCGGACTGAATGGCCTCCCGAACATTTACGTTCGTGGCAGCTAGAACGCGCACGTCGCACTGCACCAGTTGGCGCCCACCCAACCGGTTGAATTGATGATCCTGAAGCACGTGCAACATCTTGGCCTGCAGCTGAGGACTCATTTCCGCGATTTCATCGAGGAAGATCGTGCCCTTGTTGGCCATTTCGAATTTGCCGGGCTTGGCACGCATCGCACCCGTAAATGCGCCCTGCTCGTAGCCAAAAAGCTCCGACTCCAGGAGTTCGCTTGGCAGGGCCGCGCAGTTCACTTTGATGAAAGGCTGGTTTACACGCGGCGAACGCATGTGGATCATCCGCGCCACCACTTCTTTGCCCACGCCGCTTTCGCCGGCGACGAACACCGGCACATCCACGGGGGCAATCTGCAGGATCTGCTGGCGGATTTTCACCATCTGGGGACTGGCAGCCAAAAAGCTCAAATCCTCCGTAAGATGGTCACAATAGTCGCGCAGCGCTTCGTTTTCTCGGCGGAGTTCGCGCTTCTGGCGGCACTTCAGCATGGCTGCATCGAGCTCGGATTTTTCGAAGGGTTTGGTCAAGTAGTCGTTGGCGCCAATGCGGATGGCGTCGACAACCGTGGTCACTTCGTTGGAGCAGGAGAGCATAACAACGTTGAGGCTGCGGTCCAGTTGCATCATGCGCCGCAGGGTTTCCAAGCCGTCCATCTCCGGCATCAGCACGTCCAGAATGATAAAGTCGGGCCGGTCACCGTTGACCAGTAAGGCCAGTGCTTCGTTGCCTGAATTGACGGTATTCACTTCGTAGCCGTCCACTTCCAGCAACGTCTGCAGGTATTTGCGGATACTCGGCTCGTCGTCCACAACCAAAATGCGTTCCGTAACTGTCATTCAGAATCCTTCCTCTCTCGCTTTCTTGGAAGCCCTGCTATTCCGTGTCGGTGGGCAGCAGAAACGTAAACGTGCATCCGCGCCCTATTTCGCTGTCAACCCAAATCTTGCCGCGATGTGCCTGAATCAGCCGCTTGACAATGGCCAGGCCGAGTCCCATGCCCGAGGAGGATCGGTCCACGCGGACAAACTCCTCAAAAATTTCTTGATGATATTCCGCAGCAATGCCGGCGCCGGTGTCCGCCACGGCTACGCGCACGCTGTTGAAGTGCTCAAGACGCGCGAGGCGGCGTTCTTCGCTTGTGTTCATGGCCGCCGCGCGGCGTTCCCAGAAATGCGGCTCGGCTGCCAGAACCACCGACCCTCCCGCCGGCGTGTGCTTCAACGCATTGTCCAGCAGGTTGGCCGCACTTTGCTGCACTTTCTGGTAGTCAAACTTAAACGGTTTCAGCGCGGCGCTGATCCGCGTCTCCATCCGCACCTGCTTGCGTTGGAACGCATCCTGCCAGCGAGAGATCAGCTCTCCCAAGCAATCGCGCAGGTCGTTTTCGCGCACGTGCAGCACCAGCTTGCCGCTCTCCAGTGCCGAGTAGTTTAGGAACATGGAGACGAGCCGCACCAACCGGTCGCAGCTTTCTTTCGATTCCTGCAGGATGTCGCGCTGGCGCTCAGACAGTTTGCCCAGCGAACCGGAGAGCAACAGGTCGTAGTAGCCCTTCATTACCGCCAGTGGCGTCTTCAGTTCATGCGCCGCCGAGGCCAGGAAGACGGTTTTCTGGCGATTCACTTCCTGCAAGCGAAGATAGGCTGCCAGCAAATTGCGATAAGTGATCTCGCGTTCCTGCAGGAGTTCCTGCAAGGTGTTGCGCATGGACGCATCGTCTGAGGACTTGACCTCCGGAGCCGATTCGAAGGACACCACCAGCCAGTCCGCTTCCGGAAGCCAGCGAATGCGCGCGTGCGCTTCAATGCCGTCGGTAGAGTTCATCCGCAGCGCGATCTCGTGCTCGCCACTCTCCAGTTGGCCAAGCACCGACGCCGGTTCGAGTTTCAAAACGTCGTGAAATAGATTGAGTTTGCCGATCTGTGGCATGCGTTGGGTCTTGATGCTTTGCTGCGCGCGGACATTGGCCAGCACCACGCGCCCTCCCCGTTCACAGACAAGCATTGGCCGCTCGACAGTATCCAGCAAACTGCTCACGTGGGTCATGGCCAGTGTGCGTCCCGCCGACTTTTCGGCTGCTGCGGTATCAGTCAAAGCTGCCTCCGTCAAGACTCTGCCTCCATTCGAAACTGAGCCCTTGGGATCAGGCTTTGTCTTGACTATAGGGGACGCAGTTCAGTGGCGAACGGCAAGGCAATACTGGCAGCCTGGTGAAGTCGAGTCAATGGGAAATGAGTTCTATTTTGCACATAAAAAGAAAAACCATGGAACATGAGGAAGAACATGTCCATGAGAAAACCTTTTCCCCTCTGCGTGGTTTTCGTTAACTCTTCTATTGTCAATTAGTTAAGCAGGGTGCGCCACGCCCGATCTTTAGCATTCGAATTGCTCTGATTTACCAGGTACTAGGCCGATGGTACCACGAGACGGACCTGAAATGGCTGATCCGGAAGGCGAACGCATGAGTTCTAACCCCGCAGAGCGACGTCGTTCCCAACGCCTCCATCTGCAGATTCCAATCTTCGTGCGCGGCGTGGACGGTGGGGGAGGCGATTTTTTGGACTTGAGCCGGACCGTGGATATCAGCTCCGTAGGCGCATGTTTGGCTGTTACGCGCTCGATGAAGCTGAGCGAACTGATCTCGCTCACCATCCCAGCGCCACCTCCTGCATCGTCAGGGTTGGCATCGGCGATGGCACACCCTATCCAGGCCCGTGTACGCCGCAGCTATCCGGCAGGAGATGTACATTTCGTTGGAGTTGAATTCATTCGCCCGCTGGAGTGACTCGGTTTGGATGGGCTACTGGTACTTAAGAAGGAACAAGCCCAAAAAGTGCAGGGGCTTTCTTTTCTGAAAGTTGAATACGCCGGCTGAAATCCTCAGAAATCCTCAGATAGGCAGTTGACTCCAATCAGGATAGAGACTTACAGTGCCGGTCCAATGCGTGATGTTTCGTCGGCAATGTGGCACGCTTCGTGCTCTCTAACATCGATGTGGTGGGGTGTATCGACACCTTGGGAAGGGATGTGACCTGAACTTGAACAGAACAGCCCCATCGGCAACTACCTACGATCCCTCTCGATCGCCCGTACCCATGACTGCAGAAGATTCCTTTCTTGACCTGCTAATCGAAACTCTGCAGGCGCTTGATCGGCCGGTCCGCGGCCAGTTCTTGCAGCGTTTCTTCAAGTCCATTGCCCAGGTGGAGCTGCCCGAAGCGGTCACGCTGGACCTGTGGGATCAGATTCTGCTGCGCCGGAAGGAGCTTTCAGAAAACTTCGGCAAGCCCGTCTCGTTGAAGACGGCCATCGTGGACGTGCTAGCATCCACGAATTTCCTGCGCACACCCGTCCTGATGGAGTATGAGGATCTTAAAAAGCTGCAGGTAAATGCCGCGACGGATGCACTCACCGGACTCTACAATCGCCGCCTTTTCGAAGAATACTTTGCGAAAGAACTGAACCGCGCCAAGCGTTACAACCAGCACATGGCTCTGGTCATGATGGACCTGCACAAGTTCAAAGAAGTGAACGACCGCTTTGGACACCAGCAAGGCGACCAGGCCCTGCAACTTGCCGCTGCCACTTTGCGCAAGACTCTGCGCACCTCGGACTACGCCTTCCGCATCGGCGGCGACGAGTTCGCGCTGCTCCTGCTGCAATGCGAGCCAGAGCAGGCCAGCACGCTCAGCCGCCGCTTACGCGTGAATTACGACAGCGCCATCGCGCCCCTGAAGATCGATGCGCCGCTGGCGCTGGACTTCGGCGTGTCCATCTTTCCCGAGGACGGCGAAAACAAGGAAGCGCTGATTCACGTGGCCGATGAGCGGCTGTACGAATTCAAGAACGCTAGCCGCGCGCCGGCGGCGGCACCGGCAGTGTCCCGCGTGATCCCGATGGAAACGCCCGTGGGGCGCGAAGCTGCACCGGCGCAATCGCCACAGCGCACTCCGCTCACCAGTGTGGCTGCCGCAGCTGCGGCCGCTGCTTCCTCGCTGCCGATCGGGGCTGAGCGCCGCAAGTGGGAACGCGTTTCGCTGGTCGGTACGCGCGCATACGCCGTGCTCAATGAAGTTGGTGAAAAAACGGCCCGGGTATTGGATCTCAGCTATGGCGGTGTCTGCTTGCAGTTCGGCGCTGGAGAAGAAGCGCCGCAGAATTTCAACGCCGTGCTCCATGTGCCCATCCTACCGCCGGTGCGCGTCAGCCTGGCCAAGACCTCTGTGCACTCCGCTGATGAAAACGGCATTCGCATCGGCTGCGCCTTCGTCTCCTGAGGGTTTTCCCGCTGAAACTTTGTGCTCGGGTATTACGGACCGGCTCAAATTGGGTCTGCTGGAACTTTGCGAACAGCCCGCAACGGCGTTGTTTGTGCGAAATCCGCGTGCTCGCTGTCCTTCGCTAAAGCTCATTATTCGTAGCGCAGGGCTTCAATGGGGTCAAGCTGAGAGGCTTTGTATGCCGGGTAGTAGCCAAAGAAGATCCCAACCGCTAGTGAAAAAAGGAACGCGACGCCGATGGCCGTCAGCGAGACGGACGTGGGCCAGCCGAGCAGCGACGAAATCCCGAACGAGCTCAGAATTCCGCCGGGCACGCCAATGGCCCCGCCCAGCAAGCTTAAGGTCACCGCCTCCGCCAAGAACTGCATTTGCACGTCGCCTTCGTTGGCGCCCACAGCCATGCGCACACCGATTTCGCGCGTCCGCTCCGTCACGGAAACGAGCATGATATTCATGATGCCGATTCCGCCCACCAGCAACGAAACGGAAGCGATGCTCGCCAGCATCATGGTGAACGTGTTGCTGGCGTCCTCCTGTACCTTAAGGGTTTCGTCGGGCGTGCGGATGTTGAAGTCCTCGGGCGCACCGTCCCGGATGCGGTGGCGCTCGCGCAGCAGCCGCGTGATCATTTCGCGCGTGGGCCGCACGGCGTCCGGCGAGGTCACCGAGCACATGATGTCGTCCAGCCACCGCACGCCGCTCAGTTTGTTCATCACCGTGCTGTAGGGCATCAGGATGAAGTTGTCCTGGTCCTGCCCGGTCACGGACATGCCCTTCGCGGTCAATACTCCCGTCACTTTGCAGGGAAGATTTTTCACACGGATGGTTTTCCCGATGGGATCCTCCGCGCCGAAGAGAATTTGCGCCACCGTCTGGCCGAGCAGGCAGACGCCCGAGAAATTACTCACGTCCTCATGCGTGAAGACGGCGCCTGCCGCCACCTTCCATAGACGAATCTCCAAGTACTCGGGCGAGACGCCGCGATACGTGGTGCTCCAATTCTGATTGCCGTAAACCACTTGTGCGCGGGAATCCACTTGCGGCGAAGCTTGTTTGATGAGCGGGATGGACTGCACGATCGCCTGCAGGTCTTCCATGGTCAGCGCGTTGCTGCCGAAATTGCCGGTGCGCACGCCACCGACGTTGCGGTTGCCGGCTTCGACCCAAACAAGATTATCGCCGAGCATGGCGAGTTGATCGCGAATCATGCTCGAGCCGCCTTCACCGATGGCCACGGTGCAAATCACCGCGCTGATGGCGATGGTAATGCCGAGCAGCGTCAACGCCGTGCGCAGTTTGTTGCGCCCGAGCGTTCGCACCGCGATGTGCAGCACGCCAACCCAATCCATGGCGCGACACCTTCCCAATCCCCACATCTAGTTAGTGCAGCAATTCAATCGAGCCGGGCGTCGGCGGATCCTTACTTCATTGCTTCTTCTTGGACGAGGCAGGACTTCAGTGCGTTTCGATCAGAAGGTGGGGCGAAAGCCCCAATGGGTATTGGAAGTTTCAAATAGGAAAAACATTTCACATCAGATTAGTTTGATTCCCTTTGCTATCGCGCACGAAGTTGCGTAGTCAATATGGCAGTTTGGGCACAAACTATTGACAATAAGTGAGTTAAATGCAAATTAAGCGAGTACCATTTTAGGTGAGTACTTGGCCGTAAAGATGCACATCCGATGACCGGTATGTTGAAAGAGAATTCAGCTAGGGAGTAGGATCGAACGTGGCAAGAGTTCAACAGCTTGCTGCAGACCCGGGTGCGAGCCGCAATGCCTTGGGACCTGATGTGATTTTTGGGCAGACCGAGGAATTGTCCCGTATCCGTCAGACTGTGGAGCGCGTGGCAGCCATCCGCGTACCGGTGCTGCTGGAAGGCGAAAGCGGCACGGGCAAGGAAATCCTAGCCAACTATCTCCATCAGATTTCACCGTGGTGTGAGCAACCCCTGATCAAGGTAAACTGCGCGGCGATTCCAGGCTCGCTTTTGGAGTCGGAACTCTTCGGCTACGAGAAGGGTTCATTCACCGGCGCATACAACAGTCGAGCCGGCAAGTTCGAGCAGGCCAACGGCGGCTCGATGGTCCTGGACGAAATTGCAGACATTGACTCTGGGCTGCAGGCCAAATTGCTTCAGGTTTTGCAGGACGGCTGCTTCAGCCGCATCGGCGACTTGGAAGAGCGCCGCTGCGACGTGCGCATCCTGTGTATCACCAACCGCAACGTCCAGGCAGAGATCCAAGCCGGGCGCTTTCGCGAAGACCTCTACTATCGCATCAACGTGGTGAACATCCAGATGCCGCCCTTGCGCAGCCGCATCGCAGATCTTCCCATGATGGTGGATTGGTTCCTGCAGACGTACGGCAAGCAGTTTGGCCGCCAAGTCCCGCCGCTGCCGTCGGAAGTGATGGATCGGTTCCGCGTGCACAAGTGGCCCGGCAACATCCGCGAACTCGAAAATTACGTGAAGCGCTACGTCATCCTGGGTTCGGTGGACAGCATTTTCAACGAACTGGGCGAGCGCAGCGAAGGAACGATGGCGGATGAATCTCAGCTCGAGTTGCCGCAGGATTTCGCTCTGAAAAAATTCTCCCGGGCTGCCGCCCAGCGGGCCGAGCGCTTTCTGATCCTGGAAGCCCTGAAGGAAACGCGCTGGAACCGACGGCGCGCATCCAAGCTCCTGGGCATCAGTTATCGTGCATTGCTTTACAAAATGCGGGACGCAGGGCTGCCTTCCAAAAATCAAGCTCGCCACAGCAGCGGGGATCTTGAGGGGTCCCCGACCCATAGCGAAGCCAACGCGAACTAACGGCCGGGCCTACTCGTCGCGTCAGTCGCGCGGCTAACAGCCAGCGCTCACGGCTTTTTCTCGTTGACCCACAGATAGCCTGCTGTTGCGGCCGCGATCAGAAGAAAGAGAAAGGAGCCGTTCAAAAACCCTGGGTAGCCGACCGATCGATCGATACTGTAAACGATGCGATCCGGCACCCCCAAGGCGTGCAATCCCCGCCACACGAGCGCGACCACAGCACAAGCTATGCCCAGCCAATAACCCCAGCGAACTGCATTTTTCAGCATCGTCGAGTTCCTTTCAGGCAGAAGTGGTGCTTGGACTTTGGTTTGGATTGAATGCAGAGCCTTGTTAGCCTCGGCAATGTCGAGGGTGTGAGTTGGATCCGTTTCTCCCGCTGGTTGCGGGGCGATGCCAGCCTTATTTCTCGGCAACCACAATCGGAAAGTCGAGCCCTGCCCCGCTTGGCTTTCTACATCGATGCGTCCCCCGTGCGCGGTGGCGACCCATTTCGCCAGGCTGAGGCCCAAGCCGGTGCCGCCTGCGCTTCCTGTCCGCCCGTTCCATCCGCGATAACTGCGGTCGAAAATGCGCGGGAGGTCTGCCGGCTGGATCCCCAAACCGGTATCCGTAACGGAAATCACCGCCCACCTATTGTCCGTCCTCAGTCTGACTTCAACCCGCCCATTCGGGCGGTTGTACTTGATGGCGTTATCCAGCAGGTTGATCAGCAGCCGAAGCACGTGCTCCGGATCCACGTCCGCGAGGATCTCTCCATCCGCCTGGTAGTGCATGGAAATTCCATGTTCGGCAGCGAGTGGGCGGGTGGATTCCACCGCGTCCCGGACGAGTTCGGTCAAGTTTTCTGGCCGCAGCATCAGTAACTGGTGGCCAGCCTCGGCGCGGGCCAAGGCGAGTAGATCGGAGACGATGCGCGCTAGACGGTCAAGGTCCTCGATGTTACTTGCCAAAACGGCGCGACATTCCTCTTCGGACTTGGCGTTGCGCAGCGCGATCTCGCAGCTTCCGCGCAGCGTGGCCAGCGGTGTGCGCAGCTCGTGCGACACGTTGGAAATGAACTGGCTCATCTGCTCGAACGAGCCCTGCAAGCGCGTGATCATCTCGTTGAGCGTTGCGCTCAGCCGGTCCAATTCGTCCCCGGTGCCGCGCAACGGAAGGCGCTCGGCCAGCTTCGATGCGGAAATTTGCTGCGCCTTAGCTGTGATTTCCGCCACGGGACGCAGTGCGTCTCCGGCGAGCAACCAGCCCACCCCGCCGCCGAGGAGCAGCACCAGCGGCACTAGCACTGCCAGCGAGGTCGCCAGGCGGCGCAGGTCGTCCTCGGATTGGTCCAACAGCATCCCGACGCGGAACAGGTAGACGCGCCCGTCCGAGCCGGTGATCGTGGTATTGAACATCCGGAGCCGGTGGTCATTTTGGACGACGAGCGTCTCCCAGGCTGGCGAGCGAGTTTCGACGGCCCGGCGCGCCGCGTCAGTGAAGCGCAGGTTATAGACGCTGGCAAGGACGGAGCCGTCGAGATACTGGCCTTGGTCGTCGAAAATGGCGTGGGCCAAGAGATAGGAAGATTGGTCCACCACTTTCTTGTCCACCAGCCAGGTGACTTGCGATTGCGACACGTTGAAGAGCGGCCGGACAACCGTAGCGCCCTCTTGAATCTGTGCGTCGGCTTGCGCGTAAAGCTGTGCGGCGGCCGTCCGGTAGAGAGAGACGGAGAGCAGCCCGAGGAGAATGCCGAAGGCGAGGGTATAGGCGAGCGTCAGCCGGACGCGGATACTAAGCTGCTTCATCGGACCCCACCAGCATGTAGCCGACTCCGCGGACGGTCTGAATCAATTTTGTCTCGAAGTCCCGATCAATCTTGGAGCGCAGGTAGTTCACGTAGACGTCCACGAGGTTCGTCAGCTCCTCGGCGCGCGAGTTCCACACTCGCTCGAACAGCATCCCGCGCGTGACCGGCTGGCCGGCGTTTTCCATTAGGCACTCCAGCACCGCGAATTCTTTCTGGGTCAGGTCAATCGAGCGGCTAGCGCGACTCACCTTGTGCTTGATGCGGTCGAGCTCCAGATCGCCCACGCAGAGCATGGCGCCCGGCGCGGTGCCGCGGCGCAGCAGGGCGCGAATGCGCGCCAATAGCTCTTCGAACGAGAACGGCTTCACCACGTAATCGTCCGCGCCTGCCTCCAGGCCCTTCACGCGGTCCTCGACGGAACTCTGGGCCGTCAACACCAGAACGGGTGTCGCAATTCCTTTTTGCCGGACGCGGGTCAGCACACCGAGGCCGTCCAATAGAGGAATGTTCAGGTCGAGTACGATCAGGTCGTACCGATTTCCGGTCAGCAGATCCAGTGCCTGATGTCCGTCCTCGGCCAGGTCCGTAATAAATTTTTCCGCGCGTAGTCCTTCCAGCAGGAAGCTGGAAACCTTCGGTTCGTCTTCGACCACTAGAATCCGCATAGGCCACGTGCTGCGGGCAAGCATAATCCTTCCCCTGTACAGGTTCAAGGCGAAGCTCACGAAAAACGCCGCCCGTCAGGCCCCATAGAGCCTCGGTAAGTGCTCTCAGCTTAACGAAGCAAAAAGGACGAAATTAACAGAAAGCAAAAGGATTAAGAGGAACTAACCTTAAAGCTCTCTAACTAAATGGAAGAACTAAGTTGTGCAATTCACTGCACTCGGGGAGACCAGTATGGCGCAGTAGCTTCAGTAAGTCATTGTTTTACAATAGAATACCCAAACACAAGTTTGGCAGGCCGCCTGCTCTGGTCATGGCGTTGGTTTTGAATCTCTTCTTCGGGGAGTGTATAACGACCATGAAACGACTACTTCTTGCTCTTGGGTTTTTGGCTCTCCTGCTAATGGCTGCGACTCCGGCCAAGGCAGATACCATCCAGATTAATGTGACGGGGATCAGTCTCATCTACACGCCCTTCCTCGGCACCGGCAACCTTTGCGATGCGGGGGGCTGTTCTGTTGCGCCACTTGCTTTCAATTTCGCCTCCTCCACCTCTGTGATCTCGATGGACTTCCTCGTGAACGGAGTTAGCGTCGGGGTCTTGAACAATCCGCCCAGCACGCTTGCGACGGATTTCCGTGTCCCAGTCGGCGTTCTGGGTGCGACACCGACTTCGGGTACCGGGGGCTTCTGGGACCTTGCTTCCAGTGGCGGCGGCTGGGGATTGGCCACCAACATCACATCTTGGAATGCTGTAGTATTGGGGGGAACGATCCTCTTTACCGGCGGTGCGAGCGTGATCTACGCTCAGAACCTGCCGTTCGGCATCACGGTTCAAAATCCGATCACTTGGAGCTTTACCTGCGGCAATTTCGACGGCGCGACCTGCACCGGTGGTACGGCTACTTTCACCTCCGTCCCGGAGCCGGGCACGCTGGTGCTCTTGGGTGCTGGGTTGCTTGGTTTGGCTGGGCTTCGCCGGAAGCTGAGCTAAGGAAACAATCACTCCCCTGTAAAGAGTTGTCGCATCCCGGTGCTTTACCCGCACCGGGATGCGATTTTTTTTGACACACCCCGGGGACCGTAACCACGTGGAGCTTCATTTAACGTGGAAGCGGCCTGCCACCCCGCGGCACCACGGAAATTTCGCCGATATTGTTGCAGGACTGCCGCCGGGAACCGCGCTTCTACGAAAAACCGCGCCCCTCAGGGGCGGCACCCACTGGCCGACATGCCCAGTTCTTCACCCGCCCGGGATGCTTGTTGACCTTTTGACATTCCTGGCCCCAACGCCCCTGTGCGGGGGATTGGGGAGAGGCCCAAGGTACAGAGTCCTCAGGAGGGACTCACGAGTGGAGATTTCCAGGCCCCGTTTGGCTTTTAAGCCTTGCGTTGTGGCGAAGCCGTAACCTCGCCTGTACGATGGCTTCGGACCGAGCGGCCAGGGCTCCAGTTCAACTCAACTGGGCGAGGAGTTGTTTGATCTCGGGGGCCTGCTCGTAGGTGGGGTTCAATTGGAGTACCCGCGAGAGATGTTGTTTGGCCTTCGCTTTGTCGTTGTTTTTTGCGTAGGCCATTCCGAGATGGTAGTGATAGGTAGCGTTCTGAGGCGCTTTTTTGACGGCCTCCTGCAAGAGATCGATTGCCGATGCGTATGCGCCCTTGTGGTAGTACGCCCAGGCAAGCGTGTCGGCGGTGTTCGGAAGGTCGGGAAGGCCGCGGCGCGCCACCTGCGCATAAGAGAGCGCGGCGTCGATGTTGCCGCCGTGCTCCAGCATCAGATACGCGAGGTTGTTCGCCGCCAGCGCAAAATCCGGCTGCACCTGAAGAGACTTCTGATAAAGCTCCTGCGCGCGTTGCCAGTTATTCCGGCCTTCCTCGAGTGTCCCGAACAGTAGATACACCACCGGCTGCTTCGGATCGGCCTCGATCGCCCGCTGGTAGCTGGCGGCAGCCTTGTCCACCGAGCCACGAGTCGTCTGGACCTGTGCCAGCGCGATCCAGGCTTGAACATTTTGTTTGTCGAGGTCCGTTGCCTTGGCCAGAGCTTGCTCTGCCTGTTCCGACTCCTTGTTCGCCAGGTGCGCGAGGCCCAGGATGAAGTAGTGCCCGCTCACATCGGGCGCCTTGGCCACCTGCGCGCTGGCGCGCGCCACACCTTTGGCGGGCTGCTTCTGGTCCCCGTAAATGCCGACCAGGGCCTGCAGAGCCGCGGTCGATTTCGGATCGAGTTCGAGGGCTCGCTCGAATAGCTTTTCGGCCTCGGCGTAGCGCCGAGTAGACGCGCGAAAGGCACCTAGTTGAAGGTACGGCACGGAGCTTTGGGGCGCCAGTTCCATGGCCTTCTTGGCGTCGGCTTCGGCGCCGGCATAGTCGCCACGCCCGGCCTTGGCGGCTGCGCGTAGCAAATAGCCGATAGGGATATTCGGATTATTGAGGATGACGGCGTCCGCGCTCTTGCTGGCCTGCGCCCAGTCTCCCTTTGCGGCGGCGGCAGCAGACAGGGCCTCCTGGGCGGCAACATAGTTGGGAGCGAGACGCAGGGCTTCACGCCACTCGGATTCGGCGCGCGCCGCGTTCCCTGAGGCCGCCAGGGCGCGCCCGAGCTGGTAGTGGAGGACGGCGTTGTCCGCCTCAGTCTTCAAGGAAGACTCGAGGGTCGCGACCGCGTCGGCAAACTGCTTTCGAATCATCTGCAACTGAGCGCGCAAGATGATAGCGTCGACATCTTTGGGGTTCTTCTTCAAGATTTCGTCTGTGATCTTGTTCGCTTCGTCCAACCGGTTGGCCCCAATCAGCAACTGTGCGTAATTCTTCTTCACTTGCAGATCGCCGGGATATTGTTGATACAGCGCGCCGTACTCCGCGAGCGCCTTCTGAGCCTCTCCCGTGACCACGTAGAAGTCACCCAGCAGGCGGTAACCCAGCGGCACGTCGCTCATCGTTTTCTTAGCTTCCCTAAGCACCTCTTCCGATTGCTGGCGGTTTCCCTGCGCCAGGAAAAGGCGGGCAAGGGCAGCGTGCGTGACGGGATTCTTCGGGTCGAGCTGGACGACCCGCCGGAAGAGGAGTTCCGCATCCGCCCAGCGGCGCTGCATTCCATAGAAATTGCCCAGCGCTAGAGTTGCCTGGACGGACTTCGCATCCAGTTCAATAGCCTTCTTGAAGCTGGCCTCGGCAGCATCGGCCTGTTTTGCTCCCAATTGCAGCACTGCCAGGTTCAAGTAACTCGGCGCGCGCTCGGGATCAATCTGGATGGCCGTCTGCATTTCCTGAATGGAGGCTGGCAGGTCCTGCAGTGCTGCATAGGAGTTTGCCAGCAGAATGTGGGCCTCGACGTTCTTGGGGTCTTTCTTCAAAACGAGCTGGGCACGTTCCTGCGCTTCCATGAACTGCCGCGCACCCAGTTGCAGGTTGCCGATGTCCAAGTGAGCTTTCAGGTGCTCGGGCTGCAAGTCCACCGTGCGGAGAAGCTCCTGGTAGGCACCGCTGTAGATTTGCAGCTTCAGATAGGCCTGCGCGAGCTGGTAGTGTGCCTCGGCGTACCGGGGATCCACCTTGATGGCATTCAGATATTGGATGGCGGCTTCGCGGTACTTCTCTTTGGCGAAATACTCGTTTCCGCTCTTCAGGAATTGTTGCTTTTTGACGTTGGGATCGCGAGTGCAACTGGCAAGCGACGTCGCCAGCAGAGCAATCAAGACGATCCACGAAAATGAGCGATGCTTGGACATGGGCTCAATGCCTCCGAATCATGTGCTCCCCAGCGCTCGAGCTACGCGGCCTTTCGAGTTTGGGAGAACGTCCCTAGTCTATCAAACCCGAGGGTCTCGCCGAAGACGAATCCACCCGCAGGTTCCAGCCGGCGAGCGGGCGGCGAATGGGTTCAACGGTTCAAGGGGAGAGCGAATCGGAAAAAAAAGCCCCGGTGCTGCGAAGCACCGGGGCTTTCAGAGGTTTGGTTCTTTAAGTTACAGGAGGCGACGCCGGAGCGCAGCCAATCCCAGCAAACCAGCGCCGAGGAGGGCCAACGTGCCAGGCTCCGGAACTCTAGTACCTTCGGCTGCAAAACCAGTTGCGAGTGCATTCTGAGTCGCGGAGCAACCAGGTGTCTGGCACGGAAAGGCGTGAACCCCGGCCCTGGATCCGCCTGAATTGGGCGTGAGCACATCAAGCGAGGATGCCCACGTCCCGCTGCTCAGGGTAATGCCAACAACTATCTGAGTCGAAGAGCGGGTGAATCCATCGAAGGCGTTAAGAGTGTTGTTGAAGACCCCAAACACACTAACGTTGCCGCTGCCACCATTGCAGCCAGCGTTGGCGCAGCTGGCGGCCGTAAACCCCGCTATGGAATTCGAGAAGGCAACGTTGGAATTCCCCCACGTAACAGCACCATTCGTGTTGAAAAACACAGAGGAGCCGTCGCCCAGCAGGTAGATGTTGCCGCCGTTCGTTAGAGACACGAAGGTTAGCGTGGCGTGCGTTGCGTCAACCCAATGAACGGTGAGCTGTGCGTAGGGTCCGGTAAAAGCCCCTAGGGCCGCATTCGGAGTGCCAATCGTAACGATCGTGTCGGCCTTGGCCGGCACCGACAAGACCAGCACGGCCAAGGCGATCACTAACGTCATCAATAGCTTTTTCATTTTCGTTTTCTCCGTTCGTTCCATGTGCTTGGTGCCAAGGCCTAAGCGGATGCTCCGCTAAAGACACCGGGAAGAGAGCAACCAAAATGCCAAAGGGAGCAGAGAGAACGATTTATTTATGTCTTTAAGTATTGTGATTCCAACTAGTTAGAGCGAGGTTTGAACGATTGAAAAAATCCAATCGTGACTCTGGAAAAATTGTGCACCACGCTTCACAGAAACTCCCATGCCAAAATGTTGAGCTAGATTGGGACTATTCCATAATTCCTATCCCCGGTTCCGCTCATCTTGACCCGTGAAAGGTGAGTTCACCCATGTGGAGGAGGCCATTGGATGGCTATCATTTTGACCATAAAGCATTTACCATCGCCAGGCTACGTAATCAGACCGCAATGTGGAAAACAATTAGAGTAAGTGGGCAATCTATTACCACTATGAGTCAGAACGCGTCCGTTTTGCGGCGCAACTGAATTAATACGAAATATCCATAAGAGACTGAAAATAAACTGCATAGATGCTAATGGCGGTGATTTTTCACGTCACCTGGCATTGGCATCTGCCTTGCTTACTCTAGGGCGCGGTAGCTCTTGGCGAAGTGTTCTGCCAGATTATCCTTGGCAAGAGTTGGAGACGGCATGAGTGTAAGTCCGCTTGGCACGGTGTCCGTTGAAACTGAGGCCTACCCAGCTCGAGACGGGCTGGCGTCCTTCGTGACCAGCGTAAGCCCGGCGATGCGCACGGTCGAACGGGTTCTGGCCGAAATAGCGCCGATGGACATTTCCGTCCTGCTCCTGGGTGAGAGCGGAACCGGAAAGGACATGCTGGCGCAAAGTTTGCACCGGCAGTCCCGCCGCAGCACGGAACCGTTCGTTAAAATGAGCTGCGCGGCGCTGACACCGAGCTCATTGAGGGAGATCCTGAACAGTCCGGCCAACGGGAATGGAAGCGGCGCCATGCATGGATCTGCGGGGACTCTCTTCCTTGACGACATCTGTGAGCTCGAACTGGCCTGCCAGACTCGGTTGCTTTCTGCCCTGCCGGACGAAGCTCCCGCCGCGCTGGAAGCAGACGCGCCAGCTCTGTCGGCGCGTCTGGTCTGCGCCACGAGTCGCAATCTTGATGAACAACTCCGCACCGGGCGATTCCGAGAGGAACTCTACTTTCGGATGAATGGCGTCTGTTTGCGGATTCCGCCGCTGCGCCAGCGACGCAAAGACATCCCTCGGTTTCTGGAACTTTTCGTCGAGAAATTCGCATTGCAACTGGGCCACCCGCGACCCGCCTTGAGCCCACGGACGGTGCAGGCGGCGCTCGAGCACCCCTGGCCGGGCAACTTGCGCCAACTGGAGAGTTTCGCTCGCCAGATCGTTCTGCTGGGAGACGAGCGGGCCGTGGTGGCCGAATTGGAAGGCGGGCGGGAAGCGGTCCAGCTTCGCAAGGAAAACGGCACGGGTATTTCGCTGAAGGAAGCGGGGCGCGCGGCCTCGCGGCAGGCAGAGCGAGAGCTGATCCTCAAGACGCTGGCGCGCACGCGCTGGAATCGCAAGCGCGCGGCGCTGGAACTGCGCATCAGTTATAAGGCCCTGCTGTATAAGCTGAAAGACATCGGTGTGGATGAATCTTTGGGTTCTTAATTCCAGGAAGGAATCATGAGCACGAAAAGAGTTTTGCGTACCGCTGGTTTGCTGATGATTGCTTATTGCGCGGCTGGACTTCTTGCGGCGGCGCAGGAAAGCTCAAGTAATAAGGAAAGCAAGCCCGCGGTGAAAGCTGCGAGTGCGCCGGACGAATCGAAGGCGGCGGCCACCACGAATCCCGCGTACGTCATCGGCGAAGAGGACGTGCTGAGCATCAACGTCTGGAAGGACCCGGAGGTCTCGCGAACGGTCCCCGTCCGGCCCGACGGCAAAATTTCGTTGCCGCTGATTAATGACGTGCAAGCCGCCGGGCTGACGCCGGCGCAGCTGGGGATGGCAATCACCGAGAAGCTCAGGAAGTTCATGACCGACCCGCAGGTGACGGTGATCGTCACGCAAATCAATAGCCGCCGCGTGTACATCGTGGGCGAAGTAAACCGCGCAGGTGCGTTTCCCATGCTGCCGAACATGACCGTGCTCCAGGCACTTTCCAGCGCGGGCGGGTTCACCCAGTTTGCGAACCTGAAAGGCATTTACGTTCTCCGGTCGGAGGATGGGAAACAGAACAGGTTTCCTTTCAGCTACAAGGATGTGATCAAGGGACAGCGGACCGAGCAAAACATCGTTTTGAAACCGGGCGACACCATCGTCGTTCCGTAGGGGGAAGAAATGAAAGTCTCAATGAAGCCGAATCAACCTTGGGGCGTCATCCTTCTCATGCTGGCGCTGTGCGTGCCCGCAGCGTGGGCCCAGCAGAAAGATCCCCGTGTGAATCCACCGGTGGCGCCGCTGCCGCCGATCACACCGGGGGAACGCAGCAGCGTGACCGCAGGCGACCAGCCTGCGCCCGCTGCTGCAGCGCGCCAGGACAAGTCCCCGCTGACCAGCGCGCAGGTTTGGTCGCCGGGAAATAGCAGCGCCGGACGCAACTTCTTGCTGCCGAGCCTGAGTATCTATAGCGGTGGTGATTCGAATCCAACGGGTTTACAGTCCAATGGCAGCATGAGCGCCGTGACCACGTATGGCGGGCAGCTTGCCCTCCAGCATGTGTGGGGACGCAACGAATTTGTGACGGAGTACGCCGGGGGCGGCACATTCTATTCACGTTTCAACGGCTCTTCGGGTCCCGATCGCAACCGTTCCTACCAGGATCTTCGGTTTTCGTACAAGACGATCGGCAGGCGCTGGACCTTCCTGTTGGCCGATTCCGTTGAGTACTCGCCGGAAGGAGGCTCCGGCGGCGGTTTGGGTTTTGGTCAGCTGGGGACGGGCCCGGGCAGTATTTCCGGTAATCCGCTGGTGAACCTGAATGCGCAGCTGAGCCCGAACCAGTCGATTGTATCTGCCAACGCGCGCCGGCTGAGCAACACCGTTGTCGGCGAGTACCAGTTGAGCGCCGGCCGGCGCTCCGCGGTTACCTTCGGTGGATCCTACGGGATTCTCCGCTTTATTGACGACGGATACATTGATAGTGACACGGTCGGCTTCCGTGCCGGATACAACTACAGCGCAACGGCCCGCGACACGCTGGCGTTGAGTTACGGTGGAAGCCTGTCCCGCTTCCGGGGCATGGGCCGTGAAAATATCAGCCATATGGTTCAGCTTTCCTATGGGCGCAGGGTCACGGGGCGCATGTCGTTGCACGTCGCGGCCGGTCCGCAGATCACGGCGCTGGACACCGCCTTGGGCACTCGGGAATCGCTCGTGTCCTGGAGCCTGGACAGTTTCATGCGTTACCATTTCAATCAGGCGGACACCACACTGGCCTACCGGCACGGCGTATCCGGTGGTTCGGGCGTGTTTCTCGGCTCGGAGATCGATGAGGTCAGTGCGTCCTTGTCCCGTCAGCTTTCACGACTCTGGCGAGGCTCGGTGGACTTTGCCTTTGCGCATAACGATTCCCTCCAGGAAATCGCTCTGGGGGCTGCGGGCCGCCGCTTCAACACCTGGCGGGGTGGATTTGAGTTGAGCCGGCCCGTGGGCCGGTACGCGCGGATGTATTTCCGCTATGGCGTGGAACGCCAAAGCGCCGCCAATGTCGTTTGCAGCGGCTCTGGTTGCCCGCTGTTTGGGACCCGCCAGATGTTCGGGCTGGGCTTCAATTTCCGTTTCAAGACCATCGAGCTTGAGTGAGCTGGCGCAGCCGCCAAGGTGGTTTGGGAATCGATAGGGAGCGTACATGATTGGACATCGGGAGATGACCTTTGACGACTACGTGGCGATTCTGCGCCGAAGACTGTGGATCATCCTCGTGCCGGCCGTCCTGGGGCCCGCAGTGGCCTTCGGAGTTTCGCTCGCTTTGCCGGAGCGATACACGTCGCAGACCTTGATCCTGGTGGAACAACAAAAGGTGCCTGAGAGCTTCATCAAGTCGGTGGTCACCGATGAGCTGAACAACCGAATTGCCACTATCCGCGAGTTGGTCTTCAGTCGCACGCGGCTGCAACCCATTATTGAGAAATTCGGATTGTATCGTGAGGACCAGGGCAAAGTTCCCATGGAGGACCTGGTTGTGCGGCTTCGGAATGCCGTCGAAGTGACCCCCATCAAACCCGTGGTCCGATCGCAGGGGGAAGCGATTCCCGGCTTCTTCATCACGGTGACCGCCAGTGAGGCCCGGCCGGCGCAGCAGATCTGCGCTGAAGTCACCTCCTTATTCGTCGGAGAGAATGTGCGAGGCCGCGAGCAGCGCGCCGTGGGAACCACTGAGTTCGTAGATAAGCAGCTCCAGGAATCTAAGCAGAAGTTGGACGAACAGGATAAGAGGCTCGCCGTGTTCAAGCAGCGGTATGTGGGTCAGCTTCCCGGGCAGGAACAAATGAACTTGAGCCTGCTGATGGGGATGAACACACAACTGGAGGCGGTCACCCAGGTGATGAGCCGGGCGCAGCAGGACAAGACGTACATGGAGTCCCTGCTGGCGCAACAGATTGCGGCCTGGCAGGCCACCAAGGCGGGGACCGATCCAGTGACTTTGGAGCAGCAACTGACGCGGATGGAGAGTGAGTTGGTTCCGCTGGAAGCGCGCTACACGGCCGATCATCCGGATGTGATCAAGGCGAGGAATGACATCGCGCAGCTTCGCAAGAAAATCGAACAGGCCAAGAGCGCGCAGCCGAAAGTTCAGGACAAAGAGGATGCCAGTCGTCTGACCGAGCCCGCCCAAATCGCGCAGATCCGCGACCAGATCCACCAGGCCGGGGTGATCATCAAGGAAAAGACGCGTGAGCAGGAGCGGCTGCAGGAGCAAATCAAGATATATCAGGCGCGCGTGCAGTTGAGCCCTGTGGTGGAGCAACAGTACAAGGAACTGACGCGCGACTACGACACCGCGCTGGCCTTCTATAATGAATTTTTGAATAAGAAGAATCAGTCGGAAGTGGCCACGGATCTGGAGCGCCGCCAGCAGGGCGAGCAGTTCCGGGTGATGGACTCCGCCAACCTTCCGGAAAAGCCCTCCTTCCCGAACCGCCCCTTGTTTGCGGGGGGAGGATTGGCCGCCGGGCTGGGGATCGGGTTGGGTTTGACGATGCTCCTGGAACTCAAGAACAAGTCCATGCGCAATGAGCGCGATATCCAGGCCATCCTAAATCTGCCGACCTTGGGGCTCATCCCGGACGTTGGACATACGCATGCCAGAACAAGAAAAGGTCTTTTCTCGCGACAGAATTCAAAAGATGATATGGGTAGGGCAGTGCGGCCATCTTTGCAGGGTTAGGACATATGTACAAACGATTTTTTGGCTTGAAAGAAAACCCGTTCAACGTGAATCCCGATCCGCGCTATTTGTTTCTGACGCGTCATGCGGAGGAGGCGCTGGCCTGCCTTACTTACGGCGTCGGGAATCGAAAAGGCTTCACCCTGCTGTCTGGCGAGGTGGGAACCGGCAAGACGACGCTGCTGAACAAGCTGCTGGATCACTTGCACCGGCAGAGAGTGTCCACCGCGTTCGTTTTCAATCCGCGACTCAGCGTTTCGCAGTTTTTGGATTTCATGATGGCCGACTTTGGAATTCCTTACGATGGGCTATCACCGCGAACGGCCAAGAGCCAGATCCTGCTGCGATTGAACCAGTGGCTGCTCGAGCGCTACCGGGCTGGAGAGACCGCGGTTCTGATCATCGACGAGGCCCAGAATCTCTCACTGCAGGTGCTGGAGGAAATCCGGTTGCTGACCAACCTCGAGACCTCCACAGAGAAGCTTCTCCAGATCATCCTCTGTGGTCAGCCCGAGCTGGAACAGAAGCTGAACCAGGCGGGTCTTCGCCAGTTGCGCCAGCGCATCACCCTCCGCTGCAGGACCCATGCGCTGACCCAGGAAGAGACGGAGGGCTATGTGGCGGAGCGGATGCGCATCGCCGGGGCAAACGACTCAGGCATCTTCTCTCCCGAAACACTCGAACGGGTGTACTTTTATTCGCGGGGTATTCCGCGCATCATCAATCTGCTTTGCGAACACGCGCTGATCAGCGGCTATGTCGACCAGAACAGAGTGATTCCCCGCGAGACCATTGAAGACGTTGCGCGCGAGTTTCAGCTTCACGAGGTGGATCCGATTGCACAGCCCATTCAGGATGGCAACGGAGAAAACCTTCGACTGATGGAAGCCCTGCAAAATCTGGCGACCGTCGTGGGGCAAATCCGCACGCGCCAGTAGAGGGTTCGGCGAGCTGAAGCAAGATCGGCACTCACGAAAGGATCTGATGAGTCGCATTCACGAAGCGCTGCGAAAAGCAGAGCAAGAACAAGCCCAAGGGCGCTCCCCAGAAGAAAGCTCTCCCGGGGCGGCGGGTGGAGTTTCCCCAAGCCTGGTGGCCACACGGGAATCGGCGGGCACTTTGGTGCGCGGAACTCTTGGCGAAGCTGGCGCTACCCTTGCCTACGAGGATTTGTCGGCGCGATGTGTGCGTCCCACCTGGACAGTGGAACCGAAGGTTGCGCAGTTGCTGAGCTCGGCGGGGAGCGGAGTGGGAAATGAGGAGTTGCGAACCCTGCGCTCGCGTCTGTATCAGATCCGTGATCGCCAGCCACTGAAAAAGATCCTGGTCACCAGCCCGCTGCCCGGGGAGGGAAAGACATTCCTGACCGCCGCGCTGGGGCACATAATTGCTCGCCAGCACGGACGTCGCTCTCTGATCATCGATGCAGATTTGCGACATTCTCAGATGCACCGGTTGTTCGGGGCTCCGATGAGTCCGGGGCTGACGGATTTCCTTCGAGGAGACGCGGACGAATATTCGATCGTGCAGCGTGGGTCCGCAAGCGAACTTTTTTTGATTCCCGGCGGCAAACCGGCGTCGAATCCGTCCGAACTTCTCGCCAATGGCAGGTTAAAACTCTTACTGGACCGGCTAGCGCCGCTATTCGATTGGATTTTGCTCGACTCACCACCGGTTGTGCCAATCCACGACGCCAGTGTGATTGCAGACTTCTGTGACGGAGTCCTGCTGGTGGTCAATGCGGGCAGCACACCCTTTGACCTGGCGCAGAAGGCCCGCGCCGAACTCAAAGAGAAGGGCTTGCTCGGCGTTGTGCTGAACCGGGTGGCGGCCTCGGAGAATTATCACCAGTACTACTACAATTACTATGGGCAAAAGAACGGCAGCGGATCAAAGAAGCCCCACTAATCGCAAACGCCGGCTCACCTTCGGCGCCGCACATCCGGGTGTGATTGCTCTGACGATTTGCCTTCATCGGTAAGCGGCGCGGCGCGATCGCGAAATTCACAACGAAGATCACCATCCATGCGGATCCTACTCATTGGCGCCGGCGGCCAGCTGGCAGAAGACCTGCATCAGGTTTTGGCGGGCGAGGAAATCACCACGGTTCCGCATGCCGACCTGGATATTGGAGATCGGGCCGCCGTGGAACTCTATGTGAAACGGGTTCGCCCCGAATGCGTCATCAACACGGCGGCTTTCAATCTTGTAGATGCTTGCGAGGACCAACCGCAGCAAGCCTTCACCGTGAATGCGTTGGGCCCCTTCCACGTGGCTCAGGCGGCGCAGGAAATTGGCGCGACTCTGGTGCACTTCAGCACAAACTTCGTCTTCGACGGCGCGAAAGGCTCTCCCTACGTGGAGACGGATCCGCCGCGACCGCTTTCCGTGTATGGGATGTCTAAGCTGGCAGGGGAATGGTTTGTGCGGCAGTACTGCGAGAAGCACTTCCTAGTGAGGACAGCGGCCCTCTACGGACGCGCTGGCAATCGCGGCAAGGGCGGGAACTTCGTGGAGCGGATGATTCGGCTGGCGGAGGAAGGAAAACCGCTGCGCGTCGTTTGCGATCAAGTGGTCAACCCAACCTGCACGCGCGACCTCGCGGAACGGGTTGGTTCCTTGATCCAGACGAACCGCTACGGCCTCTACCACATGGTGAATACAGGTGAATGTTCCTGGTACGAATTCGCGCGGGAGGCCCTGCGGCTGGCCGGACTCTCCGCCGAGATCACCGCGGTGAGCACGCAGGAACTGGGAGCAAAAGCGCGCCGGCCGTTGTACTCAGCGCTCGACAACGCCGCCCTGCGCGTCATTGGTTTGCCAGATTTTCGTCCGTGGCAGGTGGCGCTGGCGGACCATGTGCAGCAGCGCCAGGCTAGACCCACCCCAATCAAATAGCCTTCCCGCCCGGTAATTCGCCAGCGTCAAGCAATGGAAATCATTCACACAAAAGCAGATAAGTAGGTTCGTTTTTGCATTTCACGTCTTGCAACAGGTCTTGCCCACATACCACCTTTTATTCTAATAGTTAATATCATAACAAAAGTTATATCCTACGAGAAATACAGATGTGAATCAGGAATTGATGTCGACCCGGAGGACCGGCTGGCCCAGCCGGGCGCGCTGCAGGTGTTCCAGTTGATTGAGGGTCCGGTCAAAAGCCCGCTCGAGGCTTGCTTCGTACTTCAGTAGTCGATCGAGGACGGAGCTATCGGGAAGCGCGGACCGTAGGACCGCCAGTTTTGCACGATCCTCGTCGATTCTGGCCCTGGCTTTCTGATGGCGCCTCAGACGAGTGATTTCATAACGCACGCTTTGCCGAACGTTCTGTTTGCACTGATCTGGAGTGGCGCAACCTTGGGCGGCCCGCTCGTCCTCAGGGGCTTCGGCAGTCTGGGCCCAGATCCTATATTCGTCCTGAAGATTCTCGTTCAAATGATCTTCGTCTTCCGATCCATACAGTCTCGTGAGGATCACGGTGTCTTCTTCGGTGAACCCGCGATTCGCCACTGAGCGACCAAGCTCTTCAAGCAACTCAATGCAGCGACTCAGCACACGCGGGTTCTCGATCTTTCCAATTAGCCCGCCCTCGTAGGCAAGAGAATCCCTTGCAATCCTCTCCCCGTCCTGCTCTTGATTCTGCTTTCGATTCCAATCGCTATAAGTGACTCTGTCTTGGACTTCGGCCGCCTCTGCCATTATGAGTCGGCGATGGCGCCATGTAAGCATGGCCAGTTTTTCAACCAGCAACTCTTCCAGTTGGCCATTCGGTTGAAGCGAATCCCGAAGACCTTCCAGTAGTGCATCGAATTCTGAATGGGATTCGCCCTGGAGAATCGTGACGCTGGAGAAGATCCCATGCTTCAGGGCGTTAAGTTTGCTTCTGTTCTTACCCTGGGCGGTTCTTGGTCCTGTGGCAATTCGAACCTGACTCCTTGCGGCACCGCGAGAAACGCTGAGCGCATTCGGGACGGGTCCCGGGCCAGCGACTGCGACAGGTAGAGTTGGGCTTACTTCAGTATCGAGCGCATCCTTTTCGCTTCGTGAACTTAGATTGGCTATGCCATCGCCCCCGGCGAACGACTGGTTGTTCGCTTTATATTCGCCCCCATTCTATCACAGATTTCTTACTGCGGGTAGCAAGCAAGGAATCAAGAAGAGGGAACTCTTCTCTCAGTCTGTCCCAAGAACTTTTGGAGAAGCGATGAACCTTTTTTCCCGTACAAAGAGATGCCGACGCGCAGGAAAGCCTCGCAGATTTGCGCCACACTACGCCCTTCGCGCGCAGCAATATCCTCAAGATTCTCCTTGAGATTTGAAGGAGCTCGAAACGTAAGCCTAGTGTCCTTTTTCATTGATGCGGATTTTACCACTTCTTTCGAGATTTCTTCGCCAAAGAAAGCGATTGACATGCAAAGGCGCTTATGTCATCCTATGGATGACTGTGGATGACTTCTGTGAGGTGCTTATGATAACCGGGATGCGCCGACTGGTGATCACGAATGCCAGGTGTGCAAGAAGAGTCTGGGGCACCTTCCTAGAGCGGCTGCCCACGGCCTCAGGGAATTGACAGAGCGTCATGGGCTTTCCGTCGCGGCCGGGGATGTGCAGTTTCTTGAGGGCCGGCTTTACGTTACCCATTCCGGTCTCCTACGCATTGCTGAGAAACACCGTTGTGCTGGTATACGAACCAGTCTTCAGAAGGAGCTTTGCGATCCCGCAACAAGCCGCTGGGTCTTCAAAGCCATCGTCTATAAGACCCCTCGCTCCCGGGGCTTTGTCGGTTACGGAGATGCCGATCCGTCCAACGTCCCTTCCTGGCTTCACGGCTGTGAACTTCGCATCGCGGAGACTCGCGCCGTCAACCGGGCCCTGCGCAAAGCCTACGGGATCGGCCTCTGCTCAGTTGAGGAACTAGGTGCGACTCAAAGCGACGCCGGCATCATTCCGTCAAATGGCAATGGGAATGGTTCTTTAAACGGCAAGCACAACGAACCCCGCCTCCGCGACCGACTGAGTCTTCTCATCCGTCAGCATCGGCTCGATGCTTCTCTGGTGAAATGCTACGCCGCTGAATTCTGTGGGACTCAGTCCCTCCGCGATGCCAGACGAGAGATGGCTCAAGAATTTCTCCAGCACCTGGCCGAATGGGCCGCGCGGGATCTCGATGGTCTGGTTTGCCACCTCAACCGCTATGCCAATTCCACTTCTTCTCAAGAGGTCCACTCATGAAACGTCATATCCCCGGATTGCTCCAACCGCGCTCCGAACCCGACGAGCTTCCCGAAGGACTGTTCCTGGTCCAAGTTGACCAGGCTCGCTACCGCTGGCATTCCCAGAAACCTTTCTTCACCCTTCGCTTCCGCATCCTCGATCCCGGCACTTTCTCCGGCCACCTACTTTCCGGCCGGCTCTATTGCTCCGCCCGTGCTCTGTGGAAGCTCAACTGGTTCCTCCGCGACTTCGGCTATGACACCGACTTGCTGGGTCGCGAAGAAGTGGACGAGAAAGCCCTGGTGGGTCTGCGTGGGGTGGTTCGAGTCTCCTACACGCGCATGAACGGTCATGACTACCGCAACTTGGAAGGCTTTGCCCCGGCGGCTGAATGGGACGAACTATCAGGTCAAGGTGAGACCGTGGAGAACAACAATGGCCATGACGTATAGCTTCACCCAGATCAGCCACTACCTGCGCTGCCCGCGCCTGTACCGCTATCGGTATCTGGATGGCTGGCGGGAGAAAGAGAACCGCGCCAATGCCCTCTTCGGCCGCTGCTTTGAGAAGGCTCTGGCTGCCATCTTCCTTGGCCAGGACAGCGCTGCCGTATGGTTCACGGAGTGGGCTACCTATCAACAGGCCCAGCTCGAATACACCCACGGAGACACCTGGGATCGAATGTTCCGCCAAGGGATTCAGCTCCTGGAGACCCTGGCTAAGGAGGACCGCTTGTGCATTCGCCAACCGCGCAGGAACCTGCAGTTGAAGCTCACCAGGAAGCTCGGAGGTGGCAACAATTTCGTGTCCTACATCGACGCCATCGGTCAACTGGATGGCACTCGCTGCCTGATCGAGTGGAAGACCACGACCAGCCGCTACCCAGAGGAACCGACTGGCCTGCTGGCCCTGGACCCACAGTTGGTCTGCTATTCCTGGATCAGCAGAATCGAGGAAGTCGCACTAGTGGCCTTCGTCCGCAAGCGCATGCCCGAGATTCAGTACCTGCGCGCCACCATCTCGGAACAGCAACGACAGAAATTTGCCCAACTGGTCGAAGAGACTGCGGCTCGCATCGAGCAGAGCTCGTTCCTCCCGCACAGCGGCATCCGCTTCCCGCAGAACGGCTGCACGAGCTGCTCCTGCGTGGGTTTGTGTCTCGGGAAACCAGAGCTGGTGAGCATTCAACTTCTGCGTCAACCCGGAGCGAGTGACCTTGATTGGCTTGACGAGCTTACGGCCTAACGGGTGGGTTCCAGTGCTGCCCAAGCTCAATCGTCGGCGAGCCCTGCAGGTGCTGACCCGGATTGAGGAGATCCTGGCCTGGGAGCAGAGAACCGACCAGGAGCGGGACACCCGGTTCGTCGAGCTGGGGCACTCTCTATGCGAAGTCCGGGCTGGGCAGTACTGGCGGCTGGACAACCTGAAGTCCTTCGATGACTTCTTGGAGAAGAAGTTCCCAGACTCGCGGCGGAAGGCCTTCTACCTGATGGCTATTCACGAGCACCTCACCAAAATCCCCAGGCCCAAGCTGCAGCAGATTGGCTGGTCAAAAGCAGCCGAGCTGGTCAAGGTGGCCCGACGAGATGGAGAACGGTTCGACTGTGCAACCTGGTTGCACAGGGCGGAGCAGATGACCAAGGAGGAGTTCCAACGCGAGGTGGAGCGGCACCTAACGGGGCAAGAGACCGAACCGTGGGAGTTGATTTATTTCAAGCTGTACAAGAGCCAGTTGCCGGTGATTGAACAGGCCCTCGAGACGGCGGCACTAATGCTGGGCTCGGACAAGTCCAGGGGCTACTGCCTAGAGATGATCTGTGCCGACTTCTTGGCGGGGGCGCATCTGCAGGAGGGCAATCCCAAAACCCTGCTGATGGCACTGTCACGGCTCTTCGAGTTCCTGCCCCAAGAGGAACGCCTCAGCTTTCTCAAGAACATTGAGCCGGCGGCATGACCAGACTGAGACCGAAGAAACCGCGCCTAAGGCTGAAACCTAAGGGCTATCACCAGCTACGTCGGCACGTACTCGAGCGCGATGGCTGGCGTTGCCAACGATGCGGAGGGCTCAATCAATTGCAGGTCCATCATGTCAAGCGAAGAAGTGCGTTGGGCGATGACACTGCAGAAAACCTGGTGGCACTTTGTCCAGCCTGCCATCAAGCAATCCATACTAAGATCGCGGACTGAACAGCTTCGAACCTTGGCACCCAATGCGGGCCGATCGTTCTTGCGTGCAAGGAGTTGTTGCCGGCGCTCAACAAAAACGGCCGCTCAGTAGAGCGGCCGTTCAAGAGTGACTGCGAAAGCAGTTTGCCGCTACTTGCGGCGCCGAACCAGAATGAGCCCAAACAGGCCCGTGGCAAGCATACCCAGGGTAGCGGGTTCCGGAACCGTAGCGGCCATCACCAGGAAATCGTTATTCGTGCTCGTCCCGGGACGCCAGTCGTAGGGACGGAAAAACAAGTATGGCGTGCCAGCATAAGCTGCCGGGATCATGAAGATAGGTTCAACCGACGTGCCACCCACGTTCACGCACGTGCCAGTCCCATATGCCCCAAAATTGCAGATCAGCGTCCAGCTACCGGGGACGCCCGTCGCACTTGCCCAAAGCTGCCCACGCTCCCAATAGCCCGCATTGGCCGGGTCGCTGGAGTAGCCGTTTCCATCGAGGGACGAAAGCTGGACAGAGACCCAACTCGAGCCCGTGGGCCGCGTCAAACGGATCAGCTCCGCATTGTTGGCGTTGCTGAGCTCGTTCCAGTCACCTCCGCCGCTCCCAGTGCCGCAGCTCGCGACTTCGGCTGGATTGCAGATGCCGATCCCATGATCATTTGTCTCGTTGCGACCAAAGATATTGGCACCGGTCGTCGTCCAAGCGCTCCCGTTGTAATAGTATCCCTGCACAGCGATCGAACCGAAAGTGGCGGTCGAGCTGCCAGAATTCCCTACCGGCGGGTAAAAGGCAATCGTGTCAGCGTGGGCGGAACTCACGCCGATGAACGACAGGAGAACAGCTAGCAACCAGCAAACTTTGCGCGTCATTCGTCTCTCCTTAGGCATGCCGCGGGGAAACACTCTCGCCGCACACACAGAGCCGAGCAATCGTGATGCCACACAGTCTGTCGCGTAATCCATTGAAATCAGGCAGATAAGGCGAGCGTCTGTCTGCCAAGCAACTGAAGGTGCAGCAAGTTGCAAACTTTGCCCAAGAGCTTCGGTTAAGCCATTCTAAGAGTGGCAGATAACATGGTTTCATGCTTCTTGACAGGCCCCTCGGCAAGACAATCCTTGTCCCGTCGTACTGCCGGACGTAAAGGCAAAGGGAGGATATCTGTGCAACTAAAGCGAACTCACGAGTGCAGTCGCCTACGCAGTCGGAGACAAACCTCTATTGAGCCCTGAGTATTCGGCCTGCTCGTCCGTGATTTTCTTGACCCTGGTCGGACCCGCCAGGCTAGTTCGGCCTACCGAAGGTTTCGGCGCGGCGAGTGTAGTGGCGTTCGTAGTATTGCCGGTAGGCGCCGGAGCGCGTCCGTTCCAACCAATCGGCGTTAGCCACGTACCAGTCAATCGTCCGGCGAATTCCTTCCTCGAAGCTGACTTGTGGCTTCCATCCCAGCGATTCACGGATCTTGGTGCTATCCAGCGAATAGCGGCGGTCGTGGCCCGGCCGGTCTTGCACGAACTTGATCAGAGACTCCGGCTTGCCCAGCAGTTTCAGGATTGTCTTCACAATCTTCAGGTTTGGCTCGGGTGACCCTGCCGAAACGTTGTAGACCTCGCCTGCTTTTCCCTTCTCCAGCACCAACTCTATGGCGCGGCAGTAGTCCTCCACGTAGAGCCAGTCGCGCTCGTGCAGGCCGTCGCCATACACCGGCAGGGGCTTATCCTCGCTCACATTCGCGATCAGCAGCGGGATGAGTTTCTCGGGAAACTGAAAAGGCCCGTAGTTGTTGGTGCAGCGCAGGATGATCACCGGCAGGCCGTACGTGATCGCGTAGGCCGATACCAGGTGATCGGCCGAGGCCTTGCTGGCGGCGTACGGGCTTCTCGGTTCAAGTTGCGCGTCTTCCCGGAAACTCTTTCCCGCGGGCGCCGTGCCGTAGACCTCGTCCGTACTTATATGCAGGAAGAGTGGCAGTTTCACTCGCCGCGCCGCCTCGAGCAGCACCAGCGTTCCCATCACGTTCGTGCGGATGAAGGGCGAAGCGTCCTCGATGCTGCGGTCCACGTGCGTCTCGGCGGCAAAGTTCACCACCGCGTCGAAGCCGCCGGACAGGACTTCATTCACGGCCTTCGCTTCTGCAATGTCGCCGTGGGCAAAAGAGTACCGCACATTGCCGGCCACATCGGCCAAGTTTTCGAGATTGCCCGCGTAGGTGAGTTTGTCAAAGTTGACGATCTCCACATCGTTCCGAGACGCGAGCAGAAGACGAATAAAATTCGAGCCGATAAAGCCGGCGCCACCGGTCACCAGAAGCTTCACAAATTTCCTCCCGAAAAAGCAGTCCAGCCAAGATTCGCAGCTTGACACAGTTTTCGCAGGCTTGCTAGTCTGCCTGTCGTTCTGAGCAGGGCAAGAACATCTCTGCAGCCGAGTCGAGTCCCCCCATGGGTTTTCAGATTGAGTCGAAACATCTGGGCGAGATTGTTGTTCTCAAGACCGACGTCTTTGGGGACGCGCGCGGTTTTTTTCTGGAGGGGTATCGCGCTGACTTGTTCCTCGCGCTCGGGCTGCCGGGTGAGTTCCTGCAAGACAACCACTCGAGGTCGAAACGGGGTGTGGTCCGCGGGCTGCATTTCCAGTGGGATCCTCCCATGGGCAAGCTGATGCGGGTGACGCTGGGCAGCGCGTTTGTGGTAGCCGTGGACATCCGCAAGGGTTCGCCCACGCTCGGCCAGTGGTTCGGCCTTGGGATCTCCGCGGAAGACAAGCGGCAGGTGTGGGCGCCGGCAGGATTCGCGCGCGGATTCTGCGCGCTGTCCGAGTACGCAGAGGTGCAATACAAATGCACTGCGATCTACAACCCCAAGGGCGAATCCGGAATCCGTTGGAACGACCCTCGCATCGGCATCGAGTGGCCGCTCCAGGATTGCACTCTCTCCGACAAAGACCGCAACGCGCAAACTCTGCAAGAGTGGCTGGCGTCCCCCCATTCGGACGCCTTGAAATACTAGCTAAAGAGAGTTTTTCCGGCTGTATGAAAACATGTCGGCGGCCTGACTTCCTGCGGCCTAATCTTCCAATGGAGCGGGATGAATCTTCGGGCGGCTGCCATCCGGCATCTTATTCGCGCCCGTTTCCGCGACCATGTTGCTGGCTCGGCGCAACGACTGAAAAGTCCCCGCATCGGTCCACCAGCCCTCCAGGATGCTGTGCGTGAGCGTGCTTTCTTGCAAATACATGTTGTTCACATCGGTGATTTCCAGTTCCGCGCGCCTGCTTGGCTTGCATCGTGCAATCTTGTCGAATACCGTGCTGTCGTAGAAATAGATCCCGGTCACTGCATAGTTTGACTTGGGCTGCTTGGGCTTCTCTTCAATGTGCAGGATGCGCCCGTTCGCAATTTCGGGGCAACCGAACCGCTCGGGGTCCGGCACTTCCTTCAGAATGATGTGCGCGCCGCGCTCCTGCTTTTCGAACTGCTGCGTTGAGGCGATGATGTTGTTCTCGATGATGTTGTCGCCCAGGATGACGCAGATCTTCTCGCCCTCGACGTACGGCGCGGCCAGCCGCAAGGCGTCGGCGATGCCGCCTTCCCCTTCCTGGTAGGTGAAGTTCAACTGGCGCAGGCCGAAATCCTTGCCGTTGGCCAGCAGGCGCAGGAAGTCGCCCGCATTGTTCCCGCCAGTGACGATCACAATGTCACGGATGCCGGCATTGGACAGCGCCAGAATCGGATAGTAAATCATCGGCAGGTCATAAACTGGCAGCAAATGCTTGTTTGTGACTCGAGTCAGCGGATATAAGCGCGAGCCCTTGCCACCGGCTAATACCACACCTTTTAGTGTCATTATTCACCCCACACTTTCTCGACAATTACTACCGGACTGGATGCTGAACAAAAGTCACTTCTTCCTTCATGACCCGGCTTCCGTCGCCGACACGACGCGGCCTATCTCCGCGAGGTCTGCTTCCGTCAGCCGAACGCTCGCCGAGCCGATGAAACCATCCACTTGTGTGGGGTGTCGTCCGCCCACGATCGCGCCGGTAACCGCCGGGTGCCGCAACGTCCACGCAATCGCCACTTCGCCCGGCGAGCAACCATGCCGCTGGCCGATCCCCCGCAGCACTTCGACGAGCCGCAAGTTGCGCCTCAGGTTCGGCTCCTGAAATGCCGGGCTGCGCGACCGCCAATCATTCTTCGGCAGGGCCGCGATACGCTCCGGCGTCATCCGGCCAGTGAGCAGTCCCGACTGCATCGGCGAATAAATGATCACTCCGACCTTGTGCTCGGCGCAGTAAGGCAGAACGTCTGCCTCGATCCCACGTCGCAGGATCGAGTACGGCGGCTGGTTTGAACTCACTGGCGCGATCTTCCGGATGCGTTCGAGTTGCGTGGCATCGAAATTCGATACTGCTATGTGCCGCACCTTGCCCGCCTGCCGCAGTTCCGCCAGCGTGCTCCAAGCCTCTTCGAGGTCCGGGTCGGGTCCGCCCACGGGAAATGCCGGCCAGTGGATCTGGTAGAGGTCAATCACGTCTACCTGCAATCTTCGCAGGCTCGCCTCCACTTCCCGCCGGATCGAATCGGCTTTCAGACAGTGCGAGACGTTGCCCTGCTCGTCCCACACCAGGCCGCACTTCGTGAACACGTGCGGCCGCCGAGATGAGCCGACTTGCTTGAGTGCCGTCCTGACCACGTCTTCCGCGTGCCCCAGCCCGTACACCGCCGCCGTGTCAATCCAGTTGATGCCCAGCTCAAGCGCTCGATGGATCGCCGCGAGGGACTCCGCATCGTCCTGGTCGCCCCAGCCGTGACTCCAGTTCCCTCCGCCGACCGCCCACGTCCCAAACCCGATGCGGCTGATCCGCAACTCCGTGTTCCCCAGTAGTCGTGCTTCCATAGCTATGCTGCCTGGAGGCGCAGTGACAAAGAAAAGGAGCCGCGCAGTACAAGTAAGACGCCCAAAAAGTCGTAAAAGGTCACGCGGCACCCGTATCGAGACCATTTACAATCAAGAACAGCCCCGTCCTCTTCTCCGAATATTCGGGAGTGTCCAGCGGCACCCCATCCCGTAGCGTCCAGTAGGCAATTAGCAATCACCTGGTGACTCGAATGCGGCTACAACCGCGTTCCCTTGCCTCCCGCCAGGACAATGCCCTTCATTTTTCCTAATCTGCTCCTTATTTAGATATTTAAATTATGGGCTCACTTCGGCCGGGCAGGCCTGACGGCTCACTAGCGAGTCGACGAGTGCGAAGTATTCGGACTTTTTCTTCGCCCAGTCAAAACTCGTCACGAATTGCGCGGCGTTTTGAACCAATTGTTCCCGAAGCCGCGGGTCCCGAATGAGTTGCAGCATCGCTTCCGCCAGATCATTCTCGTCGCTACCGCGAAAGAAGCGCACGACCGACTCATTGAAGTAATAGCGGTCGATCTTGGTGTCCGAGACAATCACCGGGACTCCCAGCGACATGAATTCGAGGATCTTTGTGCTGAAAGCCTCGTTTCCGAAGGAGTCCTTCCGCTTGGGAACCACGGCCAAGTCGGCGTTGGCCATGACCGGCGCAATTTCCTCTACGGGAACGAAGGGATGAAAAAGGACGCAGTCTTCAAGCCCCAGTTGACGCACTAATTCGATCAGGGAGTTTTTGGCTCCCCCCTCACCGTGGATGTGGAACTCAGCTTCCGGCACCTGATCCCGGATTTGTGCGAAGGCGCGAATAGCGATGTCCACACCCTGGTGCCAATTCAGTGACCCGGGGAAGAGAATCTGAATCTTATCATCGGACCGGGTGCGCGGCTGACCCTGGAACAACGTGGAATCTGGATAATTCAGGAAAACGGAACACTTGCCCTTCAAGTGCGCGCGGGACTCCACCCTGTCCTTCCACAGGTGGTTCGCCAGGATCACGTGGTCCGCAAATGAGCAGGAGACCCGCTCAATGCCAACTAGGATTTTGAAGATGAAGGAATCCTCCCTCGCGTTGAACTTGCTGCTGTAAAACTCGGGCAGCAGGTCATGGATGTCCAGGATGACCTTGGCACCCGTCCATTTCGCTGGACACGCAGCAAACACCAGGAAGTCGGGCACGGAGTGCACATGTACAACATCGTAGCGCGCTCTCGACTGACGGCAGATGACGGTCCACATGGACTTGAAGAAAAATGCCATGATGGGGAAGAGATAGGAAGCTTTGCTTTTTTCCGTGTATGGGCGTCGCTGAATTCGAAAGACATGGACGCCCCGTTGGACCTCTTCAGCCGGCTGTCCCTCCTTGCGTAGGCTGATGACTTCCACCGTTGCGCCGCGCTGGGTAAGCGCCTCAGCGTACTGGAGGATTCGCGTATCTGTTTCGTAGAAGGCATAAGCAAGCATCAAAACCCTCATGTCTTCCCTTCTCCTTGGGTATCTCGCTCCAACTGCACGGGTTCAGCCGCCGCAGCGCGGCCGGGCCTCGACTCAAGCTTTTGCAGGATTTTCAGGAATACGGCCGTCACCAATAGGGTGATTGCAAAGAACACCACTCCACCCTTCCTGTGCAGGTCTCCTTTCAGGAAGCCCGCATCCACGTAAACTGAGAGCAACGTCAGGGTGACAATGCGAAGGCCGTTTTTGAAAATCGCCAACGGTACAGCCAGCAGCACCAGGCTCAGCTTGGACCAGCCAGACCGCAAGAAGAGGTGACCCGCGAGAAGAACGGTGATGAGCAGGGCGAGGCTCGTGCGAATCCCGCTGCATTCCTTCGCGACTTCGATCGCCACGCCCGGTAGAACAAACACGGTGTTCTCCCGGAGGACGGGAACGCCCAGCAACTGAAAGGCGAGAGCGGTCACTTCGGTGCTGCCCAGTTGCAGGAAGCGGATTGTAGCGGACAGCAGGAAGTCCGGGATGGGAACAACGAAGAACAGGAACAGCAACGGAAAGAGGCCCGCGCGAAAGGACCGCCGACCATAGCAACATACGAAGCCTCCGAGCCACACCAAAACCAGCGCCGCCATCAGCAAAGAGAGTGAATCGTTTTTGCTCAAGGAGTGGCCGAGAAACCGGTGCAGTGCATAGATCGCGATGGCAGCGATGAGCAGTGCCACGCCCGACCGCGGGTGATACTCAACCTCCGCGAACACTTTCTTCCGAGCCTGATAGAGCAGGAACGCAGTGACGAACGGGATCAGCACGATATGCGAGTACTGTTCCTGCTCCCGTACGAAACCGGCAAGGCTTTGCAGCGGGCCCCAGAACAGGAGGAGCGAGAGAAACACCACGAGCACAAACCATTGATGCCGGGAGTATTTAGCCAGATTCATTCCCCTTGGCTCCCGTTGCTTGTTTCGCGGGGCCGGACTCCACCCGATAAACGATTTGTTCATCCTCCAACTGAGCAAAAGCGAGGCAAGCCCGCTCTTTTGCCGGCCCTTCGATCCGCCAGCGATCTCCTTCCTTGACCAACTGCATTGCCGCACGCTGGCGCCACCATGTGTCCACTTCACCGGGAAGCGCTGCCCAAACGTTGGCTTCTGTCCGCAAGGCCGCGAGATGCTGCAGTAGGCTGGTATAGACAGCCCTCGCACGAGATTCAATCACGTAATCCGGGTGAACGATGAAGCTGATCAGGCCGTGCTTTTCGCGGATCAGACCAATCTGCTCCTTCCAGAGTTCGATGGAGTAGTCCCCTAGGACATGGAACAGCGAATAATCTTGTGTCGTCGTCAGCGGAAGTTCGAGGATCTGGCCGACGAAGTAGGGCATCACAGTACAGCAGCCGCCCCGCTGCGGGTCTAGGTGGGCGACGTTGGGCACCGACATGTCGTAGGAAAATTCGAACGCATCGTACCATTCCAGCCGACGATACATCACCCCGGCGCGGAACCCTTGGGCACCGAAGTCTCGGGCGTATTGGTTGATCTTGTGGGCCCGCTGTGCGAACTCGTCGCGGTCGGAGTACAGATGGCCATCGTGATTCAAGTCATGAACATTCACCTCAAATCCACGTTTGCGGATCTCCTCCAGCAAGCGGGCAGGAACGTCATATCGTTTTTCCGGGACGATCTGGAACGAGGATTTGATGTCGAACGAGTCGTTTAGGTCCATCAGTGCTGGGCAGAAATCCCGTCCCGCAGAAGTCTCCACGTCGTGCGTCATGGTGAGGCAGCAGGGTGCACCGTGGGGCCAAAACCAAATGAACGGAATCCTCTCGAGGCGATTTGCTTTCAAGACTAGAGCCATCAGCTTCTCGTGGATTTGCTCGACCGTCAGGTCCACCGGCCACCGTGGAAAAGGTGTCTTGTTCCAATTCCGCAGGTAGATACGCTGCAGGTGCCTTCGCACAGCTACCGGCATCAGCGGCCGTACCCAATAGTAAAGGTTCATCAAGAGTGTGCCCGTGCCGGTCCTTCTGCCCCCCGGTTGTGAATCTATCACGTACCGTTCGTGCCGCAGATTCTCCACAACTTGGGATGGGTCGAACGGGAGACGAAGTGGGGACCCTGCGCACTCGGCATCCACCAGGGCATTGTAGAGCGCATCGGTTGGCTGCGGATTGAGGGACCCCTGGGATAACGCGCCGAAGCAGATCGTCTCCTCGCCAAAACAGAAATAGCCGGAGTCCGCAGACAGCTCTCCGCCCACCGCGAAATCCCCAAGAGATTCCGGGCACCGGAAATAATCTAGGAACGTTTGGTTCATTTGACCTGTATCTTGGGGCGCGATCGTCGCCTTGCCCATGCGGTTTTCAGCCGATGTGCCTGTAAAGGAACTTGCCGGCCACAGTGAGCATTCCTTTCGGAACGCGGGCGAAGACTTGCTTGGCAAGTTGCATCTTCCAGCCTTTGGCGGTCGTTGCGGTGGAAAGCGCCGGATAACGCCAGTAAGTAAGCATTGATCGCGTGGCCCCCCAGCGTTCCTTGAAAGCAATGAGCCCCGAGTTGTCACAATCGGAGCGCCCAAAGTCGAACTCGGTCGCCCCGGCCTGCTTCGCGGCCTGGATACTCTTCCAAAGCAGCAGGGCGGTTCCTCCCAGGTTGTGAAATCGCTCATCCGACGCGGCGTACTTATACACCGCCGTGTTTCTGTGGCTTAGCGTCAGGACCCCCGCGATGGGCTGGCCGTCTTTGCGTGCCACGCGGACGGAGAGAGATTCACCGAGGCAATCCACGAGGTTGCGAAACCACTCCATGGGTTGTGGGGGTAGTTGATGCTTGTGGCGCGTGAGCAACAACAGATCGTAAAAGCTCCTGAGGTTGGCCTCGGAGTGCCCCTCTTCGCACGTCAGGCCCTCCCGTTCGGCGCGCTGAATCATTTGCCGCACCGCTGTCTTGTGAAAACTCTGGAAGAGCTTGTCCAGGTCGGGACGAAGGTCCAGCTTGTGGAAGAAGAAAGTCTCGCTCTTTGCGAAACGCGTTTGCTTCTCCAGGTTCTCCTCGTCGGAGCACAGCGGCCGAAACTCAATGTATTTCCAGCCCTCACGCTCAAGATCCTTCTCCAGTTCCGAGACCAGCGCCGCCAGTTCATTGGAGTCATTTACCAGGGGCTGGCAATGGTCGCAAAATGGAAGAGACACCATGCGGGAGCCCGTTAGCCAGCTCTTGACATGACAGAAAACGATTGCGTTCGCTAGGGTTTCGCTTGTCGCAAATTCTGTGAAGGCGACCGGTTCATAACCGTAGGTGCGTTGCAAGGCCTTGAGCCATCCTGGGGTGTGGAAAACCGAAGCGCGCGGGTGGCGGTCGACCAGCTCCGCCCAGCGTGGGTCTTGCAGAGGATCAATCCAATAAGCGGTCATAGCCGAGTACCTAAATTGTGGTCACCGGTTGTGCCCCGGCAACTCGAGTGCCTAGTCTTTGGCAGGTCGTACACAGACAACAAGTGCTTGTTGGTAACCCGCGTCAGCGGATGCAGCCGCGAGCCCTTGCCTCCCGCTAGCACGATTCCCTTCATGGTTCGAACTTACCTCCAATGGACTTGTTCGAAGGCGTCGTCTGCAAAAAGGCGGCCATGGTCAACGGTCGCTGCCGCGTGACCTCCTAAACCTGCAATCCCGCATGCAGGATCTAGTGCGCACTGCGGTCCTCCAAGCCGACTTCCTAGCTGGGCTTCTTGAATAGCTCAGCGTTCTGGCTTAGATAAACGTCGCATTCTTGCGTGTCTCTTGTTACGACGGCGCCGCGAAAAGTACAGTCTCCTCCTCATGAATAGTGGCATGAGAAAGAAAGAACCGGTATGGAACGCCGATGCCCGACAAGAACGACGGGATCCGCGCGAAATCTTCCAAACTGTTGTGGTAAACGCTGATCGCCAGCTTGGGTTTGAACTTTCGGATCGTTTCGACGGCGCCTTGGAGGGCGGGCAGTTCAGCTCCTTCAATGTCCATCTTCACGAAGTCCACGCGTGGAGCCATTCCCTGTGCCATACACGCGTCGATTGTGGACGTGAGCGTTGTTCCTGCGGGATCCACTGAATTCCGGAGCTTGCTGCCAGGCCCCTGACTCGAAAACGATAAGGCCAAGTCGGGCGTGTGCCAGAGGGGTTGACGAGAAATGACCACTCGGGAACTCAATTCCGGATTCAGGGCGAAGTTTTTTTCCATCACAGCCAGGTTCTCGGGAACGAATTCGAAAGTGTAAACCTTTCCCTGGGGACCAACGGCATGGGCAAAGAATAGCGCCGTTTCTCCCCAGCAGCCGCCTGCGTCGATGACATGGTCACCTTCTTCCGCCCGCACGGTAACTGCGCCCTTCGCGTGCGCGTAATGCCCCATGAAGAATTGCTCAACGATGCCTATCGGGACAGAATACACGCGGATGGGATAACCAAGCGGCTCAACGTCGAACAACCGCAGTTTCCAGTTTTGAAAACCAATCTTCACAGGCGGCGCGGCCCGAACTAGGGAACCAACGTCGCGACGGCGCCTCCAGTACTCTTCGGTGTTGACGGGCAGCCGCACGTGGTGGTATCCGAGGATCCGGTAGCATAGAAGCTTGACCATGAGCTCCTTTGATGTGGCGTCTTCCAACCGCTCATAGAAGTTCGACAGGTCATCGCCGTATCGGCCCAAGAGTTCCTCAACTCGACCGCCTGGGTTCTGCCAAGGGAGCAGGGCGAGATGGAATTTCTCCAGAATCGAATTCATGGCCCGGATCACAGGTACCGCGAGATTCCTGTGGTTCTTTCCAAACCGTTCCTCATCCCAGTTTTCTGCTCCGTATAAACAATCCAGGGATTCGAGGATCTGACGATTAAGCGCGATCTGGAATGCGGACATGGAGAATACCTCCGGAGCTGGGACTCGCTCTCAGCGCGAACGTGAATCCAAGGATCTAAATCTCAGTGAGTGCTTTTCGGTAAGGGTTCGGCGTTTGGCAAACTTGGTGAACTCCATATGCACCTCCCTCAGGACCGCTATGACAGGTTCTTCGATAGCATCGCCCTCACTTCGGCTCCAAACGTCACGGCGGTTCGGATAATTTGCCCGACGCAACTGATTTCGTTTGGGCCGACCCCAGACCCGGTTGGAAGGGCCAAGCCCCGCTGGGCGAGCCTCTGGGTGTTGGGCAGCCTATGCGACGGGTCCGGGTAACGAGAGCGGTAGGGTTCCATCTTGTGGCAGCCAGGGAAGAAATAGCGGCGGGGCCGCACATTTTTCCCGGGCAGGACCCTCCCCAAGTCGGCCCCGGGGGGGGGGGGCCCCCCCTTCTCCCCCCCG
>Ga0080064_1000499_pt1 | contig 101198 bp, 88 predicted proteins | sample Subgrocontami54m_FD_69260 | JGI IMG/M metagenome (GOLD analysis project Ga0080064, IMG submission 69260) | Subsurface groundwater microbial communities from S. Glens Falls, New York, USA - GMW46 contaminated, 5.4 m (SPADES assembly) (version 2) ...
GGGCGCGCGCGGTAGGGTGGACAAGGGCGAAACGCAGGGCCCTCCGCCCGCCGCGGCGGGCTCAGGATGACAACTCGAGAGGCGGGTGGGAGAGGAGCAGCCAAGTTCAGCGAGCCTTCGTAAACTCTACCAACGCCTCCAGCTTCTTTTTCGCCGCGGCTGAATCAATCGCCTGCGCCGCCAGCGGCAGCCCCTCGGCGATGGTCTCTGCCATGCCGGCGACCACCAACGCCGCCGCCGCGTTCAGGCGGACGACGTCGCGTCGCGGCGACGTCCTGCCCCCGAGCACTTCGCGGACGATGGCGGCGTTCACCGCGGCGTCGCCGCCGGCCAGGTCGCCGGGCTTGACGCGCCGCAAGCCGAACTCCTCCGGCGTGACCTCATAGACGCGTATCTGGCCGTCGCGCAGCTCGGCGATCTTGGTCGGCGCGGTAAGCGTGATTTCGTCCAAGCCGTCGCGCCCGTGGACCACCATCGCGCGCTCAAGGCCGAGCTCGCGCAGCGCCGCGGCCAGCTTCTCCACCAGGTCCTCCGCATAGACGCCGATCACCTGAGCGGAAGCGCCTGCCGGGTTGGTGAGCGGCCCCAGCAGGTTGAAGACGGTGCGGCGGCGGAGGCGTTGCCGCGCTGCCTGCACGCGCTTCATGGCGGAGTGCATGGCGGGCGCGAAGAGGAAGACGATGCCCACCTGCTCCAGGCACGCGGCCAGTCGCTCGATGGGCAGGTCGAGCTTCACGCCCAGCTTTTCCATCACGTCGGCCGAGCCGCACTTGGAGCTGACGCTGCGGTTGCCGTGCTTGGCCACGCGCGCGCCCGCGCCCGCCGCCACCAGCGCCGTGGCGGTGGAGATGTTGAAGGTGACGGCGGCATCACCGCCGGTGCCGCAGGTGTCGAGCAGGGGAGCGGATTCGCGCGGAGATTCGACGGCGGCGGCGATCTCGTCGCCCAGATCGGCGGCGCGCGGCGCTGCCGGCGCTCCCGGCCAGGGTGACGCCGCGGCGCGGATGGCCTGGGCGAAACCGACAATCTCCTCCACCGTCTCGCCCTTGTCGGCGAGGGCCACCAGCAGCGCCGCGATCTGGTCGTCGTCGGCGCGGCCGGCGAGGACCTCCTCCATCACCGCGCGGGCTTCGGCGCGGGAGAGCGGCTGGCGCTCCTCGGCGACGCGTTTGAGGGCTTCGGCAAACATGAGGCTTACACCTTAAACCACGCAGCCAGCCGCCTTCAACGCCGGGGAAATGTTGTACGCTGTTGCGCTCATGCCGGCCTCGGGATATCGGAGCCAGACGCAGAGGACCTTTCGGCGCGCCGCGCTCGCGGCCGCGCTGGTGTGCGCGCTGGTGGTGCTCGCGCTCTCGCGCACGCGCGCCTTCGATTGGCTGGAAAGCGGCGCTTACGACGCCCGCGTAAGGGGGTCGGCGGATCCGGCGCGCGCCGACAAGAGCATCGTCATCATCGATATCGACAACGCCAGCTTCGATGAGCTGAAGGACAAGCTGGGCCGCTGGCCGTGGACGCGCCGCGTGTGGACCGAGCTGGTGCGCTACACCGCGCGCGGCAAGCCCAAGGTCATCGTCTTCGACTCCATCTTCGGCGGCAGCGAGAGCGCGGCGGTGGATGAGGAATTCGCCCGCGTGATGAGCGACGCCGGCAACGTAGTGCTTGCCTATTCCTTCAGCCAGACGGAGATGGACCTGACGGAGGAGGCCGCCGCCGCCAACGCCGCCAAGTGGAAGCTGCTGGAGCGCGAGCTGGGACCCGCGGCGCCGGCGGGAGCGGCGGAGCCCGTCTCCCCCGCCACGCATGCCCTCAACATTCCCCTCGAAGAACTGGCGCAGGGGGCCGTCGGGCTGGGCTCGGTGAACTCCACCCCCGACCCCGACGGTGCCATCCGCCGCATCCCGGTGGAATTCGCGCTCCGGGACAGGAAGGTCCGCTCGCTGGCCGCGCGCGCCGCCGACTGGGTCTCCGGAGAAGAGTACGGGGGCTATCGCCGCGAGCCGCGCGCGCTGTGGCGCGGCGGCCATCGTATTCCTCTCGACGCTTCCGGACGCCTGCTGCTGCTGTGGCACGGCAATGCCTCGGTGTATCGCCGCATCCCCGTGTCGCAGATGCTGGCTTCCATCTACCCCAAGCAATGGGATGAGAGCGTGGAGAAGATTCCTCCCGAGTTTTTCCGCGACAAGATCGTGCTGGTGGGGGCGAGCGCTGCGAGCATCTACGATTCCCATCCCACGCCGTTTGAAGAGCAGGCGCCCGGCTTCATCGCGCACGCCACCGGAATCGACAACCTGCTGCACAACCAAGCCATGCGTCCTGCTCCCCAGTGGTTTCTGCCGCTTGCCGTCTTCCTGATGGCGTTTGCCGGCGCCGGAATCCTGCTGCGCATCCATTCGACGCTGGGCGGCGTGGCGGCGCTGGCCGCGATTCTGGCGGGCTATGCCGGGGGCAACTATCTGGCGTTCGCGCGCGCGCATCTGTGGCTGCCGCTGGTGGCGCCGGTGGGGGCGCTGGCTCTCTCCTACGTTTCCGCCGCCGCCATCCGCTACGCCACCACGGGGCGCGAGCTGCGGCGCACCCGCGGCACGCTCGACCGCTACATCTCCCCGGCGCTGGTGGACTATGTGCTCGAGAACCTGGAGACCGTCGAGCTGGGCGGGCAAAAGAAGGAGCTCACTATCCTGTTCTCCGACGTGCGCAACTTCACCACGCTGACGGAATCGGCCGACCCGACGGAGCTCATCGCGCTGCTCAACGAATACCTGGCGGCGATGACCGAGATCATCTTCAAGTACGACGGCATCGTGGATAAGTTCATCGGCGACGGCATCCTGGCCTACTGGGGCGCGTTCACGCCGGGGAAGAACCACGCCCTGCTGGCGGCACAGGCGTCGCTGGAGATGCTGGAGCGGCTGGCGGAGCTCAACCGCCGCTGGGAGGGCGAGGGGCGCAAGACCATCGCCATCGGCATCGGACTGAATACCGGCGAGGTTATCTTCGGCAACGTGGGCAGCGGCAAGAAGATCGAGTTCACCGTGATTGGCGACCCGGTCAACCTGGCCTCGCGGCTGGAGGGCTTGAATAAGGAGTTCAAGACCTCGATAATCATCTCTGACTTCACCCGGGAGCAACTCGGCGACCTGGCGCGAGTGCGCCCGCTAGGCGGCGTGAAGGTGAAGGGCAAGACGGTGGAAACCCTGGTCTTCGAGCTCCAAGGGTTGGACGGGACCCAGAGGAATTGATGAAGCCACATCGCTTAGGGATGATCACCGTGCTGATGGCGCTGGCGGTAGCCGGCTCCTCCCTGGCGCTGCCGCTGTTTCAGGGCAGCAAGACGGACAAGAAAGACGAGCCGAAGAAACAGGAGCCGCAGAAGACCGGCGAGCAGAAGAAGCAGGAAGAGCCGGCGCCCCTCTTTGAAGGCAAGGTGGGGCTGAAATCGTCGCGGCAGGGGAAGGACTCGGCCACGCTGGGCTTCAGCGGTGTGGGACCGAACGGAGAGATCGAGCAGAAGGTGCTGGAGGCGACTCCGACCAGCGCCGATTTGCAGAAGGCCAACGAGATGGGCGGCCGCAAGGTGGCGCCGGACGCTCTCCAGTTGTTCATCGTGGAGGGTCAGCTGAATCCGCAGGGCGCGCCCAAGTCCCAGAAGTGAGCGCCCGAGAGGAGGGCAGGATGAGCCGCGCAAGAATGGTCCTGATCGCGCTGGTGGGAATGGCGCTGGCCGCGCCCGCGGCCCACGCGCAGTTCGGCGGCTGGGTCACCAAGGGCGCGCAGAAAGCGAAGGAAGTGCAGGAGAACAACGCACCCTGGACTCCGGAGCAGGAGAAGGCCATCGGCCAGGCCTCGGCCGCCAAGATGATCAGCGTCTTTGGGCTCTACGAGGATCCGGCGGTGGTGAACTACGTGAACCTGGTGGGGAATACGGTGGCGCGCCAGGGCCCGCGCGACGTCCCCTACCACTTCGCGATCCTGGATACGGAAATCATCAACGCCTTCGCGCTGCCCGGTGGATACATCTTCATCACCCGCGGCGCGCTGGCCAACATGAAGAGCGAAGCCGAGCTTGCCGGTACGCTGGCCCACGAGGTTTCGCACGTGGATGGACGGCATCTGGAGAAGCAGATCCGGGCCAAGAAGAACAAGCAGTGGCTGTGGAAGGAGGGCGCATCCTACATTCCCGGCCCCTCCGAGCTGACCTCATTGGCCAAGGACGTGGTGACCGAAGCTCTGAGCACCAGCTACAGCCCGGCCTCGGAATCCGAGGCCGACAAGAAGGGAACGGAATTCGCCGCGTACGCCGGCTACCGGGCCACCGGGCTGCGCGACTTCCTGCAGACGCTGGCCCAGGCCGAGGACGCTCGCCGCCTGGGGCTGTGGCAGAAAACCCATCCGCCGCTGTCGCAGCGCGTGGGCACGCTCACCGGGATTGCAAAGCAATACGGCGACGCCGGGCAGACGCTGGAGGAACGCTTCCAGCAGAACGTCCGCTTTGCTCCCGAGCCCGCCGCCAAGCCCGGAGGCTCCGGCAAGTAGGAGAGCGCGGCGGGTTCTCGCGGCGAGTTTGCTCCGCGCCGTAACGTCCTATAGAATTCCTGCTTCCTGCCGGGGTTTTGAATCCGCAAACAGGCTCCGGCGCGCCCATCCATCATGAAGATTCACGAATACCAGGCCAAGACCCTGCTGGCGAAATACGGAGTGGCCGTGCCGCGCGGCGAGGTTGCCACGACGCGCGACGAGGCGCAGGCCGCGGCCAAGAACCTGTTCTCCGCGGGCGCGACGGGCGTGGTGGTCAAGGCCCAGATTCATGCCGGAGGCCGCGGCAAGGGCGGCGGCGTGAAGATCGCCAAATCGGCCGACGAGGCCGGCGACCTCGCCGCCAAGATGCTGGGCATGAAGCTGGTGACGCACCAGACCGGCCCGGAAGGCCGCATCGTCAAGCGGCTGCTCATCGAAGAAACGCTGCCCATCGAGCGCGAACTCTACCTGGGCATCGTGATCGACCGCGGCACGGCGTGTCCGGTGTTCATGGCCTCGGCTTCCGGCGGGGTGGAGATCGAGCAGGTCGCGGCCACCAATCCGGAGGCCATCCTCAAGGAGTACATCGCTCCCGCCGCCGGCTTTCAGCCGTTTCAGGCGCGCAAGCTGGCCTTCGGCCTGGGGCTGAAGCCGGAGCAGATCGGCTCGGCGGCGCAACTCCTGGGCGCGTTATACAAAGCCTTCGAAGCCTGCGACGCCTCGCTGGCGGAGATCAATCCCTTCATCACCACCCAGGACGGCCGGCTGTTTGCGCTCGACGCCAAGATCACTTTCGACGACAACGCGCTCTTCCGCCACAAGGACTTGAAGGAGCTGCGCGACACCGACGAAGAAGCGCCGCTCGAGGTCGAGGCCTCGAAGTACGGGCTGAACTACATCAAGCTGGACGGCAACGTGGGCTGCATGGTGAACGGCGCGGGGCTGGCCATGTCCACCATGGACATCATCCAGTACGCCGGAGGCGCGCCGGCGAACTTTCTCGACGTGGGCGGCGGGGCCAACGCCGAGCAGGTGACGCGCGCCTTCGAGATCCTGCTCAGCGACAAGAACGTGAAGGCGGTGCTCATCAACATCTTCGGCGGCATCCTGCGCGTGGACACGCTGGCGCAGGGCGTGGTGGAGGCGGCCAAGACCACCAAGATCCAGTTGCCCATCGTGCTGCGCCTCGAGGGAACCAACGTGGAGCAGGGACGCGAGATCCTGAAGAAGAGCGGATTGAACTTCATGGTCGCGGAAACCATGAAGGATGCGGCAGAAAAGGTTGTGGCCGCGGCGGGAAAGCCGTGAGCGTGCTGGTTGACAAGACGACGAGGCTGATGGTGCAGGGGCTGACGGGGCGCGAGGGCACCTTCCATGCCAAGGCGTGCGCGGCCTATGGGACCCAGGTGGTCGGCGGAGTCACGCCGGGCAAGGGTGGCACGACGCACGAAGGCTGGCCGGTGTTCAACACCGTCGCCGAAGCGGTGAAGCAGACCGGCGCCAATACTTCAGTCATCTTCGTGCCACCGCCGTTCGCCGCCGACGCCATCATGGAGGCCGCCGACGCCGGCGTGGCGCTCATCGTCTGCATCACCGAGGGCATCCCGACGCTGGACATGGTGCGCGCCTGGGAATTCCTCCAAGGCCGCAAGTCGCGGCTCATCGGACCCAACTGCCCGGGCATCATCTCGCCGGGCAAGTGCAAGATCGGCATCATGCCCGGACACATCCACAAGCCGGGGCACGTGGGCATCGTCTCGCGCTCGGGCACGCTGACCTATGAGGCGGTGCACCAGCTCACGCTACGGGGGATCGGGCAGTCCACCGCCATCGGCATCGGCGGCGATCCCATCATCGGCACCAACTTCGTGGACGCGGTGCGGCTCTTCCACGAGGACGCGGAGACCGAGGCCATCGTGCTCATCGGCGAGATCGGCGGCAATGCCGAGGAGAATGCCGCGGAGTTCATCCGCAAGAACGTGAAGAAGCCGGTGGTGGCGTTCATCGCCGGGCAGACGGCGCCGCCGGGACGCCGCATGGGACACGCGGGCGCCATCATCTCCGGCGGCCACGGCACGGCGGCGGAGAAGATTCGCGCGCTCGAGGCGGCGGGCATCCGCGTGGCCAAGTCGCCGGCCGACATCGGCGAGACGGTGGCGCAGGCGATGGGCGCGGCCGCGGCAAAGAACTGAGAACCTAGAACGGAGACTGAGAACTCATAATGAAGACCTTGCAACGCACTTTTTCCATCATCAAGCCGGACGCGGTGGCCAAGAACGCCATCGGCGACATCCTGAAGACGCTCGAAGAGGAAGGCTTCCGCATCCTGGGCATGAAGATGCTGGAGATCACCAAGCAAGAGGCCGAGGGTTTTTACGCCGTGCACGCGAGCAAGGGGTTTTTCGACTCGCTGACCACATTCATGTCCAGCGGACGCATCGTGGTGCTGGCGCTGGAGAGGGAGAACGCCATCGCCGGCCTGCGAGAAGTGATGGGCGCCACCAACCCGGCGCAGGCCGCCGAAGGGACCATCCGCAAGAAGTGGGCGTCGAGCATCGAGCACAACGCCATCCACGGCTCGGATGCCGAGGAGACGGCACGCTTCGAGCTCAGCTACTTCTTCGCTGACTACGAGTTGGGGAAGTGACGAGGTTCCACCATGCCTCACGTTGAAATCACGCTGCTGAAGGGCAGGACGCTGGAACAGAAGCGCAAGGTGGCGGCGCGCGTCACCGACGTGCTGGCGGAAGAGGCCGGAGCGAAGCGGGAAGATACGACCGTCGCTTTTCTTGAGGTCGATCGGGAAAGCTTTGCGCACGGCGGCGTGCTGGTGAGTGACAAGCGCTAGCGCGTCCCGCCGGCTCGGTCACTACTTCTTGCCGGCAGCGCTTTGGTTGAAAGCCCTCGCCCGCCGCATGATCTCCTCCTGCGTGAGGGTCTCTTTGTGGGTGGCAACCTGCCACTCGTGACCGAAGGGATCCACGAGAGCGCAGTAACGGTCGCCCCAGAACGCATCCATGAGCTCCGACTTCGGTTTTGCGCCGGCGGCCACGGCGCGCTTGAAGGTGGCGTCCACGTCTTCGATATAGAGGAAGGTCGAACTCCCGCTGCCACCGAAGGCGAGCGGCGACATGGCGCCCCACTCCGGGAACTCGTCACAAAGGCAGAAGGTGGACGCGCCGATGCGAAGCAGCGCGTGCATGATCTTTCCATTCGGCTCCGCGGAGCGCGAAACCTCCTCCGCCCCAAAGGCCTGCTTGTAGAAGTCAATGGCCTGCGAGCCGCCCCGGCATACCAGGTACGGGGACATCTGGTTGTAGCCTTCGCGCACCCAGTCCGGTTTCATGATTCGCCTCCGTCCGGCGCAAGCTAAATCGGCCCCGAGGTCCAAGTCAAGGCAAGCGAGACTAGCGGCGAGCGCGCCGCTTCTGCAGTCCGGCGAGGTCTTCGAGCAGTATGGTCTGGTCGCGCTCCGGGCCGGTGGAGACCATCGCGATCCTCGCGCCCGTCTCCGCAGCCAGGAAGTTCAGGTACTCGCGCGCCTTCGCCGGCAATCTCTCCCAGCTCTTCACGGCGCGAGTAGACGTCCGCCAGCCGGGCATCTTGCGATAGACGCACTCCAGCTTCTCGTAGCCCGCCACGTCGGGCGGGATCTCTGAAGTCTTTTTCCCCTTGATTTTGTATCCCACGCAGACGGGAATCTCCGCCAGGTCGTCGAGCACGTCCAGCTTGGTGACCACCAGCGACGAAATGCCGTTGATCATGCAGGCGTAGCGCAGGAGCGGCAGGTCGAGCCAGCCGCAGCGCCGCGGACGTCCGGTGACGGCGCCGTACTCGTTGCCGCGTTCGCGCAGGCGGTCGCCGACAGCGTTGTGGATTTCCGTGGGGAAAGGCCCGCCGCCCACCCGGGTGCAGTAGGCCTTGGTCACGCCCAAGACGGCGTCGATGGCCGTAGGCGCGACGCCCGTCCCGATGATGGCGCCGCCCGAGGTGGCGCTGGACGAGGTGACGAAGGGATAGGTGCCGTGGTCAATATCGAGCAGCGCACCCTGGGCGCCCTCGAACATCACCGACTCGCCGCGGGCGATGGCCTGGTTAATCAGCACCGCAGTATCGCAGACGAAGGGCCGAATCTCGGCGGAGACGCGCGCGTACTCCTCGTACATGCTGTCGGCGTCGAGCGGCTCGGAGTTGAAGAGCGCGTGCGCGATCATGTTTTTCTCGCGGCAGGCGTTCTCGATGTGGGTCTTCAGCAGATCGAGGTCGAGCAGGTCGGCCACGCGCAGGCCGCGGCGCCCCATCTTGTCCTCGTAGGCGGGCCCGATGCCGCGCGAGGTGGTGCCGATCTTCACCCGTCCGGGGGCGTTCTCCGCCGCCAGCTCGATCATGCGGTGGTAGGGCAGGATGACGTGGGCGCGGTTGCTGAGGAAGAGGTTGCCGTGGATCTTGACCCCGGCCTCGCGCAAGGCCGCAATCTCTTTGAGCAGCGCCACCGGGTCCACCACCATGCCATTGCCGATGACGGCGCGGCACTTCTTGCGCAGCACGCCGCAGGGGATCAATTGCAGGATGAACTTCTTCCCCTGGATGACCACCGTGTGCCCGGCGTTGTGTCCACCGGCATAGCGGACGACGACGGAGAACTGCTCAGAGAGGACGTCAACGATCTTCCCCTTGCCCTCGTCGCCCCACTGGGCGCCGACTACGATGATGGCCTTGCCTTTTTTCATGGACGAGTTGCGAGTACCGCGTACCGAGTTGCGAGTGGTCTGATTCGCACACTCTTTGCCCACCGACCTGCCGTAGCCTGTGATTTCTGGGAATCGAGGGGGAAAGACGTGTACGCGAAATGATAACCGGGGGGCGGCCCCCAGGGCAAAGGAAACAGTTGCCGGTGCCGGGCTCTGGGCAGTTGTTACACTGGCAACTGGCAACTGCCTATGCCCGAGCTCCCCGAGGTCGAATCCATCCGTCGCGGATTGGCGCGGAGAGTGCGCGGCGACGTTATCGAGTCGGTGTGGCTGGGTGAGAAGCCCGAGCCCCTGAAGTCGCCGGCGCCGGAGATCGTGGCCACGCTCGAACAGGCGCGCATCGCGGCGGTGCGGCGGGTGGGGAAGCACATTGTGTTCGACCTTGAGAGCAGTCAGCCGTCCGCAATCAGCAGTCAGCAAGAGCAGGTTCCTCGCTCCGCTCGGAATGACAATTCAAAGAGGTGGGATGGTCACTCACAGAGGAAGGCGCAGTGGATCGTGCATCTGGGGATGACGGGCAGGCTTGTGATCGCACAGCCGGAGAGCAAAGTGGCCCGGCACACCCACGCCATCGTGCGCCTGCAATCAGGCCGCGAGCTGCGTTTTGTGGATCCGCGCCGCTTCGGGCGGCTTTCGGTGGTGCGCGACCCTGGCGGCTTCGCGCCCGGCGGGCAGGAGCCGCTGGGCGCCGGCGTGCGGCAGTTCGCGCGCCTCTTCCGCGGGCGCAAGACGCCCATCAAGAGCGCGTTGCTCAACCAGAAGCTGCTGCGCGGCGTGGGCAACATCTATGCGGACGAGTCGCTCTACCGCGCGGGGATCCGGCCGCGACGCCGGGCGAGCCGGCTCACGGGCGACGAACTGGCGCGGCTGCACCGCGCCGTGCAACAGGTGCTGCGCGAGGCCATCCGCGCCGGCGGCTCGTCGGTCTCCGACTACGTCAACGCCGATGGCGATGAGGGCTTCTTCCAGTTCGAGCACCGGGTGTACGGGCGCGAAGGCGAGCCCTGCCGGGAATGCAGGTCGGCCATCAAGCGGGTGGTGATCGCGGGCCGGAGCGCGCATTATTGCCCGAAGTGCCAGAGATGAAGGAAAAAGGAAAAAGGAAAAAGGAAAAAGTAAAAAGCCCGGACGCCTCGGGCTTCGCCATCGGCGTGGACCTGGGCGGGACCAACCTGCGGATCGCCGCGGTGGACGAGGGCGGCAAGCTGCTGGAGAAGATCACCACGGATACCGGAATCGCGCGCCCGCGCGACGAGGTGATCGCCGAGATGTGCCGCGCCATCCAGGCGCTGGCGAAGAAAAGGAAAGCTGACGGCAAGCTGGCCGGGGTCGGCGTGGGCGTGCCGGGGATCATCGACCTGAAGAGCGGGATGCTGCGAGGGTCGCCGAACCTGGCGGGATGGCACGACTACCCGGTGCGCGAAGAGATCGAGCGGCGGCTGGGGACGCGCGTCATGCTGGAGAATGACGCCAACGCCGCGGCCCTGGGCGAAAAGTGGCTGGGCGCGGGCCGCGAGGTGGACGACCTGTGCATGATCACGCTGGGCACGGGCGTGGGCGGCGGGATCGTCCTGGGCGGGCGCATCTGGCACGGCATGACCGGGATGGCGGGTGAGCTGGGCCACATCACGGTGGAGCCGGAAGGCCCGCCGTGTGGCTGCGGCAACCGCGGCTGCCTGGAGCAGTTCGCCTCCGCTAAGGCCATCGAGCGCATGTCGCGGGAGACTGCCGCCGGGGGAAACGCGCCCGCGTTGGCGCGCGTCGCCGCCAAACGCGGCTTCAGCTCCGAGACCGTGTGCCAAATGGCTGAGGCCGGCGATAGCGCCGCTCAGGAGATCTTCGGCCGCGTGGGCCGCGCGCTGGGAATCGTGTTGGCCGGTCTGGTCAACACCTTCAACCTGCCCATGTATGTGATTGGCGGCGGCGTGGCCGACGCCTGGGAGATGTTTTCGCCGGCCATGCTGGAGGAGGTACGGAGGCGCTCGTTCGTCTATGTGGCGACGTGCTCCGGCGCCTCAGGCCCGAAGACGGTCATCACCCGCGCGCGGTTGGGCAGCGATGCCGGTCTGTTCGGCGCGGCGCGCCTGGCGTTGCAGGGCCTCAGGGGCTAACAAAAGCAGGTCCCTCCGCTCGCCCTCGGTTCGGTCGCCCAAGGCGACCTCCCTCGGTCTCGGTCGGGATGACAGTTCAGAGGAAGGTGCCGGCGAGACGCCGGCGCCACCTGCGAGAATCGCACAGGCGAGGACGCCTGTGCCACACGGTCCCAGCGGGTTAAACAGCTTCGTTGCGGGCGAGACGCCGGCGCTACCTAGCGTACGGGAGCTTGCTGCAGCGCCTTTTTCAGGGCGGCGAGGAACATCCGGTTGTGCTCCGGGGCGCCGACGGTGACGCGGATGGCGTTGGGAGCGCCCCAGGCGCTTAGGGCGCGGACGATGATGCCTTCCGCCTGCATGCGGCGGGCGAAGGCGACGGATTCCTCCCCTACGTCGAGGTAAAGGAAGTTGGCGCAGGTGGGAATCGGATGCAGGCCCAGCGCCGAGAGTTCCTGGGCCAGCCGAGGCGCCTCGATGGCGTTGCTTTCGACGGCTCTTTGGACGTGGGCAGTGTCCCCGAAGGCGGCCAGGGCGCCGGCCTCGGCCACGCCGGAGACGGAGAAGGCGGGCCGCACGCGCCCCAGGGCCTGGAGCAGCGCCGGCGGTCCCAAGCCGTATCCCACGCGCATGCCGGCGAGGCCGTGAGCCTTGGAGAAGGTGCGCAGGACGATGACCTTGCGTCCCTGGCGCACGTAGTCGAGCGAATGCGAGTATTCGACGCCTTGGACGGCGGCGAAGTGCGCCGCGAAGTCACAGTAGGCTTCGTCGAGCACCACCAGCACGTGCTGGGGGACGCGGTCGAGGAAGCGGTCGGTGGCCGCGGCGTCGAACATCGTCCCGGTGGGATTGTTGGGATTGGCCAGGTAGACGATGCGGGTCATTTCGTCGATGGCGGCGAGTACGGCGTCGAGGTCGAAGGCGTGCTCGCGCATGGGCACTTCGATCAGGCGGCCACCGGCGGCCTGGGTCACGATGGGATAGACGATGAACGAACGCTCGCTGGTGACGGCGTTCAGCCCGGGAACCAGCAGGGTGCGCGCGATGTGGTCGAGCAGGGCGGTGGAGCCGTCAGTGACCAGCACCTGCTCGGTCGGGAGCTGATGGCGCTCCGCCAGGGCCTGGCGCAACTCGGCGCAGTCGTTGTCGGGATAGAAGTTGGCGCTCGCAACCGCCGCGCGGATGGCTTCCACCGCCTTGGGCGAGGGGCCGAAGGGGTTCTCATTCGACGCCATCTTGATGCAGCGCACGCCGCTCTCGCGCTCCGCCTGGCGGATGGGCTTGCCCGGCGCGTAACGCGCCAGGCCGCGGATGTGTTCGGAAATCAGCTCGTCGAAGTCCTTCATCGCGGAATCTCTTTTGTATCACGGCGGCGGGCTTGCGGCCCACTCCGCCCTTTTGAGACCGCCGATTTCAGCCGGGCCACCTCCGCCGGCGTGAGCGGCCGGAAGGCGCCGGGCTCGAGGTCCAGCTCCAGGGGGCCGTAGCGCACGCGCTTGATCTTCTCCACGTGGTGGCCGACGGTTTCGAACATGCGGCGGATCTGGCGGTTCTGTCCCTCGATGAGCGTGACCTCGTACCAGGGGTTGGGCGCGTCGCGCAGCATGCGGATCGCGGCCGGCGCCGTCTTGCGGGACTCTTTTCGCGGGGCGCCAGGACGTTTCAGGTCGGGCGGCAGCACCACGCCGGCGCGAAGCTTGCCAAGTTCCGCCTCCGTGGGCCGGCCGCTCACCTTCACCTGGTAAGTCTTGGGGACATGCGACGAGGCGTGCATCAGCCGCGCCGCCAGCGCGCCGTCGTTGGTCAGGAGCAACAGGCCTTCGCTGGCGTAGTCGAGGCGGCCGACGGGATAGACGCGGGCTCCCGCGTGCACCAGGTCGAGCACCGTCGGCCGGCCCTCGGGGTCGGAGGCGGCGGTGATGTATCCCTTGGGCTTGTTCAGCACCAGGTAGACGGGGCGCTCCGGCCCGTGCAGCAACTTTCCGTCCACGCGGATGTGGTCGCGCTCCGAGTCGGCCTTGGAGCCCAGTTCGGTCACGGTCTTGCCGTTCACCTGGACGCGCCCGCGGGTGATGAGCTCCTCCGCCTTGCGGCGCGAGGCGATTCCGGCGGCGGCGATGATCTTTTGCAGGCGTTCAGTGGGCATGTGGGTTAGGCAGAAACCCTAGGTCCTTCGACTCGGGTTTCCCGCGCTGACGAAAACGCGCGGGAGCCCTCCCTGGCTCAGGATGACGGCTCCTGACAGTTTGTGGTGTTTATAGGGGTCCTTCGACTCGGCCGTCGCACGCCGTTGGCGAGCTCCGGCCTCGCTCAGGATGACAGCCAGTGATTCCATGGAATCAGTCAGAAGCATTCGTGGCGGAAACATTCTCGCCCTCAGGTGGGGTCTGGTCCGCGGGTTTCTCGTCGGGGACGCCGGTGGCGTCAGCAATGGCCTCGGCGACGGGAAAGAGTTCGGACTGCCCGGCGAGTTCCTCGTATTCCTGGAGCGTGGGCAGTTCGCTCATGTCCCTGAGCCCGAAGCGCAGCAGGAACTCGCGGGTGGTGCGGTAGAGGATGGGGCGGCCGATCACCGCTTTGCGCCCCGCGGTGGTGATGAGCTTGCGGTCGAGCAGAGTGGCGATGACGCCGCTGGAATCCACGCTGCGGATCTCGTTGATCTCCGGCAGGGTGACCGGCTGCTTGTAGGCGATGACGGAGAGCGTTTCCAGCGCGGGCAGCGAGAGCCGCACCGGCGGCTTCAGGCTCTTGGCGAAGGCGCGCACCACGTCGTGGAACTCGGGCTTGGTGGACATGCGATAGCCACCCGCCACCAGACGGATCTCCATGCCGCGTTCGGCGGCGGCATAGTCGGCGATCAACTCCTCGACCGCGGCGCGGACGGCGGCCTTGGGGTCGCCGCCTTCCTCGCCCAGCGAGTCCTTCAGCGCAGCCGCCATCTGTTCCACGCTCACCGGATCCTCGGCGGCGTAGATGATGGCTTCGACCTTGCTCCTGAGGCTCATTTCCAGTCGTCGCGCACCGGCGACTCATCCCCCAACACGCTGTCGAACATTGTATGTTTCTTGAGGAGGATGTCGCTGAAAATACTGTCCTGACGCAGCAGGATGGCTTGCAGCCGCACCAGCTCGAGCAGCGCCAGGAAGGCGCAGATCAGCGTCTTGCGCGACTGCATGTTGCCCAAGAGCTGCTTCAAGCGCAGCGGGCGGTCCTCCAGCAGCAGGCGGCGGCGGATGTAGTCGATCATCTGGCCGACGGTGACGGAGTCCTCATCCACTTCGAGCACGGGACGGGTGCGGGCGCGATCGAGCACCTGCTGGAAGGTGCGCACCAGGTCCACCACGTCGGCGGCGAGCTCGGGCTCGGCGCCCTCGGCGTCCTTGAACTCGCCCAGCGCCGGGTTCGACCAGGTGGCGTCCTCGATCTGCTGCTTCTGCAACAGCATCTGCGCCGCATTCTTGAATTTCTCGTGCTCGAGCAGGCGGTTGACCAGCTCGGCGCGGGGGTCGTCCTGGTCGCCGGCGGGCGCGTCGGGGTCGCGCGGCAGCAGCATCCGCGACTTGATGTGGATGAGCATGGAGGCCATGTAGATGAACTCCGCCGCCACGTTCACATCCAGGTGCTTGACCTGCTCGACGTATCCCAGGTACTGCGAGGTGATGCGGGCGATGGGAATGTCGTAGATGTCGATGTCCTGGCGGCGGATGAGGTCGAGCAGCAGATCGAGCGGGCCGTCGTAGACCGCGCCCACGGTGACGGCAAAAGGGAAGTCGCTGGTCTCTTTCTGCTGAGCGGGGGCGGGTTGCGGAGTCTCAGGCATCGCGGGCGTGCCGTCCTCTACTTCTCCTTCTTGCTTCCGGAAGGCGGCGCGAAGTCGCGGGAGATGCCCAGGGCCTGCCGCACCTGCTTCATGGTGCTGTCCGCGGACTTGCGGGCGCGCGCCGCGCCCGCTTCGAGGATATCCCAGGCCAGGCGGGGATTGTGCTCGTATTTTCGGCGGCGCTCCTGCATGGGCTGGAGCGTGCCGACGATGGCGTCGGCCGACCATCCCTTGCACTCGATGCAGCCGATGGAGGCGCTGCGGCAGCCGCGGTTCACCTCCGCCATGGTTTCCTTGCTGCTGAAGATCTTGTGCAGGTCGCCCACCGGGCACACGTCGGGATTGCCGGGGTCGGAGCGGCGCACGCGCGCCGGGTCCGTCACCATGGTCTTGAGCTTGGCCCGGATGGAGGCCTCGGGCTCGCTCAGCAGGATGTAGTTGTCGTAGGACTTCGACATCTTGCGGCCGTCGGTGCCGGGGAGCTTGGGGGCGTGCGTCAGCAGCGGCTGGGGCTCGGGGAAAACGTCGTTGCGCTTGCCGGAGTAGAACATGTTGAAGCGGCGCGCAATCTCGCGGGTCAGTTCGATGTGCGGCACCTGGTCCTCGCCCACCGGGACGTAGTCGGCTTGGTAGATGAGGATATCGGCGGCTTGCAGCACGGGGTAGCCGAGGAAGCCGTAGGTGCCCAGGTCCTTGTCCTTGATGTTCTGGCGCTGCTCCTTGTAGGTGGGGACGCGCTCCAGCCATCCCAGCGGCGTGATCATGGAGAGCAACAGGTGGAGTTCGGCGTGCTGCGGCACGTGGGACTGGATGAACAGGGTCGAGTGCTCGGGGTCGAGTCCGGCGGAGAGCCAGTCGAGCATCACCTCGAGCGAATTCTCCTTGATCCTCGAGGTGTCGGCGTAATCGGTGGTCAGCGCGTGCCAGTCGGCGATAAAGAAGAAGCAATCGTAGTTCTGCTGCAGGTGCACCCAGTTGTCGAGCGCGCCGACGAAGTTCCCCAGATGAAGCTTACCCGTGGAACGCATGCCGCTGAGCACGCGGGGCTTGCGGCCGGGTTGGGGAGCCTTCGCCATCACATCCTCATCAGCAGCGCGTCGAAGAATCCCTTCACCGGCGCCACCAGCCCCCAGATGATCCTTCCCCCGAACAGCACCAGCGCGATCAGGCCGAGCATGCCCAGGGTGTCGTACACGTGGCGGACGGGCTCGGGCAGGAAGTGGCGGAGCACGTGGCTGCCGTCCAGCGGCGGGATGGGGATCAGGTTGAAGACGCCCAGGACCACGTTGATGAACATCGCCTGGTAAAAAAGCAGCGCGACCGGAGTGAGGAGAGATTCGGCATCCACGGGCTGACGGCCCGCCAGAGCGCGCACCACTTCGCCGCCCGCGGCGGAGGTGAGCGCAATGACCGCGAGGATCAGAACCGCGCCCGAGGCGATCACGAAGTTGCTGATGGGCCCCACCACCGAGGTGAGGATGTCATCCCGCACGTGGTTGCGGAAGTTGAGCGGATTGACCGGCGTGGGTTTGGCCCAGCCGAAAACCGGCAGCCCGGTGAAAATCCCCAGCAGCGGCAGGAGCACCGTGCCTACGGGGTCGATGTGCTTGAGCGGATTCAGGGTGACGCGGCCCAAGAGGCGCGCCGTGGGGTCGCCGCAACGGTTGGCCATCCAGGCGTGGGCGGATTCATGCACGCTGATGGCGAAGAGAAACACGATGATTTGGAAAAAGATGTCTACGTGCTGCAGGTTCATGCGCGCAAGATGATGGTAACACGAGGGGCGCGGGCCTCCGGACCTGGAAGATGGGCCATATCCCCGCCCGTAGACGCTGGCAGGAAGGACGCGATATAACCCACTGAGCATCGGCGAGTTCCGGGAGGGTTCCAACGCCTATGACCGCACCAAGGGGATCCGCGGCGCACAAACGAGCCACTCGCTCTGTGGCTCTGGGTTTCCGGGCGCATACCGGATGGGCGGTGATGGTGGTGATGGCCGGCCCACCCTCCTCTCCGTGCGTGGCTCACCGTTGCCGCATCGAGTTGGGTGGCTCGGGTGTGCCGCGATTCGTTTATCACGCGGCTCGGGAAGCCGGCTTGGCCAAAGCGCCCCGAATCGTCCGCTTGGCACGGACCACGGCTCGCAGGGCCGCCACCCAGGCAATGCGCGAAGCCGTCGCGGGGTTGGCCGCGGGCGGGCTTAAGGTAGTCGCCGGCGGCGTTCTGACCGGTTCCATGAGTGTGCCGAAGGCGCTCGGCGCGATTCTCGCTTCCCACCCGCTCCTCCATGCCGCGGAAGGCGAGTTGTTTCGCGACGCGCTGATCGCGGGTTGCAAAGCCTGCGGGATCCGGCTCCGCGGCGTCCCCGAACGCGAGTTGTGGACGCGCGCCGAGCAGCGCCTTGGACTCAAACGAGCGGTCTTGCAGAGACGCCTCGACGAACTCGGACGAGTCGCAGGGCGGCCCTGGGCACAGGACCAGAAGTTGGCTGCTCTGACGGCGTGGCTTGCCTTGGATCCTACAGACCGGTAGTCGTCCGGACCCTGTAAGTCACGGCTTCTGCTCCGCCGCCTTGCGGATGGCCTCCGGAGCGATGGTCTTCACCTTGACGGTGCGCGCCGGGATGCCGGCCACGATGTGGAACGGCTCCACGTTGCGCGAGGCCACGCCCATGGAACCCACGATGCCGTGCTCGGCCACCTTCACCCCGCTCATCACGGTGGCGTGGTAGGTGATGCGGGCGCGCGGGCCGATCTCCGTGCTTTCGTTGGTGACGATCATGCCGTCGTTCAGGTCGTGGGCGTGCGAGTACACGTTGGCGTAGTCGGAGACGGACGAGCCCTCGTGGATGATGATCTCGCCGCGGTCGTCGAGCAGGACATATTTGTGCAGGGTGCAGTTGTCCTCGACCGTCAGGTTGTAACCGAAGGAGACCTCGACGCCGTGGAAGATCTTCACGTTCTTGCCGATGTGCTTGAAGACGTGGCGGGCGAGCATGGCGCGCATGCGGTGGCCCAGCCAGTGGTTCAAGCCGAGGGGCGAGCGGTCATACATCATCCAGAACCAGATGAGCGGCTTGCGCTCGCCGTAGCGGACCGGGTCGGCGTCGCCGTAGGACTCGGGCTCGAGCGTGGCGTTGCGCGGGTCGAAGGAGTGGACGAGGGCCTGGTGCGCCAGCGAGTCGTTGGCCCCGGGCGGGACGTAGGGCCGGCCCAGGTAGAGTTGGTGCAGCGCGTCGCGCGCGACGACGCTGCGGTGGTCCGCGTCTCGGTTCGCGAACTGCTTGTCCAGCCAGTCGATCCAGCCGAGGAAGAGCTTCTCGGCGTCGGGCTGGGGTTTCAGGTTCCGGTACTCATAACGCGGCATAGCTTCCTCGCTGATATTGGGATTCTCTTTCGGATTGCGCAAAGAACTAAGGCGATAGGATCCGGCCTGTCTGCTTGTCCACGGTAACGGTCATCCCGCGTCCCCCGGTCCGCCCCCTCGCGGGAAACAAGACTGTATTCCCGCTCAGTTCCGGGGCGTCGAAGGCGTTGAACGCGACCCCGTGCTCCAGGTCCCCGTGCCGCCAGGCATAGCTCCCCGACCGCAGGTTCACCTTGGCGACAAAGCGCATGGCGGTGACATACGCGAAGTCTTCCTCCATGAGCCCCTTCCCGACGTTGATGGCAGGAATGGCCTGCTTCCATTTGATGTCGGGGATGGCGCCGCCGATTCGCACGATGAAGCCCGCGCCATAGGCGCCGTTTGAAACCTCGATGAGCAGGACGGCGTCGCCCTGGTACTCGGCGTAATACAACGCGCGGATGTAGTCTCCCTTGCTCAGGTGCAGGTTGAAGGCCCGCGCGGGCGAATCACCATCCGTGCGGTTGCCCAGGCCGTTGCGCGCGATGTGGTATTTGGATCCGGCGACCGGGAACTCGAAGGCAATCACACGCCGCGCCTGGGCCACGGCCACCGGCAACTCGAATAGCCGGGGTTCCGCCGGCTTCGAGGGAGGCGTCTCTTGCTGCGCCAGGCCGGTAGCGGCGCACAAGAGAGCCATCGCAATGAGCGTTACGCGGGAGAGCATCCGTATTCCTGCGTCTCCATGATGTCACACCTTGTGGAATCGCGGGATTCGGCGTGCCGCTCCGCGGCATCAGCGCCGGTCGCGGGGAGGGGAGGAAACCCGGGGCCGGAGGAGCGCGCCGGTGACGGCGTACTCACTAGAGTCCTGGCCGGTCAGCTTGAGATCCAGCTCGCGCGCGAAGGAGGCGGTGCCGCTCAGCGAGTAGGGGCCGCCCACGGCATCCAGATGGGCGCCGGAGAAGGTCAAGGTACGGTCGAGCAGCGTGAGACGGCCGGAGAAGCGCCGCAGATGCAGCGGTCCGGGAGCGCCGAGCGAGAGGCGGGGCAGCGTTGTGTTGCGCCCTTCGAACTCGGCCGAGCCGGCGGCGGTGCGCGCCAGGTCTTCCGCCTTCCAGCCGGTGAGGGTGATCTGGTAGGCGCCGCTCAGCGCCCCGGTGCCCCAGGGGTCGTGCATGAGGGCTCCCACGCGCTCGAGCGAGACGCGCTCCAGCCGTCCGCGGCCCCGGTACAAGGGCTCGCCGCCGGTGAAGTCTGCGTGCCACTCCCCCAGGTGGTGGCCGCCCAGGAACTCGGCAGCGACCTCGGCGAGGGTCAGCTTCCCCGGTTCCAGCCGAACCTGCGCCTCGACGCCCGTAGCCACCAGCGACTTCACCATCACCCGCCCGGCGGCCAGATGTCCCTGGGCGCGGAAGCGCCACAACCCGCTGTCGGGGGCCGAGCTGGTGAGCCGGTACCACGGCTGGGAGCGGAATTGGGGGTTCAGCAGGCGGTTGAGCTCATCGGTGACCAACTCGGGCGCGCTGAGATCGAACTCTGCCGGGCACCCTTCGGGCTGATCACAGTGGCGCGGGAGGCGCACCCAGCCACGTAGCGCCAACCGGTACTCCGGCACCGACGCGGTCAGGTTCTGCAATTCGATGGCAGCTTCGGAGAGGACTGCGTTTCCGGTGAGGTGAAGCGGAGCGGCCAGGCCGGGGACCTGCGCCTCCAGATTTCGGAGTTGCGCGCTGCCCAGCGCCGTAGGGGGAGCGAAGTCCAGCCAACTCCCTGCAAGCTCCAGGCTGAGATGCGCCGAACCGCGCGCCGTGACCTGAGGGGGACGCAAGCCGAGCGTCCGCGCCGCCTGCAGCAGCCGGCTGATCTCGGCGTCGCCCTCGAACGCGATGCGGTAGCCGAGGTCGTCGAAGCGCCCGCGCACCACGGTGGGCTTGGGAGCATCGAGAGAAACGGCAAAAGGCGCCACCAACAGGGTGGGCCGCGCCGGGGCCTCCGCTTCCCGCTTCCGCGGGCGCCGGGCTTGCGTCTTGGCCGGATCGGCGGCGCCTTCGATGGCGAAGGAGATTGGGCCCAGGTCCAGGGGCGCGCCCAGCGCGCTCGAGGTAAGGCGCACGGCGGAGGTGCGTCCGCCGCCAGCCCACAGCGGCGCCGCATCTGGGGATGGGGCGTGCAGGCTGAAGACCGCGTCCAGAGTGCCGCTCGCGTTCAAGTCCGCGGCCAGATCCTTCTTGGCGTTGCACAGCAGCCCGGCCAGCGCCGGCAGGGGCAGGTCGCGCGCGGTGAAGCCCAGATCGTAGCGGGGCGATGCCAGAGGCCCGGAAACCGTGCCCCGGGCGGAGAGCTCGCCGTCGCCCACCGGCATGTGACACTCCAGCGCGGAGAGCATCGCGGTGAGTGAACTGTAACGGGCGGTGCAGTGGGCCTGGGCGCGCAGGGGTTCGCCCGAAACGAGGTCGTAGCGGCGGAAGCCGATCAGGCGCGCGTCCGCGGTCAGAGTGAGGTTGGCGGGCGAGCCCCCGAGAGACCCGGAAAGGTCCAGAGCCCCGCGCCAGCCGCGGTCGCGCCCGTAAATCAGGCGAGAGAGCTGGCCGAGCTGCGCTTTTTCCAGGCTGAAGCGCAGATTCAGCGGCGTTTGCTCCAGGCGCGCCGCACGCTGGAACGTTCCGCTGACCTTCAAGGCGCCGGCGTCGCTGAGGTTGGCATCGGTGCGCACCGGGCGGGCCTCGAGCCGCAGCCCCCATTCATCCTCCGACTCCAGCCACAGGGCGAAGTCGGCTTCGTCGAGCGCAAACGCTTTCTTTTCCTGTCCCAGCTTGAGGTTGATGCGCGCGCCCTCCGCCTCGATGTAGGGAAAGCGCGGGCGCGCCTCGGGGCGAGGGCGGGCGGTGGGAGCCGCCGGCGTTTGGGAAGCGCGGGCGAGAAGCGCCTCCAAGTTCCAGCGGCCGTCCTTCCACACCAGGTTCAGGCTGGGGTTGCTCATGCTGAGGCGGGAGATCTCCATCCGGCCGCGCCACAGGGAAGTGATGCGCAGGGCGGCGGTCACCTGGTCGGCGTGCAGCATGGGCTCGGCGCCGAAGGCAGGATCCTCGGAGATGACCATTCGCGTCAGGTCGAAGCCGGGCCGGGGGAGCAGCCGCAGATGGACCTCATCCACGGTGACGTCGCGATCGAGGGCCTGGCCGATGGAGGTGGCGATGCGCCGGCGGAAGCGGCTGACGTTGATGAGTGGAGGCAGCAGCAGCGCCAGCAGCAAGGCAGCCACCACCGCCACAGCCCAGCGCTTCGCCGCGCGGGGCATCAACTCACCATCTGGAAGGATCGCCGCCAGCGGGTTTGGTCGAAGAAGTGCAGGACCACCCTGAGGAGGAACTCCACCCGCTCCCCGAGGCCGGTCTTCTTATATTGGTCGCGCGGGGTTTCAAACGACCAGTAGATGAACATGGGGCGGCCGATGATGTGCTGGCGGGGCACGAAGCCCCAGTAGCGGCTGTCGTAGCTGACATTCCGGTTGTCGCCCATGACGAAATAGCGGTCCGGAGGCACGACCAGGTCGCCGCCCTCAATGTGATACGCGATCTCGCCGCCCCACTCCGGAGTCACGTTCCCGCCAGAACCGGTGGGCACCGCCGGGAAATTGTCGCGATAGGGCGAGTAGCAGAAAACCGTGATGTCATCGCAGGCGCGGTTCACGTAGAGCTCGGAGAGCCGCTCCCCGTTGCGGTACACCACGCCGTCCACCAGATGAATGCGATCGCCGGGCAGGCCGATGACACGCTTCACCACGTAGAGCCCGGATTCCGCCGGGGAGAGGAAGACCACGATGTCGCCGTGCCGCAGACCGCGGTAGGGAACCAGAGGGCCGACCCAGGGAGTCTGGGGAGCGAGGGTGACGCGGTCCACGAAGACGTGGTCGCCGATGAGCAGGGTGTTCTCCATGGAGCTGGAGGGGATCTCGAAGGCCTGCAGGTTGAAGGTGATGATGAACAGACCGGTGACCAGCACCACCGCCATGGAGGCCAGGAACTCCATGGGAGTCTCTTTCTTCTTTTTTTCTTCCGGCTCTTCTTGCCTGGCGATTTCTTGTTCTTTGCCCAAGGGTGACCCTTCCGGCCGGCGCTCCTGCCCCTAACTCACCAGATGCAGGAAACGGTCCCAGCGTATGTTGGCGAAGAAGCGCGCGGCGGAGCGCGCCAAATCGGCAAGTTTACCATCATCCCGCGCCGGCGCCGGGGCGGGCCGGGCGGCAGGGGTGGCCACCGACCAGTAGATGAACAGGGGGCGGCCGACGATGTTCTCGCGGGGGACGAAGCCCCAGTAGCGGCTGTCCAGGCTGCGGTCGCGATTGTCGCCCAGCACGAAGTACTGGCCCGGCGGCACCACCAGTTCGCCGCCCTGGACCAGGTTCCGCATCTGACTCCACCACGCGGATTCGACGCTGGCCGACGCCAGGCCCCGCACCGGGAACTCGTCGCGATAGGTGTCGTAGTCGCGCCGGTTGTACAGCGCATATTTCTCCCGCAGGAGCACACCGTTCACCCGCAGCCGCTTGTTGATGAGCCGTACCCGGTCGCCCGGGAGGCCCACCACCCGCTTCACGAAGTGCTGCTCCGGATTCACCGGGTAGCGGAAGACGATGATGTCGCCGCGGCGCACCTCGACGTAGGGCAACGCCCCGCCCCAGGCGCCGGGCTCGCTGAACCGCAGCTTGTCCACCAGCAGGTAGTCGCCGATGAGCAGGGTGTTCTCCATGGATTCAGAGGGGATCTGGAAGGCCTGCGCCAGAAAAGTGACCACGAACAAGGCGATGACCACGGTCACCACCATGGACTGCAGGGAGGTCAGCCAGCCCTCGCGGGTGGATTGGCGCTGGTCGCGCGGGCTCATTGAGCTGGTCCCGCCCGGGATGGGTCCGGCGCGCCCCGCAGGTGCTCCAGCGCCTGGCGGGCGGCATCCTGCTCGGCTTCCTTCTTGGTGGAGGCGGGGGCGCGGTACACCTGCTCGCCCCCCGCGGAGCGGACGCGCAGCTCCACGGTGAAGACCTTGCGATGGTCGGGGCCGTGCTCCATCACCACGGTGTAGCGCGGAGGCGGCAGGGCCCGCGCCTGCAGCAGTTCCTGCAGCGCGGACTTGTGGTCGGTGGTGGCCAGGCCACCGCCCGCCTGCTTCTGCAGGAGTCCGATCTCGGGTTCGAAGATCCTCTGGCGGACGAGGTGGTGCGCGGCCTCCAGGCCGGCATCCAGATAGACCGCCGCCAGCAGGGCCTCGAGGGCGTTGACCAGCAGGGCGGCCTTGGCGCGGCCGCCACTGCGCTCCTCGCCGCGCCCCAGGCGCAGGAAGCGTCCCAGCTCCAGCCGCTGCGCCACTCCTCCCAGATGGCGGGCGCTCACCAGATGAGCGCGCAGCTTGGATAGCTGCCCCTCGTGAAAGTCGGGGAAGCGCTGGCAAAGCAATTGGCTGACCACGAAGCCAAGCACGGCGTCGCCCAGGAACTCGAGCTGCTCGTTGTCATCCCGCGCGGAGGCGCCGGACTCCCGCTCATGCGCGTGCGAGCTGTGGGTGAGCGCGCGCACCAGCAGCTCCGGGTCGCGGAAGCGGTGCCCGATCTCTTCTTCGAGTGCGGAGATTGCTTCGCTTTTCATCAGGTCTTCGAGCCCGGTTCTGCTTCCCGCGAGCAGGCGGAAAGCCCCGCAGCCCGAGGGGCGGAGCCCGTGAGCCGGAGCGTCGCCCCGGCCGCTAGGGCTTGGGAGGCGGCGCGGTGGTTTGCGCCGGCGGTGCCTGTCCGGTGAGATGGTTGAGCCGGTCCTGCTCCTGTTTGGCTTGCTCAGCAACCATCCCCCCGGTGGTGGCGGAAAGCTCCACCGCCCGGTTGGCGAAGGGGAGCGCGTCGGCGTACTTCTTCTGCTCATCCAGCGCCAGCGCCAGACGGAGCAAGGTGACCGGGTCCGGACGGGCGGTGTTCAACTCCACCGCCATGCGGTAGTGTTTCTCCGCCTCCGCCGGATTCTTCCGGATCAACTCCACCATGCCCATCGAGGCGTGGGCGAACGAAGACAGGACCGGCTTCACGCCCTGGGCCTGCTGGTCCGTGATGCCGGGCGCGGTAGCCAGCCAGCTCTCCATGCCGTCGAAGGCGTGCTGAGCGTCTCTCATCGCTTCCGCCAGGCGCTGGTCTCGGTCCAGATCGGTCTCCCGGGTGCGCTCGGAGATCACACTGGCCACGGTGACCAGGACCATAGGGTTCTCGCCGTCAAACTGCAGGGCCTTGCGGCCCATCTCCACCGTCTTGTCGGCGTTGTTGGATTGCTGGAAGCGGTACATCAGGTTCTGATAGATGGGGCCACGCAAATCGCTCTGCGCGTACTTGGTCTCAAAATCCTTGGCGGCGGCTTCGGCCGCAGCCAGATCGGCGTTGCTGACGATCGCCTGATAGGCAGCACCCTCCTCCGGAGTCTTCGCGGCCGGCGGGGCCTTGCGCTGAGTCGTATTGGAAAGCTGGAAGCCCGAGCCCGAGGCGGTCCCCTGCGCGGCGGACAGCGCCGCCAGACCGAGAACCACCAGCGTCGTGCATACGATTCTTTTCATCTCCACTCCTTGCGATCGAGGAACCACACGCACCAAGGCATGGGGTTCCGGATTTTTGCCCTAAGGTCGTGCCGACGGGGGCTGATAGGGCTCCGCCAGTCCCCGCTCCGCCGCCGCCCGGGTATCGGGCGTGGTATCGCCTGCCGCCAGGGCCGCGCGATAGTGTTGCACGGCCACATCGCGATTTTCCTGCAAGTCAAAGATCCGGGCCAAGTAAATGTGCGACCAGGCCAGGATCCGGGGCTCGCGGGCCATCTCCAAGGTACGCTCGAAGTAGGCGCGGGCGCCGGGCATGTCGCGGCTGAGCGTGGCAGCGCGCGCCAGGATGAACAGGGCCCGGGCCGGATTGTCACTCTGCTGGTCGAGCACCTGCTGGGCCAGCCGCTGCGCCGCCGCCACCTCTCCCGAGGCCAGCTTGGATTCGGCCAGGTCCAGAACCCCGGCTCGCTCCGGCCGGGAGACGAGCAGCGCCTCGGGCGCTGCTTCGCGGCTGAAGGTGATCTCGCCGGCGTGCTTGCGCAGCGCTCCCACGTCGATGTTGAACAGCCAGTCGGGGTAGGCGTCCTGCAGTCCCACGGGATTTTTCTCGAACACCCGCAGCGCGTCGAAGAAGTACAAGGTAAGGATGTAGCCCTCGCGCTCGGCGGCTTCGGCCCGCTGCTCGCGTTCCGCTTCGCCTTCCTTGCCGCCGGAGCCGCTGGTGCGGGCCTCGATGGCGCGGATGATCGACTCATTCACCAGCAGCACGATGTCCTGATGGAAGGTCTCATCCAGGGGCGCTGATTTCACCGACTCCAGCAGCGGCTCCAGGCGCTTCATCGCTCCCTGGCGCTTCAGGGCGAAGGGATCGAGGATGTAATGCAGATAGGTGTGGCGGATGGCGTCCATGGGCAGGGTATCGCCGCGCGGCGAGAGGACCAGGAAGTAGTCGAGGCCGTAGTTGCGCGCGTTCACCTGCCCGGGGGCGCCCATGGGCTCCACGTACACGGCGAAGCGGCGGCCCAGGTAGCTGCTGTCGGACATCCGCAGGTAGGCGGTCTTGGTGGCCAGCAGCATGTTGGCCACCGGGTCATGCAGGCGCTCCACCTGGGCCTCGTAAGCGGCCTGATGCTTCAGCCAGAGGCCGTGCAGGCCGGTGTCCACGTAGAAGCGCTGCAACAGCGGCACGAATCCCAGAACGTAGGAAGCGTCCGGAGGCAGGTCGGCTTCCCGCACCTTCAGTTGGAACCCGGGAGGTTCGTCCAGGTTCAACGCGAGCGAGATGTACTGGGCGTAGTCGCGCGAGGCGTCCGGCTGTTGGTGGTCGCGGTAGAAGGCGCATAGCTGCCTCTGGGCGGTGGCGGCGCTGGCCGAGGCCTGCACCGCGCTCGCCACCTCGGCGCGCACCTGCATGCGCAGGGGATCCGAGGTGGCCAGCTCCTGGTCGTAGCCGCAGGCATTGATGGCCGCCAGCACGCTGAACAGGCTCTCGCTGGTCTCCAGAGTGACGTCCGTCTGCTGGGCCGCGGCCCTGGGCGCCAGGGCACAGCACAGCAGCAGAGCACTTGCGATTCGGAAGAGACGACCCAGACCGGCCTCCAGAGGAAAGAGGAATGAACTTAAGGGGAGTGTGAGCTCCTCCAGTTTAAGGGAGCCGTGGGCGAGGGTCAAACCCCGGGCGGGATAGGAGACAGAGCGCTCCAAAACTGGCCTCCCCACATATAGTGGTCGCGGGATCGCGCACCACAAGACGCGCGTGCGGGCGCGCGGGGCGCGCGAAGGGGGGAGAGGGAGCGGGCGCGGGCGGGGCGAGCGGTCGTATCCGGCGTGGCGTCCGGCTGACGTGTGTGCGGGTGCGGCGCGGCGTGCGCGGCGCGCGATGGCGACAAGCCTCGCGCTCAGTTTGTGGTTTTAAAAAAACGAGCGCGCGAACGTTGGAATTCAGGTGGCCGCGCGAGCAGCCTTCAACCTGGATGCGATCTTTGAACTTGAGAAACGATCAATCGCGGCTCACCTGCAATGACTTGTTGGGTCGCCGCTGAGTGGAACCACGCAACGTGATTATCTTGCCGGCCCGGAGCGACGCAAGCCGCGCGATGCCACGTTGTCAACATTCACCGTGATCGATCACGCGGAGCGTCGTGGCGTTCATTCAAGCTCCGTTGTCAAAACCAAATGCGATGCGACCCAACGCTGCGCTTCGGCCGTCTCCAGACGCCCCCGCCATGAGTCCCGGCAAAGAGATTCGTGCCGGAGACGGCAAGGGAACGGACAGAAGTGCTCGTCAAGCCGGTACTCGCCGAAGTCCAGCTTGTGCCGTTGTTGGTGGAAAGAAAGACACCGCCCCCATCGGTCCCGGCAAAGAGATTCGTCCCGCCTGCCCCGTCGGGGGAGACGGCAAGAGCATGGACATAAGTGTTCGTCAAGCCGGTACTCGCCGAAGTCCAGTTTGTGCCGTTGTTGGTGGAAAGAAAGACGCCGCCACCATAGGTCCCGGCAAAGAGATTCGTGCCGAAGACGGCAAGAGCAGGGAAAGAATGCTGGTTCTTAAATACGTCCCGGACATCCGTGATCATCAAGCCGGTACTCGCCGCTGTCCAGCTTGAGCCGTTGTTGGTGGATATAAAGATACCGCTGCCATCATGAGTCCCGGCAAAGAGATTCGTGCCGGAGACGGCAAGAGCCCGGACATCCATGTTCGTCAAGCCGGTACTCGCTGCAGTCCAGCTTGTGCCGTTGTTTGTGGAAAGAAAGACCCCGCCGCCACCAGTCCCGGCAAAGAGATTCGTGCCGGAGACGGCAAGAGCCCGGACATCCGTGTTCGTCAAGCCGGTATTGACTCCTGTCCAGCTTGTGCCGTTGTTTGTGGAGAGAAAGACGCCGCCTCCCGTTCCGGCAAAAAGATTCGTGCCGCTCACCGCAAGCGCATAGACAAAAGGTTTCGGCAGGCCGGTTTGACTCCAGCTTGTGCCGTTGTTGGTAGAAAGAAAGACGCCGCCGCCATCAGTCCCGGCAAAGAGATTCGTGCCGCTCACCGCAAGGACATTGACATCCGTGTTCGTTAAGCCGGTACTCGCCGCAGTCCAGCTTGTGCCGTTGTTGGTCGATAGAAAGACGCCGCCGCCAATAGTCCCGGCAAAGAGATTCGTGCCGGAGACGGCAAGAGACCAGACATAAGTGTTCGTTAAGCCGGTATTGACTGCTGTCCAGCTTGTGCCGTTGTTCGTGGAAAGAAAGACGCCGCCGCCCTCAGTCCCGGCGGCAAAGAGATTCGTGCCGCCTGCCCCGCCGGGGGCGGGGGACACGGCAAAAGCCCAGACAATAGTATTCGTCGGCAACCCCGTGTTGACCGCAGTCCAGCTTGTGCCGTTGTTGGTGGAAAGAAAGACGCCCCCGCCATAAGTCCCGGCAAAGAGATTCGTGCCGGAGACGGCAAGGGCATAGACATGAGTATTCGTCAAGCCGGTACTCGCTGCTGTCCAGCTTGAGCCGTTGTTGGTGGAAAGAAAGACGCCGCCGCCATCAGTCCCGGCAAAGAGATTCGTGCCGGACCCGCCGCTTGCGGGGCTGACGGCAAGAGCCCGGACATCCGTGTTCGTCAAGCCGGTACTCGCCGCAGTCCAGCTTGTGCCGTTGTTCGTGGAAAGAAAGACGCCGCCGCCACCAGTCCCGGCAAAGAGATTCGTGCCGCCTGTCCCGTTGGGAGAGACGGCAAGAGCACGGACATTAGTGTTCGTCAAGCCGGTACTCGCCGCAGACCAGCTTGTGCCGTTGTTTGTGGAAAGAAAGACGCGGCCGCCCTGAGTCCCGGCAAAGAGATTCGTGCCGCCTGCCCCGTTGGGGGAGACGGCAAGAGACAGGACATCCGTGTTCGTCAAGCCGGTACTCGCTGCAGTCCACCTTGTGCCGTTGTTGGTGGAAAGAAAGACGCCCCCGCCATAAGTCCCGGCAAAGAGATTCGTGCCGGAGACGGCAAAAGAAATAACGGCCCCGCCGTAGGGTCCATTGGTTTGTACCCACTGGGCATGCAATGGATTCGTAGTGGTGAATAGGCAAAACACCACAAAGAGGAATCCGCCACAGCGGACAAGTCGGAAAATGTTTTTCATCTGTTTCTCCTTTCGTGAAATAGTGAAGCGCAATTGCAACCAACGGACAGCGCGTAAGCTGCGAGCCGCGGCGGGCGACGTCGACGCACGACAATCGCGCCCCGCGCGAAGTCGACGTCCTTCACCCGCAGCTGCAACGCTTGAAGCCGTGATTGATGTAAGCCGGAATTTCCATTTTGAGCCGCCAGGCAGACGGCATCCATACACCCGGTTGCCTTCTTTCGGGCCGATCTGGCGCGGTGTCCCATCCCGGTCGTCCCCAGTGGTCTCCGCAAGGCCGGACTGCCCCTCACCCCAAGCCTCAACACCGGAATTGCCTTTGCTCGAAGCGATTTCTCCGACATCGCTCCCTCGTTTACCTCTTGTGGACCGATTTCTCTGCCGCTACCGCTTCCACTATCCTGCGGGTACCGGCAGCTAAGCTCATTCTGGGCGGGCATTATAGGCTCTTGCCGCCGAAGTGAGTGCTGGCGTAGAGAAGTCAATATGGGAAATATTTTCGGCCCACGCCCTGAACGCGTTGCACACAAAACGGTGCTATAGCACTTTTCCCCTTCGTATAGCTATCCCGTCAAACCTCGGGGCAGGATAGGAGACAGAGCGCTCCAAAACTGCCCTCCCCGCAGGTTGTGGTCGGCGCGCCGAGAACCACAAGACGGGCGCGAGCGGGGGGCATGAGGGTGAAGGCCGGCGTTCGGCGGAGCGCAACCTTTGTCGTTCACATCCAAATCCACTACAATGACGACCAAAGACCGTCCACGCCTCAGAATCATCAAACAAGATGGAATGCACAGATATGCCCGTACCGCGGGTGTCAGTGATCACCCCCGTCTACAATGGTGCTGACTACATCGCCGCATGCATCGCCTCGGTCGCCGCCTCAGTCACCTGTGGACGCATCGCCGTCGAGCACATCATCATCGATGACGGCAGCACCGACGGGACCGTCGCCGCCATCAACCGCGCCGTCGCCGCCCTCCTCCCTCCCAGGTCCTACGAGGGTCGCCTGGTGCGGCTCTCCGACAACTCCGGCAAGCCAGCCTACGGCCGCAACCGGGGCATCGAGGCCGCCAAGGGCAAGTATATCTTCTGCCTCGACCACGACGACATCCTCCTGCAGAACACCCTGCGCTACCTGGCCAGCCACCTGGAGACCACCGCCAGCGAGATCGCCTACGGCGACTTCCTCCGCTGCGACAGCGCCATGGTCTACGAGATCGGCCGGGACTACTATGGTTGGCCCCACCCGAACGGCCGCGCCGCCCTCTACTCCATCTTCAAGGGCGACCACTTCTACCAGCACTCCTTCATGTTCACCAAGAGGCTGTGGCACCAGGTCGGCGGCTACGACGAAGCCATCACCTACGGCGAGGACCTCGACCTCTGCACACGCTTCATCCTCGCCGGCCATCTCCCCAGCCACCTGCCCATCACCACCCATATCCACCGCAACCACGGCAAGAACCTTACCGCCTGCTACGAGCACCGCTCCGTGTGGCTCACCGAGCGCCAGGCCCACTACCGCAAGTACATGCACCAGCTACCCCTCCACCTGACTCCCGACCAGATCAGCGACATCCAGGGCGCCCTCCAGATCACCGCCAGCACCCACCTGAACGGCCCGCTCAGCCATGACCTGCCCCCATTCTCCGCACGCGGGATCACACGATACTCTCAGCTTTGAGCGGCACCCTCTTTCCGCAACAGAGACAAGTATGATTTCGGACGAAGGAAAGGGGGAGAAACATGTCGAGGAGCCGGCACAGTGAAGCGGAGATGATCGCGGCCCTGAAGCAGATGGAAACACCGCTTTTACGCATGGAAGGCGAACACCGGGGCCTGGAGGGGAGCGAGGCTCAGCGGCCGCGGCAGCTGGGAGGAACCAGCAGCGCATACGCGATTCGGAAGAGACGACCCAGCCCGGCCTCCAGAGAAAAGAGGAATCAATATAGGGGAGTGTGAACTCCTCCAGTTTAAGGGAGCCGTGGACGAGGGTCAAACCCCGGCCGGGGATAGCTGTACGGACGGGAAAACTGCTACACCTGCACCATTGTGAGAGAGAGTAGAGGACGGGACGGGTTATGGAAGGGCGGCGGTCATTCTTGACCTGTGACCTGCAGTTTGTGATTGCCGCGGATGGCGCGGGCGGACATCGCCGATGCCAGGTAGATGACGATGGCCAGGACGCCCAGCACCTTGGTTCCCGCAATCAGTACCAGATTCTCCAGCGCTCCCCCGACAATGGCGCCCAGCAGGTTGATTCCCAACGCCCGGTCCGGGCTGCCCACTCGCTGGAACGCCGTGGAGAAGACCATGCCGGAGAAGAATACAGGCAGCGCAATCACGACCGAAGCCGCCAGCACCCGCGGCCCGAGCGAGAGCGCGTTGAGCAGGTCATAGGGGACCAGGACGCTCAGCAGCAACGCGGCGAACAGTCCGGCATAGCCGGTCTTCATGCCTTGGGGCCGCCAGGCTACCAGCGCGTTGGCCAGCAGGGCCATGGTGAGAAAGGCTGCGATCACCACCGCATTCACGCTCCAAGTGGAGCCGAACAGCAGGGCCATCTCCGTGATGTCCTTGGTCTCGAGCAGCAGGAAGCCGGCGCCCAGAAGGAAAACCTGGAGATCGTACTCCTCGCGAAACCCGGGCGCGCCGATGATGCGCGAGATGAGCAGCGCCGCGCCGCCCAGGAAGAGCAGCAGCACCACCGCCAGCACCGAGGGGATAGAGCGGCTCTTCAGATAGAGGAAGGGCCAGTTGTCGGTGGCAACGTCGTGCGCATCGGGGGTGAAGCTGGCGCTCACGTCGGGGACATCGGCCGGCGCCGTCCCCGATTTCGCCCCGCCCTGCATGAACACTCGTCCGCCCCCGTCATAGCCGGTTTCGAAGACGCGCGGAGGCGTGCCGAACGCCGCCGTCAGGGTGTTGTACATGCGCGCCGCGACGAACGTCCTCCCCGTCGCGAAAGAGACGGCGAGAGTGCCGCCCGGCTTGAGCAGGCGGCGCGCTTCGCGGAAGGATTCGGCGGTGTAGACGTAGTTGTCCAGGCGCAGCGAGGAAAGGCTGCTGAACACCGTGTGCGAGTCCAGGTAGGCGAAGATGATCAGGTCGTAGTGGCGGCGGCTCGATTTCAGAAAGGCGCGCGCGTCGGTGTTGTAAATCGTGACCTTGGGCGAGTCGTAGGGGCGCTCGGGATGCAGCCGCCGGCCCAGGCGAATGATCACCGGATCGATCTCGACGGCATCCACGCGCTCAGCCCCATGCCGCAGCGCGGTGGCCGTGTCGTTCCCCGTTCCAGCGCCCACCACCAGCACGTCGGCCGGGCGCTGCCCCAGCTCGTAGGGCAGGTTGTAGTTCCGCGCTGCGTCGGCGAAAATCGGGATCTTGCCTGCCTGGCGCAAGAACTCCGGCGAAAGGTCCAACATCTTCTGGTGATAGTCGTAATTGACGTCCACGAAGTAGCCCCGCGGCTTGCCCCAGCTATCGGGACCTTCGATCTTCTGCACGTCCACGCGGTAATAAGGAGACCAATAAGTGTTGGGCTCGCTGGTAGCGGTGGCGGCCAGCATGCACGCCAGCAGCGCCAGGGATACCCGCTGTCTCCTGTAGAAGGGGACGAGCAGCACCGCCGCGACCGCCAGCACCTGCAGCGGCGACCATTCCAGGAACGCCGCTGCGGTGAAGCTGAGGATGCCGGTCAAGCTCCCCGCCAGGTTGATGCCGTAGCCGCGCAGCGCCGGCAGCCCCGCCATGCCCTCACCGATCAGCGCCCCCAGCGGGATGCACATGGTCACGATCAAGCCCAGGAGGGCGGTCACCACCAGGACGCTGACCACGACAGTGGCTCCCACCCGGCCAAACAGGAAGTAATCGCCCGTGGACAACCTCAGGTGGCGGATATGCAGTAGGTCGGCGTTATGCACCAGCAGCAGCAGAGACGTGGCCACCCAGGGAAACAGGTGGCGCGTCCACTTCATCTTCTCCCAGCGCATCATCCCGACTCCCAGACCAAGGAAGGACGCGATCAAGGGCAGGTTCTTGAAGTACGCCAGGGTGCGGATTTCGGTGGAGACGTAGCGGATGATGAACAGTTCGAAATACAGCCCGAGGAAACTTGCGAGGAACAGCCACCACGCCTTGGTTCGATCGGTCACAGTCCAGGTTGGTCGTGAAGCTCACGCATTCTAGCAAGAAGGGCTTCTTCCCAGGTCTAGGTGGGCGTATCCGGGCAGCGATTGGAGCCACCTGCGGGTGCAGTTCTCGCGTGACCTGCAGGAGTCCAGCGCCTCAGCCGCGAACGTTGACCTTGGAGAAGGTGAGCACGGTGCGCCCGGGGATGGGGCGCCCGAAGTTGGTCGCCGGCTGGAAGACGGTGAAGATGAGCATCTGGTTCAGCTTGGGCAACAGATTCCGGGCGTCCTTGGGCCCGGAGAGGATGCGGTAATCCTGCACCCGGCCCTGGGCGTCCACGGCAATCTCCACCACCAGCGACTCGGCGCCGGCCACCCCCAGCGAGTCAAAGGGCGCGGCGGCCAGTTGCGGCGGCGTGTACAAGCTGGTGGGAACGTCCTGCGCGCCCGGCAGCGGTCCCGGGGCAAAGACTCCGATCAACAGCCCGAAGGCGAAGACCGAGGTGAGGATGCCGGCCGTGGCGGGAACCATGACGGCGTTGATGGCGTTTTCCACGCGCACCCAGAGCGCGTCCAGGCGGCGGCCGAGACTGCGGGAGGCCTGGTGCGAGAGCATCACGCGCAGTCGCAGCGCCAGTTCCGGAGGAGCGGGCTTGCGGCCCAGGCCGGCCACCAGGGTTTGCGTGCGGATGAGCGCGGCATACTCGGTGCGGCAGGGCGGGCAGCCCCCCAGGTGCTGCTCGATGGCGTGCATATCGCGTCCGCTGATGGCGCCATCCAAGTACGGCGAAAACATGGATCGGATCTCTGTGCAGTTCATGGCCTGACTTCCACCTCCTGCCGGACTCCGACCGCCGGCACCACCGCGGCGCTGCTTGCCTTCGCCTTCCCGCGTCCATTCGAGGGCGAAGCCTCTGCCGCGCGTTCGAGTCCCAACTCCGAACCCACCTCGTCCACCCAGGGTTGCAGCCGCTTCTTCAATGCCTCGCGGCCGCGCATCAGCCGCGACTTCACCGTGCCCAGCGAGACGTGCAACACTTCCGCGATTTCCTCGTACGAAAGTTCTTCGATGTCCCGCAGGATGACCGCCGTGCGGTAGGGCTCCGGCACCTGCCGCAGCTCCTGTTCCACCTTGGCCCGCACTTCCTCGTGGGCCGCGCTCTCAAACGGCGAGTCGTGGCGGTCCACCAGCTTCTCCTTCAGCCCCTGCGCCCGCTCGGGCCTGGAAGAGAGCGCATCCGCCGGCTCGATGGAAGTCTCGCGCGCCTTGTGGCGGAACCACCAGCGCCGCTGGTTCGAAGCCTCGCGGATGGCGATGCTGTACATCCAGGTCTTCAGGCTGGCGTCGCCGTGGAAGCGCTTGATGCCCCGGAACACCTTCAGGAAGACTTCCTGGGTGGTGTCGGCGGCGTCGGCCGGATCGTTCACGATGCGATAGACCAGGCTGTAAATCGGCTGGTGATAACGGGCCACCAGCCAGGCAAACGCTTCCTCGGAGCCGGCCTTCAACTCGGCTACCATCGGGGCCTCTTCCGTCCTGACCCCTAGCGCGCTTGCAACGTCGCCCACCGCCGCCATCCCCGCCACGAACTTCATGGCGTCCACCCTCAACCCTACCACCTGGGGGGCTAGCGAACCAACCACCCGCCCCTCCGGCGGGTCCCTGGCCTGGACGGACCCCGGGGGAGGTTCCGTCCTTACCTTCCATAGACGCCTGAAGAACGCCTGGGGTTCCTGGGTTTGCTGGTTTTATTTGGGGAGGCGCGGGATGGGCGAGCCAAGACCGCCCTTGCCGGTCTGCCAGCAGCGCCCCAGGTTTGACTAACCCCTCCCCCTCGGCGAGAATTGAGGAGGTCCGGGCGTCAGTGTCCGTGCCGGTTTCCCCGCCAGTATTCCCGTGGGCCTGTGGCGCAGCTGGGAGCGCGCTTCCATGGCATGGAAGAGGTCGTCGGTTCGATCCCGACCAGGTCCACCAACTTACAGGCTAGGCAATCTTTCCCATTTTTGTCGGCGCCAGCTGATGTCAACTGCAAGGCAGAGTGGCCGATGATCGGCTCCACAGCTCTCGTCACGACCTTCCTGATTGACCTTGTGTCGTCCTCAAAAAGCACTTTGGGTCTCTGTTGGGATGATCGCAAAGCTTTCTTTAAGGCATTCGCCGAGCAACTAGAGCCGCACGCAGAATTCCTGCAGCTCAAACAGGCTCTCATCAAATTTACGGGCGACGGGTGGCTTCTGATGAGCAGCGAGTTAGATGACCAGGAGAAAATGTGTTGTCTTGCCCTCATCCTGCGAAAGCGCTTCCGTGAAGAGATGAGTAAGCGTACAGATTGGCCCGTCGATCGCATACCGCGACTCCGAATGTCTTTATTCAGTGCCAAGGACATGCAAGTTAAGCCGTTCGGGAAGGAAGATTGGGTATTCGAGAGCGCCTGGGGAGCCAGCCGACTTGCACAATTCTGCGACCAACCAGTGGCTGGCGACGACGAGATCTTAGTAAACGAACTTCTCAAGAGCGGGGTAGATAATGATTTTGAGTTTCAGCCAGTCGACCTAAGTAAAAGGTCCCCGCCCCCAAAGCAGCCTGAGAAAGAGATCACAGCTTCCAAACTTATCCGACCGAAGGCCATCGCAGGTTTGAAGAACCCGCTTTACGCATACACCCGTCTCCTATTGGGAGAGCTCAGCAAGTACGACGCAGCGACATTCGTCCACAAGTTCGCGCTGGATAATCCTGACTGGGCGGCAGAGTCTCTTCACAGTTGGCTACGCCACCTCGTACCGACGTATGGGTCTTCAAGAAAGTGCTTGGAAATGCTCATTGAGAGTGGTGTCAACGCGGACGTCAGGATATTCACAGCGGTATTGTCGAAGCCCGACAACAATTACTCGGACCGGCTGAGGGATTTCAATTGGATGAAGACGTTAAGAGTAGAACCGAACAAGTTCACATACACCGCGCTCATCTCGAAATCCCCGAATTTTGAGACGGCTAAGCAGTGGTTTGAAAACATACCCGAAGGTCAACGGGATGTCGCTGCCTATAGTGCCCTTATGGCAAAGGCAAAACCCGCGAAGGCCAAAGAGTTGTTCCAAAATCTGCCGTCCAACGTTCAGCCTAACGCGCGAACCTTTAGTGCATTGATAGTCGGCGCCGCCTCCTACCCCGAGGCTCGTGCAGTTTTTAAGCAGATGCAGGAGCGGACAGTCGTTCCAATTCTGCAGAATTACATTGAGCTAGTCGGAAAAGCGAAGACGCTGTCGTTTGAAGATGCCTCGCAGCTCTTAGAGGAGGTCCGAAAGAGCGGGCTTCTTCCCAAGCTGCAACTGTTTAACGCGATTCTGAACAAGCTGGGATCAGAGGAGGATCGCCAGCTGTGGTCGGCAAAAATGAGAGAAGCGGGCTTTGACGACGACACCTCTACGTACAACATTCTCCTGAAATACACAGCTAGCTTCGACAAAGCAGACACATTGCTAGCAGAAATGAGGAATCACAACATACCGCGAGACGTGATTACCTATAACACGCTTCTGGAGGTGCTGCGAAAACGTAAGATTCGTCCACGCCCGCCCACGGATTCGATGTCGCCGGAATTGGCCACCTTCGACAAAGCCCGCCAATATTTAAATGAAATGCAGGCGGACAAAGTCGCCCCCGACACCTGGACTTTCAACGCGCTGCTTGTACTGGCGCAAGATCGTAAACAAGCAGTCGAGCTATTCGACTCTATGGTTAAAAGAGGACTACGGCCGAATACCTTTACATTCAACCAGATGATCAAATTCGCCACGACTCTGGCCGAGGGAATAGAGTGGGTGGAGAAGCTCGCAAAGTCGAAGAACAATCCTGATTCGTATACGTTTGGCTCCCTTCTCAAACGCAAGGCACGTGAGGCGGCTCTATCGAACACTGAACCAGAAGAACTGGTTGACTGGTATCTGCAGCTTCAGCTTCCCGTCTCTAGCGACGACGATTTTTGCTCCGGGGCTATAACGGCTGTGCTCAATGAAGATAGTCTCTGGCGGGCGTTAAGCTACGGTGAACGACTACGCAAAGAACTCGATGAACGGGGGCGGCAAAGTGGTGGCAGCGCTGCAATATAGAGCGCCTGCTTGGGCGTGGAAGGGGGCTGCAACCTCGCCATCGAGCAAGCCCCGTTGCCTACTCAATTCCTACCAAATTGCGTCGAACATGCCGTCTATACCCTGTAACTGACCCTAGCTAACCCTTTTGGAATCAGTCTCCAGGCACTTTCGTCCTTCCATGTCATGGAAGACGTCGTCGGTTCGATCCCGACCAGGTCCACCAGTTTCCCATTCCCGCTCACAGAGCCCTGTAAACTGAAGCCCCGACAGAACTCCTCCGCGAGATTGTACTACTGGATTTCCCACTGCCATAATCTGGCATATGCACTCAGAAGCAGAATCGTTAGATGGAGTGGTAAAGCTCCTGAAGTTTCGAAAGCGGCACGACTTGGCACAACTCTTAGAACGTGCTTGGCTTGAACTGGACGAGAGCAATCAATATGGGTCGTATCTGTACTCAACGCTAACGACCGCGAGGATTCACGCACCTATTGAGGACTATCATCGCTTGCGCGCACTGCCGAAATCTGACAAGAATGAAGTTTTCGATACCCTGCTCGAAATCTATCCGCCTCGAGATCATTCCATAGAGCTTACTGGGGTGGAATTCGTAGTTGACACTTCTGCACCTGCTGATAAAAACAAAGACCTACTGGACGAGATTGAAGCCCAACGAAGTCTAATGATAACGGTAGCTACGGGTGGGCCGCGGATTCAAGAAGTGAATCCCGAATACCAGGAAAGACGCGACCGCATTGCGGCCATGCTGGCGGAGTTGGATATTCCCGAACCGAATCCGTACAGCGACCTTTGGGCTTGGTACGGGAAATGGAGCAGTGGAGATTTACCCTCCTACAACTCTCGAAGGCAATTTATATCGAATCTATATAGTCCCTTGATTGATAGATTGAAGCGCGGAACTGCACCGCGAGCTTCGGGAATTTTCCAAGGGCCTACTGGTTGGAACAAAGTGGATCGGACGCTCAGCGAAATTAGGCAAAGACTTGAGCGAGCGTCAACTGAAGAGCAGTTTCAGGCCGTAGGTTTGTTATGCCGCGAAGCTCTGATTTCCCTCGCGCAGACCGTTTACGACCCTAGTCGGCATAAAATCCTCGACGATGTTGAAGTCAGCCCTACAGATGCGAAACGGATGTTGGAAGCTTATTTGGCGACGGAACTAGCTGAAAGTGAAAACAAGGTTGCGCGTCAACACGCAAGGGCGGCTCTTGACCTTACGAATGAATTGCAGCACAAGAGGACGGCGACTTTCAGGCAAGCGGCTCTTTGTGCCGAAGCAACGGCGTCTGTCGTAAATCTAATCGCGATTATGTCCGGGCAGCGCGATCCGTAGTAAATTCATGGCGCTTCGTAAGAGCCTCCCATGCAGCACAACATGACGACCACTGCGTTTGGACTCGATGGCTACAGAACCGTGCGCGGCCTGGGCATCGTCCGGGGAATCATTGTGCGGTCCCGTTCGGTGATTGGGACCTTCGCCGCAGGACTGCAGACGCTGGTGGGCGGCAACATCACGCTGTTCACCGAGCTGTGTGAGAAAACCCGCGAGGAGGCCTTCGACCTCATGCTGCAGCACGCCCAGCAGATGGGCGCCAACGCCGTGGTGGGCGTCCGCTACGACGCCACCGAGGTCATGCAGGGCGTGACTGAGGTGCTCTGCTACGGAACGGCGGTGGTGGTCGAGCCCGTCGGTGGCAACTGAACCTCCCCCAGGGCCTCTGAAGAGCTGCCCGCGACGCCATCTCTGTAAGTCACGAAGCGGCCGGAGATGGCGGGCACGCGCTCGCCGGGAACAAGAATCCCCACCAGATTCAGCGGGTCGGCGGCGGAGAGGGTGATAGTTTCGCCCGCGGGCTCCTGCTTGCGCAGGGCGCGCAGGGATTCGACCGCTACCGGCAAAGCGAACTGTTCTCCGATGAAGCCGGCGACGAAGCGGCCGCCGCGGATCTCGCCGCGGTCTTCGAGGCGGCGGAAGGCGATGTGCAATTCGCGCCACTTGGGAACGATGGTTTCGCGCGCCAGCAGGTCGCGGAAGACCACGCCGTAACGCCCCAGCAGCATCTTGCACGTGGCCTCGACGGCGCGCCCGCGAATGGCGGCGTCGGCGCCTTCCCCTGCATAAAGCAGCGCCCAGCGGCCGGAGCTGTGCCGCGGGCGCGCGCTGCGTCCCGCGCCCCGGCCGGCGCGGCGCCGGGGATCGATCAAGGCGCGCAGGTTGTCGAAGCCGTCGGCGGTGACCAGGCCTCCCGCGACCAGCTCCCACAACGCCGTTTCTACCTCGGCTTTGAGCTTGCCGGTGCCGCGCACCGCGTCCGCGAAAAACGACGCCCCGCGCTGGCGCAGGAAATCGAGGACGCCGCGGGCGCCGGGACTCAGCCCGCGGGCCTCTTCGTCGATCTCCTGCGGGCGCTGCGGCAGCATCCAGTCGGCCTCTTCGCGCACGAAAAAGGTAATGGGCGCGACGCTGGTGGGCACCACGCGGCGGCGGCCCTGTCTGGAGTCGTCGAGCGTTGCCGGATGCGGCGAGAGCCGTCCCCAACCGACGGCGCCGGTCAGGCAAAGCTGGTCGAGGGCTTTCGGGTCGTAGCCGGCGACGCGCCGCGCCAGCACCTGCGGCTCCCACGCGTTGGCCGGGATTTCGAATCCCTGCAACTGCCGCAGGACCTCCAGCAGCCCGCGCTCGCCCATCATCTGGCTGCCGGGCGCGAGGTGCTGCCAGCGCAGCAGCCAGCGCAGGAACTGCGCCGCCGTCACCGGCTGGATCTCGCGGCGCAGCGTGCCCAGCGTCAGCCGGTGGATGCGGGCGAGCAGGCGCCTTTCACACCATTCGTGTGGCGCAGCCGTCCCCGGCTGTGCGCCGGTGAAGTTGCCACGGAGAATCGCGCCGGAGGCTTCCAGGCGCAGCATCTGCTTTTCGATCTCGTGCTCGCTGAGCCCAAGGGCCGCTCCTAGTGCAGAGGAGGTGGTCGGTCCGATGTGCGCCATCCATCCCGTCACCAGCGCCAGCAGGGCATCGTCGCGTGAGGGCGCGGCGGCTTCGACCTCGGGCAGGGAGTACTCCAGCACGGCGTCGGGAAAGATGGCGGCGAAGGTTTTTGTCTTTTCTGCTGCGACCCAGTAGGTGATTTCGCCGCGCGATGCGCGAGTGGCACGGCGGTCAGCGGCGAGGGCGTCGAAGTACAGATCCCAATCTTTCGCACAGCCGAGGGCGGCTGTGCCACGCGGACCTTGCTCCGCACAGCCGGGGACGGCTGTGCCACACAGTCCTTGCGGCAGAGCGATGAGCGTCAGCAGCGCGTCGTGCAGCTCGTCCGCGTCGCGCACTTCGGGCCAGGCGTCCTGGCGCACTTCGGCGATGGCCGCCGGGTCGAGCCGCCCCACCTCCTCGAGCACCGAGGCCGGGAGCGTGCGGCGCAGCTCCACGGCGCGGGCGCGGCGCTCCTCGAGCGGCGCGTCGTCCAGGAAGGCGTAAGGATTGGCGTTCAGGATCTCGTGCGAAAAGGCCGAGGGCACGGGCGTATCCACGGCCACGGTGCGGATGGCGCCTGAAGCCATGCCGCGCAGCACTTCCTTCAGGCCGTCGAGGTCGAGGGCTTCGTGCAGCACGTCCTTCATCACCTCGCGCACCAGCGGATGGTCGGGGATGTTCATGTCGCCGGAGATGTTCTCCTGGCAGGCGGCGACGTCGGGAAAGACGGAGGCCAGTAGGTCGTCGGAGCGCATGCGCTGGATCTGCGGCGGGACTTTCTTGCCGCCCATGAAGCGCAGCAGGGCCAGCGACCGCCCGGCATCCCAGCGCCAGCGCGCGGTGAAGATGGGCGAAGCCAGCACCGCCTGCTCCAGCACCTCTTGGACCGTCTCGGCGCGCAGGAATTCGAAGACGCCGGCCAGGGGGAAGCTGTGCTGCTCGGCCAGCGCGATGTTCAAGCCGTTGTCGGTGGCGGCGGCCTGCAATTCGAAGTTGAAGGAGCGGCAGAAGCGCTTGCGCAGCGCCAGTCCCCAGGCCTTGTTGACGCATCCGCCGAAGGGCGCGTGGATGACGAGCTGCATGCCGCCGCTCTCGTCGAAGAAGCGCTCGGCAACCACCGTAGTCTGCGAGGGCACGACGCCCAGCACGGTGCGCCCCGCGACCACGTACTCGATGGCCTGCTGCGCGCCGGAGTCGTCGAGGCCGCACTCGTCTTTCAGCCATTGCACGGCTTCGGGAGAAAAGCGCACAGCCGAGGGCGGCTGTGCCACACGGTCATCGCTGATCACAGCCGAGGGCCCTTCGACTGCGCTCAGGGCAGGCTCTTGTGCCACGTGGGCGTTGCCGGGGACCAGCGAACTGATTTTTTCGCGCAGTTCGGAAACCTGCACGGAAAGCTCGGCGGTGCGCGCCGGAGCCTCGCCGCGCCAGAAGGGAATGGTTGGGGCGGCGCCCTGGGCGTCCTCCACCAGCACGCGGCCGACGGCTTCGATCCGCCGGATGCGCCACGAGGTGTTGCCCAGCAGCATCACATCGCCCGCCATGCTTTCGACGGCGAAGTCCTCGTCCACGGTGCCGACCACGGCGCCTTCGGGTTCGGCGACCACGGTGTAGAGCGCGTTCTCCGGGATGGCGCCGCCGCTGGTGATGGCTGCCAGCCGCGCTCCGCGGCGCGAGCGCAGACGACCGTTCACGCGGTCGCGGTGCAGGTAGGCGCCGTAGCGTCCGCGGCGCGCGGCGATGCCTTCCGCCAGCATCTCGAGCACGGCTTCGAAGTCGGCGCGCGACAAGTTGCGATAGGGATAGGCGCGGCGCACCAACTCGAAGAGGTCGTCTTCCTTCCACTCTTCCACCGCGCACATGGCGACGATCTGCTGCGCCAGGATGTCGAGCGGGGCCTCCGGTATCCATAGCCGGTCGAGTTCGCCCTTGCGGATGGCGCGCACCAGGGCAGCGCATTCTATGAGCTCGTCGCGTGTACTGACGAAGATGCGCCCTTTGGGGACGGCGCCCCGCCAGTGGCCGGAGCGCCCGATGCGTTGCAATGCCACCGCGATCACCCGCGGCGTGCCGATGTGGCACACCAGGTCCACGGTGCCGATGTCGATGCCCAACTCGAGCGAGGCGGTGGCCACCACCACTTTCACCTCGCCTGCCTTCAACCGCTTCTCCGCCGCCAGGCGCAGTTTGCGGGAGAGGCTGCCGTGATGCGCCGCCACCGCCTCTTCGCCCAGGCGTTCCCCCAGTAGATGGCTGATGCGCTCCGCCAGCCGGCGCGTGTTGACGAAGACCAGCGTGGAGCGGTGCTGGCGCACCAGCTCCGCGATGCGGTCGTAGATCTCGTCCCACATCTCGTTCGAGGCCACCGGGCCGAGTTCGCTTCCCGGGACCTCGACGGCCAAGTCCATCTCCCGCCGGTGTCCGACGTTGACCACCACCGGCTGCGGGCGGCCGCCTCCGGTGAGGAACTCGGCCACCAGCTCGATGGGCTTCTGCGTGGCGGAAAGTCCGATGCGCGTGGGAGACCCGTGTGGAAGCGGGCGACCTCGCCCGCATTTCACCAACTCGTCCAGCCGTTCGAGCGAGAGCGCGAGGTGCGAGCCGCGCTTGTCGTCGGCGACGGCGTGGATCTCGTCCACGATCACCGTCTCCACGTCCTTCAGGATTTCCCGGCTCTTCTCGGCGGTGAGCAGGATGTAGAACGACTCGGGCGTGGTCACCAGGATGTGCGGCGGGCGCTTGAGCATGGCGCGGCGCTCGGACGCGAGCGTGTCGCCGGTGCGCACGGCGGTGCGGATCTCCGGCATCAGCAGGCCGCGCGCGCCCGCAAGCTGGAGGATCTCGCCCAGCGGCACTTCCAGGTTCTTCTGGATGTCGTTGCCCAGCGCCTTCAGCGGCGAGATGTAGAGCACCTCGGTGCGGTCCTGGAGGTCGCCCGCCAGCGCTTTGCGCACCAGGCGGTCAATGCAGGCCAGGAACGCGGCCAGCGTCTTGCCGGAGCCGGTAGGCGCGGAGATCAGCGTGGTGCGGTCGGCCAGGATGTGTGGCCAGCCCTGCTCCTGGGGCTCGGTAGGACTCTCGAAGCGGCCGAGGAACCACTCCTGCACCAGCGGGTGTGCCCAGGCGAGGGAAGGCGGGACGGCCATGGCCGGTCATTCTAATCCGAAAGCAGCGAGTTTCGCAAAACATTCGCCTATGTAAAGGGGCATGAAAGAGCGCCGGAGATACAATCCCAGTGTGGCCGGCCTGACGCTGAAGGACATCGTGCGCTGCCCGCACTGCCAGAGCGCGGAAGTGGTGTATTCCTGCGAGCCCAAGTGCTGCTGGAACCACGTCTGCGGCGACTGCCGGACGTCGTTCCAGTTGGTGACGGAGAAGACCGGGGAATTCGACCGGGCGACTACGATCACGCCGGTCGAGCCGGAGTCAGGCGACCCCACCACGGGCTGTGCCGCCTGCGAGAGTATGAAGCTGGAGGTGGTGCGCTCGGAGGGCGTGAACTCCGGTACGCTGATCTGCGGCGACTGCCGCGCGCTGCTCAAGCTGGCCATCGAGGAAGTGGCGGTGGGGAAGTTCTAGGGAAAAAGGTAAAAGTAAAAAGTAAAAAGTAAAAGGGGAAAGGGAAAAGGGAAAAGAACCCCTGTAGAATCCTCTCCTATGTCAGCCAAGACGCGCGCCAAGAAGATCAAGCTGCTGCTGCTGGATGTGGACGGGGTGATGACCGACGGCCGCATCTGGCTGCTGCCCGCGCCCGCCGGAGCGGATCTGGAGTTGCGCGCTCGGGCGGCCGAGCACGCCGATACGGGCGGCTACGCCATCTCCAGCGATACCATGGTCGAGGCCAAGGGTTTCCACGCCCACGACGGCACGGCCATTTCGCTGGCGCGGCTGGGGGGCATCAAGACCGGGATCATCACCCAGCGCATCTCGGAGACGGTCGCTTTGCGCGCCCGCGACCTGCGCCTGGACCACGTCCACCAGGGCGTGGCCGACAAGATAGGCGCGTTCGAGAAAATCCTGGGGCAGGAGGGCCTGACCGCCGCCCAGGTCGCCTACGTGGGCGACGACATCATCGACCTGGGGGTGATGCGGCGCTGCGGGCTGGCCATCGCCGTCCCCAACGCCCGCAAGGAAGTGAAGGACGCGGCCCACTACGTCACCCGCCACGGCGGCGGCAAGGGCGCGGTGCGCGACGCGGTGGAATTCATCCTGCGCGCCCAGGGCAAGATGGAGAAGACGGTGCGGGCCTACGTCACCCGCCGCAGGGCCCAAAAGGCGCAACCCAAGTCCAATCCATAGAAAGGCCCGCCGCCGGTTGGGAGGGCAGCGGGCCACCGTTTCCCGGATGATTGGCTACGCTGGCCCCCCGGGAGGGAGCCTGAGGGTATAGACGGATGCCGGGGGAAAAAGTTCTGTGGGCTGGAAGATTTTTTTCCAGCCCGCAGGCCCGATGTGTTCAGTTGCTGACGGCGACCGGCTTCGAGGCCATGAGTTCGGTGAAGCGCGGATCCTTGCGCACCTGCACGAACTCCTCGTCTTTGTAGACGTCGCTGATGCCGGCGTACCCGGCCTCCATGGCCTTCTTCAGGTAGAGCAGGCAGCGCTCGGGGTTGCCGCTCTTGGCGTACATTTTGGCGATCACGTAGGAGAAGCGGGCGCGGTCCCCCGGCGAGGCCATGCGCGCCGAAACCCCGGTGGCCGACTGGCGCTCGAAGATGTCCGGGTCGAGTTCCAGCGCGCGCAGGTATTCGCCGCTGGCCTTGTCATATTCCTTGCGCGCGAAATACGCCGTTCCCAGGTTGCTGTGGAAGGAGGCGGAAATCTCGCGCATCTCCAGCGCCTTCTGATAACGCCGGATGGCCTTCTTGTAATCGCTCTGGATGTAGTTCACGACTCCCAGGTTGTTGTAAGCCTCGGGGTAGGCAGGGTCGCGCTTGATGGCGCGTTCGAACTCCTTCTTGGCCCGGTCATGGTGCAGCATCTGGAGCTGGGCGATGCCGCTCTTGTTGTGCAGGACGGCCGTCTCCGTTTTGGCCAACGCGGCGCGATAGTAGTCGATGGCGTCGGCGTATGATTTTTCCGCGCGCAGCTGGTCGCCGCGGGCTTCCAGTTCTTCCGCGGAGGCGTTGGCGGAGGGCGGGGCGGCCCGCAGCAATTGCGGCGGCGCCGTGGCCGTGTCGTCGGAAGCCGGAACAACAGGGAAGAGCGAGCTTTGCGCGAGAGCGGGGAGCGCGAACAGTCCAAAGCAGAGAGTCCAGATCCAGCGAGGCATGGCTACCTCCAGTTTGATTCTACTTCTTCGGCTTCGGTTCCGTCGCCGGCTGGGGCGGGGGAGCAGGGGCCGCAGGCGCGGGCAGCGGCTCAGGTTTCTTCTCGTCCTTGAAGATCCCGAACAGTTTCCCGAAGAAGCCCTTTTTCTTCTTCCCCGGCTCCTCCGGCTGCCCGGCCTGCTGCGGCGGCTGAGTATTGGACACCGGACCCAGGGAAGAAGGCTCCAGTCCGGCGACGGATGTGTGCTCGCAGGTTTCCCGGGGCTCGGTGCCGGCGACGAAGGCGGCGTAATAGGCGTCCGGACAGGCGGCGGTGGAGAGCAGGTTGGTGGCCTTGTCCAGCTTCACTCCGACCACGCCCGAGGGCTCCGGGAACCCTGAAACTTGGCTGTACTGCGGCAAGGCGATGGCCTTCTTCATGAACTCCGCCCAGATGGGCGCGGCGGTGTTGGCGCCGGAAAGCCGCAAGTCGCTGTAGTCGTCGTATCCCACCCAGACGATGCACAGCAGGTTGGAGGTGTAACCGGCGAACCAGGCGTCGTGCGAGGTGCCGGTCTTGCCGGCGGCGGGAGCGGAGAAGCCGCGGCCGCGGACGCCGGCCGCGGTGCCGAAATTGAGCACTCCTTCCAGCATGTCGGTCATCACGTAGGCCACGCGCGCGTCCAGTACCTGGCGGCGCTCGGCGTGGAAGTCCTCGATTACTCCGCCCCTGGCGTCGCGCACGGAATTGACCAGGATGGGCGAGACGCGCACCCCGGAGTTGGCGAACACGGTGTAGGCGCCGGCCACGTCGATGGGCGTGGCGTCGTAGGCGCCCAGGGCGACGGCGGGCGTGGCCTGCGCCGAGCGGATGCCCGCCGCGCGCGCCAGCTCCGCTACTTTGTCGTAGCCCACTATCTCCGCCAGCTTCACCGTGGCGTTATTGAGCGAGAGGGCCAGCGCGTAGCGCGCGGTCACCGGCCCGTGATACTTCTCCTGGTAGTTCCGCGGCTCGTAGATCTGGTCGCCGAAGCTGAAGGTAGTGGGAGAATCGTCCAGGAGCGTGGCCGGGGTGACGACGGGCTGGGCGCCGGTGATTGCGGTGTTGATGGCCGCGGCATAGACGAAGGGCTTGAAGGCGGAGCCCGTGGGACGGTTGGCCAGAGCGTGATTCAGCTGGCTCCAGCCGTAGCTGCGGCCGCCCACCAGCGCCACGATCTCGCCGGTGTGGGGGTTGAGGGCCACCAGCGCCACTTGGGCCTGGGGGCCGGCCAGCACCTCGGTCTCGGTGCGCGAGCCTACCTTGACCCGGCGTGTGCGCATGGCCTTGACCTGGGCATCCACGCCTTTCATGCCCTCGGCCACGGCCTCGGCGGCGGCGCGCTGCAGGTCGGGATCGAGTGTGGTGAAGATGCGGTAGGCATTCTCGTTCAGGTCGCGCTCGCTGTATTTGGCCAGCAGATTGTCCTTCACCAAGTCCACGAAGTAGGGAGCGTCGCTGGCCTCGACGTTGAGCGGCGCCAGCTTAAGGGACGCGGCCTTGGCGCGGTCCGCTTCCTCGCGGGTGATGGAACCCATCTCGAACATGCCCTCCAGCACCAGATTGCGCCGCTCCAGGGCGCGCTCCGGGCTCTTGTAGGGCGAGAGGTAATTGGGCCGCTGGATGATGGCCGCCAGCAGCGCTGCTTCCGGCAGCGTCAGGTTCTGGACGTCCTTGTTGAAGTAGGCGCGCGAGGCCTCGCCGAAGCCGGTGATGGAGAACGAGCCTCGCTGTCCCATGTACACCTGGTTGGCGTAGAGCTCGAAGATCTGCTTCTTGGAGAAGCGCTCCTCGAGCTGGATGGCGATCAGCATCTCGATCAGCTTGCGGCGGATGGTCTTCTCGGGAGTGAGGAAGAAGCCGCGGGAGATCTGCATGGTAAGGGTGGAGCCGCCCTGGCGATGGCTGCCTTCGCGGAAGTCGATCCACGCGGCTTCGGCCAGGCGGAAGAAGTTCACGCCGCTGTGCTGGAAGAAGCGGCGGTCCTCGATGGCCAGCACCGCGTCCACCAGTACCTTGGGGACGTCGTCATAGCTGATGAGCCGGCGCTTGGAGCGCTGCTCGGAGTCGAAGAGCGCGGTCACCAGTTGCGGCTCCAGCTCGTAGGAGTTCAGGCTTTGTCCGTTGGAATCGGCGGCGATGCTCGCGATCTGGCCCTCGCTCATCCGGATGCGGGCGCCTTCGCTGGCGTGGTACGACTCCGGCCCGGGGTGTACCACCAGGACGTCTCCCTGCGCGCGGTAGGTGCCCAGCCGCGATTCGCCCTTCTCTCCCTCCTCGCTGTAACCCGCGATGCGCAGCTGGTTGATGATCTGGTGGGCCTGGGCGCTCTCCCCCACGCGCAGCACCCGGGGACGGGCGTAGATCTTGGAGGCGTTGTTGAAGATCTGCCCCCTCATGCGATGTTCCACGATCTTCGCGTACTGCAGGTAGTAGTAGATGTAGACGGAAAGCAGGCTGAGGAAGACCACGGCCGCGGCGCCCAGCAAGATCCTCACCGGGAGCCGTGAAAAGAAGGACCGGCGGCCCTGGCCCGGCTCGCGACCGCGTTTGGGTCTGCCCCTCACGATTGGATGGCGGACTCGCTACTCCCTTCGACCGGCCGCTGCAGGACGGGGCTCCCGCCGGCTGGCGGGGTGGTTTCGAACCGTTGGCGGAGAGGTGTTGGAAGCCCCGCGTTCAGGAGTCCATGATACCGGGCCGCGTGACCCGGAATCCAGAGGAGAGCGGGGCCAGCGCATCGCATTCGGTACGGGCTTCTCGCCAGAAGCCGGCCCGCTACTTGGTGATCAGCTTGCTCTTGGAAGCGGGAGCAAACTTCAGGTCCAGAGGATAGCCGGGCAGGTCGACGTGCACGGTATAGGAGCAGGAGATTTGCAGGTCCCCGGAGCCCCGCTGCACCACCACGGCCTCCGGCGCCAGTGGGATGTTCATGTTCCGCGCTTGCTTGAGCACGCCGTCCCTGATCTCCTGCTCCGGCTTGGTGCTGTAGGTTTGCAGGCGGGCTTCCGATTCGATGTAATCCTGGAGCTGGTAGTTGTTGAAGTAGGGAGGAATCAGCAAGTACCCGGAGTACGTTCCTCCCACCACCAGCACCAGGCCGATGATGGCCCTCAGAGTTTTCATGGCGGAAATCCCTCTCGCATCGCATCCGGTCGCGAGCCGCTCAGGGCGCGGGCCGCAGCAGCTTCTCCAAATGCCCGACGATGGAGGCGATGGTAGCATCCTCGGTTTCCCGTGTCGAGCGGCGCAGCACCTCCACCTTGCCCTCGGCGACCTTTTTCCCCACCGTGACCCGGAAGGGGATGCCGACCAGGTCGGCGTCCTTGAACTTCACGCCGGGACGCTCGTCGCGGTCGTCGAGCAGAACGTCGAACCCGGCCGCCTCCAGCTTTTCCGCGATCTCCCGCGCCGTGGGCCCCAGGACCGAGTCGGCGGCGTTGACCGGGGTGACCACGACCTCGAAGGGCGCGATCTGCGGCGGCAGCCAGAAGCCGCCCTCGTCGTGGCTCTGCTCGACGGCGGCGGCGAGGATGCGCTCCATGCCGATGCCGTAGCTGCCCATGATGAGCGTGACCTCCTTGCCGTCCTTGTCCAGGACCCGCGCCCCCAGCGACTCGGCGTACTTGCAGCCCAGCTTGAAGATGTGGCCCACCTCGACGGCCTTGGCCACCTTGAGCGGCGTCCCGCACTCCGGACAGCCTTCGCCCGCCGCCGCCAGGCGCAGGTCCACCCACTTGCTGACCGTGAAGTCGCGTCCCGGCGTGACGTTGCGGAGGTGGAAGTCCTCCTTGTTGGCGCCGGTGATCAGGTTCTTGCGGTCCCGCAAGGCGGGATCACCCAGGATGATGGGCAGCGCCTGCAGCAGGAACTCCTGCGTAGGGCTGCCGCTCATCTTCTCGTGGAAGCCCGCCATCCCCACCGGCCCCAGATAGCCGGCGGGCGCGCGGAAGAATTGCTGGATCTCCTCCGCTTGCATGGGGCGGAACTCGCGCCCCTCGAGCGCGGTGGTGAGCTTGGCCTCGTTGAGTTCGTGGTCGCCGCGCAGCAGCACTACCAGCGGCCGCGTCCGCTTCTCGCCCGTGCGCGGGTCGGGCTCCGTCGCCATGTAAGCCAGGGTCTTGATCTTGTTCTTGGGCGAGACCCCCAGGAACTTCGACACCTGCTCGATGGTGCGCTGCCCCGGCGTCGCCACCGGTTCCGGCTGGGAGCTGCCCGGCAGGTCTTCGACCGCATCCAGCCGCGAAGCGGCCTTTTCCAGGTTCGCAGCGTAGCCGCACTGCGAGCAGGAAGCCACTATGTCCTCGCCGGCGTCGGTCATCACCACGAACTCGTGGGACTGCGAGCCGCCCATGGCGCCCGAGTGCGCCTCCACCACCGCGTACTTCAGTCCGCAGCGGTCGAAGATGCGGCAGTAAGTGTCGTGATGCTTCTGGTAGGAGACGTCCAGCCCGGCCGGGTCGAGGTCGAAGGAGTACGAATCCTTCATGATGAACTGGCGCACGCGCAGCAGGCCGGATTTGGGCCGGGGCTCGTCGCGGAACTTGGTCTGGATCTGATACCAGATCTGCGGCAACTGCTTGTAGCTGCGCACTTCCTTGCGCGCGATCTCGGTCATCACCTCTTCGTGGGTCATGCCCAGGCACAGGTCGGCGCCCTTGCGGTCCTTCAGCCGGAACATGGTCTCGCCCATCCCCTGCCAGCGTCCGCTGGCCTCCCACAGCTCGCGGGGATGCAGCGTCGGAAGGTAGAACTCCTGGCCGATGCGGTCCATCTCCTGGCGCACGATGTTGGTGATCTTCTGGATGGAGCGCTGGCCGAGAAACAGATACGAATAGATGCCGGCGGCGAGCTGGCGCACGTATCCCGCGCGCACCAGGAATTTGTGGCTGGGGACTTCCGCGTCGGCTGGAGCCTCGCGCAGCGTCGGGATGAACAATTCAGACCAGCGATGCATAAGTGCAGAATTGTACCGGATGGGGCGCAGGTTGGGCGCGGAGCGGGCGCCAGCGTCCAGAAGGGCGAGAACCGGCCTAGTTGCCCTGGAGCTGCTCCAGGATGGCCTGGCCCAGTTTTTGCGCCTCGCCGAAATGCTTCTGGTACTCGACGAACTGCCGGTTGGCTTCGAGCGAGCGCTCCGGCTTAAGCTGCGCGCGCAGGATCATGTCCCGCACGTGCACCGGGTTCGGCAAGAACGCTTCCTCCGTCAATTCTTCGAGCGCGGTTTTGGGATCGTAGTGATACATGGGCGACCAGTCAGATCAGGTCCGCTTCATTCAACTCGGCAAGCTTCATCAGGTGGCGCTGCAAGCCGAGCTTCAGCGGGCGATTACCATGGACGGGAATCGAGAGCCGCACCACACTGCCTGCCTTTCCATAGATGTGGTGACTGCCGGCCACGCGCAGCCGCATCCAGCCGCGACTTTCAACCAGTTTGGCGAACTCCTTACCGGAGACTTCATATTGCGATTTCAAGGACTCGAGCGTTGCCGGTCGGCTGGGGAGATTTCACCTCGACGGAAAGGCAGCCCTCGATGGCCTCACGCACATTTGCCATCAGTTCGTCTATCGTCTCGCCCTGACTGGCGCAGCCGGGAATTGCCGGCACCTCGGCCCAGAATCCGCCCTCCTCGGCTTCATGAACCACCACTTTGAGTTTCATACTGTTTATTGTCGCACCAATCGCGGCATTGTCCATTACTTCCGGTCTTCCCCGGCGCCTACACCATCTCCGTCCCCCACAGATCATGCAGGTGGAGGATTCCCTGGGGCCGGCCCTTGGAGTCCACCACCACCAGCGAGGTGATTTTCTTTTCTTCCATGATGCCCAGGGCGGCGGCGGCGAAGGCGTCGGGAGCGATGGTTCTGGGGCCGCGGGTCATGCAATCGGCGGCGGTCAGTTCCAGCACGTCCTTGCCGCGCCTCTGTTTGCTGCGTTTTTCCAATAACCGCCGCAGGTCGCCGTCCGAGATCACCCCCAGCAGCTTCCCCTTCGCGACCACCGTGGTGATGCCCAGGCCCTTGCACGACATCTCGTAAATCACATCCGACATTCTGGTTTTGGGCGTGACCTTGGGCATAGCCTCGCCCGAGTGCATCAGCGACGAAACGCGCGCCAGCTTCTTGCCCAGCTTGCCGCCGGGATGGAGGTCGGCGAAGTCGGCTTCCTTGAAGCCGCGCTTCTCGGCCAACGCCACGGCCAGGGCGTCGCCCAGCGCCATCATGGTGGTGGTGGAAGCCGTGGGCGCCAGGCCCAGCGAGCATGCCTCCTGCGCGATGGAACAGTCCAGCGCCACATCGGCCGCGGCGGCGAGGGTAGAAAGCTTGTTGGGCCTGTGTGGCACAGCCCCGGGGTCCCCAGAACGCCCGGTTTTGGCGTGCTGGGGCGGAGGCGTCGTCGGCCGTGCGCCGTACAACTCATCCCCGGTCATGGAGATGAGCGGCGCCCCGATGCGCTTGATGGTGGCGAGCAGCGCCAGAATCTCCTCCGTCTCGCCGCTGGAGGAGAGCGCCACCACCACGTCGCCGCGCGCCAGCATGCCCAGGTCGCCGTGCAGCGCCTCGGCGGGATGGAGGAAGAGCGAGGGCGTGCCGGTGGAGCTGAGCGTGGCCGCGATCTTGCGCGCCACGATCCCGCTCTTGCCCAGCCCGGTCACCACCACGCGCCCCTTGCACGAGTCCAAGAGATTGACGGCGCGCTCGAACGCCGCGGCCATCGGCCCGCCGATGCGGTCGGCCAAGGCCCGCAAGGCTTCCGCCTCGATGCGGACCACGTTCTCGCCTGTGCGCTTCATGGGGATAGTGGATGGTAACAAACCGGACCCAAAACAGGGAGGACGAAGAGGTGCGAATAGGCTAGAATCACACGCGTCGGCGAGGTTATTTATGTCTCGATTGTTGGCACTAGTGTTCCTAGCAGGAGCGATCCCCTCTTCTCAGGTGCAGGCAGCCCCAGCCAAAATCGAGCTGGGCGATTCCGAGGCTGCGGTACATGAGAAGCTGGGCCAGCCCACGAGTTACTACGCGCCCGAACCCGGCAAGCATTTCTACGGAGATGCTGAATATCGCGCTGCTCTAGACGTCTATGGAAATGTGCTCGACGTATACACGCGGAAGACTGCCAATAACGAGTACGAAATACGAATTCAGTACCAACTAGACCAGCGTAGTTCAAGGCTGCATCCAGTGCTGCGCGTCGACCGAGTTACCTTCATAGTGGATAGGCCTGCAGTTGCCACAGACTTACTTAACGACATCGCTGAGGCTAGGGAAGTATGTTCGCAGGGTTGTCGACTCTGGGGTGTGACGCTCGTGGGGTCGCAGGAAGTCGTCGCCTTCGCCGATCACGCCTCCTCAGCAGATCAAGTGAAGGCAGCTCAAGTTGCATCCGGTTGGAAGAACGACCCGTCCTCCGATTCGTGGGTACCGGGTGTACGACTCCAATGAGGAAACCATGCCGGTTACGGAGCGAGCGCGCCGCCAGCACGCGCTTTGAAAGAACAGTTGATCGAAAAAGTCGAAATCACCGTTATCAATCCACCCTTTGAGCAAAAGATGGCAGCGGGTTCGCTCGGGCGCCCAATTGTGGACATGGGGTCCTTCACTGCTGCGGCACCAACTCCACCGCAGAACTAGAGCGCCTACCCAGCGCTGACGCGCTGGGCTCACACAAATGCCGCCCTTGCGGGCTGGGACAAGTGGCGCTAGATGTGCGCTGCCAACTTGCTGAAGGGGGCGCCGTTGTAGCGTAGGCACCGGGCATAGAACTCATTCAGCCCTGACCCCAGTTCCGCGTCCTGGGCCCTAACCGCTTCCAGTATCGATTCCCAGCTGATGCAGCCAACCTTCATCGTTTCTAGGAGTGGAGAAAACCACCTGTCGAACCACGGTTGCAGCCTGGCGGCTATGTACTCGGGTTCGTAAGCCTTGATCCGAGCCTCGACCTTACATCGAATCGAATCCTTGGTCATCTCTTCGGCGAACCTTCCTAGGTCGATCTGGCTCGCAGGGGCAAGCACATAAAAGCCCACTAAGGCGAGAAGCTTCGGCTCACGGGAGGCAAGCCGCAGCGTTTCCGCGATACACGCAACGTTCCTAGCCGCCTGGTCAAAGCCGGGGGCCTTGGTCGTTCCTGCGCTGAGTCCACTATAGATTTTGGCCTCGCAGACTATGAACTGGCGGCAGTCAGACAGGAGCCTAAGCCCGGTCTTGCTGTTCGCAGCGAAGGAGAAATCTCCGATTACACCATCCGCATGAGTACAACTCTCGGCGAAAGGGTCGCCTCGCTTCCGAGCTTGGAAGATTGAATACAAGAGAGCTTCTGAGAACCAGCGGGAACCCGGTTCAAAAGAAAATGGAAGGCAGGAGATGCCGCGCTCCGCTGCTAAGAGCACAAGTCGCAGGAGCCAACCCTCGTTGTACAGGATGGTTGGCGGACAAGTGGCTTCGCTGGTGTCGAGATCGTCGAGTAGGGAGAGAATATTCCTTGAGACTACCCCCAGATTCGCTTTCACGTCGCACCCGCAATTGCTCGGTGTACTTTCAGCAGGTCGCGCAGCACGCCCCGCAGCTTCTTCAGGTCGAGCGCGTTGGGGCCATCAGACTTGGCTTGCTTTGGATCGTCGTGGACTTCCATGAAGACGCCGTCCACGCCCGCGGCCACGGCAGCTCGCGCCAGCACGGGGATGAACTGCGGCTGGCCGCCGGAGACGGCCTGGCCGTCGCTCTTGCCCGCGGAGGGAAGCTGCACCGAATGCGTCGCGTCGAAAACCACGGGGGCAAACTCGCGCATGACGGGCAGCGAGCGCATGTCCACCACCAGGTTCTGATAGCCGAACGAGGAGCCGCGCTCGGTGACGAAAACTTTGTCGTTCCCGGCGGAGCGCACTTTTTCCACGGCGTGGCGCATGTCCCAGGGAGAGACGAATTGGCCCTTCTTGATGTTGACGGCGCGGCCGCTCCTGCCCGCCGCCAGCAGCAGGTCGGTCTGGCGGCAGAGCATGGCGGGGATCTGGAGCACGTCCACGGCCTCGGCGACCCGCGCGACGTCGGCGGCTTCATGCACGTCAGTCAGCACCGGGATCTTCAGCGTCTCGGCGATCTTGCGCAGCACGCGCAGGCCTTCCTTCAGTCCCGGCCCGCGGTAGCTCTTCAGGGAAGTCCGGTTGGCTTTGTCGTAGGAGGCTTTGAAGATGAAAGGCAGGCGCAGCGCCTTGGTCACGCCGCAGATGGCCTCGGCCATCTTCAGCGCGTGGCGCTCGTTCTCGATCACGCACGGCCCGGCGATCAGGAACAACTCGCCGCCGCCAATAGTGACGCTGCCGACTTTGAATCCGCCTGGCACAAAAGTACTAACCACCCTTCGACTGCGCTCAGGGCAGGCTACGGGCACGAAGGAACACTAAGGAAACCCAAGATTATCAGCCTTCGTGGTACTTGGTGTCCTTCGTGGTAAAGATTATCTCTTTCCGACCTTCTCCGGCCGGCGGAACCGCTCCACATCCACCGTTTCCTTCTTGGTGCGACGTTTGCGGCCGTGCTCATAGGAGGCGCCGATGAACGCCTTGAACAGCGGATGCGGCTCCAGCGGCTTCGACTTGAACTCGGGATGGAACTGACAACCGAGGAAGTAGGGATGGTCGGGCAGCTCGACGATCTCGACGTACGTCCCGTCGGGCGTGGCGCCGGTGATCTTCAGTCCTCCGGCGGTGAGGATGGCTTCGTACTCGCGGTTGAACTCGTAGCGATGGCGGTGGCGCTCGCTGATCTCCAGCTCGCCGTAGGCCTTGTGAGCGAAGGAGCCGGGCTCCAGCTTGCAGGCCCAGGCGCCCAGGCGCATGGTGCCCCCCAACTCGTCGATGCCGCGCAGTTCGCGCAGCTTGTAGATGATGCGGTGGGGCGTGCCCGGGTCGAACTCGCTCGAATCCGCGCCCTCCAGGCCGCAGACGTTGCGCGCGAATTCGATGCACGCCGTCTGCATCCCCAGGCAGATTCCGAAGTAAGGAACCTTTTTCTCGCGGGCGTAGCGGATGCCGTTCAACATGCCGGCGATGCCGCGCTTGCCGAATCCGCCGGGCACCAGCACGCCGTCGTAGCCTTCGAGCTGCGCCTCGTAGGAGCGGTCCTCCGGGTCCTTGGTCTCGAGTCCCTCGGCCTCGATCCAGTGCGCGGTGAGCTTCAGGTTGTGCGCGATCGCGCCGTGGGTGAGCGCTTCCTTCAGTGACTTGTAGGAATCCTCGTACTCCACGTACTTGCCGACGATGGCGATGCGCACCTCGTCTTTGGGGTTATAGACGCGCTGCACCAGCTCCTTCCAGCGCTCCAGGTTGGGCTCCGGCGCCTGCATGCGCAGATACTTGAGTGCCAGGGCGTCCACGCCCTCGCGAGCGAACACCAGCGGCACCTCGTAGATGGAGGCCACGTCCTTGGCGGTGATGACCGCGTCTTCCTCCACGTTGCAGAAGAGCGCGATCTTCCCCTTGATCTCCTTGGAGAGGAAGCGGTCGGTGCGGCAGAGCAGCATGTCCGGCTGGATGCCGATGGAGAGCAGCTCCTTCACCGAGTGCTGCGTGGGCTTGGTCTTGAGTTCGCCCGAGGTGCCGATCCAAGGCACCAGGGTGACGTGCACGAAAAGCGTGTTCTCGCGCCCCAGGTCCTGGCGCATCTGGCGGACGGCTTCCAGGAAGGGCAGCGACTCGATGTCGCCCACCGTGCCGCCCACCTCGATGATGGCGACGTCCACTTCCTGGGCGATCTTCTTCATCGCCGCCTTGATCTCGTTGGTGACGTGCGGGATGACCTGCACCGTCTTGCCCAGGTAGTCGCCGCGGCGCTCCTTGGCGATGATCTGCTCGTAGACGCGGCCGGTGGTCCAGTTGTTGTCGCGGCTGAGCTTGGCGTGGGTGAAGCGCTCGTAGTGGCCCAGGTCGAGGTCGGTCTCCGCGCCGTCGTCGGTCACGAAGACTTCGCCGTGCTGGAAGGGCGACATGGTCCCCGGATCCACGTTCAGGTAGGGATCGAACTTCAGCAGGTTGACCTTCAGGCCGCGGCTCTCGAGCAGGCAGCCGATGGAAGAAGCCGCCAGGCCCTTGCCCAGCGAAGACACCACGCCGCCGGTTACGAAGATGTATTTAGCCGACATCTGTTCCTCACCTTGGATTGTCTTGCGGGGTTGTGCTGCCGGTAGGGGTGCACGACCAATTATGCCAGAAATCTCCGGCGAAGGGAACGGCCCACTGGGAGATGGGCATCCAACCGGGCAGGAGGCCGCGATTCGGCGGATAATGTTGGCGGTCATGCAGACTCGTAGCCATCTTCGCTTCTGCCGCGAGCTCCTCTGGGTGGGCCTTGCGGCTTTCGCCGTCGCGGCGCCCGCGTTGGCGCAGAAACGGAAGCCCGCGCCTCCGGCCAGCGAGAAACCGGGGGCCGCGCCTCAGCCAAAGCCCTGCCCCGTTCCCCTCTCGCCCGAAGGCACACATCGCCTGATCATGAAGGATGGCGGCTACCAGTCGTTCTCGAAATGCGAGGTCGCCGGCGAGCGCGTCCGCTACATGAGCGCCGAGCGTTACGAATGGGAGGAGATTCCCAAGTCGCTGGTGGACTGGGAGGCGACGGCGAAGTACGAGCAAGCGCGTCAGGCGGGCGAGCGCGAGAGTGGGCGCATCGCCGGGACCGAGGATGAGGCCGAGCGCCGCGCGCGGGAGGCGCCGGCGCCCACGGTAGCCTCCGGCGTCCACCTGCCGGACGCAGGCGGCGTCTTCCTGCTCGACAGCTTCCAGGGCAAGCCGGAGTTGGTGGAGCTTTCCCAGAACGGCGGGGAGATCAACCGGGAACGGGGCAAGAACGTCCTGCGCGCCGCACTCAATCCCTTCGCAGGGTCGAAGCAGAGCATCGAACTGAAGGGCGCGCGGGCGCCGGTGCAGGTGCACGTCTCGCAACCAGTCATCTATCTGAACGTGGATTCCGCGGAGGCGCCGGCAGCCGGCTCCGCCGAAAGCTCGGGGGCGGAGGCCACGGCGCACGCCGTGCCGGCCCTCGCCAATCGCTACCGCATCGCGCGGCTCTCCCGAAAGAAGGATTCGCGGGTCGTCGGCAACCTCAAGGTGGCGTTCACCGGCAAGCTCAGTCAGCAGCAGAAGCTGGTCCCCTCCACTGCCGAACTTTTCTCCCCGCCTTGGGTGAAGCTGGCGCCGCTGGTGCCGCTCCAGCCGGGTGAGTACGCCGTGGTGGAGATGCTGGGAGAAAAAGAAATCAACCTCTATGTGTGGGATTTCGGCGTGGATCCGGGAGCGCCGGAGAGCGCTTTCGTCTGGCGGGACGCGCCCGTGCCCGAGAGCGGCAAGGAGGAGACTCCTGCTTTAGCCAACCGGCCCAAGAAGTAGATCAAGATCAACCGCAACCTCATACAGGACTGTCATCCTGAGCGAGCCGGGACCCTGAGCCTGCCGAAGGGGACGGGGGAGTCGAAGGACCCCGGTAACGCTCACCACCCGATGCAGCGTAGAGGCATTTCTACGAGAGCAGTTGACCCAGAACTTGCGATGCATCGTGAAAATGCCCTGGCGCGGCATCGCAGCTCGGGCTTGGTAGGGGTCCTTCGACTCGGCGCTCGCCCGCTCGCGCCTCGCTCAGGATGACACTCTTGTAAGTGTTGCTGCGATAGCTCGCTGCGCTCGGGATGTAAAGCAAGAAAGCTAGCGCAGGACGCCCTGCTGGGCGACGGCGATGTTGTCGCGAGTAGAGTTCTTCACCGCGTACATCATCTCGTCGGCCTGGCGGATGATCTCGTGGGCGCTCTTGGCGTCGTCGGGATAGCAAGCCAGGCCCATGCTGGCGCGGATGTTCAGATTCAGGTTCTCATCTTTCATCAGGCAGCTTTGCCGGAAGACGTCCTGCAGGCGCCGGGCGACCACCAAGCCGGAGTCCTTGCTGGTCTGGGGCAGCAGGATGACGAACTCGTCGCCGCCGTAGCGGAAGGCGTAGTCAATCAGCCGCAGGTGGATCTTGATCTTGAATCCGATCTCGGCCAGCAGCTTGGAGCCCACCAGGTGCCCGTGGGTGTCGTTGACCTGCTTGAAGTGGTCCAGGTCGATGAAGAGGATGGAGAACTCGTACCCGAAGCGGGCGGAGCGATAGACCTCGCCCTCCAGGGTCTTGTAGAGGTGGCGGGCGTTGTAGAGTCCGGTGCAGTCGTCGGTGATGGTGAGTTCCTGGATCTTCTCCACGCCGCGGGCGTTCTCGATGGCGATGGCGGCGTAGTCGCACAGCGCCTGCAGCAGGAACAGCTCATGGTCGCCGAAACTCTGCATATTGCAGTTGATGAGCTGGATCACGCCCAGCACGCGCTGCTTGGAGCGCAGGGGCAGGCAGATGATGGAGCGGGTCTGCCACTTGGTCATCTCATCGATGCGCTTGGCGAAGCGCGGGTCGGTGTACACGTCGGGCACGATCAGCGGCTCGGCGTGCTTGGCCACCCAGCCCGCGATGCCCTCGCCCACCTTCAAGCGGACGCTCTTCAGCGTTTCGGCTGCGTCGCCCACCGCGATGGCAAAGTAGAGCTCGTCCTTCTGGTCGTCCACCATCAGCAGCGACCAGGTGTCCGGGCGGAAGAACTCCGCCATTTTTTCCATGATGGTCTGCAGGATGGAGTCCAGCTTCAGCGACGAGGTCAGCGCCTTGGCCACGTCATGGAAGATGGCGATTTCCGTCATCTGCCGCTTGCGCTCGTCGGTTGGGGCGTCTGTCATGGAACGCTTCTTCCCCGGCGGACCGCGGAAGAGTCCAGTTGGCGCGTATTATATGCGGCGGGTTCCGCCTCGGCAACCTTGAGTTTATCCGGGCCGGGCAGAGCAAAGTCGTTGGAGAGGCAAGGGTTACCCTCCTTCCTCGATTGACACTGGGGAGCAGCGAACCTATGATGGCCGCATTTCCGGCCTTCCGGCCGACTCAAGCCCTCTCCAGGGACTGCTTCCATGGGATCGTTCGGCGAACGCCTGCAACGCGAGCGCGAGATGCGCGGCATCACGCTCGAAGAGATCGCCGAGTCCACCAAGATCGGCACCCGCTCCCTGCGCGCCCTGGAGCAGGAGAACTTTGACAAGCTTCCCGGAGGCATCTTCAACAAGGGCTTCGTCCGCGCCTACGCCCGCTACCTGGGCATCGACGAAGAGCAGGCGGTCACGGATTTCCTGGCCGCCGCCGGCGATCCCGAACAGCCCCTCCCCACTCCGTTCCCCAAGGTGAAACCGGCGGCCTCCGGCTCCGGAGGGCGGAGTTGGGCCGCGGTGCTGGCGCTCGCCGCCCTGGCTGCGGGCGGGTTCGCCGCCTGGAAGTTCAAGCTGGGCCCCTTCGCCGGCCGCGCCTCCCAGTCCGAATCGGTGAGCCCGCCACCCGTTGTTCCGCCGCCCAGCACGGCCGCAGCCGCGCCCGTTTCCTCGGATCAGGCCGCAAACCCGGCTTCCGGTCCCAGTTCCGAGCCCGGTGGTGGTTCCGTGGCGGCTCCCTCGTCCACCGCGGCCGAGGGCTTCGTGGTGCTGGTGCGGGCGAAGGAGGACTCCTGGGTCTCGATCAGCGCCGACGGCCGGGTGGTGATGGAGAGGACGCTGGCCGCTGCTGAAACCCGGGAAGTGCGGGCCAGGAAGATTGTAGTGCTGAAGCTGGGCAACGCCGCGGGAGTTGAGGTCTCCTACAACAACACGGTGATGCTTCCTTTAGGGCGCGTCAACGAAGTGAAGACCGTCGTCTTCACCCCGGAGGGATTGCAACCTTGACCAGGAACGGTGCTCATGCCACGAATGATTGAGCTCATCCGGCAGTCGGCGGTCCCCGCCAACATGATGCGCACCGCCGCCAGGGGCGCGCTGGCCGTCCCCGCCGACGAGATGATCGAGATCCTGGTGTTTTTGACCAGCCACCCCATCTTCGGCGAGCAGGCGAAGATGACGCTGGCCAGCTGGGATGAGAAGTCCACCATCGCGGTGGCCTCCAATCCGGCAACGCCGTGGGAAGTGCTGGAGTACTTGGTCGTGCCGGAGAACCGCCGGCCCAAGCTGGTGCCCGCGCTGCTGGAGAATCCGGCGGTGCGCGAGGTGCATCTGCAGGACATGGCGCAGACCGCGTCGCGGGAGCTGGTGGACATGATGCTGGCCAGCCCGCGGGTGCGCGAGTCCAAGGACATCCTGCACGCGCTGGGCACCAATCAACACCTGAGCGACCACGAGGTGGCGGCGCTCAAGGCAGCGCTCGCCACCCTGGGCGAGGAGCCGGGAGAAATCCTCGCCTCGACCGGGGAGGAGAGCGGCGGGAAAACCCAGTACGAGATCGAGCACGCCGCCGAGATTGCCGCCGAGGAAGGCAAGGCCTTCGAACTGGTGGGCAGCATCCTCGAGGACGACGAGCTCATCGCCGCCGCCGCCGAGGCGGGTATAGCGCCGACCGCAGCTCCCAGCGCGCCCATGTCCGAGGAGGAAAAGAACCTGAAAATGCGCGCGGCCGAGGCCAAGAGCCGCGAGCGCGTGTCCACCCTGCAGAAGATCTCCAGGCTCAGCGTCGGCGAGCGCGTCCAACTGGCCATGAAGGGCAGCAAGGACGAGCGTTTCATCCTCATCCGCGACGGTTCCAAGGTGGTCTCCTCGGCCGTGCTGCAGTCGCCCAAGCTCTCGGACGCTGAGGTCGAGAACTTCGCCGGCATGAAGAACGTGCAGGAGAGCGTGCTGCGGGACATCGCGCGAGGCCGCAAGTTCATGAAGCAGTACTCCGTGATCCGCTCCTTGGTGAACAATCCCCGCTGCCCGCTGGACATCGGACTCACCCTCATGAACCACCTCCTGGTGAACGACCTCAAGGCCCTCTCCATGAACAAGAACGTCCCCGAGACCCTGCGCAAAATGGGGCTCAAGAAATTCAAGGAGAAGGCGGCATCCCCCGGCAAGTAGAGCGACTAGACGGATCCCATGCGATGACTACCCCACCCAGCCCCGCCTCTCATACAATGTCGGGGCCATGAAGCCGGCCGCGGTCACCGCCAAAACCGACGAAATCGGCGAAGTGCTGAAGCGCGCCAAGACCATCGCCGTGGTCGGGCTTTCCTCCAGCCCGCTGCGCCCCAGCTACGGCGTGGCCGCCTATCTGCAGACCCACGGCTACCGCATCATTCCGGTGAATCCCAACATCAAGGGAGCGCTGGGCGAGAAGGCCTACGCCTCGCTGGCCGACGTCCCGGAAAAGATCGACATCGTGGATATCTTCCGCCGCGCGGAGTTCGTTCCCGAGCTGGTGGACCAGGCCATCGCCCTGAAAGTCCCCGCCGTCTGGATGCAGGAGGACGTGGTCCACGAAGCCGCGGCCGCCAAGGCGCGCAAGGCCGGAGTTTTCGTCACCATGGACCGCTGCATCCTCAAAGAGCACCGCGCGCGGTTTTTGTAAGCCCACCACAGAGGCATGGAGCAAAACAAGGCTAGTGTTTCTTCGGACTCTTTCTGAGCTGCCGGATTTCCTCCATCTTTTTGCTCAGTTCTTTTTCCAGTCCTTCGGCAGTCGGTTTGTAATACACACGGTCTTTGAGGTTGTCGGGCAGGCACTGCATGTCGGCGACCTTGCCTTCGAGGTCGTGGGCGTACTGGTAGCCCTGGCCGTAGCCGATGGCCTTCATCAGCCCGGTGGGCGCGTTGCGCAGGTGCAAGGGAACAGGCTGGGCGGGGGTCTGCTCCACGTCCTGGCGCGCGGCGGCGTAGGCGGTGTAGAGGGCGTTCGATTTGGGCGCGAGCGCCAGATAGACCGCGGCCTGGGCCAGCGCCAGGTTGCCCTCGGGCAGGCCGATGAAGTCCACCGCCTCGCGCGCGGCGTTGGTAACGGCCAGCGCCTGGGGGTCGGCCAGGCCGACGTCTTCCACCGCCATGCGCACCAGGCGGCGGGCGATGTAGAGCGGGTCTTCGCCCGCCTCCAGCATGCGCGCCAGCCAGTAGAGCGCGGCGTCGGGATCGCTGTTGCGCACCGACTTGTGCAGCGCCGAGACCAGGTTGTAGTGCTCTTCGCCCGCCTTGTCGTAGAGCAGGACGCGCTTCTGCAGCGCGTCGCGGACGATCTCCATGGTGATCTCGGCGGCCGCGCCCTCGCCCGGGCGCTCGGCGGCGACTCCGGCGGCGATCTCCAGCACGTTGTAGGCGGCGCGCGCATCGCCGCTGGAGTAGTCGGCGATCTTCTCCAGGACGTCGTCCGGCGCCCGCAGCTTCATCGTTCCCAGCCCGCGCCCGGAGTCCGCCAGCGCGCGCTTCAGCAGTGTTACCACCTGCGTTTCCGCCAGCGGGTTCAGCGTGTACACCCGGCAGCGGGAGAGCAGCGCGGAGATGATCTCGAACGAGGGATTCTCGGTAGTAGCGCCGATGAGCCGGATGTTGCCCTTCTCCACGTGAGGGAGAAACGCGTCCTGCTGCGCCTTGTTGAAGCGGTGGATCTCGTCAATGAAGACGAGAGTGCGGGTGCCGTACTGCCGGGCCTTCTCGGCGGTGGACATCACCCGCTTGATCTCCGCGATGCCGGCGAGCACGGCGGAGAATTCCACGAACTCCGCCTTGCTCATGCGCGCGATGATCTTGGCCAGCGTGGTCTTGCCCGAGCCCGGCGGCCCCCAGAAGATGAGTGAGCCCAGGTCGTCGCGCTCGATCTGCGTGCGCAAAGCCTTCTTAGGCCCAAGAAGGTGCTCCTGGCCGACGAACTCCTCCAGCGTCCGCGGACGCATGCGGTCGGCCAGCGGACGGCCCAGATGCGAGGCACTCTCCGGCAGGGGCTGGAACAGGTTCAAGACTTCGCCTGCCTTTGTCTCGCCGCTTCGTACAGCAGGATGGAAGCCGCGATGCCAGCGTTCAGCGATTCCACTCGCGGCGAGTGCGGGATGGCGAGGACCTCGTCCATCAGGCTCATCGCATCCCGCGGCAGGCCCGCGCCCTCGCTGCCCAGGAAGATGGCCAGCGCTCCGGTGAGTTCGGCCTGGTCCAGCGGCGTGCCTTGGTGGGACGAAGTCGCCACCAGCCGCAAGCCATGTTCGCGCAGTTTCGCCGCTGCCTCCGTGAGCTTCACCTCCACGACGGGGACGCGGAAGATGGACCCTGCCGAAGCCCGCACCGCCTTGGGATTGAAGCGGCCCGCGGTTTTTTCGGCCAGCAGCACGCCGTTCGCGCCAAAGGCTTCGGCGGAGCGCACCACCGTCCCCAGGTTTCCCGGGTCCTGGACTCCGGCCAGCACCACCACCAGCGGCCGGGAGGCGCGCAGAACGTCGTCCAGATCGAATTCCTTGAACTTGACCAGGGCGGCTACGCCCTGCGGAGTCTCGGTGGCGGCGGCGCTGGAGAAGACATCGTCGGGCAGGATCAGCGTCTCCACTTCGGCCGCGAGCTGCGGCAGCAGGCGATCGGCCTGGGCCTCCGCCGACTGGCGGAAGAACACGGCGCGAAAGCGCAACCCGCTGCGGATGGCTTCCTCCAGGATGCGCGGGCCTTCGATGGCCGCGAAGCCATCTTCGCCCGGCTGGCCGCTGCGGAAGCTGCGGCGCAGGGCTTTCACCAGAGCGTTCTGCCGGCTCTCCACGCGGCGCAGGCGGTTGCGGACGGCGGTAGTCACCGCTCCATCTTAGCGGATTGCTGAAGCTTGTCGCTGAAGCTCCCGCCTCCCCGGCCGTCATCCTGAGCGGACTTGCCTGAGGCCCGAAAGGGCCGAAGCCCTGAGCGAAGTCGAAGGGGAAGGACCCATGTACTTGCTTGGCCGGCGCATCTGCCGGTGATGCATGGATTCTTTCCCTTCGCCCATACGACCGGCTCAGGGTCGGAATGACGAGCGGAACGGGATGGGCGGTTTGGGAGCGTAAAACGCGACCGTCCTTGCGGGGCGGAAACCGATGTGTTACTTTTCGCGCGGCGCAAGTCCGCGGAAGGGAACGAGTGTGCCCGCCGAGATCATCAGGATCAACAGCCAGAATCCGGAAGCCTCTCTAGTTTCCTACGTGGCCTCGCAGATCCGCGCCGGCCAAGTCCTGGGCATGCCCACCGACACCTTCTACGGCCTGGCCGCCGACCCCTTCAACCTGCGCGCCGTCCTGCACATCTACGAGATCAAGGCGCGCTCCCGGCACAAGCCGCTCTCGCTCCTGATCCAGGATGTGGACCAGGCCGAGGAGCTGGCGCTTTCCCTCCCCGGGACCTTCCACTTGCTGGCGCGCAAGTACTGGCCGGGCCCGCTGACCCTGATCGTGAAGGCGGCCAAGCATCTGCCGCTGAAGGTGACGGCCAACACCGGCAACGTCGCGCTGCGCGTGCCCGCCGCGGCCATCCCCATGGCCGTGATCCGGGCCGCGGGCGTGCCCCTGACCGCCACCTCCGCCAACGTGAGCGGAGCCAGCGAGTGCACCACCGCCGAAGGAGTCCGCGACCAGCTCGGCAACCGCCTGCCGGCCATCGTGGACGGCGGACCTTCGCCCCGCGAGATCTTCTCCACCATCGTGCAGCTCACTGAGGAAACCGGGTGGCGCGTGATGCGCGAAGGCGCCATCTCCACCCAGGAAATCGGCGACTACCTGGCGCAGCAGGGATAGCTCTCTGCCTCCGGGTCCCCCACCTCCCAGGAAGCGACGGCTGTGCCGGCTTCTGCCTGTCTTATTTCTGCTGGCCGTGGCCTACATCGTCTTCGTCTATTCCCGCATCGAAGCGCAGTCGGCGCGCGACGAGTCCCAGTCGGCCGACGCCATCGTCGTCTTTGGCGCCGCCGAGTACGCCGGCCGGCCCTCGCCCGTCTTCCGCGCCCGCCTCGACCACGCCTACACCCTCTTCCAGCGCGGCCTCGCGCCCCTCATCATCACCACCGGAGGCCACGGCGAGGACCCGCACTTCAGCGAGGGCGGCGTAGGCCGCGACTACCTGGCCGGCCGCGGCGTCCCGGAGAAGAACCTCATCGCTGAGACCCAGAGCAACGACACCGCGGATTCCGCCGAGCGCGTGGCCGTCATCCTCAAAGCGAACGGCAAGCGTAGCTGCCTGGCGGTGAGCGACGACTACCACATCTTCCGCATCCAGCAGATGCTGGAGGCGCAGGGGCTGGTGGTGTACGGCGCGCCACGTCCGGAGTCGCGCCCGCGCTCGCGCGGGGATCGCGTGGTCCTGGTGCTGAAGGAAGTCCTCAGCTACACGCTGTGGCGCCTGCACTTGGGCTGAGGTCTCTGGTTGTGTAGGCCCGGCTCTCTGAGCCGGGCGCGGAGAGGCACGGGTCGAAGACCCGTGCCTACACAGTCTTCTCAGCGCACCAGCGCCAGGATGCGCACCGGGCCGCCGGAGCCGCCGGCGAGCTTGGCAGGCGCGGCGACCAAGATGGCGCCCGCCTCGGGCACGGCGCTCAAGTCGGCGACGTTCTCCAGGTGATAGACGTTGTGCTTGGCCGTGTACTGGTGGACGGGATAGGTGGTGGAGGCCCCGTAGTCCACGCTCATGGTGTCGATGCCAAGGCCGTAGATGTTGCGCGCCTCGACAAGGAACTTTGCCGTCTCCGGCAGGAAGCCGGGGAAGTGTTTGACGTCCTTCGCGTCGGCGTTGCGGTAGTCCTTCATGGAGCCCGCCCGCGCCGCCCAGCCGGTGCGCGCCAGGACGATGGAGCCTGGCGAGATCGGCCCGCGGGCGCGCTCCCAGCGCGCCACGTCTTCGACGCTGACCTGGTAGTCGGCGTTGGCCTTGGCTTGCGCCGTTACGTCCAGCACCACCAGCGGGCCGATGAGATGTTCGGGCGGGATCTGGTCCACCGTCCAGGCGCCGGCGGCGAAGTGGGCCGGAGCGTCCATGTGCGTCGCAAAGTGCTCGGGCAGGGAGATGGTGCGGGTGAAGTAGCCGTCTTTCTCCATGTTGCCCAGAGGCTTGGCCTCAAAGGGCGACTTCTCCGTGCCCTCCCAGTTGGGAAACTTCTCGCTCAGCGGCTGGGTCAGGTCGATCACCGCGCGGAAGGCCGGCTGCGGACTGGGCGCGTTGTGGCGCTGCGCGAACAGCAAGACTACTGCTGCCAGCGCAAGGACTACGACGAAGGTCTTGGCTTTCATGAGGTTCTCAAAAGTCTCCTGGGTTCGGCTGGCGCTTCCGCTTCAGATGCAGAAACCCGCGCTTACGGTGCCGGAAGGCGCGGATCAATGTTCGTCGCCTGCTTCCACTCGGCGCAAGGCAAAGCTGAACCAGAGCGAGTTGGAGCCGTTATACCTCACCTCGCGCTCGGCCGGCGCGAATCCCGCGCGCTCTGCTTTGAGGGTGCAGGGGTCACACTCGGCCTCGCTCGGGATCTCGTAGCGGCCCTCCTTGCGGGTCTCGAACGTGCCCACCACCTCGCCGGACGCCCGGCTGAGCGTCACCTTGGTGCGGGGCAGCGGCCAGCCTTCTTCGTCGGTGATGACCCCCGCAATCTTGCCGCGCGGCGCCAGGCCCTCGGGAGCGTACTCGCGCGCGGCGTACCCCGGACCGCGCAGCGGACGTCCGCCCAACTGCCCGGTGACCTGGCCGTGCTCGAGCGAGAGCACTCCGTTCACGAAGACGTACTCGATGCCCTGGGAGGGCCGGTTGGGGTCGTCGAAGGTGGCGACGTCGCGCACCGTCTCCGGGTTGAAGAGGGTGAGGTCGGCGAAATAGTCGGGGCGGACCATCCCGCGGTGGTCGAGTTTCACCTGCTGTGCCGCCAGCGAGGTCATCTTGCGGATGGCCTCTTCCAGCCGCAGGACATGCTCTTCGCGCACGTACTTGCCCAGGATGCGGGGGAAGGAACCCCAGGCGCGCGGGTGCGACTTCGATTCGCTCAGCGGCCCAGTGGTGCTGACAGCGCCGTAGTCGGTGTCCACTGATACCCAGGGCTGCTGCATGGCCAGCCGCACCTCGTCCTCGTTCATCTCAAAGTAGATCGCGCCCACGTTGTCGCGGTCGGCGATCACCAGGTCGAGCAGGGCGTCGAGCGGGTCTTTGCGGTCCATTGCCGCGATCTGGGCGATGGTCTTCCCTTCATACTTCTTTAGCGCGGGACTCAGAACGGAGGCGACGAGGATGCCCTGCGGGCCGCCCGTGCCCCGCCACATGTTCTCCAGGCTGCCGGAGGGAGCGCTTTCAAGTTCCTTGCGGATGGCCGCGCGCGTCGCCGGATCACGCAGGCGGGCGACAAACTGGTCCACGCCTCCTTCGTGGTACTTGGGTGGGATGGTCGCGCCCAGCGAGGTGGCGGAGGCGATGTAAGGATACTGGTCAGCGGTAACGTCCAGCCCTTCCGCGCGCGCCTTCTCGATGGCGGCCAGCACCTTGGGCATGTTGCCCCAGTTCTCCCGCCCGGCCACCTTCAGGTGCCAGATCTGGACTGGAAGACTGGCCTCGCGGCCGATGCGGAAGGCCTCGTCGAGCGCCTGCAGCTCGGTGTCGCCCTCATTGCGGATGTGCGTGGCGTAGATGCCGCCATGTTTCGACGCGGTCTTGGCCAGCGCGATCAGTTCATCGGTCTTGGCGTAGCTGGCCGGCGCGTAGATGAGGGAGGTGGAGACGCCCAGCGCGCCGTCGAGCATGGCGTCCTCCACGTACTCGACCATCTGCGCCAGTTCGTGCTCCGTGGGAGCGCGGTCCTCCTTGCCCAGCACCACCTCGCGCACCTGGGTGGCGCCAACAAAGGTCGCCAGGTTCACGCCGCTGCCCTGTTTTTCCAGCCGCTGGAAGTATTCGTCCAGCGTCCGCCAGTCCACGCTGAGCTTGTAGTGCTCCAGCGCGTCTTTGGCCTCGGCGATAGTGAAGTCGTTCTGCGGCGCGATGGACTCGCCTTCGCCGGTGATCTCGGTGGTGATGCCCTGGGTGAGCTTCGAGACTGCCTGCTTGTCGATGAGCAGGGTGGTCTCGGACTGGCCCAGCATGTCGATGAAGCCCGGCGCCACGATCAAGCCCTTGGCGTCGAGGGTGCGTTTGGCGGTGACGCTCTCGCCGGCGCGGCCCACGAAGGCGATGCGGTCGCCGACGATACCCACGTCGGCGTACACCCAGGGGTTGCCGCTGCCATCCACCACCCGGCCGTTGCGGATGAGCACGTCATACTGCTGCGCCCACGCGGGCGCCGCCACCAGCAGTGCGAGAACCATCCACAGGATTCTTTTCACCAGAGCCCCCCCGAAGGTTGCCGACGCGAAGGATGAAGGATAGTCGAAGCCGCCGGGCGCGGGAAAGACCTTCTCCTGGGCAGACAGAGCGACCCGTCGCCGGGTGGCCGGCGCTGCACCTCCATATATTGGGGAGCGGAGCCGCGGCGGGAGTGCGAGGGCGGCGCCGGTGGCGCGGAAGCCGGCTTCCCGATACAATATGCAATTCTGCACCCCGCTGACCCGGGATTTGGGAGATCCGGACGAATGAGGAAGATGGGAACTCGCCTGGCGGCCGCCGTGTTGGTGGCGCTGCTGGCTTTGATCTGGCTCAGTTGCGGCAACGAATTCCGTCCGGTGGCCAGCCCCATCTTCCCGGGCGGCAGCGACCCCCAGGGCCAGCGGCAGGCGGTCGCGGTCAACAACGCCGGCGGCGCCATCGGCAGCACCATGAATATCAACGTCTCTGGCGACACCGTGGTGGCCAGCCACACGATCGGGAAAAGCCCCGTTCATGCCGCGACGACTCCCGGCGGCGGTCGCATCTTCGTCGTCAATCGGAGCGACGACAGCGTCAGCACCTACGCCACCCTGCTGGCCAGCTCCATCCCCGTCACCATCAGCCTGCCAGCCGGCTCCGCGCCGGTCTTCGCCCACACCACGCAGGGCACCCGGATGTACATCGCGAACTCCGGGACTGGTACGGTGGGCGTGATTGACGCCAATACCAACGTGCTCACCGACCTGGTCGCCGTCGGAAACAATCCGGTGGGGCTGGCCGAGCTGCCCAGCGGCGCCAAGCTCTACTGTGTGAATCAGAATGACGGCACGGTCACCGTCATCTCCACCGTGGACAAACTGGTCCTGGCGACCATCGGGGTGGGCAATATGCCGTCGTTTGCGATCTCGAATGACACCGGCGCCTTCGTCTTCGTGGCCAACTTCGGCTCGAACACGGTCTCGGTCATCGACACCACCACCGACACCGTCACCGCCACCCTGACCGTGGGGGTTGCGCCCAACTTCATGTTCTTCGACAACAGCCTGAAGCGCGTCTACGTGACCAACAGCGGCGCTGGCACCGTCTCCGTCATCCGCACGGACGGGATCTCGCCGGTGGTCCTCGGTGGGCCGGTCCCGGTGGGCACCACGCCGGTTTCGGTGACGGCGCTGGCCGACGGCTCGCGCGCCTACGTAGCCAACTCCGGCTCGGGCACCGTCTCGGTCATCACCACCAGCAACAACACCGTTTCCAGGACCATCACCGTGGGAACGAACCCGGTCTCCATCGCCTCCTCATCGGACAGCTCCAAGGTTTACGTGGCTAACCGCGGCTCCAACACCATCTCCGTCATCCGCACCACGGACGACACAGTGGTCTTGAACGCCCCCACCACCTCCACCCAGCCCGTCTGGGTGCTCACCGTCCCCTAAAGCGCGGCTCTTGATCTCAGCCTGAGAACCCAGCCCGAAGCGTGCCTGTGGAGTTTCCTTTGTTGGCACTGGCAGGGCTAGATTTCGCTTGACTCAAATTGAGATTGGGCGCTAACTTGCTTTGACTGGGTGTTTTCGCCTCCCTTAGAACCCAGCTACAAAACCATCGCTATGATATTGAGAACAAACGGAAAACCTGAGACTGGTCAGCCGGATCGGGAGGGCTCCCTCCAGGACCTGCTGCTGGACCTGTGCTCCGAGGAGTCTGGCAAGGGAGACCTCCCCGTCCTTGTCTCCTCCCTGGCGGAGAGGGTATGCCGGCTGTTCCAGGCTAGCTCGGTGACCGTGTGGATCCAGGAGGGAGAGCGCTTCCGCATGGCAGCGGTGGCGGCGGAGCGCCCGGAGCACGCGGACGACCTTCGCAGCCACCACCTCCGTGGGGGATTCCCGGATGCCGAAGAGCTGGCCGCCCGCGTGACCGCATCGCGGCAGCCGACCTGCCTGCCGGGAAAAAATGGCGGGGGGAATGGCGCCGCGGTCCCGGAGAGCGACGTCATCGCTGCTCCCTTCCGGACCTCGCGGGTCACGGGAGCTTTGCTCATATACTCCCAGCCGGAGATGCGGTTCGCTGCCGAGGACACGGCGCGCGCCGGGACTCTGGCCTCCTATGCCGGTCTGGCGCTGGAGGCCCGCGGAAACCTGCATCTGGCGGAACAGCATCGCAGCCGGGCCGAGCACCTTACCAGCCTGGCCCTGGAGTTGAGTTCCTCCTTCCGCCTGCCGGACTTTGCCAAGAATTTTGCCGTGCGCGCGGCAAAGCTGATGGGGGCGCGCGCCGCGGCTCTGGCCCTGGGAGACGGCAAGCAGCTGGAGGTGGTCAGCCTGCACGATCCTGGGGCCAACCTGGACGCTGTGGCCCTGCGCCGCCTGGGCGCGGCCCTCTCCGACTTCACCGCCGAGCACTCCCAGCCGGTCTATGTCGGCCGCGCACAGGAGCTTCTGGGCGCGCGCACCGCCTCGGGACTGGGATGGCAGGATCTGACGGTGGCCCGCTTGACTGGCGCCGGCCAGGAGCTGCTGGGCCTGCTGCTGCTCGCGGACCGCGGCTCGGAACTCACGACCGCCGACCACCATCTGCTGCAAGCGGTGGTGGGAAACGCGTCGGTAGCGCTCGAAAACGCCCGGCTCTTCGAGCAGATCGCCCAGGCGCGCCGCCAGTGGGTGCAGATCTTCGACGCCATCAGCGACTTCATCGTGGTCCACGACGAGACCTTCCATGTGATGCGCGCCAACCGCCCCTTGGCCGAATTCATCGGGGTGCGGCCCTCGGAACTCATCGGGCTCAACATGCGCGCCCTGGTTTCCATCTGCGGCGAAGGCAACGGTCAGTCCTGCCCCTTCTGCCGCCCGGGCGCCCACGAAGGCGAGGAGCTGCTGCATCCGCTTCTGGAGCGCACCTACCTGGTCTCCACCTCGCGCACCCGGGAAGAAGCGAACGAGGGCGGCCAAACCATCCACGTGCTCAAGGACATCACCGACCGGCGCGAGGCCGAGCGCCGCTACCGCGAGCTGTTCGAGAACATTCAGGAGGGCCTCTTTTTCTCCACGCCGGAAGGCCGTTTTGTGGAGGTCAATGACGCTCTGGTGGCCATGCTGGGCTACTCCAGTCGCGAGGAGCTGTTGCAGGTGGACATCCCCAGCAAGCTCTACCTCTCGGGCGAACAGCGCAGCGGCTTCCAGGAGAAGGTGGAGAAGGAAGGCGCGGTGCGCAACTTCGAGCAGTCGGTGCGCCGCAAGGACGGCTCCATCCTGTACACGCTGGAGAACTGCTTTGCCGTCCGCGACGCCCACGGGCGTGTGGTGCAGTACCGCGGCGCCATCCTCGACATTACCGGGCTCAAGACCTTCCAGGCGCAGCTGGTGCGCGAGCGGGACTTCAACAGCAAGATCCTCAACCAGACCCAGAGTCTCATCCTGGTGGCGGATACCGCCGGCCTCATCACCTACGCCAATCGCCGCTGCTTTGAGGCCGGCAAGTACAAGGAATCCGAGCTGGTGGGGCACCGCCTGGTGGAGTTCGTGGCCCCGCCCCGGCAGATCACCCTGGCGGAGGCGCTGCAGGCCATCCTGCAAGGGCAGCAGGTGGACAACCTGGAGCTGCCCATTGTGGGCGGCGACGGCAAGGTGAGCCAGTTCTCGGTGAACCTCAGCCCCATGCGCGACGAGCAGAACAACGTCACCAGCATCGTCGCCGTCATGACCGACATCACCGACGCCGCCATGCTGCAGGCCAAGCTCATGCACACCGAGAAGATGGCGGCGGTGGGCCAGCTGGTCTCCGGCGTGGCCCATGAGGTCAACAACCCGCTCACCGCCATCCTGGGCTTCGCCGACCTGCTGGTGGATCACCCCGACATTCCCGAGGTGGCCAAGAAGGACTTGCGAGTGATCGTGCAGGAGGCGCAGCGCACCAAGCTCATCGTGCAGAACCTGCTGAGCTTCGCCCGCCAGACTCCGCCGCAGCGCCGCCCGGTGCAGCTGGCCAGCGTCCTGCGCCGCACGCTCCAACTCCGCTCCTACGATTTCAACAACCACGGAGTGGAAATTGTCGAGAACCTCAACGACGACCTCCCGGAAGTGGTGGGCGACGCCCACCAGTTGCAGCAGGTGTTCCTCAACATCCTGAACAACGCCTACGACGCAGTGTGTTCCACCTCGCACCGCGGCTCCATCGAGATTTCCACCGGCCACGGCAACGGCATGGTCGAGGTGGTCTTCTGCGATAACGGGCCCGGCATCGCCCATCCCGACCGCATCTTCGATCCCTTCTTCACCACCAAGGAGGTGGGGAAGGGCACCGGCCTGGGGCTGAGCATCTGCTACGGGATCGTGCGCGAGCATGGCGGCGAGATCAGCTGCCGCAACCGCGAGGGAGGGGAAGGAGCGGTTTTCAGCGTACGCCTACCCATGGCCTCGCAGGCGGCCATGGTCGCCGCCGCCGAGGTGGAGGAGTGACCGCCGCCAAGGACACGGCGCTCCGCCTGCCTCTCCTGGTGATCGAGGACGAGCCTTCGGTCATGACCTTGCTGCGCTCGGCGTTGGAGCGCAGTGGCTACGCCATCGTGCCCGCGCCCTCCGGGGTCGAGGGTCTGCGCCTGCTGGCCGCGGGCGAGTACCTGGGCATCATCACCGACATGCGCATGCCCGGCGGCGTCACCGGCGCCGACGTTCACGCCTGGATCGTCGCTCACCGCCCCCAGCTCGCCTCCCGCATCCTGTTCATCACCGGCGACCTGGTCAACGATGACACCGTCAGCCTGCTGCAGCGCACCGGAGCGCCCTTCGTGGAGAAGCCCTTCCGGGTGCGGCAGTTGCTCTCCAGCGTGGAGAAGACTTTCGGCAAGGCCCCATGAGCGACGACTTCCGCATCCAGTTGCTGGTGGTGGACGACCAGCCGAGCATCCGCAAGCTGTGCGGCACCATCGGCGCTTCCCTGGGCTTCTCCTGTACCGAGGCCGAGAGTGCCGAAGCCGCCCTTGCCTGCCTGCAGACCGGGTCTCCCGACCTGGTCCTGGCCGACCTCAAGATGGAGAACATGACCGGCCTGGAGTTCCTGGAACAGGTGAAGAAGCTGCTGCCGCGCACCGAGATCGCCATCATGACCGGCTACGGCACCATCGAGAGCGCGGTCCAGGCCATGAAGCTGGGCGCGTACGACTACATCACCAAGCCCTTCCGGGTGGAGGAGCTGAAGCTGGTACTGCAGCGCATGGCGGAGAAGATCCGGCTGGTGGAGGAGAACCAGTTCCTGCGCGAGCGTGTGACCACGGAGATGGAGCTGAACGGCATTGTCGGCTCCTCCACCCAGATCCAAGACGTGCTGCGCATGGTCGCCCGCCTCAAGGACACCCGCACCCCAGTGCTCATCTCCGGGGAGAGCGGCACCGGCAAGGAGCTGGTGGCCCGCGCCATCCACTTCCGCGGCTCTCTGGCCAAGCGTCCCTTCGTGGCCGTGGATTGCGGCTCCCTGGTCCCCACCCTGATCGAGAGCGAGCTCTTTGGATATGAGAAGGGCGCCTTCACCGGCGCCATGAAGTCCAGGCACGGACTCTTCCAGGCGGCCTCGGGCGGCACCATCTTCCTGGACGAGGTGGGCGAGCTGCCTCTGGATATGCAGGCCAAGCTGCTGCGCGTCCTCCAGGAAAAGGAAGTGCGCCCGGTGGGCAGCAACGACCGCAGCAAGGTGGACGTGCGCGTGGTGGCCGCCACCAACCGCGACCTGGAAGAGGCCTATCGTGCCGGGACCTTCCGCAAGGACCTGTACTTCCGCCTCAACGTTGTCACCGTGCACCTGCCCTCGCTGCGCGAGCGCCGCTCCGATATTCCCACGCTCGTCCACCTCTTCCTCGACCGCTACTCCCCCAACCAGGCCATGGAGGTCACCCAGGCCGCCATGCAGTGCCTGTTGCAGTACGAGTGGCCGGGCAACGTCCGCGAGCTGGAGAACTGCGTCGAGCGCGCCGTCGCCCTGGGCGACCACGCTGTGATCGACGTCTCCGACCTTCCGCCCTCGATCCGCTCCGCGCCGCCGTTCCCGGTCGCCTCGGCGGCCGCTCTGCCCGAGGCGCGCATCGACCTCCCGTCCTCCGACCTCGAAGAAATGGAGCGCGCGACCATCCAGCGCGTCTTCGAGGAAGTAAAAGGCGACAAGGCCCTGGCCGGAAGAAAGCTGGGCATCAGCCGCGCTACCCTCTACCGCAAGCTCAAGCGCTACGGCATCCAGGGCCGAGCCTCGGGCGGCGTCCACAGCCAGAATTAGTCTCTACAACTGAGACACGTGCTTCATCCTGAGACGGTCTCGACCTGGCCCGTTCCCACGTCCCTTGTCCTTCTCCCATTAGAAACAAGTACTTGCAGGATTTTCGCTGCGGACGTGGGTTTGGCCGACGTCGTGCATCTACCATTACAGAAGCGAGGATTTGTGTCGAACGAAGCTGTGGTTGCGCCCGACTCTGCGAGCGAGTCCTTTGTCGCTCAACTGGCGCGGATCTTTCGCGGCGCCACCCCGGTGCGCATCCCGGTGCGGATCTCCGGCGTGTATGCCGGCGGCTGCACCTTCAGCGAAAATACGGTCATCGAGTACGGCACCCCGAGCGAGGTGCTGTTCACCTCCGCGCTGCCCCTGGAGTTCGCAGACAAGCTGCGGCTGGAGAACGCCGATGGCTCCCTGCAGGCCGAGGCCTCGGTGGTGGCCGTGCAGTACCGCAAGGGACGGCTGGCGGTAGCTGCGCGCTTCGCCCAGCGCTTCACCAACTGGATCATCCAGCGATGAGTCTCGCGACTCATTTCCCGCCACCTCTCCGCCGCGAAGAAGCGACGGCTCGCGCCCCGCGCGCCGAGCACGCCGCGGCCGCCCGCGAGCGCGATGCCATCTTGGGCCGCTATATGCTCGAGATGCGCCACAGCTTCAACAACGCCCTGACCGCCGTCCTGGGGAACTCCGAGCTGCTGCTGCTGGAGCCCGGCGCCCTTTCCGCCCAGGCCCGCGATCAGATGGATACCATCCACACCATGGCCTTGCGCCTGCGAGAGGTCATGCAGCGCTTCTCCTCGCTGGAGAACGAGTTGCGCTTCGCTGAGAAAGCGTCTCATGGTGAGACGAGCGAAGTATTGCCGGCCAATATCTCAAGCTCAAGTAGGTGAGATTCTTGCTATGCTTGCCCCTCCCAATTCCGGCCCTATGGGCTGGGTTGGGCATGGGTCTCGTTTGGGTCCCTGAAGACTGGGAACGGGGAACCGCGAACTGGCTCCTGGAGGCTGGCATGAAAGGCCGGTTGAGTTCAACCATCTGGATCTTGATCCTCGCCAATTTCGTGGCGATGGGTGCGGTGCTGTGGCTTGGCTATTCCGCCGGCGCTTGGGCGCGCGTGCCGCTGATCGACGCCTTCGGCGCTTCGACGGAAGCCGGGTATCGGCTTCTGGGGGCGTTGCTCGTGGTTGTGGTGAGCGTCGGCGCCCTCTTCCTGGTCTTGGGAAACAGGGTTGTCAAGCCAGTGAAGGAGCTCGCGGACTTCTCCGAGAAGGTGGTCAACGCCGACTACCGCGCCCGCGCCGATGTGGATTCCGCCGACGACTTCGGCCTCATCGCCGAAAACTTCAACCGCTCCTCCGAGAAGGTCTCGAAGCTCGTGGTCAGCCAGGAAGCGCTGGAAGCGCTGCAACGCAGCGTCACCGAGTTCCTCGCCCTCACCAGTCAGATCGCCCGCGGCGACCTCAGCTTGCGCGGCAAGGCCACCAGCGATGCCCTGGGCAATGTGGTGGAGTCGGTCAATTGCATCCTCGACAACTTCGCCCAAGTGGTGGAGCGCGCGCACAACGCCGCCATCGAGGTCTCCGCCAGCGCCAGCCAGATCCTGGCTTCCTCCGGGCAGATGTCCACGGGCGCTGCCCGGCAGGACCAGGAGATCACCAACACCTCCGCCGCCGCAAAGGAAATGACGGTTTCGATGAAGCAGGTGTCGAACGACGCCGGAGCCTCGGCGGAAGCCGCGCGCCGGGCGCTGGACGCCGCCGAGCAGGGCCACCGCGCCGTGCGCGACACCCTGGAGAGCGTGCAAGGCGTCCGCGCTTCGGTGCAGGGGACCTTGGGGCGGATGCAGTCGCTGCGGAGCCGCTCGCTGGGGATCGACGAGAAGTTCCGCGTGGTCCACGAGATCACGGAGCAGACCAACATGCTGGCGCTCACCTCGGCCGTGGAAGCGGCGCGCGCCGGCGAGGCCGGCCGGGGCTTCGCGGTGATCGCCGATGAACTGCGAAAGTTCGCCGAACGCTCCCGCGGCGCCACCAATGAGATCGGCAGTTTCCTCCGAACCGTCCAGGCAGAGACCGGCGAAGCGGCGGCGGCCTTGGGAGAAGGAGGCAGGCAATTGGAGACTTGCGCCCAACTTGTGGACCAGGCGCGCCAGGCGCTGGAAAGCATCGCCGTGGCCGTGCGCCAGTCGGCCGAACTGGCGCAGGCCATCGCGCTGGCTTCCCAGCAGCAACAGGGGAGCGCCGAGAGCGTCGCCCAGGCCGCGGAAGTCCTCTCCCTGATCACGCGCCAGACCTTGCAGGGGGCGCGGCAAAGCACACAAATCGCGGAGCAGATGGCAAAGCTCTCCCAGCAACTCAACGAAGCGCTCTCGCAGTTCCGCACCAGCCCGGCGCCGGCGCCGGTGCGCTCGGAGAAGCCTGCGTCCCTCCGGCTGGTCGCGGGGCAGGGAGGCGCGCGGAGCTAGGATGACCGCCGCCGCCGGCCAGCTCGCCAAGTACGCGCGCGCCCTCGAAGCCCACATCAAGACGCTGCCGGGCGGCGAGTAAGTCAAAAGCGAACCACGAAGGACAAGAAGGAAACACGAAGGCGGAACTTTGTGAGTCCTTCGTGTCCTTTGTGTTCAGGCTTTCATGTGAACAGGAACTCCTTCGTCCTTAGGTCGCGGATGGTATCGCGCAGCTTGGCGGCCTTCTCGAATTCAAACTTCCTCGCCGACTCGCGCATTTCCACTTCAAGCTTGGAAATGTAGAGGTCCAACTCCGCCTGGGTGCTGAATTCGGGCATCTGGTCGAGGGAGGCGGCGACTTCGTCGCCGTAGTCGGCCTCGACGATGGCGGCCAGCGACATCTCCACCGGGCGCACGATGGATTCCGGCGTGATGCCATGCTCCTCGTTGTAGGCCCGCTGGATGGCGCGGCGGCGGTTGGTCTCGGCGATCGCCCGTTTCATTGAATCCGTCATCACGTCGGCGCACAGGATGGCCGGGCCGCGGATGTGGCGGGAGCAGCGGCCCATGGTCTGGATGAGCGAGCCGGCGGAGCGCAGGAAGCCTTCCTTGTCGGCGTCCAGGATGGCGACCAGCGAAACCTCGGGCAGGTCCAGCCCCTCGCGCAGCAGGTTGATGCCGATGAGCGCGTCGAACTCGCCGCGACGCAGGTCGCGCAGGATCTTTACCCGCTCCAGGGTCTCGATCTCGGAGTGCATGTAGCGGCAGCGTACGCCCACTTCGCCGTAGTACTCGGCCAGGTCCTCGGCCATGCGCTTGGTGAGCGTGGTCACCAGCACGCGCTCCTTGCGCGACGCGCGCTCGCGTATCTCATGCAGCAGGTCGTCGATCTGTCCCTTGACCGGGCGGACTTCGGTCTCGGGATCGATGAGCCCCGTGGGCCGGATGATCTGCTCCACCACCACGCCGGCTGATTTCGTGAGTTCGTAGGGGCCGGGAGTGGCGGAGACGTAGATGGCCTGGTTCACGCGGTGCTCGAATTCCTCGAAGGTGAGGGGGCGGTTGTCGAGCGCCGAGGGCAGGCGGAAGCCGTACTCCACCAGGGTCTGCTTGCGCGACCGGTCGCCGTGGTACATGCCGTGGAGCTGGGGCACGGTCTGATGCGACTCGTCGATGAAGATGAGGTAGTCGCGGGGGACGTAGTCGAGCAGCGTGGGCGGCGCCTCGCCGGGCAGGCGGTGGGAAAAGTGCCGCGAGTAGTTCTCGATGCCGTGGCAGTAGCCGACGGTCTGGATCATGTCCACGTCGTAGCGCACGCGCTGATGCACGCGCTGCGCTTCCACCATCCGCCCCTGCTTCGCCAGCTCCTTCTCCCACCACGCCAGTTCCTCGAGGATGGTCCCCACCGCCTGGTTCTTGGTCTCTTGCGACATGACGTAGTGCGTCTTGGGATAGATGGGCAGGCGCACGTACTTCTGCTTGACCGTGCCGAAGAGGGGATCGATCTGGGAGAGGGATTCGACCTGGTCGCCGAAGAGTTCGATGCGGTAGGCCATGTCGTCGTAGGTGGGGAAGAGCTCGATGACGTCGCCGCGCACGCGGAACGTCCCGCGGCGGAAGTCGAGGTCGTTGCGCTCGTAAAGGATCTCCACCAGGCGCTTCGTGATCTCCTCGCGCTTGATCTTCTGGCCCTTCTCCAGGAAGAGCAGCATGCCGTAGTAGGCGTCGGGCGAGCCCAGGCCGTAGATGCAGCTCACCGAGGCCACGATGATGCAGTCGCGGCGCTCGAACAGCGACTTGGTGGCGGAGAGCCGCAGCTTGTCCAGCTCGTCGTTGATGGTGGCTTCCTTCTCGATGTACACGTCCGCGGCGGGCAGGTAGGCCTCGGGCTGGTAGTAGTCGTAGTAGCTGACGAAGTACTCGACCGCGTTGTGCGGGAAGAAGCCCTTGAATTCGTGGTAGAGCTGCGCGGCCAGCGTCTTGTTGTGGGCCAGCACCAGCGTCGGCCGGTTCAACTGCTCGACCAGGCGGGCCATGGTGTAGGTCTTGCCCGAACCGGTCACGCCCAGCAGGACCTGGTGCTTCTCGGCGGCGTGCAGGCCGCGGGCCAGAGCGTCAATGGCCTGGCCCTGGTCGCCGCGCGGGGTGTAGTCGGAAATGAGCTTGAAGTCCATTGGAAAAGCAGCAATTAGCAATTAGCGATTAGCAATTAGCCAAACCCCAAACCCGTGTGGCACAGCCGTCCCCGGCTGTGCGGGCGGCTCACAGAGCCGAAAAAGCGGCGGGTGAGTATCTCTTGATTATACGGGCTGCGGTGCGGCGGGCTGGGCGGCTGGCGCGGCCTCCCAGGCGCTGGTGGTCAGGTACTGGTGGATGGAGGCGGCGGCTTTGCGGCCGGCGCCCATGGCGAGGATCACCGTCGCGGCGCCGGTGACGATGTCGCCGCCGGCGAAGACGCCCGGACGCGAGGTGCGCAGCGTCTCCGGGTCGGCCTCGATGTAATTCCGTTTGTTGGTCTTCAAGCCGGGCGTGGTGGCCTGCACCAGCGGGTTGGCGCTGGTCCCGATGGCGACGATGACCACGCTGGCGGGAATCTCGAACTCCGAGCCGGGGATGGGGACAGGACGGCGGCGGCCGGAGTCGTCAGGCTCGCCCAATTCCATGCGCAGGACGCGCACGGCCTGGACGCGCTCCTCGCCCAGATAGGCGACCGGGTTGGTGAGCGTCAGAATCTGGATGCCCTCATCTTTGGCGTGGTGGATCTCCTCGGCGCGGCCGGGCATTTCCTTCTCGCTGCGGCGGTAGATCATGTTGACGCGCTTGGCGCCCAGGCGGAGCGCGGTGCGGGCGGCGTCGAGCGCTGTGTTGCCGCCGCCGATGACCGCCACCTCCTGTCCCTTGCAGTCATAGACCGGCTGGTCATACTCGGGGAAGCGGTAGGCGCGCATCAGGTTGACGCGGGTGAGGAACTCGTTGGCCGAGTAGACGCCGTTCAGGTTCTCGCCCGGGACCTTCATGAACTGCGGCGCGCCCGCGCCGGTGGCGATGAAGACGGCGTGGTAGCCTTCGTCGCCGAACAGCTCGTCAATGGTGACGGTGCGGCCCACGACCACGTTGGTCTCGAACTCCACCCCCATCTTCCGCAGGTTCTCGATCTCCTGCTTGAGGACGGTGCGCGGCAGGCGGAACTCCGGGATGCCGTAGGCGAGCACGCCGCCCAAGTCGTGCAGCGCCTCGAAGACGCGGACTTCATGGCCGCGCTGCACCAGGTCGCCGGCGCAACTCAGCCCGGCGGGGCCGGAACCCACGATGGCGACTTTCTTGCCGGTGGCCGGGGCGCGCGGCGGCAGGCCGACCTTCCCCACGCGCTGTTCGTAGTCGGCGACGAAGCGCTCCAGGTGGCCGATGCCGATGGGCTGCATCTTGCGTCCGACCACGCAGCCGCTCTCGCACTGCTCTTCCTGCGGGCAGACGCGGCCGGTGATGGCGGGCAGGACGTCGTCTTCGCGGATTTTGGCCGCGGCGCCCAGGTAGTCGCCGGCCAGGATGAGGTCGATGAAGTCCTTCACCTTCACGCCCACCGGACAGGAGGTGACGCAGGTGGGCTTCTGGCAGGCCAGGCAGCGCAGCGCCTCGGTGCGCGCCAGATCCGGATCGTAGCCCAGGTTCACCTCGGTGAAGGACTTCGCGCGCTCTTCCGGAGCGCGCTCCGGCATGGGCTGGCGGGGCAGCTTCATCCGATCTTTGTTGGCCAGGGGATTGTTACTCATCGCGCCACGCTCCGCAGGCGAGCCGGGATGGGCTCCAGGTCGCCGCCGCCCAGTTGCCCGGCGGCGCGCATGACTTCGAGGTCGGTGAGCGGGTCGTCCTGGAACTGGGCGAAGGAGCTGACTTCCAGCTCGAGGTACTGGCGGTTGCGGCGGGCGAGCAGGTCGAAATCCACTTTGTGGGCGTCGAACTCGGGGCCGTCCACGCAGGCGAACTGGCTGCCGTCATCCACGCCCACGCGGCAGCCGCCGCACATGCCGGTGCCATCCACCATGATGGAATTCAGGCTGACCATGGTGGGGATGGCCGGGCCGCGCGTGACATTTGCTACCGCCTTCATCATGGGCACGGGGCCGATGGCCAGGATGTAGTCCACCTTGCGGCCCGCGGCGAGAATCTGTTTGAGGGCGTCGGTGACCAGGCCTTTTTGGCCGTAGGAGCCGTCGTCTGTTACCACCAGCAGCTCGTCGCTGGCGGCGCGGACCTCGTCTTCCAGGATGAGCCGCTCGTGGTTGCGGGCGCCCAGGATGAAGAGGACGTGGTTGCCGGCCTGCTTCAGCGCGCGGGCGGTGGGGTAGGCGATGGCTGTTCCCACGCCGCCGCCGATGACCACCGCGGTGCCGTAATTCGCGATCTCCGAGGGCTTGCCCAGGGGGCCGACCACGTCCAGCAGGCAGTCGCCGGCGCGCAGCAGGTTCATGAGCGAGGTGGTCTTGCCCACCGCCTGCACGATGACGGTGATGCGCCCCTGCTCCGGGTCGGCGGCGGCGATGGTCAGCGGGATGCGCTCGCCGCGCTCGTGCACCCGCACGATGACGAACTGGCCGGGTTGCGTCCGCCGCGCGACGCGCGGCGCGAAGAGGGTGAACTGCCTGATCTCCGGCGCCAACTGCTTGGCTTCAACGATGGGAAACATGGTTCTGGTTTGCCCCATTCGATTCTGCCGGAGGGCGGCGCGGGCGGCTGTGACCGGGGTCACAGGGCGATGTTCATGGCCTCGGGAGCAAGAGCGCTTACTTCCACCTATGTCCTGTCAATTCAGCACGATAGAGGCGCTGGTCCGCGGGACGCAGGCGGCGGTGCATCCACGGCTTGAGCAGCCGCGTGTGAGGGATCTCGCAGAGGTATTCGGCGATGAACCAGACGTCTTTTTCGGCGGTCATCCAGTGGCGGGGGTCGAAGCGGGCCAGGTTCACCGGGCGCGAGTAGGTGCGCAGGCTGCGCTGGCGGCGCAGGTTGAAGTAGGTGTCGAAGTAGCTGATGGCCAACTCGCGCAGGGTGCGGTGGACGGGCTCGCGCCAGCGGCATCCGGCAAAGTTCGACTTGGCGACAGCGCCCCAGTGGCCGTTGACCTGGTAAAGGGCCACCACGTGATCGGTATCGCGGTGCGCCTCGAAGTCGAGGATCAGTGGGGGAAAGCCCAGGGCGCGCAAGGCCGCCGCGGCGAAGATCGAGCCCTCCAGGCAGTGCGCCGTTTCTTCCTGGAGGACGCGGCGCGGCGACCACGAAGTCCCCGCCAGGTGGTAGGGAATGGAGTCGAGGAAGCGCTGCACGCCCGCGGGCGTCTTGAGCGCGCGCAGCTTGCGTAGCTCTTTCGGGGTGAACTCGGCTAGGGCGCTCTTCGGCATGGTTCCTCTAACATCCCGAGCGGAGCGAGGGAGCCCTACCATCTTCACGGGTGTTGATAGGGGTCCTTCGACTCGCCCGCGGCGGCGGGCTCGCTCAGGATGACAGCTTGAGAATTGGAAAGTATAGGGGAAAGCAGCTTATCGCGCGAACAGTTCTCCCAGTTCCCGGGGCGAATCTACCAGCACGTCGGGCGGGGCGGATTCGAGCGAATGGGGCGCGAAGCCGTAGGTGACGCCGCAGGTCCACAGCCCGGCGTTGCGGCCGGTGAGTACGTCAATGTCGGAGTCGCCGATGATCATGGCTTGCTCGGGCGCGACGCCGGCTTCCTCCAGCAGTGTGCGGGCGCCCAGCGGGTCGGGCTTCTTGGTGGGGAAGCTGTTGCCGCCATAGACCTGGACGAAGAACTCCGCCAGTCCCAGCGCCTGCACGATGGCGCGCGAGGGATGCACGGGTTTGTTCGAGAGCACGGCGAAGGTGCGCTCCAGCGCCCGCCCGCCGCTCCCACCCCGGCCCGCCAAAGGCGGGCTGGCCGGGGACCCTGGTCCGTTGCGCGAAAAGCGAATGGCGGTGAGCGACTCCTTCACGCCGTCATAGACCGTGGTGTGGTCCAGCTTGTGCTCGCGGTAATAATCGAGGAAGAAGGCGAGCGCGTCGTCCACCAGCTTGGTATCGTCGGGATCGCCCAGCGCCAGGCGCACCAGCATGGGCGCGCCGTCGCCGATGTAGCTGGCGATGACGTCGCAGGGCAGCTCCGGGCGCTCAAAGTGCCGCAGCGTGGCGTTGACCGAGTTGGCCAGGTCCAGGCGCGAATCCACCAGGGTGCCGTCCAGATCGAAGATCAGCAGGCGGATGCGCTCGGCCGGGATTTCGCGGTTGCGGATCATGTCGGGGCGTCGCCCAACACCTTCGTGTTGCCTTCGTGTCCTTTGTGTTGTGCTTTCAAAAGCGAACCACAAAGGGCACAAAGGGAGCACGAAGGCTCACCTTAGACTTCAGTATATCCGGCGCAGCGAAGCCGATTTACAATACCGGCTGAGCCCGAACCCTCGCACAAAGGATTCCGGATGGCGACGACCAAACCCATGCCCAAATCCGCGCCGCCGAAGTCAGCGGCGGCAGAAGAGCGTCCCAAGGCGGAGAAAACCTACCAAGGCCTGACGCGCAAGCAGATGGTCGAGATCTATCGCCTGATGTTCCTCTCGCGGCGGGTCGATGACCGCGAGATCCTGCTCAAGCGCCAGCAGAAAATCTACTTCCAGATCTCGGGCGCCGGACATGAGGCGCTGCTGGTGGCCGCTGGTCTGGTGCTCAAGCCAGGCTACGACTGGTTCTATCCCTACTACCGCGACCGGGCGCTCTGCCTCACCTTGGGCATGACGCCCTATGACATGCTGCTGCAGGCGATGGGCGCCGCCGACGATCCCAGCTCGGGCGGGCGGCAGATGCCCTCGCATTGGAGCTCTCCCAAGCTGAACATCGTGACCCAGTCCTCGCCCACGGGATCGCAGTTCCTGCAGGCCGTGGGGTGCGCCGAGGCCGGCCGCTACTTCGCGCGCCATCCGGAAGCGGGGAAGAAGGTGGCGGGCGACTACCGCCAGTTCAAGGACGTCCGCTTCCAGGGCGACGAAGTGGTCTATTGCTCGGCGGGCGATGGCACCACCAGCGAGGGCGAGTTCTGGGAGGCGATGAACACCGCTTCCATCCGCAAGCTGCCCGTGCTCTTCCTCATCGAGGACAACGAGTACGCCATCTCCGTGCCGGTGGAGGCGCAGACGGCGGGCGGGAACATCTCCAAGCTCGTCGCCAACTTCCCCAACTTCCACTTCGCCGAGTGCGACGGCACCGACCCCGTCGTCAGCTACGCGGCGCTCACGCAGGCGGTGGCGCACTGCCGCGCGGGCCACGGCCCGGCGCTGGTGCACGGGCACGTCATCCGGCCGTACTCGCACTCGCTCTCCGACGACGAGCGCCTCTACCGCCCCGAGGCCGAGCGCCAGAAGGATGCCGCGCGCGACCCCATCGCGCGCATGCAGATGCTGCTCATCCGGGAGAACATCCTGGACGAGAAGGCGATCGACAAGCTGGAAAAGGAGGTGGAGGAGGGGATCCAGGAGGCCACCGACCGCGCGCTCGAGGCCGCGCCGCCGGCCAAGGAGACGATCCTGCTGAACATTTACTCGCCCAACCTGGACCCGTCGGCGGCGGCCTTTGACGCGCCGCCCATCGCGGCTTCCGACAAGGCCGAAAAGGGCGAGAGGACGATGGCCGACCTCATCAACCTCTGCCTGAAGGACGAGATGCGGCGGGACGAGCGCATCGTGGTGTTTGGCGAGGACGTGGCCGACTGCACCCGCGAGCAGTACCTGCAGCAGAAGCTGATCAAAGGCAAGGGCGGAGTCTTCAAGATCACCGCCGGATTGCAGATGGAGTTTGGCTCGGAGCGCGTCTTCAACTCGCCGCTGGCCGAGGCCAACATCGTGGGGCGCGCCGTGGGCATGGCGACGCGCGGGATGAAGCCGGTGGTCGAGATCCAGTTCTTCGACTACATCTGGCCGGCCATGCAGCAACTGCGCAACGAGCTGCCGCTCATCCGCTGGCGCTCGAACGGAGGCTTCTCCTGCCCGGCGGTGGTGCGCGTGGCCATCGGGGGATACCTCACCGGCGGCGCCATCTATCACTCGCAGTGCGGGGAGGTCCTGTTCACCCACACTCCGGGGGTGCGCGTGGTCTTCCCCTCGAACGCGCTGGACGCCAACGGCCTGCTGCGCACCGCCATCCGCTCGGACGACCCGGTGCTGTTCCTCGAGCACAAGCGGCTCTACCGCGAGCCCTTTGGGCGCGCGCCCTACCCCGGCGCCGACCACATGGTCCCCTTCGGCAAAGCGCGCGTGTGGAAAGAGGGAAGCGACCTCAGCGTGATCACCTATGGCGCCGTAGTGCCGCGGGCGCTGCAGGCGGCGCAGAAGCTGGAGCGCGAACAGGGCATCAGCGTGGAGTTGATCGACCTGCGTACGCTCAGTCCCTACGACTGGGAGGCGGTGGCGAATTCGGTGCGCAAGACCAGCCGGGTGATGGTGGCGCACGAGGACACCCTGAGCTGGGGCTACGGCGCGGAGATCGCCGCGCGCATCGCCGACGAGCTTTTCGAGGACCTCGACGCCCCGGTCAAGCGCGTGGCCGCCCTGGACACCTTCGTCGCCTACCAGCCGCTGCTTGAAGACGAGATCCTTCCCCAGGCAGAGCGCCTCTACCGGGCCATGCTGGAGCTGGCGAGGTTCTAGCCTCCCGATTGTCATTCCGAACGAAGTGAGGAATCTGCTGTTGGCGGCGGCTACTTGCCCGGACCCTTCTTGCCGCCGCCGTGGAAGATGGCGGTATCCAGTGAGATGGAGCCGCCGCCGAAGAAGATAAGGGCGAAAGCCATGGCCACCAGCGCCAGCGAGAACCCGTATCCCTGCGCGCCCACCAGGCCGTTCTTGAAGGTGACTTTCACCACCGCGACCACCATGTTGATGAAGATGGCGAAGGCGGCGAAGCGCGTCAGCAGGCCGACGATGAGCAGAATCCCGCCGAGCAACTCCGCATAGGCGGAGACGTAGCCCATCCAGCCGGGGATGCCGATGGTGACCAGGAAGCCCTTGAACTCGGCCATGCCTCCATTCACCTTTTGCCAGCCGTACGCGGCCATCACTAACCCCAGCACGGCGCGCAGCACCAGCAACGCGAAGGGCTGCATGTTTTCCAGGATGCGCGTCATGCTTTCTCCTGGAAAGGCGGCGTGGCCGTTTTGCGCGGTGGATTGAAAAACGGTAGCTTGACCACGGTGACCGGCACGGTGTTGCGTACCGCTTCCACAGTAACTTCCATGGCCAGCTTGGTGCCCAGGGCGGCGCACGGGGAGGTGACGCTCCCCAGCGCGATCATCTTCTTGAGCACCGGCGACCAGGTGGTGGAGGTTGCCTTGCCCACCTGCCCTCCGTCGCGATAGACAGGCACGTGGACGCGCGAGGCCTGGGCCGGCGCCTGCGGCGCCAGCCCCGCGGCCTCGTAGAGCCTCTCCACCGCGGTCCAATCCACCTCCAGGCCGACGAGTTGGCGCGCCGGGCCGCGCTTGTTCTCCTCGGCCAGCGCGGCGCGGCCGATGAAGTGCTCCTTCTCCAGGTGGACCATCTTCCCCAGGCCGATCTCATAGGGGGAGAACTTCTGCGCCTCGATGAGCGCCTTCTTGCTGGAGATGTAGTCCACCTCGATGAGCAGCAGCCCGGCCTCGATGCGGGCCACGTCGAGGGCCAGCATGCCGGCGGCGTGCACGTCGAACTCGCGCCCGGTCTCCACGATGGCGTCCCAGACGGTGACCGCCTGCTTCCACGGCATCCAGATCTCGTAGCCCAGGTCGCCGGTGTAGCCGGTGCGCGAGATGTCCACGGTGACGCCCGCGATCTTCTGCTGCTGCGCCACGCGGAAGTATTTGAGCTTCTCGATCGCGCCGCCGGCGAGCTTCTGGAGCAGCCGGCCGGAGGTTGGGCCTTGCAGGGCGAGCGAGGCCACCTGCTCGGAGATGTCTTCGATCTGCACGTCCATTCCCATGGCGTTCTGAGTGAACCAGCGCAGGTTGGGGTCGGCGGCGGTCCAGCGGTAGGTGTTCTCGGCGAGGCGGGTGATGGTGCCGTCGTCCACTACCTTGCCGTGCTCGTCGCACCAGCAGCAGTAGATCACCTGACCGACGGTGACTTTGTTGATGTCTCGCGTGATCACGCGGTTCACCAGGCGGGTGGCGTCGCGGCCGCTGACCAGGTATTTGTAGAGCGGGGTGATGTCGATGAGCGCGGCGGCGTTGCGGATGGCGTTGTACTCGTGCTCGTGGTGGGGCTCGTAGGCGCTCACCGCGTAGTAGCCCGCCCACTCGCGATAGTTCAGGCTCTCGCACAGCGCGAAGGTTCGTTCGTGGACGGCGCTTCCGATGGGCATAGCGTCTCCCCTGCTATGAAGTCAGGGCGGGATTATAGAATGAGGGCCATGGAGTGCGCGATGAAGACCATCGGAATCGTCGGCGGCACAGGTCCGGAGTCCACCATTGACTACTATCGCCTGCTCGTCGCCGCCTACCGTGAGCGGGTTCCGGACGGCAGCTATCCTCCGATCATCATCAATAGCATCGACCTGAAGAAGGCGACGGACATGCTAGCCGCGAATGACCTGGCCGGACTGGCCGAGTTCATCGTGCGCTCCGTCGAGACGCTGAGCAGGGCGGGGGCGCAGGTCGGCCTGCTCGCCGCCAACACGCCGCACATCGTTTTCGACGAAGTTGCGCGCCGCTCTCCCCTCCCGCTGGTCAGCATCGTCGAAGCCACGTGCGAGGAGGCCAAGGTGCTGGGCCTGAAGCGGCTCGGCCTGCTGGGCACGCGCTACACCATGCAAGGCAGGTTCTATCCCGACGTCTTCACTCGGGCCAGCATCGCCCTGGTCGCGCCTACGCCCGACGAGCAGTCCTACATCCACGAGAAGTACATGGGCGAGTTGGTCCCGGGAATCTTCATGGACGAGACGCGCGAAGGGCTGCTCAACATCATCCGGCGCATGAAGGAAAGGGATGCCATCGAAGGCCTGATCCTGGCGGGGACGGAGCTGCCACTGATCCTGCGCGATTCCGCGGTCCCCGGCGTCCCCTTCCTGGATACGGCGCGCATCCATGTGAAGGCCATCCTTGCCCACGCATTGGCTTGAAGCGCGGCCGCACTTAACCTAGAATGCCGCGTCTCCTGGAGGCTGAACTATGCAGCGCGTGACTGGTTTGGGTGGGGTCTTCTTCAAGGCGCGGGATCCGCAGAACCTTTACCGCTGGTATGAGCGCCACCTGGGACTGAAGCGCGATGCTTCCGGGACGTCAGTCTGTTTCTTCTGGCGCGAGATGCGCGGCCACGCCAAGGGGATGACGGCCTGGTCGCTGTTCCCGCGCAACACGCGCTACTTCCGGCCCAGCCGCGCCAACTTCATGCTGAACTACCGGGTGAAGGACCTGGACCGCGTGCTCAAGGCGTTGCGCCGCGAAAAAGTGTGGATCGATCCCAAGCGCGAAGACTACGAGTACGGACGCTTCGCCTGGATCCTGGACCCGGAGGGCAATCGCATCGAGTTGTGGCAGCCGCCGAAAGAAAAGCGCGCCGCGCGCCGCAAACCATCCCGGAAGAGCAGGCAGACAAAACGCGCGCGCGCCCGATAGAATAGCTGGCTCTCGCAGCGAATCCCGGCCCATGTCCACGAAATACGACGCCATCATCATTGGAGGGGGCCACAACGGCCTGGTGACCGCCGCCTATCTGGCGCGCGCCGGGAAGAAGGTCCTGGTGCTGGAGCGGCGGCACGTTCTGGGCGGCGCCGCCGTCACCGAGGAGATTTTCCCCGGCTTCAAGTTCTCGGTCTGCTCCTACGTGGTCTCGCTGCTGCGGCCGGAGATTATCCGCGACCTCGACCTGCCGCGCCACGGCCTGGAGATCCTGCCGCTGGACGGGACGTTCACGCCCATGCCCTCGGGCGATTACCTGTGGCGGGTGAACGACCACGGGAAGACGCGGCGCGAGATCGCGCGCCACTCCCGGCTCGACGCCGAAGCCTACGAGGAGTTCGGCAAGGCCATGCTGGAGATGTGCAAATTCGTGAAGCCCATCCTCAGCATGACGCCGCCCAATCCCACCAAGCTTTCGCCCAGCATGCTGAAGAAGCTGGCCTTCCTCGGCCGGCGCTTCCAGAGGCTGAGCGCTGAAGACAAGTACCGCCAGGTGCAGCTCATGACCATGAGCGCCGTGGACTTCCTCGACCAGTGGTTCGAGACCGACGTGCTCAAGGCCACCATGTCGGCCTCCGGCATCATCGGGACCTTCCTGGGCGTGCGCTCGCCGGGGACGGCCTACGTGCTGCTGCATCACTACATGGGAGAGATCGACGGCGCCTTCCGGTCGTGGGGATTCTCGCGCGGCGGCACGGGCGCCATCTCCAACGCCATCGCCGATGCGGCGCGCGAGGCGGGCGCGGAGATCCGCACCCGGGCGGGCATCGGGCGCATCCTGGTGAAGAACGGCCGCGCCGTGGGCGTGGCTCTCGAAAATGGCGATGAGTTTTTCGCCGACGTCGTCTCTTCGAGCGTCGATCCCCGGCTCACCTTCCAGCGCATGATCGAGCCGGAGCACCTGCCGCCGGATTTCCTGGAAGAGGTGCGCCGCTACAAGTTCCGCGGGTCGTCGGGCAAGGTGAACCTGGCGCTGGACGCGCTGCCCGACTTCAAGTGCCTGCCCGGCCCAGGGGCGCACCTGCGCGGCGCGATTTCCATCTCGCCCAGCGTGGAGTACATGGAGCGCGCCTACGACGACGCCAAGTACGGCAACTACTCGCGCCATCCGTACATTGACATGGTCATTCCCAGCCTGACCGATCCCTCGGTGGCGCCGCCGGGCAAGCACGTGATGTCCTGCTTCGTGCAGTACGCGCCCTACAAGCTGGCGGAGGGGAACTGGGACGAGAAGCGCGAGGCCTTCGGGGACAACGTCATCAACACGGTGGCCGAGTTCGCGCCCAACCTGAAGAACATCATCATCGGGCGCCAGGTGCTGACGCCGCTCGACATGGAGCGCGACTTCGGGCTGAGCGAGGGCAACATCTTCCAGGGCGAGCTTTCGCTCGAGCAGCTGTTCTTCCTGCGGCCGGTGCCGGGATGGGCGCAGTACCGCACGCCCATCAAGAACCTTTATATGTGCGGCTCGGCCACGCATCCGGGCGGCGGCATCATGGGCGCGCCGGGACGGCTGGCGGCGCTCGAGATCCTCAAGGACTGGGGAGCGTAGGCGGCCGGCATGCGCGACATCGTCATCGTCGGCGGCGGACACAATGCGCTGGTCGCCGCCTTCTACCTGGCGCGCGCGGGGCGCAAGCCGCTGGTGCTGGAGCGGCGCGCGGTCGCGGGCGGCGCCGCGGTCACCGAAGAGTTCCACCCGGGCTTCCGCTGCTCGGCGCTGGCGCACGCGGCCGGGCCGGTGGACGCGAAGATCCTGCGCGACATGGGACTGGAAGGCGTGGCCATGGTCCGCCCTGACCCGCGCCTGGCGGCTCCCGCGCCCGACGGCCGCGCCGTCCTCTTCTATGAGGACGACGCGCGCACGGCTGCGAGCATTGCCAAACTCTCCGCGCACGACGCCAAGAGCTATCCCGAGTTCCACCGCACACTGAAGGGCCTGGCCGCGGTGGTGGCGCAGGTGTGCGCCACCACGCCGCCGGACATCGACCATCCCTCCGCCGGCGACCTGTGGGCGATGCTCAAGGCGGGGAAGGGCTTCCGCAAGCTGGGCGAGAAGGGAATGTTCCGCCTGCTGCGCTGGGGGCCGATGGCGGTGGCCGACCTGGTGGCGGAGTTCTTCGAGAACGAACTGGTGCGCGCCGCCATCGCCGCGCGCGGCATCTTTGGGACGAACTTCGGGCCGTGGTCGGCGGGCTCGAGCGCGGTGCTGCTGTTGCGCGCCGCCGCCGACCCGCATCCCGCGGGTTCGTCGGTTTTCCCCCGCGGCGGCATGGGCGCGCTCACTCAAGCCATGGCCGCGGCGGCGGCTAAGGCGGGCGCGGAGATCCGCACCGGCGCCGAGGTCGCGCAGATCGCCGTGAAGGACGGCGTCGCCACCGGCGTCCTTTTGAAGAGCGGCGAAGAGCTTGCGGCGAAGGCGGTCATCTCCGGCGCCGACCCGCGGCGAACCTTCCTTGGCCTGCTCGACCCGGCGCACCTCACGCCCGACTTCCTGGGAAAGATGCGGAACTACCGCGCGCGGGGGACGATGGCCAAGGTGAACCTGGCGCTTTCGGCGCTGCCCGAGTTTCCGGCGCTTGCCGAAGCGGGCGCGCAGGCGCTGGCCGGGCGCATCCACATCGGCCCGGAGATTGATTATCTCGAACGCGCCTTCGACGACTCGAAGTACGGCGACCTCTCGCGCCAGCCCTACCTCGACGTCCTGATTCCTAGCGTTTCGGATTCATCGCTCGCTCCCGCGGGCGCGCATGTGATGTCCGTGTGCGCGCAGTTCGCGCCTTACAAGCTGAAAGCTGGCGACTGGAAAAGCCGTCGCGACGAGTTGGGCGACGTCGTGGTGAAAACCCTTGCCGCCTATGCTCCCGAACTTCCACAGCAGATCGTGGCGCGGCAGATCATCACGCCGCTGGACCTGGAAGAGAGCTACGGCCTGACCGGCGGGCACATCTTCCACGGCGAGCTGGCGCTCGACCAGCTCTTCACCATGCGTCCGCTGCTGGGCTGGGCGCGCTGCGCCACGCCGATTAAGAAGCTCTACCTGTGCGGCTCCGGCACGCATCCCGGCACGGGGCTGACGGGGATTTCAGGAGCGAACGCGGCGCGGGAGATCTTGAAGAAAAAGTAAAAAGTAAAAAGGAAAAAGTGAAAGGCAGACCCGCGATACTGCGCGGGTGAGACGCCGGCGCTACCTTACAGGGCTGCCTTCAAGTCCGCCGCCAGCAGCCGGTGGAAGAGGTGCTCGCCGGCCTCGCGGCGGACGGAGAGGCGGCCCGTCGAGTAAGCGCGGGAGGCGAGGCCGCGCTGCACTGATTCGCAGATGTTGTGGTCCTCGTCCTGCACGCGCCCGCTCACGTCCATGCTCTGACGGTTGTAGGCGGCGGCCTGCTCGCTCACGTCGGCGAAGTAGAAGTCGAAGATCACGCGCATGCGGTCGAGGGCAAGCGGCAGGACCAGGTTGGTCTCCAGGAAGCCCTCGTACCAGTTCAGCATGAGGTTGGGATACTGCCAGTAGTAGTAGGCGCGGCCCTTGCGCACGTCGGCCATCCACGGGTCGCCGTTGCCGGATTCCACTGGACTGGTTTGCAAACAGAAGCGGTCCTGGTTCTCGATGGTGTACTGCGAGTAGTTCAGGATGCTGTCCAACCCTTTGTGCAGGTGAGGGACGTGGTAGCCGCCGTCGAGGTAGTTGTCCAGGAAGACCTTCCAATTGCACTGGAGGTCGAAGACGCGGCGCTCGCAAAAGCGCAGCGAGGAGAAGCCCAGCGGGCGGACGCGCTCCACCAGGCTGCCGAGAAAATCGGCCAGCGCGGGAGCTTTCGCGTCGAGGTTGATGAAGACGAAGTTCTCCCAGGTCTCCACGCGGATGGGGACCAGGCCGTTCGAGGCGCGGTCGAAGTTGCAGACGTCGGTGAATTCCGGCGTGCCCTTGAGCGCGCCTTCCAGCGAGTAGGTCCAGCCGTGATAGGGGCAGCGCAGGTTCTGCGCCGAGCCCGCGGGCTCGGTCATGACCGCGGCGGCGTGGTGGCGGCAGACGTTGAAGAAGGCGCGCAGCACCTGGTCGCTGCCGCGGACCACGACGATGGGTTCCCCGGCGACCTCTCCGGTCACGTACTGCCCGGGCTCCGCGACCTGGTCCACGCGTCCCACCATCTGCCAGGCGCGGCCGAAGACCGCCCGCCGCTCCAGCTCCGCGATGCGCTCGTCCGTGTACCAGGAGGCGGGGATGGTCGAGGCCTCGGCCAGCGGCAGGGAAGGGTCGTAGGCGGAGATCAATTCCTCGAGCGGGGGCTGCATTTCGGCTCCAAAAACGCGATTTGGCCCTACGATGTTACAGGAGGAGACGACCCCATGAGTATCCTTCGCATGTCGCGCCTGCTGGCCGAGCAAAAAGAAGCCGGACGGCCCTACCTGGAGTTCCTGCACACCGCGCACATGAGCGCGGGCATCTACGTGCTGCCCGCGGGCGCCGCCGACCTGCAAAAGCCGCACGCGGAAGAGGAGATCTACTACGTCATCCGCGGCAAGGCCTTTTTCTGGCGCATGACCGCGGCCGGGCCGGAGGAAGAGGCCGTCGAAGCGGGCACGGTGCTCTACGTGGCCGCCGGCAAGGAGCACCGCTTCCACTCCGTCGCCGAGGACCTGGTGCTGCTGGTGTGCTTCGCGCCGCCGGAGGGCGCCGCGGCTGACAGCGGAAATTAGCCTGTAGTAGCATCGCCGGGCTCGGAGGCGCCATGAAGGCCGGCATGATGGACTACCCCATGACGCTCCCGCCCATGCTGGAGCGCGCCGGGAAGTTTTTCCCCCAGGTGGAGATCGTCTCCCGGCGGCCCGACCGCTCGCTGCACCGCTACACCTACGCCGATTTCCATCGCCGGGCGCGCCTGCTGGCCGCGGCCCTCCAGAAAGCCGGGCTCAAGCCGGGCGAGCGCGTGGCCACGCTGATGTGGAACCACTCCATCCACCTGGAATGCTACTTCGGCATTCCCGCCGCCGCCGGCGTGGCGCACACGCTGAACGTGCGGCTGCATCCCTCGGAGCTGGCCTACATCGTCAACCACGCCGAGGACCGCTTCCTGATTGTGGACGACGTGCTGCTGCCGCTCTTTGAGAGTTTCAAGGATCAGGTGAAGCCCGAACGCGTGCTGGTCGCGCCGACCACCGGCCAGCCGGTAGCGCCGCCGTATGAGAGCTACGAGGACTTCCTCGCCGGGGCGGGCGGCGATTTTTCCTATCCCGCGCTCGACGAGGACGATGCCGCGGCCATGTGCTACACCTCGGGCACCACCGGCAAGCCCAAGGGAGTGCTCTACTCGCACCGCGCGCTGGCGCTGCACTCGTTCGCCTTCGCGCTGCCCGACGCCATGGCCATCTCGCAGCAGGATTCCATCCTGGTGGCCCAACCCATGTTCCACGCCAACGCCTGGGGCGTGCCCTTTTCCGCCATCCTGTGCGGCAGCAAGCTGGTGTTTCCCGGACCGTATCTGGATGCCGCCAGCCTGATCGAGCTGCTGGAGAAGGAGCGCGTCACCTTCACCGGCGGCGTGCCTACGGTGTGGCTGCGGGTGCTGGAGGCGCTGGACGCCGACCCGGGGCTGTGGAAGCCGCCGCCGGGCATGCGCATCATCGTGGCGGGTTCGGCGGCGCCCGAGTCCATGCTGCGCCGCTTCGACCAGATGGGCGTGCGCATGATTCACTTCTGGGGCATGACGGAGATCACACCCGCCGGCACCGTCTCCCGTCTGAAGAAGCACATGATGGAGTGGCCGGAGGCGAAGCAGTACGAGGCTCGGCTGAAACAGGGAATGGCGCTTCCCTTCGTGGACGTGCGGGTGATGACCCCGGAGGGCGAAGCGCCCTGGGACGGCGAGACGCTGGGTGAGTTGCAGGTGCGCGGCCCGTGGGTGGCCGCCAACTATTTCCGCCTGCCGGAGGAGAGCGACAAGTGGACCGCCGACGGATGGTTCCGCACCGGCGACGTGGTCTCGATCGACTCTGAGGGTTACGTGCGCATCGCCGACCGCAGCAAGGACTTGATCAAGTCCGGCGGCGAGTGGATCAGTTCGGTGGACCTGGAGAACGCGCTGGTGGGCCACGCCGCGGTGGCCGAGGCCGCGGTGGTCGCCGTCCCCCATCCCACATGGCAGGAGCGCCCGCTGGCGGCCGTGGTGCTGAAGCCGGGCGCCGCGGCCACCGCCGACGAGCTGCGCGACTTCCTCGCTGCGCGCTTCGCCAAGTGGCAACTGCCGGAGGCCATCGTCTTCGTCAACGAGCTGCCCCACACCTCGACGGGGAAGCTGCTGAAATCCCGCCTGCGGGAGCAGTACCGCGGCTGGAAGTGGAAGCGCCCGGCGGAATCAGGCGACTGAATCAGGCGGCGGCGTTCTTCCCGAGAAATCGGAAGGCCTTGTAGAGCGGGTAGCTCAACGCCAGCACCAGGATGGCGTAGAGGCTGTTGCGCGTGTCGCTGACCAAGGCGCCCGCCACGAACGCCAGCGATCCCACGAGCGCCAGCGCCGTGGTCCAGGGATAGCCCCAGGCGCGATACGGTCGCGGGGCGTCCGGCTCCCGCCCGCGCAGTACGAACATAGCCACGTAGGCGAACAGATAATCGGTCACAAAAAAGAATGTGACGATGGCCAGCACGTCCTCGAAGGGACGCTTCTGGCCCACGCGCAAGAGCGGCAGCAGGGTGAGGCCGACGGCGCCGGCGGCGCTCAGGAAAAGCGCGGTGGTGGGGGTGCCGCCGCGATTCACGCGGGCCACCACCGGCGGCAGCAGGGCGTCGCGGCTCATGGCGAAGGAGATGCGGCTGGCCATCAGGTGGTAGGCGTTGATGCCGCTCAGCATGGAGACAATCATAAGGACGCTGATAATGGTGATGGTCCACTGGCCGAAGATGGTGGCGGCGGCGGAGCCCAGGGCCAGCTTGTCGTTGGCGATGGTGCCCATGGGGAGCGCGTGCACCAGCGCCAGGTTCACGAGCACGTAGATGACCATCAACGACACCACGCCCCAGATGGTGGAGCGGGGCGCGTCCTTGCCGGGGTCGCGCAGCTCCTCGCCGAAGTAGATGGCGCCGTACCAGCCGTCGTAGGTGTAGATGACCGCCTGCGCCGCCATCACCAGAGCGACCAGCAGAGGCAGTCCGCTGGGCAGCACGGGCGGAGGCGCGGAAGAAGCGGCCGGGGCGGCGAAGGCGAAGATGGCGGCCACCAGGGCCACGAATCCCAGCGCCTTGAGCGCGCTGGTCAGGTTCTGCACGGTGCTGCCCCAGCGGATGCCGCGCCATTGCAGCAGCGCCATGCCGATGGTCACCGCGATGGCAACCTCGATCTCCCGCCCGAAGAGCCCTGGATACTGCGGCAAGTGCAGCCGCAGGAGCTTGTCGGTGTATTCGCCGATGACGATGGAGACGGCGGCGGTGGTGCCGCACTGCGCCAGCCAGTCGGTCCAGCCCACGGCGAAGCCCATGAAGTGGCCGAGGGCGCGCCGCGTGAAGACGTAGTAGCCTCCGGAGCGCGGCATCATCGCGGCCAGTTCGGACATGGAGAACGCCCCCAGCAGGGCGTAGCCGCCGCCCAGCACCCACACCCCGATGAACAGCCAGGAGTTGGGCAGGCGGGCCGCGACTTCTCCCGGGGTGCGCAGGATGCCCGCGCCGATGGTGTTGCCGATGATGACCGCCAGGCCGAATCCCACGCCCAGCACGCGCAGCAGAGAGCCGCGCCCGCGGACGGGGGCGGAAGGGTCCAAGGTTGGAGCCGCCTGGGGCGGGGTGGGCATGGGACCGTCCGTCATCCGATGCCCAGCTCGTCGGGAGATTCGAGCGGCGAGCCGCAGACGCGGCAGATCACCGCCGAGCAGTCGCCGCAGGTGAGCGGGTCGGTGACCTCGCTTGCACACTTGGGACAGTAGAGAAGGGCGTCACCGGGCGGCGGCGTTTGAGGCATAAGGCGTGGGAACTGTAGCATAAAGAAGTAATGACTCCCGACGAGATACTGCAGCAGGAATTCAATCGCTGGGCCGAAGAGGGCCGCGGCGAGGAGATGGAGAAGCACCATCTCAACATCACGGAGCAGACCCTGCGGCGGATGGAGCTGCGGCCGGGGGAGCGCGTGCTCGACCTGGGCTGCGGCGCCGGCTGGGCCTCGCGCATCTTGGCGCGGCTGGTGGGCGATGGGCCGGAAGGCCACGGGCAGGTGGTGGGCGTGGACATCTCCGACGAGATGATCCGGCGGGCGCGCGCCGCCTCCCGCGACTTCGACAACTTGATGTTCGTCTGGGGCTCGGCGCAGCAGATTCCCTGGGAGGAGAACTTCTTCGACAAGGTGCTGTCGGTCGAATCCTTCTACTACTACCCCGACCAGGACCGGACGCTGCACGAGCTGTTCCGGGTGATGGCCCCGCGTGGACGGCTGTTCATCCTCATCAACCTCTATAAGGACAATCCCTACTCGCTGCGCTGGATGGAGGAGTTGAAGGTTCCTGTGCAGGCGCGCTCCGCGGCCGAGTACGTCGAACTGCTGAAAGCTCACGCATTCGAAGACGTGGAGGCGCTGCGCGTCCCCGACGAATCGCCCACGCCCGAGGAGTACAGCGGCAAATGGTTCAAGAACGCGGCCGAGCTGCGGGAGTTCAAGAAGATCGGCGCGCTGCTGCTGGTGGGAACTAAGCCGAATCTTCGCTCGCCTGCGCCGCCCTACACCATCTACTGACAGCGGGAAGGCGCCGTGGTTGACACCCGCCGCGCCCTGTCCATAGACTGAGCGCAATGGCGTGGCTGCAGAACAAATTCGAGAAGAACTTCCTCATCACCACCGTGGACTACGTCTTCAACTGGGCGCGGAAGTCGGCGGTGTGGCCCATGACCTTCGGCCTGGCCTGCTGTGCCATCGAGATGATCGCGAGTTCCACGGCGCGCTTCGACATCGCCCGCTTCGGGTCGGAGGTGTTCCGCCCCAGCCCGCGGCAGAGCGACCTGATGATCGTCGCCGGCACGGTCACGCTGAAAATGGCGCCGGTGCTCAAGCGCATCTACGACCAGATGCCCGAGCCCAAGTGGGTCATCTCCATGGGCGCGTGCTCTTCGGTGGGCGGGCCGTTCAATACCTACGCCGTGTTGCAAGGCGTGGACCGCATCGTGCCCACGGACGTGTACGTGATCGGTTGCCCGCCGCGCCCAGAGAACCTCTTCTACGCGCTGCTTAAGCTCCAGGACAAGATTGATCAGATGTCCCTGGCCAAGAGGCCCACGGAAGTGCGGCTGACCGAGGACATGGCGGAGAATTTCAAGCGCCAGGTCATGATCGCGCAGACGCTTCAGCCGAAATGAGCTTTGGAGACGCCCTTACGGGCGTCTCTACGGGAGCTTTACGAGGGAAGGGTAGAGACGCCCGTAAGGGCGTCTCACCATTCAAAGCTCGGGAACTTGCAACCGACCTATGCCTGCTTTCATGAAGATCGGCACGAAGGCCGACCTCCCCGGCGAGGACGAGGCCAAAGAGTTCATCGTGGGCGAGAAGATTGTCTGCGTGGCCAACGTCGAAGGCCGGCTGTGCGCGCTGGACAATGTCTGCATGCACCGCGGCGGGCCCTTGGGCCAGGGCGTCATCGTGGATGGCGCCGTCGTCTGCCCCTGGCACGGCTGGATGTACAACCCGCAGACCGGCGAGCCCGCGCAGAACCCTTCCGTCAAGGTCGCCGTCTATCCCATCCAGGTCGAGGGCGACGACGTGCTGGTCGAGATGTGAGTCCCGTCACCCATTTCCTGTTCGGCTGGATGGTGGCCAACACCACCGAGTTCAGCCGCCACGAGCGCGCTCTGGTCGCGATTGCCGGCGTGATTCCGGACGCGGACGGGCTGGGCATCATCCCCGAGATATTGACCCGCGGCAGCGCGCACCCACTGCCCTGGTTCACGCTGTATCACCACACCCTGCACAACCTGACTTTCGCCGTCTTCTCCGCGCTGCTGGGCTTTGCGCTGGCCAAGCGCCGCTGGAAGACGGCGGTGCTGGTCTTCCTCAGCTTTCACTTGCATCTGTTATGCGATCTGGCGGGGGCGCGCGGGCCGGACGGCTACCAGTGGCCCATCCCGTACCTGCTGCCCTGGTCGCGCGCCTGGGAACTGAGCTGGCCGGGACAATGGGCGCTCAACGCCTGGCCCAACTTCGCCATCACCGGAGCGCTGCTGGCGGCCACCTTCTATCTGGCGTGGCGGCGGGGATTCTCGCCGCTGGAGATGCTCTCGTTGAAAATCGACCAGGCCTTTGTGGCCGCCTTGCGCGCCCGCTTTCCCCACCGGATTCCGGTAAAATAGCGCCCGGCTTCCTTCAGGAGGACACGATGAAACGCCTTGTCCGTTCGTTCTACGTTTTTGCCGCGCTGGTGGCGCTGGCGGTCGCGGCCCCGGCCGACGTGAAGGTCAAGACCAAGAGCACCACCGCCGGGCACAGCTCGGAGAGCACGGTGTACATCAAGGGCGCGCGCCAGCGCGATGAGAACCCGCAGATGCCCTTCGCCACCATCCTGCAGTGCGACAAGCAGCGCATGCTTCAGGTGAACGACAAGTGCAAGGTGTACATGGTCACGCCCATGGCGGAGGAAGAAGCGGCGGCGCCAGCCAAGGGCAAGTCGAAGCCCGCGGCACAGCCGGCGAAGTCCACCAAGGGCGGCGTAGTGACCTACACCACCACCATGACCGACACCAAAGAGCGCAAGACCATGCTCGGCTTCCCGGCGCGGCACATCAAGAGTTCTATGACGGCCGAGTCCAGCCCCGACGCCTGCACCAAGACCTCGGTGAAATCGGAGACCGATGGCTGGTACGCCGACCTCTCCGTGGGGCTTACCTGTTCGCTGGGGTCGGTGCGACCTCCGAACATGGAGAAGCCCGAATGCCAGGACGAGTTCCGCATGAAACGGTTGGGTGCGGGACGACTGGGCTATCCGCTGCAGCAGACCATGACCATGACCACCGAGAACGGCCAGTTCACCAGCTCCACCGAGGCGCTGGAGATTTCCAAGGACCCGCTGGACGACGAGCTGTTCGACGTCCCGCCCGACTATAAGGAAGTCACCAGCTATCAGGAGCTGATGTGCATGCCCTCGCGGCAATCCATGATGACGCAGACGGCGGCGGCGCCTTCCGCGGCGCCCTCGGCGCACAAGCGCGCCGGCGTGCTGCTGATCGGAGTGGTGGGCTTCGAGAACCCGAGCGGCCGCGAGATCTCGCTGGAGAACATGCGTCAGCGCCTGATGGGACACTTCACCGAGATGAATGTGGATACCGTCCCGCTGGATAAGACCACGGACGCGGAGATCCACGCCGAGGCCTTGGAGAAGCACTGCGACTACGTGCTCTACACCAACCTGCTCTCCATCGCACAGTCGGCGCAGGCCAAGGTGGGCGGCTTCTTCGGGAAGGCGACGGGCGCGGGCAGCGGCCGCGGCGGCAAGTTCGAGTCCAAGGTGGACTTCCGCCTCTATCCCATGGCCGATCACCCGGACAAGGCAAGCCTGGCCGCCAACGCTTCCGTGAAGGAGGACAAGGACGCCGAAGAGACCACCGCCGACGCCCTGCAAAAGGAATCCCAGGCGGTGATGGAGCAGGTGGGCAAGGACGCCGCCAAGCGAGGGAGGCCATAGATGAAGGAGACGGTAAAGCAGTACATCAGCCGCATCCGCGGCTATGTGGCGGGCAGGGACCCGCTGCGCGTGCAGGCGGGAACGCCGGGGCGCATCCGCAAGCTGGTGCGGCGGCTCCCGTCGCGGCGGCTCAAGCGCCGTCCGGCGCCGGGGAAGTGGTCCATCGGCGAGATCCTCGCCCACCTGGCGGAGGGGGAACTGGTGGCCGGCTACCGCATCCGCATGATCCTGGGGAAGCCGGGGACGCCCATCCAGGCCTTTCACCAGGACGTTTGGGCGAAGGTCGGGCGCTATCGCGACCTCGACGCCCAGCATTGCCAGGAGATGTTTCGCGTCCTACGTGAGCACAACCTCGCGCTGCTGCGCTCGCTCAAG